>Ga0210387_10003143_pt1 | contig 12690 bp, 8 predicted proteins | sample IncBWC7OmetaG_FD_160108 | JGI IMG/M metagenome (GOLD analysis project Ga0210387, IMG submission 160108) | Forest soil microbial communities from Barre Woods Harvard Forest LTER site, Petersham, Massachusetts, United States - Inc-BW-C-7-O ...
AGCTGCTAGTTTGGTATGTTGAGGCTATCTGCTTCGCGACCGGTGACAAGGCGGCAAAGATGCGTACTCAGACGAAGCGAGTCGGTGATCATAGTGAATCTTGAAGTGAGCGAAACTACGTGCATGGCCGCTCCTTGCAAGATGCCTGACCAGACACCAATCCCGTGACCTCACGACGAGATCTTCTGCAATTGGCCGCTGCCGTCGGGTTGGCAGGCCTTCAGAAGCGTGCTCGGGGCGATTCGCCGCCGCGGACTTTCCGTTTGTCGCGTGTCGCGGTGGACGGCCTTGCGAACCCGGAGGACTTGGCGCTGATTCCCAGCTCTGACTGGATCATCACCAGTGGCGGTCCCGGCGCAAAAGGCCGGCAGGCGCGGACTTTTTTTGTAAACACCCGCACGCGTGAAGTGCGATCGGCATATCCGGATAACTGCACCTTTACACTGGATCGGCAAACTTTCGGGGATATCGCTCCGCCGGAGGCGATTCGCTTCCACGGTCTGGATGTGGGGAAAGAGAAGACTGGCGAGCTCGTTCTTTACCAAATCAACCATCGTGTGCCGAGCGAGTCCGGACACACCCTCGGACGAGAATCGATCGAGGTTTTTCACATTGCGCTCGGGCCTCACGGTCCCTCGCTGCAATGGCGTGGGGCAATTCTTTTGCCTTCCTGGACGTTCGCAAACGACTGTTGCGTCTTGCCGGAGGGCGGCGTCGCGTTCACCAGCACGACCTTCGGCGGGGTGGAAGGCTTTCCGATGATGCTGTCGGGCAAGTCTTCCGGGCAGGTGCTTGAGTGGCATGATCGAGCGGGGGGGTGGTCGATCGTCGAAGGCACCGATCTGAACGCTCCCAATGGAATTGCGGTCTCGCCGAACGGCGACTATTTCTTTATTTGTTCTTGGGCCGCGAAGAAGCTTCACCGCATCTCACGGCGCAATCCCCACGGGGATCGCACGACGATCGAAGTCGGAGCGCTTGCCGACAATGTCACCTGGACACCGGACGGAGATTTATTGATCGCCGGTCAGCTCAGTGACATGTCGAGCCTCATGCACCAGAATCAGACGGGAAACTTTGACGTAGGGTTTCGTGCATTGAGAGTTGATCCGTTCACTATGAAGTCAGCCGTGCTGCTCGAGGCGAATCCAGGTGGGTGCATGATCTCCACAGCACAGCTGACCCCCCAAGGCGACATTTGGCTCGGCGACGTAGGCCTTGAGGATCAACTGTTGGTCTACGGTCCGTGAATCCGCCCGGATGGCTCGACAGGGACTTTGGTTGGTCACGAAACGATAGTGAGTGAGTGGCCTTAGGATCCGCGTCGGTACGCGATCACCATGGGAAACAGTTGTCCGTTTTTCGCCGCCTTTCGAGCGCCGACATGGTGGCATACTATTTTTGGCAGTGATAGGAAGGTAGTTCGCGTGTCCCGCGTTCCAGCGACGAGGGGCCCCAATCCCCCGAACGCCATCGGTGTCGGTCCATTAAGCGCATGCACGTGAGAGTTCCGAGCCTGAGCCGACGGTCGAGCGATGAGCTCCGATATGACGACCACAAATTAATGTAGAGGTTTTGAACGTGACCACTCTTCAAGAAAAGAATAAAGCGGCTATCCGTCGCTTCAACAAGGATTTCGTCGAAACAGGCGACCGCGTTAGCTATGACGAGCTTGTCTCTGAGGATTTCAAAAATCATGGCGGACCGGGTGGACGGGAAGGGGGTTTTCAATTCTTTTCTGCATTTCGCGCGGCATTTCCCGACGTTAAAGTGATCATCCACGATCAATTCGCCGATGGGGACGTGGTCATTACTAGAAAGTCCTATCGGGGTACGCAAACCGGTCCTTGGATGGACATTCCGCCGACCAACAAAGTGGTAGATATCGCGGTGATTGACATCATTCGTCTTCGCGATGGCAAACAGACCGAACATTGGGCCAACGCCGATCTGTTCGGCTTACTTCAGCAGCTGAAAGCGCCGTAGCCGTCGGCGATCGGCCAACTCCGATCGAATTGACGTCCAGATCGTTGACAGGTTTCGTCGATAGCTCCGCGCACCGAATCAGTCATTCAAAGTGGAATTCAAAGCCTCGCCGGCGTGAGATTGGAAAACAGTGTCCCAATATTGACCATTCCAAGGGCCGCCCAAGCACGGTCTAATCGCTGTGGCTACAAACAGTAAGAAAGGGGGGGGCTATGGTTTCGACGAGGCTCGATTTAGGTGTTGGGCGCCGACGCCTCTTGCAAGGCGCAGCGTGTTCCGCATTTTGGCTAGCGGCAACCGTCGCGACAGCGCAACAGTCCCCCGCAACGGGCCAAAGCCCCCAAGCTGCCGGCAACTCATCCGCGGCGTCGAGCGATTATGGCCTTGCCGAGATCATCGTCACCGCACAACGCCGTGCGGAAGATCTTCAGGACGTGCCGATCGCCGTGACCGCGGTCACCGCCAGCATGCTTGAGGCACGTGGCACCACGAACACCACCGAGCTTATCGCGTCGGTGCCGGGCCTCACGCTGTCAACCAGTGGCGGCTACTTTCAGCCGCACATCCGAGGTATCGGCAATTCCGCGGTCGGAGCTGGGTTCGAAAGTGGCGTCGCCGTCTACGTCGACGGTGTTTATATGGCTTCGCCGGCCACTAATTTGTTTTCACTTTCCAATATCGATCGGATTGAGGTCCTCAAAGGACCACAGGGCACACTGTTTGGCCGTAATACCACGGGCGGCTTGATCCAGATCATTACCGAGGAGCCGTCGGAAACATTCGGTGGCAATGCGTCAGTGACCGCCGCGAATTATAAAGACTATACAGGCGACTTTTATGTAACGGGTGGCTTAGCGCCCGGGGTTGCGGCTAACTTTGCTGCTCATTATGAAAACCAAGGCGAGGGATGGGGCCGGAATGAGTACAACGGCGAAGACGCCTATCGCATGTATAACGACGTTATGCTGCGTGCCTCTCTGCTGATTGAACCGAGCGATTCGACTAAGATCCGAATAATAGGAGACTATTCGAATACCAACAGCAACTTCAACGGATCACAAGCCATCCTTCCTGGCACAGGCTTTCCATTCCCTGGTCTGATCCGGCCCACCGGCAATCCGTGGAATATCAATGTTGACACGCAACCCTTCGGCACGGTGTGGAACACGGGCGCCAGTCTGCATGTAACTCAGGACCTTGGATTCGCGTCGCTGATCGACATCACAGCATATCGTGAGTCGGAATATCGCCTCGCATTCGATGGCGATCTTTCGAACCTCCCCTTGGTCTCGATCAATGTCACCCAGCCTGATCGCCAGTTCACTGAGGAGCTACAGCTCGCTTCTGATCCGACATCGAGGATAAAGTGGTTAGTTGGCGCCTTCTACATCAATGCGTCCTCTTATTACGATCCTGTGACTGCAATAATCCCTGGCGCTCTGACCCAGCTCACTTCCGACCAAATGGGCACTCAATCGATCGCGGGTTATGGCCAGGCCACCGCGCCGCTATATGATGCGACCAACTTGACGCTTGGCTTACGATATACGCACGAGCGCAAGAATCTCACCGATATCAGCGAGGATGTCGTCATGGCGACGCCTCCTTCACCACCGCCCTTTGGTCTTCCAAACCAATCGCAGACTTACGAAAAGCCGACTTGGCGCGCATCACTCGACCACCGTTTCACACCTGAACTCATGGTCTACGCCTCCTACAATCGCGGCTTCAAGAGCGGCGGTTTCAACGGTCAGGTCCCCACCGAAAATCCCTTCCTACCTGAGAGCTTGGACGCCTATGAGATCGGCGCGAAATCGGATCTTTTTGATCGACACCTGCGGATCGACGCCTCCACTTTCTTTTACAACTACACCAACATCCAGGTGACTCGCTTTGTCGACAGCCAGCAGCAGTACTACAACGGGGCCGCAGCGCGCATATATGGCCTCGATCTTGATTTCGACGCGCGACTAACCAGCCAGTTTTCCTTGAGCGGTGGCTTTACGTGGATTCATGACCGCTTCACTAGCTTTCCGAATGCGGTCATCTCACTTCAGGTGCCGACGGGCCTGGACATCATCACGGGTTCAGCGACGGGCAACAAATTGCCACTAACACCCGATTTTAGTGGCACCGTCACAGCGATGTATAAGGTGCCCACTGCTCTTGGGGAGGCGTCGTTCGACGCAAGCTACACCTACAACAGTGGCTACTTTACTCAGTCCGATAATATCTTGCGTCAGCCCAGCTATAACCTTGTCTCATTGGGCGGCCGGCTCACGCTCCAGAGCGGTCTGTATGTTCGGGTGTGGATGCGCAACGCCCTCAACACACAAATTTATAGTGCGAACCAGGCTGGAACCTTCGACAGCGGCTATAGCCTTGAAGCACCGCGTACCTACGGCGTCACCGTTGGTGGAAAGTTCTAAGCGTCTAACCCGGAATGTGACATACCAGCGCGGCTGCAGTTCGAGTTACGGAACTCCTTGTTCGCAACTGCGGCGGGCGGGCACGGGACGATTCTTTGATTGTCGAACCTAACTTGGAGTCCTTATGCAGGCCCTAAAAAACACGTGGTATGCGGCCGTCTGGTCTACGGAACTCGAGCAGAAGCTGCTCCAGCGCACGTTGTTAGGCGAATCTATCGTCTTTTACCGCAATCGCGCCGGTCGTGCCTTTGCGCTCGCCAACAAATGTCCGCATCGCTTTGCGCCGCTGCACCTCGGCAAGCTGATAGAAGATACTGTCGAGTGCGGTTACCACGGGTTGCGGTTCAATTCCGCGGGGAAATGCGTGTTCAACCCAGATGGTGACCGACTTACGCCGGCCTCCGCGGTGGTACGGAGTTACCCGATTCAGGAACGCTACGGACTGATTTGGATCTGGATGGGCAATCCTGACGTGGCGGCGCCGGAACTCCTGCCGACGTTTCCATTCCTTGAGACTCCGCAGATTTATCGGCCAGTGACTGGCTACCTACGAGTAAACACCAATTATCGGAACATGATTGACAACTTGTTGGACGTCGCACACGTGCTTATCGTGCATCATGACATGTTGGCCTGTCCAGGATTGGCTCTAGCAAAAACCAAAGTGGTGCGTGAAGGTGCGGCTATTTGGGCGAATCGATTAGCCACCAACACAGAGCCCCCAGTTATCTTCGACATGATGTGGCGTCGCGCACGCGGCGACTACGCAGAAGCGATGGACCATTGGGCGGAATCCCGTTGGGACGCTCCGTCCTTGATTTCTCAGAACACGGGCATTGCGCTCACCGGGAGGCCACGAGAAGAGGGCCTCGAGACAAAGAACGCCCACTTTACGACGCCTGAAACGGAAACGTCGACGCACTATTTCTGGGCGATCTGCCGAAATTTCGACATCCAAAATGCCAAGCTCGATGAGGAGATATACAACGGAACCGAGTACGCATTCGTCCACCAAGATCAACCCATTCTCGAGGGCCTGCAGCAGATTGTTGGCGATCGGGAGTTTTGGTCGATGAAGCCCGCCCTCCTTCAAGGGGATGTTGGCGCAGTCGAAGTTAGGCGTGCCCTCGATCGACTGATTGAAGACGAATGCTCGGTCTCGGAATCGGCTCGCCGTGCTGTTTCGAACGTAGGATCCACAGTCTAAGACCCATCAACATTTACCAGGGGCGGGTAACACGTGGATTGGCGCCGCTCGCAGATGTCGCGCACAGAGAGGCTGCCCACATACGGCCTATAGTCGCTAGGTGGGTTGGGCGCTACCCGAACTTGTCTATATCAATGAAGAGTTGAAGCGCCCGAACGTGATTCTGATGCTCTTGTGGCAGGAATACACGGTAGGCATGCCGTTACTCAGGCCACCGATGAACTGCCGGCACCGCAAGCGATGGCAATCTTGTCTTTGAGACTTGGGTTCCCTTGAGTTTCTACGTGGTAGAGCAGGGCGCGCGCGCTCAAAAGTGATATCGCGCCTGCACTACGACATTGCGCGGCATTTCTTTGCCGTAAATAAACGATCCAGTGGCGGTTGGATCACCGCTCGCATAGGTCAGGATGGTTCGATCAGCCAAATTCTTTCCGATGACGTCCAAGTTCCAGCGGCGATCTGGACTGGTCAGCGTCACGCGACCATCCCAGCGAATATAGCCACCCTGATGCATAAAAGGATCGTCGGTCCCAGAGCCACTTAAAAAATAACCCGTCGTGAAATAGGGCGTCGCTTCCGCCGTAAGCCGGAAATTGCCGGGCAGCGCGATGTTGTAGGTTGCCGAAAGACTGCCGCTCCATGTGGGTGCGAACGCCGTGGGTTGTCCGGAAAGATTCTGAAAGGGACCAGGATTGCCATTCCCGCCATAGGTTGCGACGCAATCCGCGTTGCCCACATTGGCCGCGGTGTGACAAAAAGTCCCTAGGGTGGTCAGGCCCGCATTTGGATAGCGAACATAGAAAGAATCCAGATACGTAACGTTGGCTGTCAGACGAAAATTTTGACTGACCGCCCATTGGGTCTCCAGTTCAACACCTTCCGATCGAGAGGCGGCGGCATTGTTGACCACATTGAGAATCGAGCCATTGGGTTGAACGCCGACGGAAGTGACTTGGAGATTGGAGTAGTCGCTGCGAAACACATCGATGTTAAAGAGCAATGCATTGTCGAACCACTGACTCTTAAATCCCAACTCGTATGCGTTGACGTACTCGGGCTCATACGGTAAGTCGGTAATCTTCCCGGTGTTGTCCGCACCGTTAAAGCCGCCGGCTTTGAAACCGCGTGCGTAAGAAAAGTACAGCATACCCTGCGGTACAACCTGATATTGAATCTTCGCCGACGGCAACCAGGCCTTGTCCTTGCGATCGCCATTGAACGTGCACGCGGCTCCCAAGCCAAGGGCGGCGGCCGCGGCTTGCTGGCCGGTCGCTGGCGTGGTCGGTGTACAGAGAGAGCCATTGAACGGGATCAGTATGCCGCCGTACTGCTGTGTGGGATTGCCGAAGTATTCATCGTAGTCATAGCTCTTGATGTCCTGGGTCGCCCGAAGCCCCGCGGAGAGCTTAAGTTGATCGGTCACGTTCCAGGACGCTGAACCAAAGGCGGCATAACTGTGCTCGCCTTCGCTGTATTCGGTTACCGAGCCGAAGGAAGCGAACGGGGGTGGCGCAGGTAAAAACGTATAATCAAAATCCTGCGCGAAATGTAACTGATCGGTCTGCGCATACAAGCCCGCCAAATATTCGATGGGCTGCCCCGTGGGCGAGGCCACGCGTAGCTCCTCGCTGAGTTGCCGATACCGCTCCGGTGCCAGTACCGAAAAGAGCGCGGGACCATTGTCTTCGGTCTCATTGGCCGCTTCGTACACTCTGAATTGATTGTTGGTGTAGGCGGTCACCGAGGTGAAGGTGTGGTCCAAAGCATGATAGTTGGCCGTTAGAACATAACTTTGCGCGTCGAGATCGTATCCCTGGCCCCCCGGCAATGCGGTCAAATTGTTGTTAACGCCCACCGGCAGATGTTCGGCGATAATGGTTTTGCAAAAGCCAGCCGCCGTGAACGGCGCCGGCGGCGGGCATAGCGCCAGCTGCTGAAATGTTCCGCCATCACCGACGTCGCCGCTTTTGTCGACTTCCGTCTTCAAGGTGGCATCAAAGTTGTCGGTCGGATGAAAAACCAGTGTGATGCGTCCCGCTCGATCATCATCGACCGGCCAATGAGTGTTCAAATTGGTGTTGTAGAGGTAGCCAGAGTCGCCGTTGATGGTGAGCGCGACGCGCACGCCCAATATGCTCGTGATGGGTCCGCCAATGGCGCCTTCGACGGCGTACTGTCCAAACATGCCGTAGAGCAGGCGGGCGGATGTATCGAGGGTATCGCCCGGCTTCGCCGTCACGATGTTCAGGGCACCCGCAATCGCGTTGTTGCCAAAAAAAGTGCTTTGCGGGCCCTTGAGAATTTCGATGTGATCGATATCCAGAAAGGTGCCGGCGGAAGTGCGCGATCGCCCGTAATAGACGTCATCGATGAAAGTGCCCACCGATTGATCAAATGCTTGTGAGCTTCCGGAACCAATGCCGCGGATATAAAGATCGCTGGTACGCCCGCTCGAGCCGATGTGCACGGCAGGCACCGTTTGCGAGAGATCCGGCAAGGAGTTCAGATTCTGATTGTTCAAGACTTGTCCGCTCACGACCTGGGCGGAAATCGGTACTTGTTGCAAGTTCTGGCTACGGAGTTGCGCCGTCACCACGATCTCTTGGATCTGCGCGCTATCGTCGGCCGATGCGGTTGGCGCGGCTGCTTGCGCCAGGCAGAGTGAGGATTGGGTCAGAGCCGCGAGCGTGAGAGCGCCCGTGGCGTAAAAAAACTGCAGCGAGCCTCGCCGTATCAGCATTGCCTACTCCCGTCATTCTTTGTTCAATTGTCGGCAGGCGCTTTCGCGCTTTAGCATGGCCTTGAACTGGAATCTTCAGTCAGAGGCCTATTGGGCGAGGATGGGCGCGGACTTTATATGTGTCCAATAGCGATTGGCGGGGGTATTGATAGGTCGAGGTTATCGGATGATCCTGCTCTTGTATTCATAACATCGAGGATTGCGCACGTCGATCATTCTTTATTTGCAAACGTCTCGTCAATTTTCATCCATTCACTCATGCCCATGATATCTGTCAGCTCGCCAAAGGCGGGTAGCGGTCCCTCATTCGCGAAGCGGCCCTCGCGGAGCTCCGATAGCGTGCGCTGCAGCGTCCCAACCATGCGCAGCAGCAAGGTCGCCGGATAGAGCACGATGGAGAACCCCAGCGCGCAATACTCAGCGGGCGAGAGGACTGGGGTCTTGCCGCCCTCCGCCGCATTGACGATAAGCGGCAGATCGAATGACGATCCGATCAGCGCCAGTTCCTCTTTGCTGGTCGGTGCCTCTACGAACAGCGCATCGACGCCGAGCGACGCAAAGCGTTTACCGCGGCTTATCGCTGAATCGAGCCCCTCGACGCTACGCGCGTCCGTGCGAGCGATAATGCCAAAGTCGGCGCTCCTTCGCTGGGCCAAAGCGCAGCGCAGCTTCGCTTCCGCTGCTTCGGGCGAAATTACGCGCCGTTCCACCGCCATATGGCCGCATTTCTTAGGGCTCACTTGGTCTTCAAGAACAATTGCTGTAATGCCCATGGTTTCGTAGGTGCGGACCGTGCGTGCCACGTTCTTGACGTCCCCGTAGCCATCGTCCGCATCCACGATCAGAGGAAGCGAACTCGCAGCGGCGATATCGCGCACCGCGTCCATCACCTCCCCAAAACTCGCGAGCCCTAAATCCGGGAGCCCTAATCGGCAGCCGATCACTCCAAAACCACCGATGGCAGCTGCATGGAAGCCGGCGCGTTCGATGAGGCGCGCTGAAAGCGCGTCATGCGCGACCGGCAGCAGCAGCGGCCTTTCGCGACCGAGGAGTTGTGAGAGACTTTTCCGGCTCACGGTAAACCGATAGGCTCAGCGCCAATAGACCCAGGGATGAAGCGCCGCATCTTTTTCTTGGAAGGCTGCAATTAGGCTCTCGCGTTTACGGGTGTGATCAATCGGATCAAGGCCCTCGAGCAACCGTTCGCGCTGCAGCGCCGGCACTCTAAACGGGTAGACGCGGGCATCGGGCGAGACCACCACGCTGTCTTGAAGGCTCACGGACAGCTTCGGATTCTCAGGTGTGATGGCCGCGGCGATCGCAGCGATATCCGGCTCCGGCAGCGTCACCGGTAGCAGCCCGTTGGTGTAGCAATTGGCGGTAAAGATCGCGCCGAAACTCGGGGCAAGCACCGCTCGTATCCCGAAATCGCGCAGCGCCCAGACGGCGAATTCGCGCGAGCTGCCGCAGCCGAAATTGGCACCGGCAACCACGAAACAAGCGCCTCGATACGCGGGCTGATTGAGTACGAAGCTGGGGTTCGCCGAGCCATCCGCCAGATACCGCCAGTTGAAAAATAAACCCGCGGCGAACCCCGATTTTTGGACCTTCATGCCCGTATGTCCGGGCGTAATCTGGTCGGTGTCGATGTTGGCCTGCAATAAGGGCGCCGCGATACCCTCGACTGTGACGAACGGAATCATTGCGCACGTGCAAATGTGCGCACGTCGACGATCCGCCCCGCAATTGCGGAAGCCGCAACCGTGGCGGGACTTGCCAGGTGGGAGCGCACGTGAGGTCCTTGCCGATCCTCGAAATTACGATTGGTTGAGGCAATCACACGCGAGTTCGCGGCGAAGCTCTCGCCGCCCGTAGCGCCACTCATACAGAGTGAACAGCCAGATTCGCGCCATTGAAATCCCGCATCCAGAAAGATTCGATCCAATCCCTCCATCTCCGCTTGGCGCTTCACCGCAGTCGAGCCAGGAACGCAGATCGACAGTACGGACGATGAGACTTTCTGCCCGCGCAGCACCTCCGCGGCCGCCCGCAAATCATCGATGCGGCTATTAGTGCAGGAGCCGATAAAGGCGCCAGTCACTTCCAATCCCACAAGCGGCTTACCGGGTTGGATACCCCCATATGCCAAGGCACGTTCCTGGGATGCGCGCGAGACGACATTCATGGTTCGAGCCGGATCGGGGACGACCTCATCGACCCCGATGACATGCTCGGGACTGGTGCCCCAAGTTACCTGCGGAGCCAGCGACGCACATTCCAAGCTGATGTCCAAATCAAACTTTGCCTCCGGATCGCTGGGGAGCGTGCGCCAAAACGCCAGCGCATTTCGCCACGCCTGACCTTTAGGCGAAAATTCACGGCCTTCTAAGTAAGAGAAGGTGACATCATCCGGCGCGACCATCCCAGCGCGTCCACCGAATTCTACAGCCATATTACAGAGTGTCAGGCGACCCGCCATGGAAAAAGTGCGCACCGCCTCACCGGCGAATTCGACCGCGTAGCCAGTGCCACCGGCCGCACCATACTTGCCGATGAGTGCCAATATGACGTCTTTGGCATACACCCCTTTCATCGCAACGCCGTTGAGATTGACGCGCATGGTCTTAGGTTTGGTCTGAACAAGGGTTTGCGTGACCAGCGCGTGCTCACTGTCGCTCGACCCTACGCCGAAGGCGAAGGCGCCGACCGCGCCTACCGTGCAGGTGTGACTATCGCCGCTGATGAATGTCATGCCCGGTAAGGCAATTCCCAGTTCTGGCGCGATGACATGCACAATCCCTTGTCTAGGGTCATTGATGTCGAAAAAGCTAATCTTGTGGGGTACGATGCGTTTGACGAACTCGCTCAAGAAATCATCGCCCCCTGGCATGCGCGTCGTCATTCCTCGGCCGGGTGTGGTTTCTAGGACATGATCCACGGTTCCGAAGGTCAGCTCGGGGTTTCTGACGCGCCGCTCGCGGCGGTCAAGCTCTTTGAGCGAAACGGCACCGCTCACCTCGTTCAAGAAATGCCGATCGATGTGCATAAGGAAGGCGCCATCACCGAGATCTGCAACGATATGGTTGTCCCAAATTTTGTCGAACAGGGTTCGCGATCTGACTATTGGGCTCATGTTGGAACTCATCGCATGTGGGTGTATAGGCAATCCCGATCCGCGACGGCAACTAGCCATTCCTTGGACCTGAGCCCAAAGCATGAGCCTCAAAGCAGGATGCCGTCCAATAGTGATGGCAGCAGGTTCCAATAGTTCTAGGTTATCGCTGGGTCTGGTCTATCGCTCGGATGAGACTTAGGCAGACCTCCAGTGTCGGATCGCTGACGCCCAGCTTCAACGCCAGCTTGTGGGCGTATCCGAGGGTGGGCTCAATCTCGAGCGAACGCCCGGCGTTCAAATCCTGCAGCGCGGACATGCGATGCTGTGGCGCGGATTGTTCGAATTGTGCGCCCAGGCGCATTACCTGATTCGCGGCCTCCGTTTCCGTGCCCGCACACATTGCAGCGACGGGTAGCACCGAATTATCCGTCAGGCTGATGCCAAGCGCCCTTGCGATGTGACTCATCTCTGCGGCGAGTTGCGCGATCACCTTGGCAGCCGACGGATCCTTCAGATATTTCCAAGTTGGCGCGCGGGTGGTCACCGACAACACCATCATTCCCGCCCAGGCTGCGAACTTGGACCATTCGAGCGAGAGAATTTGATTGCTCGCCTGTGCCCGAACACCACACCCCTCGATCATCGCAACAATTTGTTCTACCCGGCCGCTCGAGGCGCCGTCGAATTCACCGATATAAATGCCGGCGTTGCGTGTAAATGCCACTTTGCCATCGGCGAACATTTCGCCGCTGGTATTGGCGAGCGCGCCTAAAACGCGACCCGAACCGAACGCATCGCTCAACAAGTCATTCTTTTCAAGTCCGTTCTGGATCGAAAGTGCGGCGCTAATCGGCTCCGGCGGAATTAATTTCAATATAGCGCGAACATCGGGCCCTTTGATCGCGACGATCAATACTTCGCCGCGAAGGTCCGCTGGATCGCGCACGACCCGCACGGGCTGGGTGAATTGCGACAGTCCTGTGAGGCAAATTCCTTCGTTTTCAATTTGGGCTGCTCGTTTCCCGCGCGCCAATACCGTGACCGAGCGGCCGGCACGAGCAAGATGCGCGGCCAGAATCGAACCCATCGCACCAGCGCCTAGAATTGCGAATTCTGGATTAGCCAAAGTTCTGCCAAGATAAATCGTGCATCTCGCAGCGTCCAATACCGAGCGGCGCGGCGTTCGATAACGGCAAAGCATCGCTTTTTTTCG
>Ga0210387_10003144_pt1 | contig 12687 bp, 7 predicted proteins | sample IncBWC7OmetaG_FD_160108 | JGI IMG/M metagenome (GOLD analysis project Ga0210387, IMG submission 160108) | Forest soil microbial communities from Barre Woods Harvard Forest LTER site, Petersham, Massachusetts, United States - Inc-BW-C-7-O ...
GGTATCTCCTTATTGGCAAGGTGCGCACCGCGGGGGGACACATTCAGGTCGTGCCGGCGCTGGTGAATGTCGAGAGCGGCACGGATGTCTGGGAGCGGGCGTTCGACGTGCCGGCGACCGATGTCTTCGCGGTGCAGTCGGACATCGCGGGTGAGGTGGCCGACCAGCTCAAGATCACGCTCGGGCCCGCGACGCAGACGGCGCTGAGCCAGCGACCGAGCCGCAGCCTCGACGCGTACGATGTCTACTTGCGCGCCCGGGCGCTCGATCGCCGGGGAGAAGTCCTCGCCACGCGTCGCCAGGCCGCCGCGATGTACCTCGAGGCCGTTCGCCTCGACTCGACGTTCGGCGCGGCGTGGGCGAGTCTCTCCAAGGACCACGCGCTGATGTACACCAGAGGCGCGGGCGCGCCCGGGGATGCGGATACGGCGCGACTGGCGGCCGACCGGTCCTTGGCGTTGGCACCGAGCCTGCCCGAAGCGTTCGATGCCGAAGCGTTGTACTACAGCCTCGTGCGGAAGGATGACGCGCGGGCGGTCGCCCTCTATCGCACCGCGCTGCGCGCGAACCCGCGCTCGCCGCTGCTGCTGATCGGGATCACGGAACCCGAGATGACGCTCGGCCAATGGGACAGCGCCGCGGCGCATATGGACCAAGCCGCCCAGCTTGATCCGCGATGGGCATATCCGCGTCTCATCACCGGCGAGATCAATCTGATCCAGCGCCGATTCGGCGCGGCCCGGTCGAGCTACGAACGCGCGTTGGCGCTCGATTCCACGAACCTGACGGCCACCGAGCGGCTCGCGGTGCTTCCGGTGTTCGAGCACGGCGATCTCGCCGCGACGCGAGCCGCGCTCCGCCGCGCGCTCGTCACGGTCGATTCGGCGGGGCTCATCGCAACGGTCACCTATGAACACGGATGGTGGCTGCTCGATAGCGCCCAGCAAACCTACCTGCTGCACGTGCCATTCGATGCCTTCGATAGCCCCGGCATAGGCGCAGTGGCTCGATCGGGTATCTACGCGCGCCGCGGCGATCCGGTGAGAGCTCGTGCCTATGCCGATACCGCGCGCATCGCCGTCGAGGCGAGCTTGGCAACGAGCCCGACGAACAGCACGCTGCATCAAACCCACGCATTGGCACTGGCCGCACTAGGCCGCGATTCCGCGGCGATCAGCGAGGGCCGGCGCGCGGTGGAATTACTCCCAGTCGACCGCGATGCATGGGGCGGTCCGAGCGCACTGCTCGTGCTTGCCCAGGTCTATGGGACTCTCGGACATCAGAACGAAGCGCTCGATCTGATCCAGTCGCTCCTCGCCATCCCGACGGACCTCGCGTCAGCCGGCTCGCTTCGGGTGGACCCAGCGTTCGCGCGGCTGCGCGGCGATCCACGGTTCGAGCGCTTGACGGACCGGTGAGCTCAAACAATACCCGAGACGAGACTCGAACTCGTAAGACCCGAAGGTCGGGGGATTTTGAGTCCCCTGCGTCTACCAATTCCGCCACCCGGGCGCGATTGCAACGCAACGCCTTAGCCAACCGCGAGCGCGCAATCTACTCTGTTTTCCACCCCGTCGCACGATACGCACGCCACCCGTTCGCGTACGTGACTGGGAAACGATCGGTCGCGCTCGCCAGGCGCAGTAACTCGGGGCTCAGCCAAGCGATTGCCTCTAACAGCAGCTCGTGCTGTTGGCGCAAGTCGCGCCAATGCCATATCGGCTCGTAGTGGAAGACGCGATTGCGAAGACGGCGCAGCATGTTGAATCTCCTGGCGACGACGCGACGAGTTCGACGGATGGCCGGGAGGTGCGGAAATGCCCCTTCGAGCAACGGTGGCCAGAAGACCTGGCGTCGCTCGTACCGCACATCCAAGAGATTGGTCCAGAACCCGAATGTCAGCTCGGCGACCACGCGCCCGGGGGGCGATTGTCTTGCCGCTGCGACGCAAACGATCGGTTGCGACCTGCACCTGTGCGACCTCTGAGGGTGCAAGTACAGACGGGACGCGCCCGAGCCAGCAGTCGGTATCCCGCCATGGCCCGATCGGATATCGACTCGCGATTGCATCGTGGAGCCTGTTCCGGAACGCAACTTCGAGGTGGAGAAGCGTCGGGTACAGCGACGCGCCCAAGTGCGAATTCCAGGAATAGCGCGCGAGCGCGTCCAGCATCCCGCCACCGAGGCGTTCGTAACCCTGCAATCGGTCGGCGGAGATGACGGGCCGGAGTGGAGTAAACGAAATGGCAACTTGTGTGACGGAGTCGGACACGGTATTTTGTATTCAGTCCCCGGGTTAATCCTCTCCCGCTCCCACGCGGTGATGATCCCGGGGTTTTTCTTTTGGCGCCGAGTGTAGTCGGCTAGCGTTGACCGCAACAACGGGAAGAGTTCACCGGTTGCCGGCCATCGCCATCATCGCTTTCAGCCGCCGCGTTGTCGAAAGCGCCTAAGGCTTCAATCCAAGCGCGCGAAGCGTAAGGGGATCTGGAACAGCGGCGCCGCTGGACTTCGTGACCACGCCGAAGCCGCCGCTGTGATCCCACATCGTCCACCCGATCCCCATGCCGCTCGAGCCGCCGTTGTGGTTCTCAGTGCTGCGCGAGGCAGCCGTGCTCGGCCACGGCGATCAGCTTGGCCCCGTGGCACAGCTAGCGATGACTGGCGGCCAGTATTGCCAGCGGTTGTGCCTGGCCACTTCACCATCGCCGATCTCGTGACGTTCACCCAGCACCGGCGATCCTGGATGATCGAGGTGAGCCCGCCGGTGATGATGTGGCAGGACTGATTCCCGCTTTCCGATTGACTCATTGGAGGTCATCGCAATGCCTATTCTCACTCGCGCGGCCATTGGGGTCGCGCTCCTCACCACACCCCTCGCCGGGCTCCATCGCTCGACCACTCGACCCAACCCCCTCGAATTCACGGCCCGCCGCGACGGCAGTGACGCCGGCGGCGTCGATGGCATGTGGCGGGGCACCGTTCGTCGCCCGGGAGCCGGCAGCGTCTTGCTGCGCGTCGAGCATAGAGCGCAGCCGGCGGTCAATGGGCCGGTGAAGGCCGCACCGCTTCACGCGCTGGTGCTCGTGTCGCACGACGACATGGCGCGCTCATTCGCCGCCGAGGTCACCGGCTCCGTCGACAATGACGGCGCCACGCGTCTGACGGGCACCGTCAATGTCGGCGCCGCCGCCGGAAGCACGGTTGACCTCGTGCTGCGGCTCTCCGCCGACCGGCATCTGGTTGAGGGTACGATCAGCTTTCCATCCGGCCCGGTGGACGGCGGCAAGACGGTGCCCCTATCGGTGATGCAGTATCCGCCGCAGGAATTTCCCTGATCAGCGGTACAAGCCGAGTGCTCGCAGCGTTACGGGATCGGGAACAGGAGTGCCGTTCGGCTTCGTGACCACTCCGAAGCCACCGCTGTAGTCCCACATGGTCCACCCGATCCCATGCCGCTCGAGCGCCATCCGGGTGTCGGCGATCCATGCCGCGCGATCGCGGGGTGCGGCGGCGAGACGGAAGACGCCGAACTCGTTGCAGATCACCGGGACGTTCCAGCGACTCGCCCACGCCGCAACCTGGGCGATCTCGCCGGCGATGCGATCCGGGCCCCAGCGGTCCATGCCGTAGCGAACGACGGAAAGCCGGTCGACTGGATCGGGCACGAGCGCGGCGGCCGCCATCACGTTTGCCGGATCTGACGGGTAGGGGAGTCCGTGCAAGTAGTGCCAGAAGTTGACGGCCCACGTCGCGCCCTGGTGCGTGAAGATGTGCGGCTCGTAGAAGTGGAAGTTGTAGATGAGGTTCGTGTCCCGCATTGGCGTGATGGCCAAGAGATCGTCGTCGTCGGACCACCGCGCGCCGGCCACGATGATCGTGTGGTGCGGCGCCCCCGCGCGGATGGCGGCGACGAGCCGGGTCTCGACGCCGTACCATCGCTCGCGGTCGCGCATCTCGGGCTCGTTCATCACCTCGAACACGATGCGCTCGGGATCACGGTCGGCGTAGTGCTGCGCCAGCGCACGCCAGAAATCCGCGAGCTCTTCGACAAACCCGTCGTCATCCATGCGATGCTTGAACTCGCTCTCCGGATGCAGATCGATCTCGACCGCCAAATCGTGATCGAGGACCGACTGCACGGCCGCGTCGAGATACCCCAAGTACTCGCCCGGAATCCGATCCGCATTCCGACGCCGGAACATCGGTTCCGGATTCACGCTCAACCGCACGTGATCGAAGCCCATGGATCGGATCAACGCGAGATCCTGCGCCGTCGTCCAAGTCTCGAAATGCTCCTTGGTGTAGCCCCTGGGGTCATAGACCTGCGCGAACCACTCGCTCAAATTGATGCCGTGGCGAAAGTGTTCCGCGCGGCGCGCGGCTTGCGCCGAGGAAACGTTCGTCAGGACGACCAAGGCGGATGCGATCAGTCGGCGCATAGGCCTCGAAACCTGCCGCGGAATGGTGTCGTAGGCTACCCATCGTTGAGGAGTCGCCCGTGAAAGCATCCCTGCTCGTCGCGTGCTCGGCGCTCGCCCTGGTGTCCGGAACCACATCGGCGCAGATCGACCAAGCCCGCATCTCGCACGCGGTCGATTCGATCGCCGCCGCGGCGCTCAGCGGCGGCAAGGCCGCGGGTATGTCGATCGCCGTCGTCCGCGCGCGGGACACGATCGTCCTTCGCGGATACGGGAAGGCGGACCTGGAGCTCGACGTCCCGACACCCGACCGGGCGGTCTACGAGATCGGTTCCGTGACCAAGCAGTTCACGGCCGCCGCCATCCTGCAACTCGCGGAGCAGGGAAAGCTGTCGCTCGACGATGAGATCACGAAGTACTTCCCGGCGTATCCCGTACACGGCCACCATATCACGGTTCGCCGTCTGCTCGACCACACATCGGGCATCCCCGGCTACACCGAAATCCCCGCCTTCTGGCCGATCTCGGCGCGGTCGCTGCCGCGCGACTCGCTCGTGGCGCTATTCGGCGCGAAACCGCTCGATTTCGCGCCGGGCACGGCGATGTCGTACAGCAACTCGGCGTTCTTTCTGCTCGGGCTCTTGATCGAGAAAGTGAGCGGGCAGCCGTACGAGCGATACGTCCAGCAGCACCTGTTCCAGCCCGCCGGCATGATCGACTCGCGCTACTGCAGCACATCGGCGGTCGTTCCGCGCCGGGCGCACGGGTACGACATGAAAGACGACACGCTGCGCCTCGCGATGTACATCGACATGACCTGGCCGTACTCCGCCGGCTCGCTCTGTTCCACGGCGGGCGACCTGGCCGCCTGGAACCGCGCGTTGCACACCGGGACGATTCTGTCACCAAGGTCGTACCACGAGATGATCACGCCCGGCACGCTGACCGATGGCACGCGTCTGCGGTACGCGAAAGGGTTGGCCATCGACTCACTGGACGGCCACCGCCGTATCAGCCACGGCGGAGGCATCCCCGGATTCGTCACGACGCTCCAATACTTTCCCGACGACAGCCTCACGGTCGTCGTCCTCATCAACTCCGCGGGACCCGCTAACCCCGACCAGATCGCCCGCTCCATCGTCGACCTGATGCTCGGCGCCAATCCGCCTGCGACCACGGCATTCCGCGGCTCGCTGGGAGACTACGCCGGGACGTACTCCGGAATGGCCCGCGGCGGCAACGAGACCTTCACCGTCGCCGTGGACAGCGGCAGCCACGCACTCATGCTCCGTCCGAAGAATGGGAAGGCCGACACCCTGGCATTCTACGGCGGCGAGACGTTCGGCCACGACGAGACGCGGCTCCACTTCGTGCGCACTGCCGGCCGCGTCAGCGCGGTGCGCGTCGATGCGGTATACGGGTACAACACGCTCAAGCGCGCGCCGGTCGTCGCTAGTCGGTCCGGATTGCCGTAACCGGATCGACGAGCGTCGCTCTGGTGGCGGGAACGAGCGACGCAACAAGGCCGGCGATCGCCAGCGCCGCCGTCGCACCCACCCACGTGATCGGGTCGGCGCGGCTCACGCCATAGAGCAAGCTCTCGAGCGCGCGCGTCACGAGCGCACCGCCGAGCACACCGAGCACGAGCCCCAGTCCGACGATGCGCATGCCTTGCTCGGCCACCAGTCGCAGCGTCCGCCCGCTCGTGCTCCCAAGCGCGCTCCGAATCCCCATCTCTCGCGTGCGTTGCGCGACGGTGTAGCTCATGACCCCGTACAGTCCCGCGACGGCCAGTACGATGGCGACGATCGCGAACGTGGCGATGAGCGAGAGATAGAACCGGGGCGCGCCGACGCTCCGGCCGATGCGCTGCGCCATGGGCTGCACATCCGCCACCGCGGCCGCCGGATCCACCGAACGGATGGCCTCCCGCACGGCCGGCGCGACCGACGCCGGATCGCCGCGGGCAATACGCACGAGGATCGGGAAGACGGTCTCGTCGTTGTTGGTCTGTGCATACGACCAATAGACCTCCGGATGCGGCGGATCGACGGGCCCGAAGTTCGCGATATCACTGACGACGCCAACGATCGTCGCCATCCGCGTCGGCCCCCAGTAAAAGCGCTTGCCAAGCGCGTCACCATTGGGGAAATCCCGCCGCGCGAGTGCGCGGTTGACGACAACGGCGAGCGGCACGTCGGGCCGGTTGTCATCGTCGGCGCGGAGCAGGCGCCCGGCGACGAGCTGCTGACCCGTCGCGCGGAAAAAGTCCGGCGAAGCATCGCGGTCCTCCATCACCGGCTCGTGCTCCGGATCGTCCGGCGTGCCCTCGTACCGGTAGGTCGAGTTGTCGCCCCACTCATGATACGGCATGGCCGAGATGGCGCCGGCGCCTTGGACGCCAGGGATGCGCTCGATCGCGTCGATCGCCGGTGTCAGGAATCGCCGTATCGGCTCACCCGATGCATACCGGTCCGGCGAGATGACGGCTGTCAGCGACAGGAGTCGGGTCGGATCGAACCCCGGGTCCCGGCTGACCAGCTTCTCGAATCCCCGCAGCACGAGGCTCGCGCCGATGAGTAACGTCAGCGAGAGGGCGACCTCGCCGACCACCAGGCCCGCGAGCAGCCGCTGTTGCGTGAGGCCGGACCCGCCGCCCCGGCCGCCGCGCAACGCGTCTTGGGGATCGACGGACGCGCTGTGCCACGCCGGCAGCATCCCGCAGATGAGCGCGACGACAGTCGAGAGGAGGATCGCGAACAGCATGACGCGGATCTCGATGCCGAGGCCGACCAACTGGGGCACCTGTGCGCCGGCCAGTGACCCGATGGTCCGCACGGCGAGCCACGCCAGTCCGATGCCCAGCACGCCTCCGAGTCCGGCGAGTACCGCGCTCTCGGCGATCACCGGCTGCATGAGATCCCAACGGCTGGCGCCGATCGCACTTCTCACGGCCATCTCGCGCCGGCGGTTGACGCCGCGCGCCAAGAGCAGGCTGCCGACGTTGGCGGCGGCGATCAACAGCACGGCGCAGACGGCGCCGAAGATGAGCAGCAACGGCGTGCGGACGAGCCGGACGCTGTCAGCTTGTAGTGGCGTGGCGAACGCCGACTCGCCCTTCATGTGCGGGTAGAGCGCGATCATCTGATCCATGAGCGACCGGACATCGCTCGTGGCGTTGGCCACGGTCGCACCCGGCGCCAGCCGTCCCTGGACCTTCAAGAAGTTGTGCCCGCGCGACGCTCTCTCGTCGGCCGTGAAGCGCATGGGCAGCCAGAGATCGGCCTCGAGATTCTGGTTGCCGTGCGGGATGTGAAACGCGCTCGGCGCGATCCCGATCACCGTGTGCGGCACACCATCCAGCCGGATCGTGCGGCCAACGAGTGTGGGGTCGCCGGCGAACCGATCGCGCCAGAGCTCGTAGCTCATGACGACCACATTGTCGCGCGAGACGCTGTCGTCGCCGACGTCGATCAATCGGCCACGAAACGGCCGGACGCCGAGCATCGGGAACATATTCCCGGTGATGCGATACGCCCGAACCTGGGCGGCTTCGGTGCCGACCGACAGGAGCTTGGTCTGAAACGCGGTCGCCGCGAGCATCTGGATCTGCCTGGAGCCACGGGCCAGGTCGAGGTATTTCGGGGCCGAGAAGGGGCAGTTGTCGCACGTGGGTTCCGTGCGATAGACGGTGACCAAGCGGCCCGGGTCGCGGAACGGCAATGGACGCAGCAGCGCTTGATTGATGGCGCTGGCGATGGCGATCGTCGCGCCCAACCCGAGCGCGAGACAGAGTACCGCACAGACCGCGACGGTGGGCGCGCGGCGGAGCCTTCGGATGGCGCTCAGCATGCCGGCTGAGACACCGCGCCGGGTGCCAAGGTTTATTGGTTTAGTTGGGACTCCGCCGGCCCACGCGTGCTCTGGTCGATCTGGCGAATCGCGCCGAGGTGATAGGCCAGGTGCGCAATGCTCCCGATCATCCCATTGAGCGCGACATCATCGACCTCGCGCGGCGTCCCGAGCGCCGCGAGCCACCGGTGTGCCTCATCGCGCAGGTCGGCGCGAAGCTTGGCCCACTCGGCGTCCGAGACGCGCGTCGTGCGCCAGGCCGCCGTCCAGTCCGCGGTCGCGAACGGATTCGGCTCGCCGCCCGCCCAGCGGTTCATGAGTGACAGCCCATATCGAACGTGATCGACATGCGCGGCGATCTTGCCCGATGCGGCCGATGCTGGCAGCCGATCGAGTGATCCCAGCAGTCCCCGATCGCCGCGGTTCAGCATGTACGCGGCATCCGTCGGTGCGCCGTCGACGAGCTCGGAGAAGAGGGCCGTCAACGCGTTGCTTATCTCGCGAGTGTTCATATTGCTTGAACCTAAGTCTGGGCCGTCAACGCGACCGTTTGCTGGCCCGAGCGGAACCCGTGACATAAGTTTGCGGCCGAATGCGATTCGGAACACTCGGACTCTGCGCGCTCGTACTCGTCGCGCTGAGTTGCAACTCGACGACGGCGACCCGGTCGGGTGTGCTGACGATCGTGTCGGGCAATGCCCAAAGCGACTCGGTCGGGCAGACGCTCCCGCTCCCGCTCGTCGTCAAGCTGTTCGACCAGGCAGGAAACCCGGTCTCCGGTGCGACGATCCAGTGGACCGCGAAAAAAGGTGGTGGCGTGGTCTCACCGTCGACGAGCACCGTCGCCGCGGACGGCACCGCGCAGACCGCCTGGACGCTCGGCCTGGTCGCGACCGACAGCGACTTCGTCACGGCCCAACTCGCCGGCGCGGCCGGCGCCGGCTCGATGGTGAAGTTCACGGCGCGCGTGCACAGCGGGGGCACCGTGTCGTTCGTGATCGTCGGCGGGGACCAGCAGAGCGGCGAAATCGGACGACCGCTGCCGGAATCGCTCGCGGTCAAGGCGGTGGACAGCTATGGCAACGGTGTCGATAGCGCGGGGGTGTCCTGGTATTCCGTGCGATTGGATGGGTATCTGCCGATCACGTACACGTCGCCGACCGGCATCAGTCGATTGCAATGGACCATGTCCCACACGCCGCAGAAGGACAGCCTCTTCGTGTGCACGCTTACCGCCAGCCGCACGACGACGTACTGCCTGAGCTTCCACGGGACGGCAACCGCCACCCAGCCCTACGGACTGACTCTCGTATCTGGTGGGGGCCAGAGCTCCGTGGCGAGTATCCCGCTACCAGCCGATATCGTGGTGCAAGTGAAAGATGCCGTTGGACAGCCCGTGGGCGGCGTCTTGGTCACGTACCACGTCGTGCCAGGAAATGCGGTGTACCGCCTACCGCGCTACTTCGCCGAGGAGTTCGACCTTCAGCCGACGACCCTCTCGACGGACACCGTGGACCTCGGGGCGACGGTCGGCGACTCCGGGACGGGGGGGTACTCGAGTGTGCCGCCGGGCCAGTCGGCGATCACATGGGCCGCCGGCATCGGCCCGAGCACGCTGACCGTGACGGCGCCCGGCACCACTCCGCTCACCGTACCCGCGACGGGACTCGCGTTCACCACCTCGGCGATGGGCGTCCAGCGATCCGCGTGCGCTCTCGGGACCGGTGGAATCGCCTACTGCTGGGGATACTCGCAGTTCGTCCCCGACACGTTTGCCCTGTATCCCACACAGGTCCCCGGCACGCCGGCGTTCGCGAGCTTCGGCAATGCGGGCGCGAACGCCGTATGCGCGATCACGCCAGCCGGGGTTGGGTACTGTTGGGGCGCGCAAGTCCCACAACCAACAACCACGCCTGGCGTGTATGTGTACGCCATACAATCTCCGACGGCGATCTCCGGCCCGCCCCTCAGCCAGATCGTACAAGGGGCGGGGCTCAACTACCACACCGGAGGAGAACTCGCGCTCGAAACGCACCGGTGCCTGCTCGCGTCGGGCGCGGCGCTCTGTTACGGCCAGAACTTTTTCGGTGAAGTCGGCGATGGCATGCCGACACCCGGCGATACCGTCGTCACATCACCGACGCCCGTGGTCGGCGGTCACACGTTCGTGGCGTTGGCCGCGGGTGCGAATCACACCTGCGGCATCGTCACCGGCGGAGCCGTCTACTGTTGGGGGTCGGACTCGAGAGGCCAGCTTGGAGACGGTGCCCCGGCGACCCAGCAGGCGAGCCCCGTGTTGGTGTCAGGGCTAACGGCAAGCGCGATCGGTGCGGGCGGAAACGCCACGTGCGCGTTGAACACGAGCGGCGTCGCGTACTGCTGGGGCGACAATTCATCCGGCTTGGTGGGGTTGCCAAGCGGTCAGGAGTTCACGACGCCGGTCGCGTTGTCGACCAGCGCGCGGTTCGTCACACTCGCGATGAACGGCGGTGTGGCGTGTGGCTTGACGGCCGGCGGCGCGGCCTACTGCTGGGGCACGTTCTATGCGAGCGCCGGTCCCATCACGTATGCGCCGTATCCATTGGGCAACCCGATTCCCTTGACCACGATCTCGACAGACGGCAACTACACCGTGTGCGGTCTTACGGCGAGCAACGCCGCGATGTGCGCTGGGTCGGCTCAGTATACCGGCGACGGATTCTTCAACCCCTCCATCTGGTCCCTCCAGCCGGTCGCCGTAGCGCCACCGGGGGACACGCTCCCAAGCGGCTACACGCTGTCGCGCGTGGCGGCTCGGCCGCACGGTATCCGTACGCGTCGGCCACCCGGTCACTGATACCATGCGGCGATGGCGGTGCGTCGCTGCGCTCGTCTGTGCGGCGTGCGGGAATAACCCACCCACCTGGGCCGGATCGGCGGTCTTCCTCGACGTCGTCTCCGGCAATTCCCAGAGCGCGGCCGTCGCCACGACGCTACCGCAACCTCTTGTCGTCAAGTGCGTCGACGCCAGCGGCAGCCCCGTCGCGGGCCGTGTCATCTCGTGGTCGGTCACGGCCGGCGGCGGGACCCTCACCAGCACAACGGATACGGCCGCGGCGAGCGGCTTGGCGAAGACGTCCTGGCAGCTCGGCAGGCTGACCGACAGCCAGGTCGTGACCGCGCACGTCGTCGGCGCCAGCGACTCGGCATCGACGGTGCGGTTTACGGCGACGACGCACGCGGGCGGCATCGCATCACTCATCATCGCCGCCGGCGATAGTCAGAGCGCCGAGGTCGGAACGACGCTGGCCGAGTCGCTGTCGGTGCGCGCGGTTGACCAATATGGAAACGGGGTCGCGAGCACCGGCGTGAATTGGGTACAACCGACATCCGGAACGCTGACGCCTGGCAATGGCGGACGGACATCGGTGACCGGGTATTCGCGAGCGGCGTGGACGGTGGGCCACACGCCAGGGCAACAGCAAGTGCAGGTATGCCCAGAGGAAGGCTCCTACATTCCGTGCCTGACGCTGTCAGCGACGGCAACCGCCGCCGCGCCCTATGTGTTGACGAAAATCTCCGGCGACAATCAATCATTCCTTGCCGGCCTCCCGCTGCCCGCCGATAACGTCGTCGAGCTTCACGACGCACATGGCGTCGCGCTCGCCGGCGTACCTGTCGTGTTTTCAGTCGCGCCCGTGAGCGGCGGCCTGGGAGGCCGCAGCTACGACCTGGCGACCGGTACCGTCGGCACCAGCCCGGTGGACACGACGCTCACCGTCCCCTACCCACCTGGCGGACAGGCGTCGACGACCTGGAGCGCCGGCTTGGGTCCGAGCACGATGACGGTGACCGCCGCCCATGTGGCGACACCGCTCACGTTCTCGGCAACGGGCTTCGCCATGACGGCATCGGCGATCAGCACGGCGGGTCAGAACTGCGCGATCAGCGGCGGCGCAACCGTGTACTGCTGGTCAGGCGGTGTACCCGCCGCGGTGGCCGGAATGCCGAGTGCTTCGGCGCTGGGCAGCGGAGGCGATGTGTCCACATGCGCGATCGCGGTCGGCGGCGTCGGCTACTGCTGGGGCCAGGCGGTTCCCGCGACCAATACCGAAGTGAACCAGGGGCCGACGGCTATCTCGAGCCCGCCACTCGCCCAGATAGTCGAAAGCGGGACGTCCGCGAGCTTGCATCGGTGCCTGCTCACGACAACCGGTGCGGCGCTCTGCTACGGCCAGAACGAGCACGGCGAGGTTGGCGACGGACTGCCGACGCCCTCGGACACGGTTGTGTCGTCGCCGACGGCGGTGGCAGGAAACCTCACCTTCAGCGCGCTGGCCGCCGGCGCGCTCCACACCTGCGGGCTCACCACGAGCGGCGCCGTCTACTGCTGGGGATCCGACAGTACCGGCCAACTCGGCGATGGCGCGCCCAG
>Ga0210387_10003145_pt1 | contig 12686 bp, 10 predicted proteins | sample IncBWC7OmetaG_FD_160108 | JGI IMG/M metagenome (GOLD analysis project Ga0210387, IMG submission 160108) | Forest soil microbial communities from Barre Woods Harvard Forest LTER site, Petersham, Massachusetts, United States - Inc-BW-C-7-O ...
CCGGCATCCTGCCGGCTGTCCCGCGGACGTCTCGCCCGCGTCGCATTTTATCTTCATTTAAAGATGTCAGGAATCGTCGCGAGGATGCGGCAATCTCGACGCGGATCAGCTTCTGATCCGAATCCGCGGCTTGGCATTCGGCAAGACTTGTCCGATCTCGACTGCGTTCACACCCGCATCGTTAAGGGCCCTGGCTAAGTTCCGCCCATCGGGCGTCGAAATCAGCAACCCTCCAGCAGTCTGCGGATCAAACAGCAGAGCTCGCACTTCCTCCGGCACGGCTTCGTCATATTCGACCAGGCACTCCGCGAAATCGCGGTTGTTCTTCAAGCCACCCGGGATGTACCCCGCGCGCACACATTCCAGCGCTCCATCCAGGAAAGGAATTGCGCCTGCAGAAATACTGATCGACACATTTGACGCTAGCAGCATTTCGCGCGCGTGGCCGATCAGACCGAATCCGGTCACGTCGGTCATGGCACTCACCCCGAAAGCGCCGCCCGTTATCACTTCCGCGGCGCGTTTGTTCAGCGTGGTCATTGACCGCACCGCCGCATCAATCCACGCCGCCTCGGCCCTGCCTTTCTTGATCGCGGTCGAGATCACTCCGGTCCCCAACGCCTTGGTGAAAATTAGGGCATCGCCGGGCTTCGCGCCGGCGTTCGCCAGAATCTTCTTGGGATGCACTACGCCCGTCACCGAATATCCAAACTTCGTTTCTTCGTCGCGAATGCTGTGCCCGCCGATCACGGTGCATCCCGCCTCGATCATCTTCGACAAGCCGCCGGCAAGGATGCGCTCCAGAATTTCCAACTCAGCCTTTTCAGGAAAGCACACCAGCGCCAACGAGGTCAGCGGCTTGCCGCCCATGGCATACACATCGCTCAACGCATTGGTGGCGGCAATCTGACCGAACGTATAAGGATCGTCGACAACCGGAGTGAAGAAATCCACCGTCTGCACCAGCGCCTGGTCGGGCGCAATCAGATACACTCCGGCGTCGTCGGCATGATCGAAGCCGACCAGAACGTTTGGGTCGTGTTGCCGGGCTAATTTCCCAAGCACCGTGTCCAGCGCCGCCGGACTCAGCTTGGAAGCTCAACCCGCAGCTTTCACCGACTCCGTCAGCCGAAATGGTTTTGTGTCTGGCACGAGGCCATTGTAGCGAAGCGCCGCCGTCCTGAGCGTAGCGGACTGATTCGCAAAGCGAAGCAGTCCCGGAGTCGAAGGATCCCTATCCGATCAAGTTGAATGCGGCGCTGAGGGAGTTCTCGCCGCGTAGGGTTCGAGGGCGAGGAAGTCTGCTCTTATTTCACGGTCACATCCGTCACGCGCATCTCCGGATAATTCCGGTTCCACTGCGCCGAAATGCTGTCGAACGTCAACCGGAACGGCTGCGTCTGGCCTGGGGCCAGCGGAGAAACGCTAAGGTCGACCGGCTCCAGATATGCCCCATTGGTTCGAATCACCTGCAGCGGCATTTCCGGTTCCTGCTGCGCCACTTGCCCCATCTCGTCTTTGAACGTGACCTCGACGACGACGTGGGTGACAGTCTTGTTGCCGGAGTTGGTCACATCCCCGTCGATGTAGCTGACGGTATGCCCGATGAAATTTTCCGCCGCACTCATCTTGAAATCGGAAAGCTTCACGCTGGCAATGTAAGGCGAAGCGGGCTTCGCGACCCTCTCCGGCTGGCGCATCAGGAGCGCAACGGCCAGCGCGCCCCCAATCACCACCACCATCGCGATCGCAATAATCAAACGGCTGGAGTCGCGTTCCTCAGCGACCGGCGTTGGCTGTCCTAAACTGCCCTGTCCCAGGCTGCCCATGACAGGAATTGTAGGCCGTTGTTTTTCCCTTGTCGATTTGCCGATCGTATTCAGCCGGGTGCGCCATTTCTCGCGCGCCCTGTGCGCGAGAAGTGGGGATGTTCGACGAAATAGAGATCGATGCGAGCTTAAGCTCTCCGCGCGGCCAGCAGCTTCGCCGCGTTCTCGTGATACACCTTCTGCAAAATCGTATCGTCGAGACCGAGCCCGTTCAAACTCCAGTGGTAGCCGAACTGCTCATTCTCATAAAAATGTTCGTCCAGTGATTCCAGAATTCTAAACGTGACCCGGTACATCGCCGTGTCGACGCCCATGTCCGTCCCATAAACCAGCCGGTCGGAATGCTTCGCATAAAACTGGGCGGCGAAGCGCGGGATCGGCGCCGTCTCCGCATAGCGCGCAGAAATGTCGGCATACAGATTCGGATTCCGCTCCAGCACCTCGCCCAGCCGCGCGAGATCATAGTCGAGATTAGCGAAGTGGCACGCAATAAACGTCGTATTCCGGTGCCGAGACACCGTCCGCTCCAGAATGTCAATCATCCCCGACAGCTTCACAATGTCGGGCTGATTATCCAGCCGCCACTCCCACGCATTCATCAGCCCGTCGTTGTGCCGGTCCATCTTTTCGTACATCCAGATCGGATCGGCCACGTGCAGACTCACCGGCATTCCGAGCTCGCCGCACTTTTCCCAAACCGCATCCATGCGCGTGTCATCGGGATGCATTCCCACTGCACTCGATTTCCCCGACCGCAGTCCCTTCCCCTTGTCGTGAATCTCGCCCACGCCGCGCGCCCCCACCTGCCGGCAGCGTTCCAACTCTTTCAGCGCCGCCGGTCCAAACCCCGGCTTGTCGAAACCCGCGAAATCAAAGCCACACCACATCTCAAAACGCTCGGGATGCCTCGAATATTTCTTGTAGATCCCGTCGAACTCCGCGCCCGTCGTCATGGTCAGGATCAGCGTCTTCTCCACTCCCACCTCATCCATGTTCCGCACCCACCCGTCGATCTCGCGCTCCGTCTTGACATAAGGATGCGAGTGCATGTCGATGATGGGAAATTTCGCTCTTGCAATCTGCGTGACCGGAATTTTGTAGATGGACTTCGGCCGGTAGTCCTTGAGCAAGATGGTGTCGGGCGAGTCAAGCTTCTTCGGGGAAGAAGCGTCGGCGGGCGCAGCAGGCTTGACGCCCTGCGAAGCTGCGCCAAACGCAGCAGCCGAGGGAAGTCCAAGCGCCAGTCCAACCATCTCGGCCCACTTCAAGAATGATCTTCTACTAAACGAGCTTCGGTTCATTGCCGCTCCCTGTGCGCGTGGACCCTTTCGAACCCGAATCCACCGCACAGAAATGTCTAAGCCGAAGTTCGAAAGAAGGCAAGCAGAAACAACACGCCGAACAGGACATCCACTCCGCCGAGTGCCAGGTCCGACGCATGAAGTCGCTGCTGCAAGTAGAGAACGAGCAGGGCAGCCGCGTACCCAAACTTTTCAATCATGGAGGGAATCATCATCGGCCGCAGTCGCACCGGATCTCGCGCGATGACGATGAAAGCGACCTGCCAAGCCAGCCCCACGCTAACAAAACCGTAGTAGAAGGCGGGATGCGTAATCGTCGGAGGATCCTGCCGCCCAATCACATCAAACATGAAATAAAGAGGCGACAAAATCAGAACGCCCCAAATGCCGGCAATCCAAAACACCACTTTGGCGAATTTCATTTCGTTCCCTCAGGACAAGGGTACCGAAAAAAATGGGGAGCAGAAATACTGCCCTACTCGCCACCGACAGTCAGGCCATCCACGCGAATCGTCGGAGCCGCGACCGACCCGCGAAACTCCAGGTCATTGGCAATTTCGGAAATATTGAAAAACAATTCCTTCAAATTCCCCGCCACGGTGATCTCTTCCACCGGATACGTCAGCTCCCCACCAGAAATCCACATCCCGGAAGCCCCGCGCGAATAATCCCCTGTAACCAGGTTCACGCCCTGCCCAAGAAATTCCGTGACGTAGAGACCTTCCTTGATCCCCGCGATCAATTCCTTCGGCGTCTTCGCACCAGCCTGCAGAAAATAATTTCCCGGCCCGATCCCCGGCGTGCCCGCCAGCCCGCGCGACGCGTTGCCGGTGGTTTGCAAGCCCAGTTTCTTGGCGGTGTAAGTGTTGAGCAAATACGATTTCAGCACGCCATTCTCAATGACCACCGTACGCCGAGTGGGCACGCCCTCACCGTCAAACGGACTCGTGCCAAACCCACCTACGATCGTCCCATCGTCAATAATGTTGACGTTATCCCCGGCAATTTTCTGTCCCAGCTTGCCCGCAAGAAACGACGCGCCACGATAAACCGAATCCCCGTTCACGCCTTCGAAAATATGTTCCAGGATCGAAGTCGAAACCATGGGATCGAAAATAATCGGCACCTGCGCGGTCTTCGCTTTGCGCGCGCCCAACCGCCGCAGGGTCCGCTCTGCCGCAATCTTGCCGACTTTTTCCGGAGCATCCAGCTTGGTCAGCGTGCGCGCCACCGAATACCAGTAGTCCCGCTGCATCGCTCCGTTTTCGGCCTGCGCAATCGGTACGGCCGCCACCGAACAATACGACCGCTTGTATTCACCGACAAATCCATGCGAATTCGCGAGAACCTTGTGCCCCGTCGCAGCATCAAACGATCCGCCTTCGGAATTCTTGATGCGCGCATCAAAATCGAGCGCCGCTTTTTCCGCCCGCCGCGCGTAATCGATCCGATCCGCCCCCGGCAGCGAATAAACATCCTCGTGATAGAGATCCAGATCGCCGGAAAGCTGTCCAAGTTGTGAAGCCTCAGGAATCCCGCCAAACGGATCTTCCGACGTAATCTTCGCCAGCGCCAACGCCGACGTCACCATCCGGTCGAGGCCGGCGCGCGAAAAATCGCTCGAGTAAGTGCTGGCCGCACGCTGCCCGAAAAACACGCGCACCCCAATCGACTTCGACCCCGACTCCTTCAGCGTCTCCACCTGCCCCAGCCGCACCAGGGTGGAAAACTCATCGCCTTCGCGCACGACGCATTCGGCAGCAGTGGCGCCTCCGGCCATAGCGCGCCGGACGATATTCTGCGCGATCTCGCGCAGATCGGTTTCAATTTTCGGATTTAGATTTTCAACTTGAGTAGAAGGCATTAGATTTCTTTAGATTTTAGATCCTTGCAAATCCGTGGGAAGGAAGTTCCTACTGCATGAACCCGCCCGGATCTTTCCTCGCCGTCCCGCCTACGGTGAGCCGATCAATCTTCAGCGTCGGAATGCCCACGCCCACCGGCACGGCCTGCCCATCTTTACCGCAGGTACCCACGCCCTCGTCGAGCTTCAAATCGTTGCCCACCATCGAAACCCGCGTCAGCACATCGGGCCCGTTGCCGATCAGCGTCGCTCCTTTGATCGGCGCCGTGATCTGCCCATCTTCAATCATGTATGCCTCGGAGGCCGAGAACACAAACTTCCCGTTCGTAATGTCGACCTGCCCGCCGCCAAAATTCACCGCATAGATTCCACGCTTCACCGACCGGATAATATCTCCGGGATCGTCCTGTCCCGCCAGCATATAAGTGTTCGTCATGCGCGGCATCGGAATGTGCTCGTAACTTTCCCGCCGCCCGTTCCCTGTGTCAGAAATTCCCATCAGCCGCGACGAAAGCTTGTCGCTCAAATATCCCTTCAGAATTCCGTTCTCGATGAGCACGGTTTCCTGCGTCGGCTCGCCTTCATCGTCCACGTTCAGCGACCCGCGCCGCCACGGCATGGTCCCATTATCGACGACGGTGCATTTCTCGCTGGCCACTCGCTTGCCAACCAGTCCCGCGAACGCTGAAGTTTTCTTGCGGTTGAAATCTGCTTCCAGCCCGTGTCCGACAGCCTCGTGCAGCAAAACTCCCGGCCATCCCGGCCCCAGCACCACTTCCATCTCACCCGCCGGAGCCTCGCGCGCATCAAGCTGCAGAATTGCCTGCCGCGCCGACTCCTTGGCAAACAACTCCGGAGTCTTCTCCCCGAAGAAGAAATCCAGCGCCACGCGTCCTCCACCACCGGACGTTCCCCGCGCCGAGTTCCCCTCGGTCTTCGCAATGCACGACACGTTCATGCGCGCCAGGGGCTGCGAATCTTCCGCAAATGTCCCATCCGACCCGACCACCAGAATGTTCCGCAGCTCGTCCGCGTAGCTAGCCCGCACTTCCTGAATGCGCGGATCATACGCTCGGGCCGCTTTGTCCGCGCGCATCACTAACTCAACCTTGGCGCTGATCTCCGCGTCCACCGAAGGCAGCGCCACGGGATACAAACTCCGCGCCGCCGCTTTCTGAAATCCCGCCACCGTTGTCTTAGCCGGAGCGCTGGCTATTAAAGCCGCCGTCTTCGCCGCATGCAGAATGCGCTCAGAAGAAAGATCGTCGGTATAGGCGTAGCCCGTTCGCTCTCCCGAAACCACCCGCACTCCGCACCCGGCCGAAATTCCCTGCGACGCCGACTTCACCATCGACTCATCCACCATCAGCGATGTCGAGGAAAGGTATTCGAAGTACAGGTCGGCATAATCGCCGCCTGCCGAAAGCGCGGCCGACAAGTAGCGTTCCAGATCGTGCTCGGTCACGCCGTAATGTTCGAAGAAAAAGCGTTGTCGGTCTAAGAGCTGTTTATCGTGAGGTTGTTTGTCCACGCTGATTAGATGCCGTTGAGTCCAAGCAAGACTCGCTAGCAAGCTTCTCCATTTAGGCTGTCTAAGAAAATGGTTCTCGGTCTTAAGGTCTTTGGCCTTCGGTTTTGGGTGGCGCTTTTCAGCGCTGCGATGAGGCCCTGCTTCTTCCACGGGCTTTAGCCCCCGAGGCCCCCGTCGCCCAAAGCGCATTCCTGACCGGTCACTTCATTATCCCATACGGCACCGCATCCGCCCTCTCGCGTCCAACTCTTCCACACCGTCTGCGCATAACCATGGTCACTCGTCACAGACACCGCCCCGCCCAATGTGGACAATCGACTTGTGACCCCAGACGCCCTCACCCGCACCGTGCAGGACTTCCTCAGCGAGGCCGCCGGAGCTGTCGTACTCGAAGACGGCGCCGTGGCCTTCGACCTGGCCCAGTCCAAGTACTCCATTTCCGGCGACTACAACAAGTGCCTGCTGCATCTTTGGTCGTCCGAGCGCAACACGGTGCGCCGCGTGCTCGACGCCGAAGTGAAAAGCGGCACGCTGCGGCTGTTCGTACAGCGACTTGGGCAGTCGCGCCCCAGCAAGCTCGAAATTTGTCGTGAACGCGACCGCCGCTCGCCCTCCGCGAAAAAAGCCGCGCGCGCTAGCTACGAGCAAAAGCTTCGCCAGGCCCTCGATCGCCACTTCCCCGGCTTAACCGTCACCCGCCTCACCACCGCCGTCGACCTGGAGAAATCCTTCGGCCCCATCTACGCCCGCGGGCTTCTTCGCCAAGGTCAATCGGCGTTCGCGGTGCTCGGCGTCAACGCCTCGGAGACTCAGTCCTCCATCGACGCCGCCCTGACTTTCGGCATTCTCTGGCTCGAAGCCTGCCGCCACTCTTCAGCGGGCAAGTACCTAGTCGAGGGACTTCACTTATTCGTGCCGCAAGGCTGTTCTGCGCTGGTCCGTGAGCGCATCGCCAATCTAAACCGCGCCGCCGCTAAATGGAGCCTGTTTGAACTCGACGAACGTCATGACGCTTTGACCGAGATTGATTGCTCCGACCGCGGCAACGTCGCCACCCGCTTGGTCCATGCCCCCAACGAATCCGCCGCGCTCGAACGCTTCGCCGACTCCATCGCCCGCATCTACTCGATCCTGCCCAACTGCGAGGTCGCCGTACTCTCCGCCGCCGAGTTGGCCTTCCGCTGGCGTGGCCTCGAATTCGCCCGCGCCCGCATGGGCGCCGAGGCCGCCACCTTCCGCAGCAAACAGGAGATCGTTTTCGGCGTCGGCGCTGAAGAGCGGGTTCTCGAGGATTCGAACTTCCCGTTCTTCCTGCAACTGCTGACCGCCATCCGCGACACTCGCCATCCCTACGGCCCGCGCCAGCACCCGCTGTTCCGCCTGCGCCCGGAACGCTGGCTCGAATCGCTCGTCGTCGCCGATGTGAGCGTTATCGATGAGCGCCTGCAACCGCGGCAGCTCTATTCGCAGGTTCCCGCGTTCTCCGCCGCCGACCGCGCGATGCTCGACGTGCTGACCACCACCCGCGACGGCCGCCTCGCCGTCGTCGAACTGAAGGCTGACGAAGACATTCACCTGCCGCTGCAGGGCCTCGATTACTGGTCAAGAGTCGCGTGGCATCACGCCCGCGCAGAATTCCCCCGCTTCGGCTATTTCCCGGATCGAGAGCTGTCGCCAGAAAAACCGCTGCTGTACCTGGTGGCGCCGGCATTCCACGTCCATCCCCAAACCGACGTCCTGCTCCGCTACCTCTCCCCAGAAATCACTTGGGAATTCGTCGGCATTGACGAGCACTGGCGCGAGGGAGTAAAAGTCGTGTTCCGGAAGCGCCCCGAGGTTAAGCGTGGAGAAGTTAAGCGTGGAGTCGACTTGGCCACCCGCATCGCAAGCTGAAGCTGACGCCCCACCTCGTCCCCGGTTTCTTCTGCAGCAAGTCCACCTTCTCTACAGAAAACAGTTCTGGACATGGTTCGGCACTATTGCGCCCACCTCACTGTTCGCGGGCTTTGTCCTGTTGTGGTCCGAGAAACAAGCCAAAGCAATATCCAATGCAGTGCCCTTCTTCGAGATTTCCTATCATTGGGATAAGCTCGTGGAGGCAACCGTAGTACGCTTTGGAGGTTTACTCGCGGCGTGGTTTCTTGGCTGCTTTGCTTTGGCGTCCCTCGCCTCCGTGGTCAATCGAGTGGAAGAGGAGAGCGCCCGACCACCATCAGCGGGCGCGCGAACATATAGGAAGCGTATTTGTCCTCGCGATGATCACCTTCTGCACGTTCCTGGCGGGTTTTGCTCTGGCTCAGTTTGTCATAAGTGCTGCAATCAGGGTGGTCGGCTGGCACCGCTTTTCCCAATTTTCCTACCCCGCCTCACCGCTTGCCATCGTCACGGTTGCAAGCCTTGTCAGTTGGCTGGGGGCATCGATTCCGTTAGCTCTTCGCGGCACGAAGCTTTGGGTAGCCCTGAAGCGAAGTGTGGAACTCGGCAGCGGCTACGAGGGCGCTTTGTTGCTGTTGGTCGTGGAATCTCTGGCAGGGAGTTTTGTCGCTTTCTACGTAAGCTTGTACACACTGCATTTCTTGGTCCCAAGCGATTTGAGGCACGCGCCGTGGTACGGCTGGGTTGTGACTCTGGTTGCGGCGCTCTCGAGCGCCACCGTCGATGCACCGCTCTTCATCGGCTTCTCGCTTTTGGCCGATCCCGAACAGCTCAATGCATCGTCATTTCCAGCTTCCCAACAGACGCCGTAAATCCAGCATCTGCCCCAGGTGGTAGGCATTGTGGTCGGCCAGCAGCAACGCCTCCCGCAAAATCGTCTGCCCGTCGCCCCAGGGAATCGGCGCGAACAAATCCGTCTTCTTGTTCGCCACCAGCTTCTGCATCGTCTTCAAATCCCGTCGAAATTGCTCGACACTCTTGGTCCACGCAGCCGCATTCGGCGGAGCTTCCGCCTTCGGCCAATACCCGCTGGGCCAAGGCGGAGAAACATGCTTGGCGTTGCGGCTAAACTCCAGAATGTCTCGCTGCGCCAAGCGTAGATGCTCCAGCAGCATCCACGCAGAGTGCGGAAACCGCGCCGGCTTCGCCCCGCGCAACTTCGCCGGCAGATTCTTTATGACGTCCTCAAACTTGGCATGAGCGCTCCCACCTTCAAGCAACTCAAGCAGGTGTTTACGCAGCGATTTCTCGTGATCCTCGGTCATCCAGTCCTCCGGTGCGGCCCGCACATCAGAGTGTAACGCCGCACAAGCAAGCGAAGGTTTTCAGGGTTGGGAGGTCTTAGTTGAGGTTCGCACGACCGTGGAAGAGCGGCGCTTCAGCGCCGCGTAAGGCGTCCAAATGGATTGGGCTTCAGCCCCGGTGAATCGTCGTTGATTCGAACCGCAACGCCGCCTACTTATTCCGCGCGGTTGCCGTGGGCGCGGCCGTGGTCTCATCGTTCGCGCCGCCAATCGCATCGCCAGAAAGCACCAACTCGACTCGCCGGTTCTGCTGACGCCCTTCCGCCGTGTCATTCGACGCAATCGGCTCGCTCTTGCCAAACCCGCGCGCTTCCACCGCGCTGGAAGAAATCCCCTGCTGCACAAAATAATCCCGCACTGCCTCTGCCCGATGCTCCGAGAGATCCTGGTTGTACTGGTCGCTGCCCACGCTGTCGGTGTGCCCTTCAATGGCAACATGCAAGCTCGGATAGGCCAGAACAATCCCGGAAACCTTGGCCAGCCGCTCGCGCGCTCCCGGCAGCAACTCAAAGCTTCCGCTACGGAACAGCACGTCCGACATATTCGCGATCAGCCCACGCGCTGAGTCGCGCGTCGCCAGAATCGAATTCAACTGTTGCAGCAACCGCGCCCGCAGATCCTGCTTTTCTTTTTCCGCCTGCTGCCGCAGACTTTCCGATTGCGCCGCAGCCGCGCGAGCCTTGTCCGTTTCCGCCGCGAGCACCTGCTGTTGCGCTACAGCTTCAGCCTTGGCCTTTTCAGCTTCTTCCTTCTGGCGCGCGGCTTCCTGCGCCGCAGCGACAGCTTCTTCCTTCATGCGTTCCGCTTCAACTTTCGCTTGTTCGGCCTGAGCGCGAGCTTGCTCCGCCTGCGCCTGAGCCGCCTCGGCATCCGCACGCCGCTTGGCTTCCGCTGCTGCATCGGCGCGGGCCTTTGCCTCACGGGCCGCCGCTGCAGCCTGCGCTTCGTCTTCCGCCCTTTGTTTCACCGCCATCAGCCGCGCTTCCTCCGCGGTCTCAGTGGCTTCTTTGGCTGCGGCTTCGACCGCTGCCTTGTTCTGCTTCTGCCGGTAAATTTCTTCCGCGTGCATCAACTGTTGCCCGGCCTTCGAGAGTATCGATGCCGCATATTTATCCGCCGCGGCGATATGCGCGATCCGCACCGCGTTCCGCGCCTCAAACAATTCCAGCGGAGTCTTGCTGTCGATGCCGAAAATCGCATCCTGAATGTGTGTGTTGGTGGACGAATAAGTGCCGCGCGTCACCAGTTCATATTTCGCGTCGATGACCTCGCCCGCGCCGCCGTTCAACGATGCGCTCTCCATCACCACCATGTTGCCTGGCTGCGTTACGGCAAAATAGGGCTCGGCCGTAACGATCATCCCGAACGTCTGCAAGTCGGTGTACGCCTTCAAATGCGCGCTGCCGTGCTGATCGAGCGACAGTTCGCCCAGATTCACCGGACGCCCCTGCGGCGAAACCGCCCACGCCACATAAGTAAGAAATTCCAGCCCAAACTTCGTTGCGTCTTCCAGACCCTCAAATTTCGCGTCGATTTCGAAGTTGGTCTTCTTGCCTTCCACCCGCGCTTCGCCCGAAGCGCGCTGTAGCTGATCGGTCCCGCGGAAGTTGACTTTGGTCGACCCGCCCTGCAACCGATAATGCACTGCCTTGGTGGTGCGCGAGACGGTCATCGCGTCCGTCGCGACAGCGGCATTCGTAGGAACAGAGCTCTGCGACTGCGCTGAAGCCGCGGTCATCGCGGCAAGCAGAAAGATAAAAATGGCCAGAGATAGCTTTTTCACAATGTTCTCGATCTGGGGGAGATGAGAGCTGACTAATCTTCTTAATCTTCGTTGATCGGCCCTCGAATGCAAAGAACAGGAAGATATAGCCCTTTAGTCACATATAGGTTTTCTGACGCACACTGTGAGGGTCGTTCGAAGTAGGCCGGAAAGGCATCGCACAAATACGTGCACAACCGTGGAGGAGCGGCGCTTCAGGGCCGCGTACGCATGCAGAAGGATGGTGGGTTTAGCCCCTGTTGTCGTTTTCCGAGTCCAAGAAACAGCCCGCGAAGACTACGGAATGAACGCAATCGCACCCTTCGGCCCCACCACCAGCGCCCCGCCCTCCGGATACGCACTCGCCGCATTAAACTGAATCCCCATCTCCCTCTTGCCATTGATCCGCCGGGGATTTCGAGGCGGCCGAAAATCAAACACAAAATCCTGACCCACAATGAAAATCCGCTCCGGCGCCACTGCCTTCACCCGCATGGCTTTCTCGACCTCGGCCTCGCGAATCGCCTGATCGTTCACTTTGCGGTCATAACCCACCGCCGAAAAATACGCCAGCGGATGCAGCGGCGAAAGCGTCCACGTCTTCCCCCCATCGTCGGTGAACGCCAGGTTCGGACCGTCGTCGTTGGGATGCTTGTAATCCCCGCCGGCGATCACGCCATGCATCGCGTCGCGAAACGCGATAGAAAAAATCCCCGCCGAATCCGGCCCCTGCGCCATCGGAGTGTCGACCACTTCCCAGCTCTGTCCGCGATCGCCGGAGTGAAACACGCGGGCCGCCTTGCCGCCGGTGGCGAACCACAGGTTCGCATCGAATCCTCCGGGCACGATCGCCAGGCACGTGTTCGACGCCGCAAACGCTCCCTCGCCTGCCTTCGCGGCCGGAAGCTTCGCCGTCGGAATGCCGCGCCAGTTCTGCCCATCCTCCGTCAGCAGAAGTTCTAACTTCAATGTGCCCGACTCGTCAGGGATAGGATCGCCCAGCACGACCCCATGCTTCGCATCCCAAAACACCATCGAATCGAAGAATCCCTTTGGATTCGGATTCGTAAACTGCAGCTGCCAGTGACTCCCGGCGTCGCTGGTGTGGTAGATCCTCGACTGTTCACCCGGCCCCGCCGACATCAGAAATGCTTCGTCGG
>Ga0210387_10003146_pt1 | contig 12685 bp, 14 predicted proteins | sample IncBWC7OmetaG_FD_160108 | JGI IMG/M metagenome (GOLD analysis project Ga0210387, IMG submission 160108) | Forest soil microbial communities from Barre Woods Harvard Forest LTER site, Petersham, Massachusetts, United States - Inc-BW-C-7-O ...
TGAGGGCTTCGCACAGTGCGATCGAAAGCCGTCGGCGACTCCAGTGCGGATGCTCGGCCATCAGCCGCTGGAGCTCTTCGAGATCTTCGACCCAAAGCCAGCGCCCTTGGATTAATTGGGGAGCAAACACTCCCGCTTCTTAGCGCACGTTTTTGCCGGAAACCAGCGAAAAAATAGAACCCGGCAGAAATTCGGCGGCGATCCGCCCAATAGCGCTAACGCGCAAATCGGAACGGTTAGCTTGCAAAAGGAGGGTAAGGCGAGACGCCTTACTTACTTCTGCGGACGTAGCCCTTCGGGCCGTAAAACCGACGCTAAACAGATACTCAGGGCGCGAGGCAGTGGTGGGTTCGTCGTGTCACTTTGCGCTTTTCTTTCCACTTATCCGTCCAATACTGCACCATGTCCTTCTTCAAGCTCAAAACGATCGTAGCGCTAAGCGCCGTGCTTCTCACTGTGGGATGCAATAAGACTGAGATGACATCTCCGGCCCAGGGAGGAAGCCCAATGAAAATCCGTGTCGGATACATCGGTATCACGTGCGAAGCACCAATTTTCTGCGCGGTCGAGAACGGTTTCTTCAAGGAGGAAGGACTGGATGTTGAACTGGTCAAATGCGAGTGGTCGAAATACAAGGACGTGCTCGCGCTCGGCGGTTTCGACATCACGCATCACCTGATTATGTATCTGCTGAAGCCGATCGAGCAGGGGTTGGACGTGAAGTTCACTGCCGGGATCCATCGAGGCTGTCTCCGGATCCAGTCGGCCATCGATGGCAACATCAAAACGGCGCAGGATCTGCGCGGAAAACGAATCGGCGTACCAGGAATGGGAACCCCGCCGTTCATCTTTGCCAATCGAGTTCTGACTGCTAACGGTATGGACGCGAGCCGGGACGTGACCTGGAGTGTATTCCCAGCAGGTGAGCTTGGATTGGCACTGGAAAAAGGCGAGATCGACGCGGTAGCTGACTCCGAGCCAATTGGCACATTACTCCTGGCCAACAACAAGGTTCGCAATGTCGTGGACCAGGCTACGGACTCCCCTTATAAAGACGAATACTGCTGTGCTGTGGTAGTAAACGGCAAGTTCCTGGCCAATAACCCAACGGCGGCGGCCGCCGCGACGCGAGCGCTGTTGAAAGGCGCCAAGTGGGTTGAAACGAATCCCGCCTCGGCGGCGAGGCTCTCCGTAGAAAAGAAGTATCTCGCCTCAAACCCGGAACTGAACACGCTGGCGATCTCTCATCTACGTTACATTCCGAGCGTTTCAGGAGGTGAAGCCGCAGTGAATTCGGCGGCTGCAGAAATGAAGAAGGCGGGAATGCTTAGTTCCGCCACAGACGTTCCTGGCTTAGCGAAGAGTGCCTTTGTCCACCTGAAAGGAGTTTCGGACGAATGGCTCCAGACCGTACAGGTAGAAAAAGTGGCCGGTGGACAGTTGCCGGCGGATCAAAACTTTCGGGTGGCCGCTGAGGTTGCGGCGACCGGAGGCACTATGAATGTGGCGTCGTGCTGTTCTCCAGCAACAAAGTGAAGGAACTAGCAGACGTTAACGGACGCCCGGAAGGAAGTGGCGTGACGAAGCGATCGCCTAACGCTCAGGTAGGGGGTAGGCGGTTTGCGGAGAAAGCGCGATGGCAAACTCTGTTTGCTGTTCCGCTCACAGTGGCGATTGCCCTCGCCCTCCATTGGTTCGCAGCGAAAAAAGAGCCGCCAGGCGAAACATGGTTATACGGCTGCTTCTTGAGTGGCCTGCTCGCAGCGGGCGTCATTGCAGCAAGCCTGCAACCAGTCTGGTCCGGACTGCGCGCGTGGATGCGGAAAGTCTGCCCCCTCGTCGCGGTGGCCGTTTTGTTTTTGACAGGGTGGGAATTGGCGACTGCCGGCTTGCGCTTGCTTCCTTTGCCTTACTTCCCGAGCCCTGCGAGCGTGTTACAGAGTCTGATCAATGATCGGGCGGTTCTTTTTGATAGTACATGGCATTCGTTGATCCTGCTCCTCAGCGGTTATACGCTGGGCGTTGCGGTCGGATTGTTCAGCGGAATATGCATTGGATGGTTTCCCGAGGCTCGCTACTGGGGAATGCCGGTGCTAAAGATCGTCGGTCCGATTCCAGCGACGGCATGGATTCCTCTCGTGATGGTTCTCTCACCGTCCGCTCTGTTTTCCGCGGTTGCTCTGATCGCACTGGCGGTCTGGTTTCCGGTGACAATGCTGACTGCTTCCGGGCTTTCCAATACCCGTGCCTCTTACCTCGATGTCGCCCGTACGCTCGGCGCCGGTCGGGCCTACCTCATCTTTCACGTCGCGATCCCGGCAGCGATGCCGAGCATCTTCCTCGGCCTGTTCATGGGACTCGGGGCCTCGTTTTTGACCCTCGTAGTCGCCGAAACCGTGGGTGTGAAATCGGGCCTCGGCTGGTATTTAAGCTGGGCGCAGGGCTGGGCGGAATATGGGAAAGTCTACGCTGCCCTCGTCATCATGGCCGCCTTTTTCTCGACGATCATGACTGCCCTGTTCATGGCCCGCGACCGCGTACTGGTGTGGCAAAAAGGGGTCATCAAATGGTAGCCGAGTCCGTCCATGGGATGGCAAAAGAAGGCTCCTCTTTGAGGGTAAAAAGTGTAACGAAAGTTTTTCCCGCGAGTGACCGTGCAACTACCCGCATCTTTGCCCTGAATGCCGTTTCCTTTTCTGTCGGGCCGGGAGAATTCGTTTCCATCGTTGGCCCAAGCGCCTGCGGAAAGTCGACCCTCCTTCGCCTCATCGCGGGTCTCGACCTCCCAAGCTCCGGCGAGCTGCGGGTTGGGGACGAGGTCATCACCGGTGCAAACGCCGAGCGAGGCTTGGTCTTCCAAGATCCTAACTTGTTCCCCTGGCTCACCGTCCGCCGCAACATCCAAGCCGGTCTGGTGGCGCTCGGCGTGCTAGGCGAGAAACGTCACGAAGTTGACGAATTTATCCGCCTGGTCGGGCTTGTAGGGTTCGCTGATGTCTATCCTCATCTGCTTTCTGGCGGCATGGCTCAGCGCGTTGCCTTGGCGCGGGCATTAATTACTCATCCCAAGGTTCTCCTGCTTGACGAACCTCTTGGTGCTCTCGATGCCTTTACACGGATGCGAATGCAGGACGAGGTGCTGCGCCTGTGGCAGACGCGTCTAACCACGATGCTCCTGGTCACCCATGACATCGATGAAGCCATTTATATGAGCGATCGCATCCTCATCATGACCCCCCGCCCCGGCCGGATCGATCGAACTATCTCGGTGGACATTGATCGTCCCCGCGATCGCAGCCGCACGGAATTCCTTCGCCTTCGCAGCGAGATCCTTCAATTGCTGCACTTGGCTGGCAATGCGAGCGTGGGAAGTGAGGATCTCCGATGATCCAGATCAAACGAGTGTATGATCCGTCCGCGAAAGAGGACGGTGCGCGTTTCCTGGTGGAACGTCTGTGGCCGCGGGGGATGAAAAAGGACGCATTGCCAATGGATGCCTGGTGCAAGAATCTAGCGCCCAGCGGCGATCTGCGCCGTTGGTTCAGCCACGATCCGGCCAAATGGGAGGAATTCCAACGACGGTATCGAGCCGAGCTTGGCGACAATCCTGCAGCCTGCCAACCGCTGTTTGACGCCGCCAAGCAGGGCAATATTACACTCCTCTACAGCGCTCACGACACGGAACACAATAGCGCCCGAGCGCTGAAGTTGTACTTGGAGGAGCGATTGAGAGGGTAGGTTCGGACCTTGATGCCTAATGCTCCGCGGAGTTCACGGCGACCTCTTCAACAACCGAGCTCATTTAAGCTTCCGTCTGGAAGAGCGAAGGCGTTGGTGCGGTCGGTGGCATCGCGCAACTTTCCAATTCCAGCAGCCACCGCTTGCGGTCAATACCACCGCCATAGCCGGTGAGTTTACCGTCGGACCCGACGACTCGGTGGCAAGGCACGATGATCGAGAGCGGGTTGCGTCCGTTGGCCAGGCCCACTGCGCGGACCGCGGATGGTTGGTTGATCCGCCGGGCGAGCTCACCATAAGAAATCGTCACACCATAAGGGATTCCTTCGAGCGCTTCCCAGACCCGGCGCTGGAACTGTGTACCGCCGATGGTCTCATGGTCGATGCCGACAGAAAAAACCATCCGCCGACCGGCGAAATACTCTTCGAGTTGAGCTCGGACCTCGGCGAAGAGAGCGTCGACGCGCCGCCAGCCGCGGCGTTGGGCTTCCGCGGGACCGTGACGATGGTCATCCATGAAAATGCCGGCGAGCCCGCGCTCGGTTCCGCAGAGGCTGATGATGCCGAGGGGTGAATCCATTTGGGTGAAGTATGTGCTTTTCATTTTGGAGAGGAGAGAGCGGTGTCGTGTAGGGTTTGCCAGAGGTGGAGCGCTGCGTAGGTGCGCCAAGGCCGCCAGGCCGCCGCGCGTTCGAGGACCTGTTTTTCGCTGGGCAACGGCCGACCCGCGAGCGCAAGTGCTTTCCGGATTCCGAGGTCGGCGGCGGGAAAGGCGTCAGGGAAACGGAGCGCGCGCATCGCCACATACTGGGCCGTCCACTCGCCGATCCCGCGCACTCGGCGGAGCGAGGTAATGGCCTCGTCGATTGAGGCAGCGAAACCGAAACCCAAATCACCACGCTCGGAGGCCACACCAAGATCGCGCAGCGTCGTCGCCCGCGAGCGCGGCAGGCCGATGGCGGCGATGTCTTCCACGCTGGCTGTCGCCAGGTTGTCCGCGGAAGGCGCCAGCCGGTTCAGGTGCGCAAAAGGCGTAGTCACGGGCCGGCCATACTTTGCGGACAGGCGTGACGCCAGCGTCGAAGCCCCGGTCACACTGACCTGCTGGCCGAGTACGGCGCGCGTCGCGAGTTCAAACGTGCTCCAGGCGCCCGGCACGCGCAGGCCGGGATGATTCCGCACGCTCGGGCCAAGCAGCGGATCGGGGACGAGATGCCCGTCGATCGAGGCGGGGTTGGCATCCAGATCGAATAGCGCACGAAGCCGGGTCAGGATCGGCCAGGTAACTCCCGCCAGCGTCGCGGGCAGTGTGACGTCGAGCCAGTCCTCACTGGCCGAGCGCCGGACGACAACCCAGCCCAGGCGTTCTCCGACTACGACGGTGCGTGAGTAGCTCTGCTGCTGGAGATTGACTCCTTCCACGCCCGGCACGGCTCGCCGCGCAAGGTACTCCAGCAGCTCTTTCCACGCCAGGGGCGGGCGATAGCTGAGTCGCAATTCCAGCGTCTCTGCGCGCTCGCCGTGACCGCCGCGTTTCGCTGAGCGGCGTAGTTTCGTCGGCGATAGCGCGTAACGAGAATGGAAGAGTGCATTGAACCGTCGCACGCTGCCGAACCCCGCGCTGAGTGCGATCTGCGCCGCTGGCAGCACCGTTTCCTGCAATAGCTTCTTCGCGAAAAGCAGACGCTCGGTCTGCATGATCTCCACGGGCGTGACGCCAAAGGATTGCACCATCAAGCGCCGCAACTGCCGCGAGCTGAAACCCGCGTGACTCGCCAGTTGTTCCACCGAATCCCCTTCAATCGCCCGCTCGCGGATCGCGGCGAAAAGCGCCTCCTCGAGTGAGACCGCCAGCACCGCCGGAGCTAGCTCGGGGCGACACCGCAGGCAGGGGCGAAAACCAGCATGCTCGGCCTCCGCTGTCGTCTCGACGAACACGCATGAACGCTTCAGGGGCGTGCGCACCCGGCAAATCGGACGGCAGTAGATTCCGGTCGTCTTCACGCAGACAAAAAAACGGCCATCGAATCGCGCATCCCTGGAGAGAAGGGCTTGGTAGCAGTCGAAATCCAGCTTCATGTGTGACCACACCATAGTGTGTACAGCAACAAGTGCTCGCCGTTTTCGGCCATGAATATTGGCCTTTTTGAGGCGAAGATTCAGTCGATCGATCCTGACCTTCGTAGTTGCCGGGAGGTTTGCCAGGGTCGAGACGATTGGCAGTATCCATGATTACTTAAAAGATGCCCTGCACTACTAGTGCATCGTCCCCTAAATCCGTCTCCTAAATCCCTTGGGTTTCGTTGCGTTTAAATGGAAGAATTTCAAAAAGGTATGAGTAACGAACACTTAAGCGGTTTTCTGCAGAATGTGGCAAATCTGCGCCACGCGCGCACTGGAAGGTCCTCGAGTTGGGATCAAGGCGGGAAGAATCAGGATTATTGGGTCATCCCGCCGGGGGAAGAGGTCGTCTTGGCGGAGTTGATTGGCCCAGGGTGCGTAACTCACCTTTGGATGACGCAATTCTGCCGGCGATTAATCGGCCCGGGATTGATTGACCCGGTGCCGGGTAGCAATGTCGCGCCCGTTTTTGAGATCCACAACGCGTTGGGCGTCAACTGGGAAGAACCTGATCCATTCTATTATCGCAAGGTCCTGCTCAAGATCTTCTGGGACGCGCAGGAACAACCCAGCATTCTCGCGCCCTTGGGAGACTTTTTTTGTATTGGGCATTCGATCCCGGGTAATTTTTCGTCTTTGCCCATTACGGTCTCGTGCAAGCCGGAAGAACGACATCGCTTTGGCGGCAGCGCTGCGCTGAATTGCTACTTTCCGATGCCGTTTCAGAAGAAGGCGAAAATTGTGCTCGAAAACCAGAATGACGTCCCGTACGGACAGTATTTTTATATCGATTATGAGCTGTATCGCGAGCCGCTGGCAGAGCCTCTGGCCTATTTCCATGCCCATTGGCGCCGGGAGAATCCGTGCCGCGGCTGGGCGCCGGGTCTGCAAGTGAATAGTCCGGAGGTCAACGTGCCGCATCTGGATGCCGCGGGGAACTACGTCGTCCTCGAAACGACGGGCCGGGGACACTATGTGGGCTGCAACCTTTCGGTCGCGCACTTCCAGGGGAGTTGGTGGGGGGAAGGCGACGAAATGATTTTCATCGATGAAGATACGTGGCCTCCGAGCCTTCATGGGACCGGCAGTGAAGACTATTTCAATCACGCGTGGGGAATGCAGGATAACGCCTACTTGATGAACGGTTCCGCCCTGCACGAAGCCATCATTCCTGGATATCAAGTGAGCTACCGATTTCACTTAGCGGATCCTATCCATTTCGCCAAACGAATCGCCGTAACGGTCGAACACGGTCACGCCAACCATTTGGCGGATGACTGGAGCTCAACGGCCTATTGGTACCAGACGCTGCCTTCCCCCGTAAAATCGATCTTGCCGGTGGTCGGCCGACTGCCCACATCGCCTCCGAAGATTGCGGCAGATCCAGACCAAGGAACATCTTCTCAGCTCGATTTTTCAGATGATCAGCGAGCTGCTTTGGAAGCCGCTCGGGAGCGCTTTTCCCGGTACAAAGCACTGCGCGAGGAACACCTCGACCGAAAAATCGAGCGAACGTGGCAGTATTCCCGCCGAAACGTCGAGCAGGCAAAAGCGCTCCGTGATCGATACGACCAACAGGAGCGGCCATGACGGAATCACGCGTTGAGGCGACTCGGCCCTGTTCGGGGCCTAAAACCATGGCAAAAAGCTGGATTGCCTCTTCTTAATTTTTTTATGGATACCAAACATTACGATCTCATTGTGTTCGGCGGCGGGAACGCGATTACCACCGCGATTCAGTGCGGCGCCAAAGGCTTGCGTGTCGCGCTGGTCGAAAAAGGACCGCTCGGCGGCACCTGTCCCCATCGGGGATGCATTCCTTCGAAATTGCTCATCGGCTACGCCGACGCGGCCGAAAATGCGCGCGATGCGCAGCGGTTTGGTTTTGAGACGACCGTGCGAACTATCGATCCCGATGCGATTCTCCGCGACACCTTCGATTTCACGCAAAAATACGATGGCATCCTCGCAAAGGCGCTCGGTCAGAACGTCACGCTCTACCGCAACCACGCGATGTTCACCTCCAACCGGACACTCCGGATCAACGACACCTCCATTTCCGCCGACAGCCTTGTCCTGGCCACCGGCAGCCGCCCGCAACGTCCAGCGCTCGATGTTCCCTATTGGACCAGCGATGAAATTTTCGAACTTCACAAAATGCCGAGGTCGATCACGATTGTCGGCGGCGGCTATATCGCGTGTGAGCTCGGGCATTTTTTCCACGGCATCGGAGTAGATACCCTGATGATCGTCCGGGCCGGTCATCTCCTCGACCGCGAGGATGCCGAAACGCGTGCTGTTTTCATGAAGGGCTTTATTGAGCGCGTGGCCGTCAAATTCAACTCCACGATCACGTCGGCGACGCACGACGGTACGCTGTTTCACATCGGAATCGCCCATGACGATGGCACTTACTCCAGGCGCGACAGTGAAGGGTTGCTCTTCTGCATTGGCCGCGTGCCGAACAGCGATAACATCGGCATCCAAAACACCGACTTGAAGCCGACCGCACGCGGCTACATCGAGACCGACGACCGCTTGCGGACGCCGGTCGAAGGCGTCTATGCGATGGGTGACATCGCCGGCCGCTACATGTTTACCCACGCAGCGAATTTCGAGAGCGAGTATCTCGCTAATCAGATCGCCGAGAACCGCCACGAGCCCATCGACTACGGACCGATGCCGCACGCCATCTTCACCTCGCCTGAGATCGCCGGTGTTGGTGCCACTGAGGAAGAGTTAAAGAAGAGCGGCAAGCCCTATCTCGCAGCGTCGCTCCCTTTCACTAACACGACCAAAGGCCGCGCGGTTAAAGAAGAACACGGCCTGTGCAAACTACTGATTGGGCCCGACCACCAAATCCTGGGCTGCCACATCGTCGGCTATCAGGCTTCCGTGCTCCTGCATGCCGTCCTCCCGATCATGAAATGGCGCAACGATATCCATTCGCTCGTCGACCTGATTTACGTCCACCCCTCACTGGCCGAAGTAGTCCGTGGAGCGGCCAGGAAAGTCGCCGGAATGTTGCCAACGAGTTGCCGGGACATGGAGTTACCTTATCATTCACAAGCCAGCGCCCCTGCCCCTCCGCGGCGACTTTGACCAATTCACGCGGAGTGAATCACACATCGATCACTCGCACGGAGCGGGAACCGTTCGCGGCCTTCTGGGCCGATCTGGCAACCTTGCCCGGGCGATGCGGGGAGCCAACCCGTTCTTCGCCATGAGGCTGTTCCACCACACCCTTTGCCACAATCCCGGCGGCCGGATCAATCCTCAATTTCCAGATGCTCCTAGGCCTCTGGAACGGCCTACGATTGGGGTGGAGTCCCATTCTTCGCATTTCGCGACCTCTCAAGAGCTGGTAGACTAAACAACTGACCAAAAGCCACGTGTGTAGCCAATGAGCTTCCAGATTGGTCCAAACTTGTAATAGGCTGAGAAATACGATCGCCGCTACGGTCGGAAGGATCGAAATTATAGGTGCGAAAATAATCGATAAACCAACCAACGTCGCTTCGCGACGCATATAGGAGAAACAATCTTCCCTTGTGTGGGTACTAATATATTTTACGAAGGACAGATTCCCAATAAAACGAATTGCTAGAAATATCCAAAAGCAATGCAGCCATAAAATGCTACTAAAGGAATAAAGTACACACCAAGCCGCGGTTGCCCAAACGGAAGCGTTAAAGATGCCTCCAATCGCAATCCAAAGTAGAAAGAGAAATTTCATCGACGCCGTGACGGTGCGTACACGAGCACGTCTTAGTACGACGGACTAGAGAAATACTTGAGCCGCGAATGTGACACCATTTTGACTCATGAATAAGAACGAAGCACTTAAGAACATCGACGAAGCACTGAATCTCCTTCGCCAGGTTGAAGGAGCTGTTCGCGACGGCAAACTCGATCGCTCCCGCAATCTCAGTCCGTTACGGCAACAAGACCTTCATCTCAAGACGCGATCGGATGGCGCGCAGGAGGTCAGGTTTCATGACTGGTTTGGTCAAAAAGTCATCCACACTGAGGTTCATTTCCGCACGAATATCGGGATTCTCACCTTTGGAGGTGAGGAAAATGAACGGGATGGCGACGGTCTCTGTGTCAGCACGAAGTGCGGCGATTACACCGTAACCGTCCAGTTCCGGCATCATGACGTCGCAAAGAATGAGATCCGGCTTTTCCTTCTTCGCCAACTCAACTCCGACTCGGCCGTTCTCGGCGGGTAGTGGATTAAACCTCTCCAACCGCAGGACCGTCGTCAGGTTGCGACGCATTTCTGGTTCGTCTTCAATTACCAGAATCTTTCGATTCATCTGCATGAGCGTATCCGTACAGCCTCCAGGAATAATCGTAAATGGAACGAAAGATCCGTTCGCTGCCACCGGCCCATTTTGGTCGCAAGCCTCTGGGCCGTGGCCAGTTGGCCGGTTTTTCTTCCGCCGCGGCGGATCGACCCGTATGGCTCAGACATCTGCGCTTTCGCTCGCGCTTGGAAAAATCCGCCACGGCGAAATCTACGGCAAAAAACAGGTTAAATTCGGGCGCGGGAAAGGATCGTGGCAAGGTGGCGCAAGAGGTTAGAGCTGGCTTTTGCGCAAAGCGGTTTTCTTCTTGGCAAACAGAAGCCGAAGTGCCTATGATCACTATTCTAACCATAATAATCGTATGAACTACAGCAAAAAATACGATACTCGTATTCCTGAAATCAGCGAAAGGATCCACGAATTCCTGAGGGAGAAACATCTTACCGGACAAGTGGAACATGAATTTCAGACAAGAGATCCAAATATGCCGACCGGGTGGGCGATCTTGACGGTCGATACTTCCGATCCAATGCTTCAAGGGGAATTGAATGGTTTCATTTCGAATCTGGAAAAGCTGAATGCCGCGCAGTCAGGGTGTCTTGGTCAGCTCGTTTCGTGATGAAGAGAAATTCATGATGAGCGACGCGGAGAATATGTCTGGGCCGCCGCGCGTGCTTTCGGGCAACGAGATCCCGGCCGGCGTCCTGAACTACCTCAATGGCGAGGACCTGCTATCGAAAACGCAAGCCCTCCCTCTCTCGACCGTTGACACCGACGGTTGGCCGAAAGTCGCGCTGCTCAGTGCAGGTGACGTCCTCGCGCTTCCGAACGGGCGGTTACGCTTAGCCATCTATTCGAACTCCGGCACGGCCGGCAACTTGAAACGCGATGGACGGCTGACTCTCAGCATGTCGCTCGAGGGCGGGATGTGCTCGCTACGCATGCGCGCCCGCACGTGCTTCCCAGGCTTGCCCGAGTTGTCGCTCAGTTTCTTCGAGGCGGAGGTCGAACGCGTGCGCGTGGATGTCGCGCCCTATGCCGATGTAACCGGCGGCATCAGTTTCGCCCTTCATGAGCAGTCGGCCGTGCTTGACCGCTGGGAGCGGCAGATCGCGGCGCTCCGAACCGTTTCATGATCGGCCGTTAACGCGAAACGCTTACCCGTGGCCTTCTTTCTTTGGGGTTCGTCGGTTATAAACCCAATCCAGAAGTTCCACAAACCTCTGGCTATCGATCCAAAGAAAGATTTCATTATATTTTGAATCGTTCTCCGGAAGTTTCTGATAGCCGCCACCAGCGGGTATCCAGACCTTACCGTTGATTAATTTTGGGTTCATATGGGAAAGACAGCGACAATGCGCCCCCGTACATTCGTTATTATTACCATTCTTACCATATTTTCAAGAAACAATCGAGAACTTTAGCCAGTTTTTTTTGCTCCGCTGGCGATTTGCTCAAGCGAACCCACAAAGAGGCCGAACCAACGAACCAACGCTGTCCAGTTGCTCGACTCCCCGGAAGCACCGGCCTGCGCCATGACATCGGTGTACCGTCTCCTAAATCCTAGCGGCGCACGCCGGTTTTGGTTCTAACCGAAAAATGGCCCTTTCTGCCTTTGGCGATCCGACCCCAAATCTCACAAAATGTATATAGAATGGAAACAATATCTGACCGTCGGATTCGATCTAAAGAGGATCGCTCAAAGTCGGGAAAATTTGTCGGCTGAATATTCAATGGATCTCGGATCAACCCTTTTGTTCGGAGACGTTTTGGGATCCAGTTGCCGCTTTTGGAACGAGCGCCGACTGAATTTGTTCATCGTCGGCTGGATCTAACCGATTACTGACTCCTGATGATCGATCTTCTTTTACAGCTTGCCTACGTCGCTCTCGTGCTGGCGGTGATCTCTCTTTTCGTTTGTACGCTGCCGGTCTGGTTGATCGTGCTGGTGGTCGTCCTTTTGCTCCGGTAAATGGGTCTTCTCTTACGCCCCGAATCGACGCGGAGACAGGGAAAGAAAACAATATTGAGCATGTGACTGCCTTGTTAGATATCGCGGTTACCGTCAAGGACCGGAAAATGTGAGCCTATCGCAACCAGCCGGAGCTTAAGTGCAACCTTGAGGACCGCCCGGTTTCGAAGATTGGGATCTCGATGATAGATTAGGTTAAGCCAGCCATAATGACACCAACCTTGGTCGGGCTTGTTCTCGAAACTGAGTTTCTCCAATGGGCCTGAAAAGTCGTCATTCCCCAGTTGAACGGTTACGAGATATTCATTGCCCCGCTTATCGACCTTCAGGACTGTGGCAAGAATCGGCGTCATTTTCGGATCGCTTTCGACATAATAATGCCTACCCCTTTTTAATCAGCGGAAGAGTATCACGATGCTTGGTTAGCGGGTGAAGCGTTGAAAAGGCCGGAAAATGACCCGCCGAACGCGGTTTATCATCGACTGAAAGGCCAACGGCTTTCAGGGCGGTGCTGCGACTCAGCATCAGGAAGAGGTTCAGAACC
>Ga0210387_10003147_pt1 | contig 12685 bp, 8 predicted proteins | sample IncBWC7OmetaG_FD_160108 | JGI IMG/M metagenome (GOLD analysis project Ga0210387, IMG submission 160108) | Forest soil microbial communities from Barre Woods Harvard Forest LTER site, Petersham, Massachusetts, United States - Inc-BW-C-7-O ...
CTTCGGGCTGCTCGGGAGGGTCGCGCAGAGCGGCGAGCCGGGCCGCACGGAGATGTACTTCGAAAACCTCAAGAGATACTTCAGGGTGTCGGCCTTCCCCTCCAATCGGGGGACGGTGACGGCGCTGGTGTCCGACGTGACCGAGCGCAAGCGGGCCGAGGACAATCTGCAGGCCGCCGAGGAGTGCCTGGTCACCGAGCTGGCCGCCATGACCCGGCTCCACGCCATCGCCACCCGTTTCGTGCGCGAGGGCGATCTCCCGGCCCTCCTCGAGGAGGTGGTCGAGGCGGCCGTCTCCGTGGTCGGCGCCGACATGGCCAGCATCCAGCTCCGAGACCCGCTCTCGGGCGAGTTGAAGCTGACCGCGCAGCACGGATTCGGACCCGCCTTCGTCGATCACTTCGCCGTCGACCACTTCGCCTGCGGGCGGCCGGACGCGGAATCCTCCGATCGCGAGGCGATGCGCGCCGCCGGTGTGCTGGCCATTCAGACCACGCCGCTCGGGAGCCGTTCGGGGAAGATCGTCGGCCTGCTCTCCACCTACCTCCGCCGGGCGCACCAGCTGCCCAGCCACAGCCTCAAGCTGCTCGAGCTCCTCGCCCTGCAGTGCGCCGACGCCATCGAGCGGGCGCGTTGGGCCGAAGAGGCCGCCACCCTCAACGCGCGCGCGGCGTACGCCCAGAAGCTGCGCGAGTCGGAGGAGCGCTTTCGGACCACGGTGGAGAACATTCCGCTCAATCTCGTCCTTTATGATCGGGAGTTCCGCCTCCTTTATCTCAACCCCGCGCTCTCCTTGCAGTGCTCGGTGAAGCTGAAGATCCCCAAGGAGGAGCTGGTCGGGAAGTTCGGGGAGGAGCTGTGGCCCGAGGCGGTCTGGGCACCCCTGCGCAAACACGGCGAGCGCGCCATCCAGACCGGCGAACGGCAGACTTACGAGCTGGCCAACGACCTGCCGGGGCGGCCGCCCTTCGTTCGCCAATGGACCATCGTTCCGCTGTCCGGATCGGACGGCCAGGTGGACCAGCTCCTGGTGATGAGCGAGGACATCACGGCACAACGGCACCTGCTCGACGAGCTGCGCGAGGCGGATCGCCGCAAGAGCGAGTTCATCGCGGTTCTCTCCCATGAGCTGCGCAATCCGCTGGCGGCGATTCGGACCACCCTCTACGTCCTCGAGCACGGCGCGCCGGGGAGCCAGGCGGTGGTCAACGCGCGGGAGGTGATCGACCGCCAGGTCGGTCACGTCGTTCGAATGGTCGACGATCTGCTGGACGTCACCCGCATCTCGCGAAACAAGATCGAGCTCCAGCGCCGTCCGCTCGATCTGCGTCAGGTCGTTCGCGAAACCATCCAGGACAACCGCTCACACCTCGAGCTCGGCGGCGTCCGCCTGGAGGTGAGGGTGCCGGAGACGCCGGTCATGGTCAGCGCGGACGGCGCGCGGATCTCCCAGGTGATCACCAACCTGCTCTCCAACGCGATCAAGTTCAGCCCGACCGGCGGGGCGGTCACCGTCTCGGTCACCGCCGACCCGGCGAGCGCGCGGGCCGTCCTGCGGGTGGCGGACACCGGGGCGGGAATTGATTCCCAGCTGATCGAGCGGCTGTTCGAGCCGTTCATGCAGGGCGACAACACGCTCGATCGGAACAGCGGCGGGCTCGGGCTCGGCCTGGCGCTCGTCAAAGGGCTGGTCGCGCTCCACGGGGGGGAGGTGAGCGTGAAGAGCGCGGGCCGCGGCCAGGGAGCCGAGTTCACCGTGCGCCTTCCCCTGCAGGCCGGGCTGGTGGCCGAGGCCAAGCCGGCGCCCGCCCAGAGCCCGCCCCAGTCCGGCCGGCGGGTGCTCATCGTCGACGACGATCGCGACGTTGCCGATGGGCTGCGCGCGGCGCTGGAGATCCACACGCATCAGGTTGCGGTGGCGGGCAACGGGCCCGACGCGCTCGCGGCGGCGCGCCTCTTCAAGCCCGACGTGGTGTTCTGCGACATCGGCTTGCCGGGCATGAACGGGTATGAGGTCGCGCGGGCGTTTCGGGCCGACGAGGCCTTTCGCTCCACGCTCCTCGTCGCCTTGAGCGGGTACGCCCAGGCGGAGGATCTGGCCAAGGCGAGCGCGGCGGGGTTCGACCAGCACCTGGCCAAGCCGCCGAACATCGAGCGGATCAAGCGCATCTGCGTGGGCGCCAACGCGATCGGCAGCGCAGGCCCAGCGAGCAAAGGCGATCCTGTCCCCTCGACGAGCTAGATCCCCTCGGCGATGAAAAAGGGCCGGCGATCTTGAAGCCGTGGGTGCGGATCGCGCTGCTCCTCTTCTGCGTGGGTTGGGGCGCGAACCACTTCGTGGCGCTCCTGTTGGTCTACAAGGCGACCCTGTCGCTGGACGCGGCGGCCCCGGCCGCGCTGCTCGGCATGTACGCGCTGGGGCTGGTCCCGGGGTTGCTGCTCTCGGGGCCGCTGTCGGATCGCTTTGGGCGGCGGACCATCGTCTTTCCAGCCACCGCCCTCACGCTGGCGGCGAGCGCGTTGCTCGGCGCGGGGGGCGGCAGCTTCTACGCGCTCCTGGCCGGGCGCCTCCTCTACGGTATCGGGGCGGGCGCGGCCATGAACCCCGGCGCGGTCTGGCTGCTGGAGCTGTCGGCCGGGACCGCCCCCGGCGCGGGTGCGCGACGTGCGACCCTGGCGCTGTCTGCCGGGTTCGGCTTCGGCCCCCTTTTGAGCGGCCTCCTGGCCGAGTACGCGCCGCACCCGACGGTCCTTCCTTACGTCGTTCACCTGATGGTCGAGACGTTCGTTTTCGTCCTGGCGTTCCGCGCCCCCGCGCCTCCGCGCCCGGCGAGACGCCCGGGACCCCTCCTGCGCATCGGGCTCGATGGCGCGAACCGTGGTCCCTTCCTTCGCGGCGTGGTCTGGATGGCGCCGTTCGTGTTCGCGTTTCCTGGGATCGCCTTCGCGACCCTGCCGGCGCTGGCGGGCGGCAAGATTCATCCGAGCCGCGTGGGGGAGCTGGCGGCGCTCACGCTGGCGGCCGGCATGGCGGTGCAGCCCTTCACCCGGCGAATCGCACCCACCGCCGCCGCCCGAGCGGGTCTGCTGGTCGGCGCCGCGGGCGTCGTGCTGGGAACCGGCGCGGTCGCTTGGCATGCCACCTTTCCCCTGCTGGCGGCGACGGCGTTGCTCGGCGTGGGCTACGGCGCCTGCATGACCTCCGGGCTGCGGCTGGTCGAAACGCTGTCGCGTCCCGAAACCCGGGCCGGGCTGGCCGGTCTCTACTACGTGCTGACGTACGTGGGCTTCGGGACCCCGCTCGCCCTCGCCCTCGCCGCCCGCAAGATGCCACCGACCGTGCCGCTGCTCGGCGTGGCGGCCCTGGCCCTGGCCGCCGCCGCGGCGCTCCGCGCGCCGCCCGCTCTTCGGACATTGCGATCATCGCCCCGGGGGATCGCTGACTAATCCGGGGAGCTCGATCGCGAACGCCAGCCCCATTCCAGGGGCGTTCCTGATCTTGAGGCTCCCATTGAGCTCCGCGACCCCACGCCGGACGATCCAGATCCCGAGGCCGTGGGCGCCGATCGGCGCGACTCCGTCATCCAGGTATTTGCCCGCCATCTCTGCGCCGGAGCGCAGGCCCGGACCGCGGTCGGCGAAGGCAATCCGCAGCTTGTCACCGGCGCGGGCGAGCTGAACGTGGATCGGCGAGGTTGGGGCGTACTTGCTCACGTTCTGGAGCAGGTTGCAGAAGATCCGCAGCAGGCAGCCCCTGTCCCAAGCGCCTTGCGCGCGGACCAGGCCCGACTTGCGGCTCACGGTGACGGCGCACTTCGCCCGTTCGAGCAGCTCTTGCTGCAAGGTGATCGCTTCCGCGATCACGTCTTCGACATCGACCCGAGCTCCGGAGGGCCGTGCCGGGAGCGGGCGTGGGCCGACTCGGTCGGTGTTGAGGATGTCTTCGATCAGCGCGAGCGCGTGATCGGCGACGCGGGACAGGCGTGACAGGGCCGCGGCCCAGTCCGCCTCGCGGTCGGTGGAGCTCCCGATCTGACGCAGCCGCGCCAGCCTTTGCACCAGGAGCTGGATCGCGGTGAGGGGCGAGCGCAGATCATGGCTCGCGGTGCGGAGCAGCTCTCTCGCACGTCGTTCCGGATCCGCCTCGCCTTTCGGCTCCCGATCGCGATCCGCCGCGTACCCGTCCTCTTCTTCAGGGACCATCTTTCCCTTCCCCGAAATTGGACGACCACCGTCCAACCTGATCGATTAATCCTCGATGCGACCATGTCAACCGGCGGAATCGCCTCGAAGAGAAAAGGCCGCGTGTGGAGGCGCACCGATTCGGAGCTCATCCTCGGGCGGGCGCGGAAATGACCGCTCTCGCTTGGCGGGCCATGGTGCTCTCTTCGTCGGCCACGATGACTCGCACCGCACAGCGACTGTGGGGTGTGCTGATCCGCGCGGCGCCACGTTGATTCTCCGACGGGTCCAGCTGGACGCCGATGGCCTCCAGGCCGACGCAGGCCTCGGCACGCAGGGGCGCGGCGTGGGCACCGATGCCGCCGGTGAAGACCAGCAAGTCCAATCCGCCCAGCGCGACGGCGAAGGCACCGATCGCTTTGCGGATCGCGTAGCCGAACATGGCCACCGCCAGCGCGGCGCGCGGGTCGCGGCCTGCCTCGGCGAGCAGGGTGCGCATGTCCGAGGTGCCGCCCAGGGCGCGCAGGCCCGATTCATGCTCGCAGATCCGCTCGAGCTGGTCGAGGGAGAGGCCGCGCTGGCGGGCCAGGTAGAACAGCGCCCCGGGATCGAGATCGCCGCTGCGCGTTCCCATCAGGATCCCGCCGGTGGGGGTGAAGCCCATGGTGGTGTCGATGGCGCGGCCGTCTTTGACCGCGACCAGGCTGGAGCCGTTCCCGAGGTGGGCGATGACGATGCGTGCGGGCGCGCCGGTGCCGAGCGACCACATCACGTGCGCGAACGACAGGCCATGGAAGCCGTAGCGGCGGACCTCGTCGCCGAGCACCTTCTCCGGCAGCGGCAACCGGCGGGCGATCTCCGGCAGCGAGGCATGAAACGCGGTGTCGAAGCAGGCCACCTGAGGCACGCCCGGCCACCGTCGGGCCGCGGCCCGGATCCCGGCCAGCGCCGCCGGCTGATGGAGCGGCGCCAGAGGGACGAGCGTCTCGAGGTCGGCGAGGAGGCGGTCGTCCACCCGCGCCGGCGCGGTGTGGCGGGTCCCCCCGTGGACCACCCGGTGGGCGATCAGCGCGGGCGGACCGGCCATGACGGCGGCCACCAGATCGAGCGCGCCATCGACGGCGGTCGCTGGATCGGCCGCGCCCGCCGGCTGCTCGCGCGGCGCGGCCTCCTGGGGGCCGCGCACCCAGGACCGAACCTGGCCGGTGCCGATCCCTTCCAGGGCCGCTTCACCCACCCGCCGCTCGGCCCCCGGCGCGCCGTCGGCGTCCGGCGAGAGCAACGCCACCTTCACCGACGACGAGCCGCTGTTCACGCACAGCACCGTCCCGTCGGCGGTGGTGTTCACGGCGAGGTCCAGGTCCAGTCTTGGATCTCGGGCATGTCTTCGAAATGCTCGCGCACGTAAGCCCGGTGGCGCGTGAGGATCGCGCCGCACTCGTCGATCAGCAGGTCCGCCTCGGGGGGCGGCCGCCGCGCGCGCCGCAGCGCCTCGATCGCCAGGTGGAACCGGCTGGTCTGGTTCAGCACCACCATGTCGAAGGGGGTGGTCGTCGTCCCCTCCTCCCGATAGCCACGCACGTGGAAGCGTGCCGGGTTGGGCCGGCCGTGAAGGAGGTGGTGCACCGCACCCGGGTAGCCGTGAAAGGCGAAGACCACGTCCACGTCCTGCGTGAAGAGCTCAGCGAAACGATCGTGCGTCATCCCGTGCGGGTGCTCGGAGGGGGAGAAGAGGCCCATCAGGTCGACGAGGTTCACCACCCGCAGCTTCAACCCTGGCGCCTTGCGCCGGAGCCACCAGGCGGCCGCCAGCGTCTCCAGGGTGGCGACGTCGCCGGCGCAGGCGAGCACCACGTCGGGCGCGCCGCCGTCCTCGTTGCCGGCCCACTGCCAGACGGAGGCGCCGCGCGCGCAGTGGGCGCGCGCCGCCTCCAGATCGAGCCACTGCAGCTCCGGCTGCTTGTCGATGATGATCAGGTTCACGTAGTTGTGGCTGGCCAGCGCGTGGTCGGCGACGGAGAGCAGACAGTTGGCGTCGGGCGGCAAATAGATGCGGGAGACGGTCCCCTTCTTCGACAGGACGGTGTCCATGAACCCAGGGCCTTGATGGCTGAAGCCGTTGTGGTCGTTGCGCCAGCAGGTGGAGGTCAGCAGGATGTTCAGCGACGGGACCGGGGCGCGCCACGGCAGGTCGACGCAGGCCTCCAGCCACTTGGCGTGCTGGGTGGTCATCGAGGCGACGATGAGCGCGAAGGCTTCATAGGTGGCGAACACGCCGTGGCGCCCGGTGAGGAGATAGCCTTCCAGCCACCCCTCGCAGTTGTGCTCGCTCAGCACCTCCATCACCCGGCCGGCGGTCGCCACGTGGTCGTCGCCGGGCTCGATCCGCTCCACCAGGCAGCGGTCCTGATCGTCGAACACGGCGCCCAGGCGGTTCGAGTTGGTCTCGTCGGGACAGAACAGGCGAAAGTTGTAGGGGTTGCGGCGGTAGAGATCGCGGAGCCAGAGCCCGAGCTGGCGCGTCGACTCCCGCTTGAGAGCGCCGGGCCGTTCCACCGCGATGGCGTGCGATTCCAGGGTGGGACGATCGAGCGGTGTGGAGAGGCGCCCGCCGTTGGCGTGCGGGTTGGCGCCCATCCGGCGGTCTCCCTGGGGCGCCAGCGCCCGCAAGGGCGCCACGAAACGACCGTGGTCGTCGAAGAGCTCCTGCGGGCGGTAGCTCTTCATCCATCGTTCCAGGATCGCCAGGTGCGCCGGGTTGCTGCGCACCTCGGCGAGGGGCACTTGATGCGCGCGGAAGGTCCCCTCGATCGGAACTCCGTCCACCTCCTTCGGTCCCGTCCATCCCTTGGGCGTCCGGAACACCAGCACCGGCCAGCGCGCGCGGCCGGTGACCTTCCCGGCGGCGCGGGCCTCGCTCTGGATGCCGGCGATGGCGTCCAGACAGTCGTCGAGCGCCGCCGCGAACGCCTGGTGCACCTCCGCCGGCTGATCACCCGAGACGAAGCGGGGCTCGTAGCCGTGGCCGCTGAGGAGCGCCCTCACCTCGGCGTCGGTCGACCGTCCGAGGACGGTGGGCCCGGAGATCTTGTAACCGTTGAGGTGAAGCAGCGGCAGCACCGCCCCGTCGCGCACCGGGTTGAGGAAGCTGATCCCCTTCCACGATCCTTCGAGCGGTCCGGTCTCCGCTTCCCCGTCGCCGACCACCGCCACCGCCAGCAGGCGCGGGTTGTCGAAGACCGCACCGAAGGCGTGGCTGAGGACGTAGCCCAGCTCGCCACCTTCGTGGATCGAGCCCGGGGTGGGCGGGCTGACGTGGCTGGGCACGCCCCCCGGCGTCGAGAACTGCCGGAAGAGAGCACGCAACCCGGAGACGTCGGCCGTCACCGCCGGGTAGATCTCCGAGTAGGTGCCTTCCAGGTAGACGTTGGCGAGGACGGCCGGCCCGCCGTGCCCCGGCCCGGCCAGGAAGATCGCGTTCAGATCGCGCGCGCGAATGGCGCGGTTCATGTGCACGTAGGCCAGGCTCAGGCCGGGCGACGTCCCCCAGTGTCCGAGGAGCCGCGGCTTGATCTGCTCCGCCCGCAACGGCTCACGCAGGAGCGGATTGTCCTGGAGATAGATCTGACCGACCGTCAGATAGTTCGCCGCGCGCCAGTAGGCGTCGAGCCCCTTCAGCTCCTCGGTCGAAAGTGGTCCGTCCGACATTAGCCCCTCCCTCTGACGTCTCGCGTTCCGCCCTATCTCATAGCCCGCGCCCGGCAAGGGGCAAGGGCCCATCGGCTCGACCCGGGAACCCGCAGCGATCGCTGTTGTCCTGTCACACAGATGGAAGACGATCGCCACAACGAGGCAACCCACAGGCTCGTCCGAGGAGTTGGCCGCCGGCACCTCCTCGCTGCGGGCATCCCGCCGCTGCTGGCGCTCGTGCTCGTCGCAGCGTGCGACCAGCGAAGCTCTCTTCGCGGCAACGAGGCGCCAGGCGGCAACGCCGCTGCCCCGAGCGGCCGCGGTGCCGGCGTTCCTGGTCACGATCAGGGGCAGTTCGGGTGGACACCCTCGGTTCCGCGGGAGATCTCGATGGAACCGGCGACCGAACGCGAGATCATGCGCGAGCTGACCTTCACCACCGACCCCAAGACGGGGACGCCGAGAATGATTCGAGCGCGCGCTGGAGTCGACGTTTCGGTCGATGTCTTCTGGAGGCGTTACGCGCAAATTCTGCGCGTGCCGCCCGACGAGCTCGTCCAGAGCGCGCCTCCCCGTCCCAGCTCCACGGCATCTGGGCACGTGCTGATTTCCTACCAGCAAGTCCATCTCGGCTATCCGGTCGCCGGATACGGATATCTCGTCGACGCGGACAGGGGCTTCTTTCGCGACGCGACCGGCAAGGTCATGCCCGACCTCCCCAGCACGCTCCCCAACCCCATCGATCTTGCAACGGCCCTGGATGCCGCACTCGCATATCTGAAGCTCGACGGCCCGCCTCCCTGGCTGTCGGCGAACCCGACGGCGAGCGCATCTCAAGGTGGACCGGCGTGGATGCAGCCGCCGCCTCGACACCCGCCGCAACACGCGCTGGTCTTGCGGACGGGTCGGTTCGATCCCGTGGGAGCCGATTTCTCGTTGGCCTGGATCTTCCAGTTCGCCGGCACGGGGCTGCACGAGCCAGGGACGATGGATGTCGACGGCGTGACGGGCCGGGTGCTCTCGACGACGCCGGGGCACGTGAGGTGAGCTAGGACGTTTCGATGTGCAGCCGTTTGAGACGTGAGGCCAGGGTGGTCGGCTTGACCCCGAGAAGAGCCGCCGCGCCGTCGGGGCCGTAGATCTTCCCGCCGGTGCGCGCCAGCGCCCGCCTCAAGTTGTCGCGTTCGAGACGGCGCATCTCGAGATCGGGGACGACCTGCGCCTCGTCCGGTGAGCGCGCGGGATAAAGCGGCCCCTCGAGCGCGGGAACGGCCACCGATGGTCCCTTTGGCTGCGGGAGGTGTCGCGCCGCCCACCCGTCACCTTCCTGGACCGGCGCGAAGATCAGGTCCTCGTCGGACCTCGCCGAGATCACCGCCCGCTCCAACAGATTGAGCAGCTCCCGCACGTTCCCCGGCCAGCGGCGACCCGCCAGCTCACGCAGCTGATCCCCGGTCAGGGAGAGCGGAGGCCGATTGAGCCGGCGGCAGATCCGCGACAGCAGGTGGTCGACCAGCGCCGGCAGATCGTCCCTCCGCTCGCGCAGCGGCGGCAACGAGACCGGGAAGATCGCCAGGCGGTAGTAGAGGTCTTGGCGGAATCGTCCGGCCTCGACCTCGACCAGCAGGTTGCGGTTGGTGGCGGCGACGATGCGCACGTCGGTGCGGCGGGTCCGGACCTCCCCGACGCGCTCGTAGGTCCCCTCTTGCAGAACGCGCAACAGCTTGGCCTGCAACTCCGGAGGCAGCTCGCCCACCTCGTCGAGGAACAGGGTGCCGCCCTCCGCCGCTTCGAAGCGGCCGATCCGATCGCGCGTCGCCCCGGAAAACGCGCCGCGCACGTGACCGAACAGCTCCGTCTCTGCCAGCTCCCGTGGAATCGCCGCGCAGTTGAGCTCGACGAAGGGGCCCCCGGCGCGCGGGCTCGAACGATGAATGGCGCGCGCGGCCAGCTCCTTCCCTGTGCCCGACTCGCCCAGAATCAACACGCCCGCGTCGGTGGCGGCCACCGCGGCGATCTGGCGGCGCACCTCGCGCATCTGGGCGCTGTCGCCGATCAGCTCGTCGGCGGCCCCGGTCTGGTTGACCTGACGGAGCAGCCGACCGCTCTCGATCAGGATCTGTTGGCGCATCTCGCTGACCTCGGCCACGGCGCGGGCGGTGGCGATGGCGGCCGCGGTGTGATTGGCCACGATGCGCAGCACGTCGACCGCGGCGTCGGTGATGGGCGCCCGCACGAACACCCCCAGCACGCCCAGGCGTTCGCCTCTGCAATCGAGGGGCAGCCCGGCGAAGCCGGCGATCTGCTCGGCCCGCACCCACGCGGGTCGCCGGATCTTGGGATCGTGGGCGGGATCGGTGACGACGACGGGCGCGCCGGCCGCCGCCACGGCGCCCACCTTGAACGCCCCGATCGGGATGCGGCTGAAGTCGCCGTTCAATCGATTGGGCGAGACGGTCGCGCCATCGAGGGAGCGCGAGGTGCTGGCCACCAGATGCAGACAGCGCGATCGATCGTGGCATGCGCCGGCGTTGGGGCAGGCGTCGCATTGATCGCCCGGATCGATCAACCACAGGCGCGCCAGCGCGACGTCCTCGTGCTCGGCCAGGCGCTGGGTGACGAGCGGCAGGAGCTGTTCGAGCGAGCGCTCGTGGGCGAGCTCCAACAAGAGCTCTTTGAAGGCGTCCGGAGCGGGCGCGCTGATCTGCGACCACAACACGCCACGAGCCTACGCGAACGTTCGTTTCCAAAACGCAAATTCGCGGTCGAAAACACGAGATCGCGTGGCCACTGTCGTGATCTTCGCCGTCGCGAAATCAGCCGGAAACGGCGCGTCGATTGAGCTGATACCGCGCACGTCGTGCAGCGCTCCGCGGCCTCGGTTTCATCGAAGTGCGGGGCGCTCCCGATGATTGGCCCTGCGCTTGCTGAGTGGTGGGAGCACACCGACCGCAAACACGCGCCGAGGAGGATCCGATGGCAGCCGTCACGCATGCACCGCACAAGGAGGGAGAGTTCCTGGTCGATCCCGAAGAGAAAGTCTTCGAGGACGTGAAGGCCTCTCCCGGGGAGAAGGCTCTGGTCACCTTCCACACCGTGCCGTTCGAGGGATCGATCGGCCTCGTCAACATGCTGCAGGCGACCCGCCTCATGCGGAAGGGGTTCGAGACCAGCGTCCTTCTGTACGGACCCGGCGTCATGCTCGGCGTGCAGCGCGGGTTTCCCAAGCTGGGGAGCGAAGCCTTTCCGGGTCACCTGGTGGTGAACCAGAAGATCGGCGGCTTCATGGCCGAGGGGGGGAAGGTCTACGCCTGCCGGTTTGCGCTCTCGGCGCTCTACGGGCAGACGGAGGCGGCGCTCATCCCCGGGATCCGTCCCATCAGCCCGCTCGACGTGCTCGACATCGTGCTGCTCCACCGCAAGGCCGGCGCCTTCATCTTGAACACCTGGACGCTGTAGGCGGCGGACGTGTCGGAGAATCGAAAAGTGCGGGCGGCGGCCGTGCAGCTGGCGCCCGTCCTCGGGAGCCGGGCCGGGACCACCGAGAAGGTCTGCGCCGCCATCCGCACCGCCGCCACCGAGGGGGCGGCGCTGGTGGTGTTCCCGGAGACCGTCGTCCCGTACTACCCGTACTTCTCCTTCATTCAGCCGGCCGCGGTCATGGGCAAGGAGCACCTCCGCCTTTACGAAGAATCGGTCGTGGTGCCCGGGCCGACCACCGAGGCGGTGGCGGAGGCCGCGCGCACCACCGGCACGGTCGTGGTGCTGGGGGTGAACGAGCGGGCGCACGGCACGCTCTACAACGCCCAGCTGGTCTTCGACGCCGACGGCCAGCTGGTGCTGCACCGGCGGAAAATCACCCCGACCTACCACGAGCGGATGGTCTGGGGACAAGGGGACGGGGCCGGCCTGCGGGCGGTCGACACCCGCGTGGGGCGTATCGGCGCGCTCGCCTGTTGGGAGCACTACAACCCGCTGGCCCGGTACGCACTCATGGCCGACCACGAGGAGATCCACGTGGCGATGTTCCCCGGCTCGCTGGTGGGGCCGATCTTCGCCGAGCAGATCGAGGTGACGATCCGGCACCACGCGCTCGAATCGGGCTGCTTCGTGGTCAACGCCACGGGGTGGCTGACGCCCGAGCAGCGGGCCGAGGTGGCGGGCACGACCGGGCTCGAGCGCGCGGTGAGCGGCGGCTGCTTCACCGCCATCGTCTCGCCCGAGGGGACGCTGCTCGGCAAGCCGCTCACCGAGGGGGAAGGGATCCTCTACGCCGACCTCGACCTGTCGCTCATCACCAAACGCAAACGGATGATGGACAGCGTCGGTCACTACAGCCGGCCCGAGCTCCTGAGCCTGCTCATCGATCGGACGGCGACCTCACCGCTCAGCGAACGAGCCGCAACGAGGCCGAGCGAAACCGTCACGGTCGACAACGTCAGATGAAAGGACCCTGGAGATGGCGATAGACAGAGGCAGCGTCGAGGCGGCACGTGAGACGACGGCCGCGGGAACGGCGACGGTCGGTCTCTACGCCGACCTGCAGGCCATGGGGGTGAGCGAGGCCGACGCCCCGGCCGGGGCCCCCGGCCGTCGGGGCGGCGCCGGCCCCTCCGACCACCGCGCGCTCTCGTTCGGGCCGGCCACGGTGATGGTCCCGATGCGCGCGCCCGGGCGCTCGCCCTTCCGCCTGCGCCTCTTGCCGAGCGACGGCGATCGGCCGCAGGCGCGGGCGCTCCTCCTCCGCGAGAGCGAACCGGTGGCCGAGGTGGAGCTGCCGGCGGCGCCGCATTTCTACCGCCTGGCGACCGCC
>Ga0210387_10003148_pt1 | contig 12684 bp, 8 predicted proteins | sample IncBWC7OmetaG_FD_160108 | JGI IMG/M metagenome (GOLD analysis project Ga0210387, IMG submission 160108) | Forest soil microbial communities from Barre Woods Harvard Forest LTER site, Petersham, Massachusetts, United States - Inc-BW-C-7-O ...
CCTGAAGGTGTTCGAAGTGGGCGCAGGCTACGGCTCGATCATGAACTTCATCGAGACTCACACGAACCACCAATACACCGGGCTGGATGTCGTGCCACGTGTGCCTGGGGTGCTCGAAGCCACCGCCGAAGGGTTCATCCCCGAAGAGCTACTGAAGCAGGGCGCAGGCCAGTACAGCTATGTGGTGTCTTCGAACGTGTTTCAACACCTGTCGAGCAAACAGCGTGCGCGCTACTACGACGACGCGCGCACATTGCTGATTCGCGGGGGCCTATTCATCTTCAACCTGTGTATCGACACCGGCAAGCACCCCTACTTGCGTGACGCGGCCGGAAACGCCTGGTGCGACCACTACGGTCAATTCACGGCCGTGCCGAAAGCCGATATCTACGCCACGCTGAACACGCTATTCGGCGTGCTGTACGTGACTCAGCGCTACGACGGCGTGTTCAACTTCGTGTGCCAGAAACGCGACTGAGCAGCCGGAGCGCGAGCGAGTAACGCCAAGATGCCGGCGGGCAATACGTCGAGCAAGTACTTGTCCCAAGCTTGGAAGTTGAACGCGCTGAGCACCACGAACAGCACGACGAAGAAACGCCAAGCGCCGCGGCCAGCGAGCGACTCGCCGACCAGCCCTCCACCCAAGAAGGCGAAGCTGAACAGCACGCAGCTCGCTCCGCGCGGACCGAGCACCAGCGCCGCCCGCTGGAAATAGCCGAGGGTCGCGATACCGCTGCCGGCGAGCTCCGCCGAGAAATTTTGATGAGCGGGCGCGAGCAGATAGAAAATCGCAAAGCCGACGCCTGCAGTCCAGAAGCGCCACGTGCGCGGAATGCACGCAGCAACCGGCGCGAGATAGAAGCCGAGCGCGGCAACGTGATAGCTCGCCACGTAAGGGAAGAACCAGCCATACACGGCGTGAACGGTGCGCGGGATTTCGGCACGCGGAGTATCTGGAGCGAACCCGTGCCAGAGAACCACCAAAGCAAGCAACGGAGCGAGCGTAAGTAACGCCGCGAGTGCCGCGCGAAAACGGCGTTCAGTGACCGCCTGCAGCGCCTCGCCAATCGGAAAGATGATGCCGAATTGCCGGGTCAGCGGCACGAGACCGAGATACACCGCGTGGAGGCCGCGCGACTGCCAGCGGCCGCGCGTCACGACCTGCACGACCAACCAGAAGTAGAGCGCATCCGTGTAGAAGTGAGTCGCGCTCAGGTGAAAATAGGGATTGAGAGCGAGTAGCGCGATCGCGAGCGTCGCGTACCGGTCGCAGCATTGCTGCGCGAACCGCGCAAACCGCAATAGCGCGCTCGCCATCAAGGAACAGTCGATGACGCGCAGCAGCCACAGGCGCGGCGCGATCGCCAGCACACGACCGGCCAAGTACAAACTGAGCGGCGCCTGGGGCGCCGGGTAGTGGCGCAAAAATTCTAACGACGGAAACAAGCCGGCCCGCGCGAAGGCTTGCGCGGCAGGGAAAAAGACGACTTCGTCGCGGACGGGACCGCGTGGCTGCAGGAGCGCAATCACCACGAGGTCGAAGACCAGCGCCGCTAGCGGAATCAACCACCAGGGAACAGGCCCGTTTTTCGCTCGCCACATCGACGCGCGTTCATTAGCACGCCTGATCCTGGATACGGAAAAGCGCCGTAGCTAGCCGCCGTCAGCTCTAGTTGCAAGGCGCAGAAGAAGCCCACGGTTTGCCGCCACCGCAGCAGTTGTTGGCATCCGTTGGGTCGTTGTTCTGCGTGTAGTAGGCGGCCGTGTACACCATGCCACCTTTAGAGGCCTTGTCGCCCATCTGATACACTTGAGTGGCGGACCAGATCGAAACGCTGCAGCTCGTCGCTCCGGAACCAGCGCTGCTGCTCGAGCCTGCTGCACTCGCGCCCGCCATACCCGCGCCCGCGGCACCGCTGTTGCCGCCCGCGCCCGCTGCGCTACTGCTACCGCCCAGGTTCGAGGAGCCGCTGCCTGCCGCCGATGCGCCAGCGAAGGAAGCGCCACCGCCCGTACCCGCCACGCTGCTCGTGCCGCCAAAGGCGTTGTTGGTGCTCCCGGCACCAGCCACGACGCTGCTGCTGCCAGACGTACCGCTGCCGCTCGCGCCGAGCTCGCTACCCGTGGTGCCGCCAGCACCGGTCAACCCGCCGGCACCCAGTGTGCTGTCACCACCGTCACTGCTCGTGGGCGAGTCTTCGGCCACCGCGCAAGCCTGAAAGGCGAGTGCGAAAAAACAAAAGGTTCCCCTCACTGATTTCGGAAAAAATTCAGCGCGCATGATTCGAAGTCCGAGAGACTCGACCGAGCAACGGCTCGGCGGCATAAGCTTCACTACCCGAGATCCGTCGCTCGCTCACGCTTGCGACGCACGAGGCACCAATATGATCACCGCTTTGACTCGAAATCACCAAGTCAGCAGCAGCCGTGAGCACACCGGGCCTGAGCGCACTGGCAGGCGTGCAAGCAACAGCACTATAATAACTCCCAAGGGTTATACATGGGATTCTCCGGCACTGCGGTTGGCCGCTCCAACTCGTGAGGCGAGACCAGCGCAGCAACCGGGGCGTGACGGAATTGCCTCAGCCATATTGGCGCGGCTGTGTCGTTTCCGCTCTCGACACCCAGAAGGGTGACTGGCGGATATCGCCAGCCCATTGGGCCATCTTCGTTACGAAACGGCGACCTGCACGTATCTGGATGCGTGAACCGTGAGAGGAAATTTGAAACGTTGGAGCGCGAGCGAGTGATGCAGTCTTGCGCCTGCCCATATCAGCGTGTTGTTCTGGCCAGCAGGTCGAACTCCGCCCCTTTCCCTTCGACGAGGTAGTCCTGTCCGCAGCGCACTTCAACATCGAGCGGCTCGCGCTCTTGGAAGAACGGTCGGTAGATAGCGCGCTGGCCTGGCTCGCGTCGACCGGAAAGGTCGGTTCGAGCGCGACTGGCTCACTGCCGCGGCGGGCGCTCTTTTCCTGCATGGTCGAGCGCGCGCTGCCGATTCCGCTGGATTTATTGGGCGTCAGCGCCTTGCTGCTGATCGACGACGAACCGGCCGTCCTGCGTTCGATGGCGCGCGTGTTGCGCCAAGCCGCGCCGGCCTTAGAGCTGTCCTTCGCCGAAGGCGCCAAGGATGCGCTACGGCAGGTCGCCGCACTCAAATCCGGCGCCGTGCTCGTCGACGCCTACATGCCCGAAACGGGCGGGGTCGAGGTGTGCTCGCGCATTCGCGCGACGCGGGCCACCGCGCACGTCCCAGTTCTGGCAATGACGGCTGACCCGACCCCCGAGCTTGCCGCCGCGTTCACGCGAGCCGGTGCCGTTGCATTTCTGGAAAAGCCGGTCGACGCGCCGGCACTGTTCGAAGCGCTATCCACTCACCTAATGCCGAACTCGGCCGGAGATTGGTAATGATGAAGGATCAGATTGCCACTTTTATTCGGGAGGAGAGTCCGTCGGGCGTCGTCAAGGCGGCCGATCGCACAGAAGTGCCCGAGTCGCGCCAGCGGCCGCGCGAAGACTTCAATCGGCCACGCCGGTTGCGCGCGCGCCGGGTACGCGCTGAAGAGCTGCAGCTCGAAGGCCTCGAGGCCAGCGCGCGACACACGACGCTCGGTGACATTCGCGCGACCGTCGAAGACCTGTCTCTGACTGGCGCGGCGCTCTTCATCGCAGGCGGTGCAGCCAAGTCCAGCCTAGTCTTGAACGGCGACCGCTTGGAGCACATGCAGATGGTGTGTCGCGGCGCGCTGCTGTACGAGGGCGACGCGCACGTGCGCCGCGTGACCGAGCGCGGCAACGATTTGATCATCGGTGTCGAAGTGCAGGAACGCACGATCGACCTATCCGAGCTGTACCGTTTGGGCACGAAGCACAGCTTCTCCGAACGCCTGTATGGCATGTTCGAGCCGCAAGAAGACGACGTTTCCGACGCCTTCAAGGTTTGGGTGAATGACCTGCGCGGTTCGCTCGAACGCATGAAAACCTTCCTCGACGCCGAGGAGGCAGCGCTCGACAACCTGGATTTATTCACGCGCCAGCAGACGCTCAAGACCTATTTGGAGGCCGCCGCGCCGCGCTTGATCGACAAGCTGAACGGTTCGTCGCGCGAGCTGTACGCGCTGGTCTCGAACCTAGCCGAGGAACAACACTCTATTTACCGCAGCTACTACAAGAAGCAGATAGCTCCGTTGATCGTGCACTCGCCGCTCCTGCGCCGCGCGTACACGAAGCCCTTGGGCTACGCCGGAGATTACGAGATGATGAACATGCTGTACCGCGAGCACGCGGAGGGAGAATCCCTGTTTGGGAAGGCGCTGAACCTGTACGCGGCGCAGGAGGGCGCGGCGCAGGCCAACATCAACCGCCTCGAGTACCTGTCGACAAAAATTCGCGCGGCGATCGAAGTGCGCGGGCGCGTGCGCCTGGCGAGCATCGGCTGCGGACCTGCGCGCGAGTTGTTCGTCTTGCTCGAAAAAAGCCCCGAGCTCGGCCAATACATCGACGTCGCATTGATCGATCAGGAGGAGCGCGTGCTCACTTACTGCGAGCGCACGCTCTCACCCATTGCGATCCGAACCGGCGCTAAGGTGCACTTCATCAAGGAGTCCGTACGGCGGCTCTTGACGGCCAAGAAATTGAAGGATGCCCTCGGCGAGCGCGATTTCATCTACAGCGCGGGGCTCTTCGATTATCTCAATGCGCGCAGCTTTTCGGCACTTTTGTCGGTTCTGTACGAGGCGCTGGCCCCGAGCGGGCATTTGGCGATCGGCAACGTTGCGAGTAACAATCCGAGCCGGTATTTCATGGAGTACTGCTTGGATTGGTTCTTGATCCACCGGAGCCGCGAGGACCTGCTCTCCTTCGCACACGCGCTCGAGCCGGTTCCCGCTCGCACTCAGGTCGATGCCGAACCGAGCGGAGTCAATTTGTTCCTTCACATCTGGAAGTAAATGGGGCAAGCGCCCGCGCGGCATCCAAGCTTCGAAGAGTCGCTTTCGGCGATCAACCTCGCGGGGGCGCGATTGGGCTACGTGCTCTCGGCTCTGCTCATGCCAGCGGGCGTGATGCTCGATATCGCCGTCGTGCCAGAGCACGCGAAGTCTTTCCTGGTGATCCGCCTGGCGGCAGGCGCGCTGGCCATTGCGTGCCTCGCGCTCACCTACGTGCGGGGGGCGGCGGCGCACCCAGTGCTGCTGGGTGCCGGACCGCCGCTGATCTGCGCGAGCGCGATCGAGCTATTGATCGTCCGTTTGAGCGGCGCGGTCTCGCCCTACTACGCCGGCCTCAATCTATGCATTTTGGCGGTCGCGGTCCTGTACACGTGGCGTTGGCAGCAAGCGGCGTTGGTGAGCTGCGCGATTCTCGGGCTGTGGCTCGTGCCCGCGCTGCCCGACGTGCTGGCACGGCGGCTCGAGTTCGCTCCCTTCTTCAGCAACTTGTACTTTCTATCGTTGACCAGTGTTATCGCAGTGGCGTCTGCGGTCATTCGCTATCGCTCGGCCGAGCGCGAATATGCGGCGCGCCGCGGGCTTGCCGAAACCAGCGCCGAGCTTTCGGCGACGCTCGAGCGGGTCCAAGAGCTGGACCGGCTGAAGAACGAGTTCTTCGCGAATGTTTCCCATGAGCTACGCACACCGCTCACGCTCATCCTCACCCCGATCGAGGACTTGCTAACCCGTCAATTTGCGGAAGGGACGCGCGACGCGCTGCTCGTCATTCGGCGCAATGCTTATCGGCTACTTCGCCTGATCGACGACCTGCTCGATCTCGCGCGCCTCGACGGCGGCGGTTTGCGCTTGCACGTGGCCGAGTTGGACTTGGTCGAGATCGCTCAGCGCGTGGCAGATGCGGCGCGGCCCGCGGCTGAAGTACGAGGCATCAGCCTGCTCGTCGAGGCACAGGAGCCCGAGCTGCCGGCCTTCGGGGATCCGCATCGGCTCGAGATCGTGCTGACGAACCTGGTCGGCAATGCGCTGAAGTTTTCGCCTGACCGTGCGCGTATTTCGGTGCGCGTTTGGAGCGATGGCGCGCACGTCGGAATCGACGTCTCCGACGACGGACCCGGCATCGCCGAGAGCGAGCTCGGGCGCATTTTCGATCGCTTTTATCAAGTCGAAGGCTCCGAGCGGCGGCGTCAAGGCGGCGCCGGCATCGGCCTGGCCTTGGCCAAGAAACTCGTCGAGCTGCATGGTGGAGACCTGAGCGTGAAGAGTCAGCTCGGGGTCGGCTCGACGTTCCGCGTCAGCTTGCCGCGCGGACGCGAGCATTTCCCAGACGCCGTCTTGGAGCGACGCCGCGTCAAGGTCGAGGACCACCCCGGACGCCGCTCGAATGATCGTCCGCTCGAGCTACCGAGCGAAGGGTTCGTCGCGCCGCCACCGCCCGAGCTGGAGAGCGAGCCGCTGCGCATGGACCGCGGGCGAAGACCGCGCATCTTGCTGGCCGAAGACGAACGAGATCTGCGCGAGTACATCGAAACCATCCTCAAGCCGCACTTCGACGTCACGAGCGTCAGTGACGGTGCAGCTGCGCTCACGCGATTGAAAGCCGGCCGCGTGGATCTCGTGCTGACCGACTTGATGATGCCCGGTACGAGCGGGACGGACCTATGTCGCAAGCTCAAGTTGGACCCGAGCCTGCGCAGCTTGCCGGTGATCGTGCTGACCGCGTTGTCGAGCACCGACAACGTGCTCGACGCCTACTCCGCTGGCGCCGACGACTTCGTTACCAAACCGTTTCATAGTCGGGTGCTGGTTGCGCGCATCAACGCGCAGCTCAAGCTACGCGCCTTGGGGTTCCAAATCGCCGATCAGGCTCGGCTCGCCACGGCTGGCATGTTGGCCGGAGGGGTCGCGCACGAGGTCAAAAATCCGCTCAATGCCATCGCCAATGCGGCCCGCCTGCTCCCCAACGCGAAGACGCGCCCGGAGCTGGAGGGTAAGTTGCTCGGCATCATCGTAGAAGGCGCCCGCCGCATCGAAGACATCGTGAACTCGCTGGAAGACCACGTTCACCCAGCAGAAGGCGCGCAAGCCTTGCCCTGTGACGTGAAATCCGGGTTAGAGTCGTCGCTCCGCCTGTTGGAGCACAAGATGAACGGCGTCGCGGTCCACGCTCAGTACGGGAACACTCGCCCGGTGCTGGCGCTCGCGCGCGAGCTCAATCACGTGTTCCTGAATTTGCTCGACAACGCGGTGCGCGCGGGCTCCTCGAACATTTGGATTCAGCTCGAGGATGCCGACAGCCACGTTCGGCTCAGCATCGCCGATGACGGCCCCGGTATCACGCCGGAGGCGGCTGAGCTCATTTTCGAGCCCTTCTACACGACGCGCGCGATTGGCCAGGGCATGGGGCTTGGTTTGTACCTGTCGCGGCGCATCGTCGAGGGTTGTGGCGGCCGGCTTCAATACCGACCACGCGACGTGGGTGGCGCAGAATTTTTGGTCGAGCTGCCGAGCGGTGAGGCTCGAGCATGAGCGCCAAGGTTCTCTTCGTCGACGACGACGAGAGCAATTTGATCGTGTGCCGCGAAGCGTGCGGGGACGAGTTCTCGGTGCTCACCGCGGACGGCGCCGAAGCCGCGCTCGAAATCCTGGGCAACCACGAAGTCGGCGCCATCATCGCGGACCAACGCATGCCGGGCACCACCGGCGTAGCGCTGCTGGAGCGCGTGCACGCAGAATACCCCGACACGGTTCGGTTGTTGATCACCGCGTACAGTGACATTCGCGCTGCTATCGACGCCATCAATTGTGGTCACGTGCGGCGCTACCTGAAAAAACCCTGGCTGCCTGAAGAATTGCGCAACGAGGTACGCGACGCGCTTCAGAGCTATCGTTTGAAGCGCGAGCGGGACGCGCTCGATATCCGGCTGCGCGAAACAGAGCGTGTTTACGCGCTGGGCGTCGTCGCGGCCAGCATCGGCCACGAGCTAAAGACGCCGATCGGTTGGATCACCAACAATCTGTCGTACATGCAGCGCGAGCTGCGTCACTTGCAAAAGCCGATCGAGCGCGAGCGCCTCGGCACCTTGCTCGAGGAAGTGGACGCGAGCCTCGCCGACACGCGGGCCGGCGTGGAGCGGTTACTGGAGATCGTGCACGGCATCGAGGCGGCCAGCCATTTCCGCGTGACCGACACCGAGGTCGTGGACCTTTCCGAAGTATTGCGGCTGAGCCTGCGCGTCGTGTCGAGCGAGCTGCGGCGCGGGGCGTCGCTCGAGGTCAACGTCGTGGGCTGCCCAAAGGTTCGAGGCTCGAGCACCAAGCTCGGGCAAGTCATGCTCAACTTGTTGGTCAACGCCATCCAAGTCCTGTCGACCCGCCCGCGTGAAGACAACGCGATCAGCGTGCGCCTGAGCGTGGACGAATCCAACGCGCTCTTTCAAGTGGCGGACAACGGCCCCGGTATCCCGTCCGACGTAGAAGAAAAGATCTTCGATCCATTCTTCACGACCAAGGATTTTGGCTCCGGCTTGGGTCTCGCTATCTCACGCCGTATCGCCGACGAGTCGGGCGGGCAACTCGCAGTAACGCGCGACCCAAAGCTCGGCGGCGCCTGCTTCACGCTCATACTGCCGCTCGTTTCTTGAACGGCGAACGGCGCCCTCAGCGGTTGCAATCGGCCGCGGTGAGCATGTGGATCCAATCGCCCACCAGGCTCACGGCGTTCGTGTCCACGACGTAGGACCCGATCTGCGGCATGCGCCCGGTGGCTGGGTCCGCCAAATTCATGCGCTGCCAGATCGCGGAATCCATCTCATCCCCTGGCACCATTCGCTCGGTCGCCGGGGCGCCCGAGGGCGCCGCTTTGTTGATCGGAACATTGCAGATCTGGGTGTCCTTCAGCAGCGTGTCGTAACGCAAATCGAAGAGCGCGAACGCGCCGCCCGGGCGGTGACAGAACCCGCAATTCGCGTGCAGGTATGAGCGCGCTTCTTGCTCTGTCGTGGCCCCTGCCGAGGGGCTTCCGGCCTGGCCGGGATACGGCGTAACGAGCGCCGTCTTGTACGGCATCGCCAGCGGCGCATCGAACAACCCGAGCGCCGCGAACGTGTCGAGTTGATTCTTGGTCCCCACGACGCGGTTTAGCTGCGCGGTCTCGGGTCCGAGGGTGAAGCCGGCAGCCGCATTGTGACACGTGAGGCAATCCTCCTGGCTCGGGTAGTTCCAAGGCACGGTGCGCGTGCCTGTATTGAACATGAGCGACACGCGATCAGCCGAGACGATCGTCGCGTCAGTCTGTGCCTCGTCCCACTCGTAGCTGTAGCCGACCCAGTCAGCGGCATCTAGGTGCATGAACAAGCGAGTCTCGACCAGCTTTTGGTCGAACATGAAGATCTTGATCATGACGGTGCCGACCGGGAAGTCCCAACGGCCGTCGTCCTGAACGCCATCGGGGCAGTCCGCCATGTTTGCAGCGCAATTGCGGACGTGAATCTTCCCGCCTGCGGGCAACACAAAAGCCCGCTGCTTGTCGGCCGAATCCGACCAGAGCGGGCTGTTGACCTCGTAGCTCACCGCCGTGGAGATGGGTTTGCGCGTGTCGGTCGGGTCCGTGCAACCGGTCAAGCTCAGCGTCGTGATCGGCGAGAAGACATCGGCCGGAGGTGTGCAAGTGCCAACGACCGCAGCCCCAGCAGCACCCGCGGCTCCGCCGCCGCTTCCACCGGCAAGTGAGCTTGCGCCGCCCGTTGCACTCGCACCCGCGCCGCCGCCACTGCCACTCGCACCCGTGGAGCCGGCAGTACCCGACGTGCCGGCGTTAGCGCCAGCGCCGCCACCGCTCGCGGTCTTCGAGTCAGAGCTACCGCACGCGGCGAGCAGGCAACTAATTGCAAAGGCGGCTGAGATCTTCGAATCAAACATGGAATTTTCTCAGGGTAGCAGCGGGAAAGGAAGCCATATTGCCTCAATCACCGTGCCGATGCGATGTGTGCATCGACACGCCATTCGAACACGCCATTCGACACGCGAGGAGGAAGGGTAGCCGAACACCTACATGCGTGCACACAAGAGCGACGCTTTTTGCGACCTTTCACGGTCGAGTGAAGCATCGTAGACTGCTTGCCATTCGCAGTTGCGGCAGCCGCGCCCTTCTGCGCCCTGGAGGATTCACAATGACCCGAGCCCTACTTTGTAGTGTCTTCTTACTCTCGCTCTCGTGCTCCAGCTCGCCCTCTGACAACGGCAGCACAAGCGGATCGAGCGGAGAGTCGAGCACCAGCGGCGGCAGCGGCACGCAAAGTGGTGCTGGCTCGAGCAGCACCGCAGCCGGAGCCGGAGCGACTGCGAGTGGCGGCGCCGGCAATGGCTTCGCAGGCGCGGGCGGTGCCTCAGGGACGGCCGGCGCAGGCGGCACCGCAACGGCGGGCGGAGCCGGCGCGACCGTCGCAGGCTCCGTCACGCAATGGGGCAATGACATCGCGCGCAGCGCGCACTGGGTCGACGCGAGCCTCACTCAAGCCAACGTAAAGACCAAAATGGCGCAGGACACCTTCCCTGCACCGACCGGGGCCACGACCGAATACGCCGGCAAGTTCGCGGGAGAGCTCGCTGCACTGCCGTTGTATTTGGCTGGCGCGACCGCCGGCGCGGGCGAGTATATCGCGGTCACCACGCAGAATGACGTGTACGCATTCCACGAAACCACCGGCGCGCTGGTTTGGAAGCACAACGTCGGCGCAAACATCGCCGCCGGCGGCAGTCTCTGTGGCACCCCAACGAATCACGGCATCGTCGGCACACCGGTGATCGACGCGACGGCGCGCGTGATTTACCTCGTCGCGGGCATCGCCACCCCCGAGCACCACGAGATCCACGCGCTCAACGCTGACACCGGCATGGAGCTGACCGGCGGCTGGCCCGTCGATGTCTCGAAGATCAAGGCCGGCACACTCGCGTTCGATGAGAAAGTCCAGAATCAGCGCAGCGCGTTGTCTTTGGTCAACGGCGTCGTGTACGCCTCTTTCGGCGGCTATTGCGGCGATCAGGGCGACTATCACGGCTGGGTCATCGGCGTGAACAGCAAGGACCCGACGAAGACCGGCGCGTGGGCCACTATCGAGCAACAAGCGGGGATCTGGGCGCCCGGCGGCATGGCCTCCGACGGCACGGGCGTTTTTGCCGTCACCGGCAACTCCGGCATCATGGGTGATCACACGAATAGCGACAGCGAGGAGATCATCCGCGTCACGGGGCTCGGTGTGGGCATGCGTGACACCAAGGACATGTTCTTCCCCTCGGAATGGGCGACCCCGATGAACGCGCATGACTTGGACTTCGGTTCGAGCAGCCCGGCCGTGATCACCGTGCCCAATTCGACGCCTTCGACCGTGATCGTCGCGCCGTCCAAGAATGGGCGCGTGTACTTCCTCGACGCGGGCAACCTCGGCGCCTCGCTAGGCCAGTTCGCCGATATGGCGGTGGCCGATACCACGGGGGCATCCGTGTACACTGCGCCGAGCGCCTACACGTCCGCCTCTGGCGTGCACGTCGCAATCACTACCGGCGCCGGCTCGCAATGCCCCGGAACGGGCAACGACGGCAGCGTCATGTCCATCCTGATGCAGCCGGGCATGACACCTACCGCGGCGCCGACCCCCAAAATTTCCTGGTGCGCGGCGATAGCGACGGACGCGACCATCCACCGTTCGCCAATTTCGACCAACAGCTCGGGCAGCACCGACCCCATCGTGTGGCTGGTGAACGGCACGAAGCTCAATGCCTTCGATGGCGAGACGGGCGCTTCGCTGTACACCGGCGGCACGGGCACGTGCGGCGGCGTTCACGCCTTCACCACGCTGATCGACGCCAATGGGCATCTGATCATGGGCGGGGACGCGGCAGGCCAAGCGCATCTGTGCTCCTGGTCGGTCCACAACTGAGCTGAAAACCCTGATAAAAGACTTCGGGCATGAGGCATGTCCGAGTCGCGACGCTGGCGGTCCTGGCCGTCGCTCTGAATCTGGGTTGCTCACGCCATCAGGAGGCGCCACAGCGCCTGGTCTTGTCCGGGGAAAGCGCAACCAGCGGCGTTGGGCCACTCGTCTACGTCAGTGACGAGCCGGGCGGCAGCGTCTCGGTCGTCGATCCGAGCACGGCGAAGGTCTTGGCCACGATCGCCGTCGGCAAACGGCCGCGCGGCCTCAAATTGTCGCACGACCACAAGCGGCTGTACGTGGCGGTTTCTGGGTCGCCCGCCGGAGGTCCCGGCGTCGATGAGTCCAAGCTACCGCCAGCCGATCACAGCGCGGACGGCATCGCCGTGCTGGATCTGACGGCGCGCAAGGTCGCGCATGTGCTGCCCAGCGGTCCGGATCCGGAGACGCTCGACGTGTCCCCCGACGGAGCCACGTTGTTCATTTCCAATGAAGAGAGCTCGGAGCTCAGCGCGCTCGATCTCGCGTCCGGCAAAATCCGTGGCAAAGCGAGCGTCGGCAAAGAGCCGGGCGGCGTGGCGGTGCGCCCCGACGGCAAGGTCGTCTATGTCACGTGCAAGCGAGCTGGCGAAGTCACGGTGGTTGACACGTCAACACTCGAAGTTTTGGCGCAGATCACCACGGGTCGTCAACCGCGCGCCATCGTGTTCAGCAAGGACGGCGGCACGGCATTCGTGAGCAACGAGCTCGGAGGGACGGTCAGCGTAGTCGACACGGGGGCCCAAAAATCCAGCCAAGACATCGCG
>Ga0210387_10003149_pt1 | contig 12683 bp, 8 predicted proteins | sample IncBWC7OmetaG_FD_160108 | JGI IMG/M metagenome (GOLD analysis project Ga0210387, IMG submission 160108) | Forest soil microbial communities from Barre Woods Harvard Forest LTER site, Petersham, Massachusetts, United States - Inc-BW-C-7-O ...
GAAGCACCAGGCGGCCAGGAACTTGCCCACCACCGCCTGCCACAGTGTGATCGGAAACGTCATGAGCAATTCAATGCTGCCGCTGTTGCGCTCCTCCGCCCAAAGCCGCATCGAGATGGCCGGTATCAACACCAGATACAGCCACGGATGCCAGCGAAAGAATGACTGCAGGTCCGCCTGGTTGCGTTCCAGGAATCCACCCACTTGAAAGGTGAATACGGCGGCCAGCACCAGGAAAATGACGATGAACACATACGCCAAGGGCGTGGCGAAATAGCTGCGCAATTCACGCCGGAATACCACAAGTACCTTGTTCATACGCTGAAGCTCGCCGCGCTCGACTGATCGATGCCCGCGCGAACCCCGTCGGGTTCCGTCAGGGAGCGGAACACCTCATCGAGCCGCCCGGATTCCAAGTGCAATTCCGGCACATCCCAATCGTATTTGGCGATCATCGCGCCCACGGCGGACAGCACGTTGGCGCCGGATTTCGGCATCACGGTAAGCCGCAGTTCACGCGCATCCGACTCGATCGCGGCGACGTCCGGGAGCAGTGCGATTTCCCGGCGCGCCGCCGCCAGCTCGTCCGCCTTTTCAAAGCGCAGGCTTACCGCGTGGTGGTAGCGCGAGCGGGATTCCAGCGCGGTCGGCGTTTCATCGGCCACGATGCGACCGTTGGCAATGATGATGGCGCGCGTACAGACCTCGTGCACTTCTTCCAAGATATGGGTGGAAACGATCACCAGCTTGTCCTTGCTCAGTTCGTTGATGAGCCGCCGCACCTCATGCTTTTGGTTCGGATCCAATCCGTCCGTCGGTTCATCCAGAATCAGCACTTGCGGGTCATGGATGAGCGCCTGGGCCAATCCGACGCGGCGGCGAAACCCCTTGGACAGCGTCTCGACCACTTGATCGACAACGGGAGCCAGTCCCAGCCTGTCGATGACCACCGCGCGCCTTTGCCGTCGCCGCTCGCCGCTCAACCCGCGCACATCGGAGACGAAATCCAGAAATTCACCGACCGTCATTTCGCCGTAGCAGGGGGCGCCCTCAGGCAAGTACCCCATGCAGGATTTCGCCTGCACCGGCGACTCTTCGATATCGTGTCCGCAGACCGACACTTTCCCTGCGGAGGGCGAAATGAAGCCCGCAATCATGCGCATGGTCGTGGACTTGCCCGCGCCGTTGGCACCCAGGAAGCCGAGAACCTCGCCCGGCGCCACGGAGAACGTCAAGTCATCGACGGCCAGCTTGTCGCCATATCGTTTGGATAAATTATTGGTCGTAATCATGAGCGCCTTTGAGCGTTGATTTTCGCAAGGGTTCCCTAATTTTTGTGATGCGCGGAGAGCGATGTACGCCCGGTCCGCAAGGTCGGCTAGACGTTCCCGACTTTCTTTTCGATGGCCACTTTATTTTCCTTCAGTATACGCCGAACATCCTGCAAAGCGGGACGGTCCGCCATGCGCGCGATGAGTTCGGGCAGCTCAAACCATTTTCTGCCCCATTGTACCAAGCGAGCGGCATCGGCGATCACCTGTTCCTTGGCGGACTCCGCGGGCCCCGCGCGCTCGGGTTGAGCAGTGGGCTTTTTCGGCGGCGGCTTGACGGGCGCCTTCGGCGCCGGCTTCGCAATCGCCGCCGGGGATTTGCGTTCGTTGCGCGCGACCTGCGATGTAGCTTGGGGAGGCGGCCCGCGCTTGGCGCCCGAGAACTTGGGCATTTCCCGTGTGGCGGTAACGCTCACCGACGGTTGCTGGGCAGTGTTGCCGGCGTCATGCTCAACCGCTTTCGCGTCATGCTCGGCAGTTTTCGCGGACAGGTCGCGCTCGTTTCGCGCTTCTGCCACCGGGATGTAACGCTCAATGTGTTCGGAGCCGACCAGGTTGGCCAGGAATGCCATCAGCTCCAGTGAGTCTGAAAACTGAGTATCACCGGCTTTGGCGCGCTGCTCGACCTGGGCGCGCAAGGCCAGCGTCTTTTGCCGCGCCAGGTCGACAATCCAACGCGTCGGCCGTTGATGCTCAGACCAGGGCTGGACTTTCCAATAGCTGTCGTCGTCCAGCGACGAATACTTGGTATGCAGCTCGAGGCTCTCGAGCCATCTTCCCAAGAGTTCCAGCAATCGTTGATCGGCGGGTGTGGCCATGTCATTTCAGCTCCGAGGTGCACCCTAAACGAACCGTTGCCCGATGGCTAGCGGTACATCGCAACGGCGCCGAGTTAAACTGCCGTCATGTGTGGCATCGCAGGAATCGTCGGCCCGTCGGCAAGTACAGAGATTGCGCAGAGCATGGCGCAACGATTGCTGCACCGAGGCCCCGACGGCCACGGTGTATGGAGTGAACAGGGTGTTGCCCTGTCGCACCGCCGGTTGGCCATTCAGGATTTGACGGACGCCGGCCGCATGCCGATGCTGTTCGGCTCGCAGGTTCTGACATACAACGGCGAACTCTACAACCACGAGCGGCTGCGCCGCGCGCTGCCGGGGCCTTGGGTTTCCACCGGCGACACCGAAGTGCTCCTGAGGCTTCTGGCGACCGAGGGCAGCGGCTGTTTGAGTCGCCTGGTCGGCATGTTCGCCTTTGCAAGTTGGGATACCCAATCAAAGCGCCTGCTGCTCGCCCGTGATCGGCTGGGGATCAAGCCGCTGTACTACCGCCTGTTGCCGGACGGCATTGCCTTCGCCTCTGAACTCAAGGCCCTGATGCTGCTGGGCACACCCGACATCGACCCAAGCGCGGTACGTGACTTTTTATTTCACGGCTATGTTCCTGCGCCGAAGACCATCTACCGCGGCATTTGCAAATTGCCGGCGGGCCACACGCTAACCTGGCACGCGGGCAATGTAAGCGTGGAGCGTTATTGGAATCCATCGACCGCCATCGTCGAGCGCGATGCAGATGAAACCGTGCAGCAGCTCGATGCGTTGCTGCGCGACGTGATCCCGCAGCACACGGTGTCGGACGTGCCGGTTGGGGTTTTCTTGAGCGGGGGCATCGACTCGGCGGTCACGGCCTACTACTTGGACACACCGCGCACCTATACGTTGGGGTTTGAGGCGGGTGCTCGTTCCGAAGCGGATGCGGCGCGAAGTGTTGCGGCGCACCTAGACACCGATCACATGGAAATGATGGCGCCGGAGGCGGATTTCGCCGGCGCACTGGACCGGATGCCCGTGCTCTTCGATGAGCCGTTCGGCGACAGCGCCGCCTGGTCGAACTATTTGATTGCACAGCTTGCGCGCCGCGAAGTCACGGTCGCGCTGAGCGGCGAGGGTGGCGATGAGATTTTTTGCGGTTACCCGCGCTACTGGTCACGCATCGGCGCGCGCTCGAATCTGCTGAACCGATCGTTGGCACGCTATCTGCCGCCGCTGACGCGCCTGGCATCTTCCATGCAGCGCCATGGTTATGTGGGGCTTCCGGCCTTTGCGGCTGCCTTGGGCGGAATGACGGCGCAGCAGATCGATGCCGTGTTGGCGCCTGGCTGGAAGGAGCCGGAGTACGACTACCTGTGGTTTTACCGGCAGTTTTGGCGTGAGGATCTCGGGGCCCTGCCGCAGCTGCGGTGGCTGGATTTGAACACGGATTTGGCCGAAGGCCTGTTGACCAAAGTGGATCGAACCAGCATGGCGCACTCTCTGGAGGTGCGGCCACCGCTGCTGGATCATCGCTTGGTCGAGTTCATGCTGAGCGTCGAACCGAAACTGTTGGTCGATGAGCGGCGCCGGCGGGGAAAACTGCTGGTGCGCCGCTTGATGGAGCCGCGCTTGCCGCCCGATCATTTGAATCGTCCCAAATCCGGCTTCGGGCTCCCGGTGCACCGCTGGCTGAAACAGAACCCAAAACTGTTGCAAGATGCCGTTCGGCGTCTGATGGATCGCGGTGTGCTCCGCCAAGCCGTGGGCGCCGAATTCCGGCGAGCCTGGTACTTGTTGGTGCTGGACCGCTGGTTCACCGCCTTTGGCTGAGGCGCCGCGAATCCTGTTCGTCCCGGTCTCCGGCGCATTCGGCATGGGCGAATACGCGCGCAGCTTGAGCATTGCGCAGGCCGCGCGGCGGCAGTGGCCGCAGGCGCATATTCATTTTATCTTGAGCCGTCAGGCGCCCTACGCCGCGACGGCGCCGTTTCCTGCGACCCTGCTGGATTCATCGCCTACTTTTCATACCGCGGCCGTCGCCGAGTCGATCCAAGCGTTCAAGCCCAACATCGTGATCTTCGACAACGCCGGCCGCACCGCGCAGCTGCGCGCAGGACATCGGGCCGGCGCGCGCATTGTGTTCATCAGTTCCCGCTCCCGGCAAAGACGCAAGGCGTTTCGATGGCGCTGGATGCGGCTGATCGACGAGCACTGGATCGCCTATCCGCAATTCATCGCCGGCGGCTTGGGTTTTTTCGAGCGATTCAAGCTCAACAGGCTCAAGAAACCCGTCGTGCGCTATCTCGATGTGATTTTATCGCGAGCCCGCGGCGGCGGAGATTCCATCCTGGCGCGCGAGGGCTTGAAGCTCGAGAGCTATGTACTCGTCGTGCCCGGCGGGGGCACCGGCCATCCGGGCGCCGGCGATGCGAGCGCGAAGTTTCTGGCGGCGGCACACTCGCTGGCGGACAGCGGCCTGACGGTGTTCGTGGGTCCTGGCGCGCGCGACAAGGGTACGGCGGATGCCGGCCGCGGGCCGCTGCATGGTTTCAACGCGCTGCCGCAAGCAGATCTCGCGGCATTGATGGGCGGCGCTCGGCTCGTCATTACCAACGGCGGTTCGACGCTATTGCAGGCGATTGCATGCGGCCGCGCCTGCATCGGCGTTCCGATTGCGCAGGATCAGCCTCAGCGCATACAACGTTGCGTCGAGGCCGGCGTGGCGCGCGCCGCCGAGCTCGATGCGCTGAGCATGGTGCAGGCGGCGGGCGAGTTGCTGCGGGATGAGTCCGCGCGCGCGGCCCTGGCGCGGCGGGCATCCGATCTTCAGTTGGCCGACGGCATCGATGTCGCGCTCGCGGCGCTGACTCAGCTGATGAAAACGGTGTAAGGCCAAGCATGTCGAATATCGTCTTGCTGGGATACGGACTGGATCAACCCTCGTTTCGGCACCGCATGCGCAGCCTCGTGGAGCCCTTGCAAGAGGCCGGCTGGGAGGTGCGCACCGAGCAATTCCCCGGCGGCCGCTATGGCCTGCGTACCTGGGAACGGCGCGGGCTGCTTCGCTGGGCGCACGTTACGGTGCTGCATCAGATCAAACTCAGTTCGATCGAGGCGCGCTTGTTTGCCGCTTACAGCCGGCGGCGCGTATTCGATGTGGATGATGCCATCTATGTGCGCAAACCGCGGCGACTCGGGGATGCGCCCGACGAATCGGCATGGCGCAAGCAAAAATTTGCGGCTACCTGCCGCTGGGTGGATGCGGTCGCCGCGGGCAACGACGTGCTCGCCGGCGTCGCGCGCGCCTCCGCACGGGAAGTCGCCGTGTTGCCCACCTCCATCGATACCGCGTGCTACCTGCCCACCTCGGCAGGACCGGACGATCCTCCTACGATCGCTTGGATAGGCAGCCCGGAAAATCTGATTTACCTGGAAATGATCCGGCCTGCCTTGACGCGCTTGACCAAGCGGCACCCAACCTTGAAGCTGCGCGTGATCTGCTCCGAGTTTCCCGATTGGAGCGACGTAACGATTGAGAGAGTGCCATGGAGTTCCGCCACCGAGGCGCAATCGTTGGCCGGTGCACACATCGGCGTCATGCCCCTTACCGACGATGCCTGGTCGCGCGGCAAGTGCGCGTTCAAACTGCTGCAGTACATGGCCGCCTCGCTGCCCTGCGTGGCTTCTCCCGTGGGCGCGAACACGGAAGCCGTGCTCGACGGGGTCAATGGTTTTCACGCCACCGGTGTCGATGAGTGGGAACGCAGTTTGGAGCGCTTGATCGTGTCTGCGGATTTACGCGCAAGCTTCGGCGCAAGAGGCCGCGCGCACGTGGAGCAGCGCTATTCGCTGCGCAGCTACCGCGCGAATTATCTTGCGCTGCTGACGCGAGTGGTCTCGCGATGATCCCGCCGGGCAGCACGTGAGTCCCTCGCCGGGATGGCATCCCTTGGTGGTGCACTTTCCGCTCGCCCTGGTCTTGATCGCGACGCCGCTGCTGCTCGCGGCGCGACTGGTGCGCAGCGACGCCATCGCCTCGACTACGGCCGTGGTGGGGACCTGGAATCTGTGTCTGGGCGCCGTCGCCGCACTGTTTGCCCTCGCGACGGGGTTGAGCGCCGTGCTCGACCTTGACGTCAATGCCGCCGCGCGCCAGGCGATTTCATTGCACATGAGGTGGGCGATGTTTTCTACTCTGGCACTGGTGCTGTTGGCTGTTTGGCGGGGCGCCGGCACCGCACCGGCGTCGCGGCCGTCATGGCTTTTCATCGTCGTGCTCTTCGGTGCGGCCGCGGCGCTGGCGGTGACCGGCTATCGCGGCGGCGAGAACGTGTATGAATTCGGAGTGGGCGTAAAGAGAATCGCCGTGCGGTCAGGGCCGCACGGCGATCAGCACGCAACGATGTCACTGCGCGGGCAAGTCTCCCGTGAAATATGCCATCACGTAGGCTTTGAGCGATCCGTCGGCCTGCGGTACACCGTAGACCTTGACCGGTTCTCCTGCGGTGAGTCCGCTGGCAAGCGCAGCCAGACCGCCGGCAGTCGTGATGTCGATCGGGCTGACGCTCAGCACGCCATTGGTCATGTCCACTTGATAGACCAAGGTGGCACTGCCGCCGGTTGAGCTGACATCGATCGCCGGAGTGTTCGCACCGCCGGGGATGGTCATGGTAAAGGTGTTGCCGACCAATCCCGTGCTCACGAAGCCCAGCGGCAGCAGTGAGGGCGTCAGGATGGTCGCGGCCGCAGACCAACCGCCGGCATTGGCGGGGTCACTCCACGTGGCGAAGCTCGCGCCGCGGGAAGGCACGGCTCCAATCGAGCCGCCGAAGTTGACGCTGCCGTTGGTGGCCGCGATGAAGTCGGTGACGGCATTTGCGCCGCTGTTCACCACGGTCGGGTAGGCGAAATTCCACCACTGAAAGCCCATGATCGCGTTGCCCATGGGATCGGTGCCATTCGCCGTCGCACTGTCGATGTAGTTCAGCGTGACCGAGTAGTCGTCCGTCGCGGTTCTGAACACTCGCGTGTCGGTGAACCCGGTCATGTTGGGGGCCGATATGGTGCCGTCGTACTTGGCCACTTCGATATCGATGGTCTGCGCAACCCATGGCGTCGCCAACGGGTCCACGACACTGGCATGGACCTTGAACCCGCGCACCAACTCATGCTTCGTGAGAAACGTCGTGCCGGTGGCGATCGGGGTCGAATCTGCCAGGCCGTTTTCCGGCTGTCTGAAATAGAATTGCGTGCTGCCGTCGACCAACAGGTCCACGCCCTGGCCGGACTCGCCGGCCACGGTCACGACGTTGGTGCCGGTGTTCACGTGCAGCACATGGCCCTCGGGGCTCAGCCACACATTTGTGAACTGGCTGCTGGCCCAGATACGCGTCGCCACCAGCGTGCCATTGTCCTGATAGCGCGCCGCAATGCGTACGAATTTGCCCATCAAGGAGCTTTCCGCAGAGAAATCCTTGATGACGGTCCTGGTCTTCGCGTCTACATCGTAAAAGAGGGTGCCGTTGGTGTTGTCCGCCAGAATTTGCAGCGACTTGCTCGTGTCGGCGACGGCCGTCTCGGGGTTGACGGCCGGTTCCGTCGGAAACTCCTTGGTGATCGTGATGCTGGAATTGTCGCCCGCGAGCGCCGTCACCTCGCCGTACGTGTGTCGCAGCACCAAGCGCGACAACTCATGCAGCGGATGGTGACGCACCGGGCCGTTGAAATTCACGGCCCATTGCGTCGTGCCTGCGCCCGGCGGCACATGGCCGACGATGAAGGCGGGGTGCGCCAGGTCAAATTCCAGATCCAGCGCGTTGCTCTGGTTCGCGCTCACCACCAGCGGAGAGACGAAGTTGACGGTCACCGGTACGGTGAGATTGGGCGCAGATCCCTTCGTGTGTTGAATCTGAATTTGCGACGCGGGTATCGTGGTGCCCGGAGCCGCGGCAAATCCGGTTTCGGGATCCGCTGCGACGGTCAACATGATGTCGCCGGAATTTGCGCTCAACGTCAGCACTGCGGCGGTGTAGGTGCCGGTGGGCACGCTGACATTGCCGAGGATTTCCGCGATCTGGTCAAGTTGCGCCAGGTTCACGACCGGTGCCGGCGAGGGCGCCGTATACGCGGTGACATTGCCGCCGCCGTCTTGCGGCACCAGCGCAATGGAAAGAATCTTCACGCCAATTGTCGCCCAGTCCTCACTGGAGGCATCGCTGATCATCACCGACATCGGCACGCTCTGGGGTGTGGCGTTGGGCGGGCTCATGGAGCTTCCGCCGGAACCTCCGCCGCAAGCGGCGAGCACCGCGGCGGCCAAGCTTACGCCCAGCAATCGGGTTGTATTCGAGACCATGGCCGGTTCTCCTCTTGTAACGATAGATGATTCTTGTCGAATGTCGCGCATTGCCTGCGCCGCTACTGCATGCATCAACGGCGCATTGCGGCTCGCGTTGACATGCGGCATCTACACGCGCAACCCAGGAGCGCATTCGCGCGGCCTATGTTTTTGGCCGGATTATGACAAAACTCTCAACGGTAAAAGCTCGCGACGCAGCGCTGATTCCGGGCGCCGGGTGCGGAAGTTGTGCCGCGGATCGCGTACGAAATCAGCCGCGTCCCTTGCGGCGTGATGGCGGTCACATTTAGCGGCGGCAAATCGTGCCGGGCATCACGAACGAGCGGGCGAAGGCCGCGCTATCGTGCGAAGTGACGACCTCAAGGAGTTGATATGGCAGTGCGCAACATGCAGTGGATGATTGGAATCTTGGCATCCACCTTGGCCGCCTGCGCCACGGCTCCCAGCGGTGTCGTTCCGGCGGGACAAGATGCCTATCACGTGAGCGTGTTCGGTGCGCGCTACGAAACTCAGGCAGACACGAATCTCAAGGCGCTGCGAGTCGCCGGCGAATACTGCGACAAGATGGCCAAGCACGTCATGTTTCGCCAGTCTGCTGAAACGAGCGAGCACGCTTGGTCGCCGAAGCAGGAAGACTTGACGTTCGTCTGCATGGATGACAAGGACCCTGCGTACATGCGCGCCGCGGTGGAGCACAAGCCGCCCGTCGTCGCGCAGCAGTAGCCGCCTAGCGTCCCGCAGTACTCCGATACCGCTCGAACCATTCGATGATCGCGGTACTCTGCTCCGCCAGTTGCGACGGGCGCATCAGCACGTGCGCCGCGCCCGGAATCTCATACAGTTCGGTCGGTACGCGCCGCATCTGCAACGCGTGGTAGTACTGCTCCGCTTCTGCCACGGTGGTACGTAGATCGCTCAAACCCACGACGACCATGGTGGGCGTCGTGACGTTTCCCACCAAGGAAAGAGGTGAAAGCTTCCAATAGGTCTGCTGATCATCCCAAGGCATTTTCTTGAACCAGTAACGGGCACCGAACGCGGACATGTCGGTGGTCAGCAACCAGCTGGTCCAGTTGATCACCGGCCGCTGGGTCACCGCCGCGCGAAAGCGATGCGTGTTGCCGACGATCCACGACGTCAACACACCGCCGCCCGAGGATCCGGTCACGAACAGGTTGTCGGCATCCACGTTGCCCCTTTGGCTCGCGGCATCCACGACGCTCATGAGATCATCGTAGTCGTGGCTTGGATAATTGTTGTAAATCGTGTTCGCGAACTCTTCGCCGTAAGAGGTCGAACCGCGCGGATTCCCGTACACCACGATGTAGCCCGCCGCCGCATAGAGCTGATAGTCAGCTGAGAACGTGGGGCCGTAACTCGCGTACGGGCCGCCGTGAATCTCGAGAATGAGCGGATATTTCTTGGCGGGATCGAAGTTTGGCGGCAGCAATTCCCACGCATCGATGGAACGCCCGTCCGTCGATGACTTCACCGGCAGTGCGGACAGCTTGCCGATGCTCACCTCCGTCAGGAGTTCGGAATTCAAATCTGTGAGACGCTGCGTCTTGCCGTCACGCGCCAGATATACCTCCGGCAAATGATCGGCCCCGCCGCCCGTATAGGCCACCGTGCCTTTCCTGGACACCGTGAATGCACCGCCCGAGTAGGGCAACTGCGTCGCCGCGCCTAGGCCCGCCAGTTCGGATGCCACTGCCTCCACACGGCCGGTCAGCCCCATTCGCGCCACCTTGGTGATGCCTTGGTCGACATACTCGACGTACAGGCCATGCCCATCCGCCGCCCACGCGAGGTCCGTCAACGAGCGATCCAACGACTCGCCGATGACGCGTTGATTCTTGCCGTCCACGTCCATCACATTGAGCCGGAAGTTCTGATTTCCGACATGCTTATCGGCATAACCCAGGTACGCCACCAGCTTTCCGTCCGGCGAGACCGTAGGCGCATGGTACGGACCGGTCTCATGCGACAGCTGCAGCAAGCTGCCGTCCGCCACGTTCAATCGATAAATGCTCAAGGTCATGGCCGTATGTCGGGCCCAATCCTGCGGCTCGCGCTTCCAATCCTCATTGCGATTTCCGGCAAAGAAAATCGACTTTCCGTCGGAAGACCAGGCCAGCGGTCCCGCGTCACTGAAATGTCCCGATGTCAGTTGTCGCGGGGCGCCGCTGCCATCCACGGATAGCACATAGATATGCCTGAACCCCGGCTTGTCCAATCCTTGCCCGTCTGCGCGGAAATTCATCGAATCGATCACCAGGGGCTCATCGCCCCATTTGGCCCCGGGCGGCTTTTTCAGCGGCTTGCCGATCGTCGGCGCGGCTTCCGGCGCGAGCATCACGAACGCAATCTGCTTGCCATCCGGCGACCAGGTGATGTCGCTCGGCGCCTCCACCAGATTGGTGATGCTCGCCGTCTCACCGCGCATCCAATGAATCACAATCTGCGTGCGCCCATCGGTGCCGGTTGACAAGTATGCGATCCGCGAGCCATCCGGCGACCAACGCGGCGATGTGTGCGAGCCGGGTCCGGTCGCCAGCGGCGTCTGTGCCCCTGTCGCCGCATCGATGAGCCAAAGCGACTGCACCAGTCGATCGGTCATGATGTCGTTCGCGGTTCTTGCGTAGGCGATTTGCGTCCCGTCGCTGCGAATTTGCGGGTCTGTGGCCCACTGCATACGGAACAAGTCCTTTGGCTCCAGGGCGCGCGGTGCGGCTTGCGCGACGGCAGAAATCAAAGCGACCAGAGCGACAGTGATCAAACAACGCATGAATTTGGCCTCGAGGTATAGGTTTGTCGGGTTCAAGGTGCGAATGAGCGATGCGCTATCTAGTTATAGTGGCTATTTATAGTGGTAGTCGAGTTGAACGCCCGTGGTGCGCGGCTGCTGGCTGATGCTCGCGAAGGGCGTCTGCGAGGCCAGGGGCACGCCCCGATTGTTGCCGACATTGTCGGAGTAGAGCATCACGCGCCAGTGCGACGGCGCAATGAAGGTGAAGCTCGTGCGGGCGGTCGTGATGGAGTTGCTCTCCACGACCACGGGCGGCAACCCGGAACCGCTCGACACCGACGTCGTGGTCTGCAGCGAGGTGTAGCGCGCCGTGGCCGCCACCTCTCCACTCCAACCGGTCGAGCCGAATGGGAAGTCGTAGGATGCGAGGGCGCCGGCGGTGTAGGCAGGCGAGTCGTCGATGCGGGATCCGTTCGGGAACAGTAGCTGCCCGCTGGAGAGCACCGTCGAGTCCTCGCTCAGCCCATTCCAGCTGAAGTTCAGGCCGAGCTGCAGCCCTTGGATGGGCCGGTACGTGACCGCGAAATCCACGCCGACGCCGCTCGCCGACTGGCCGTTCACGCTCGCGACGATGAAGGCTGTGCTGCCCGGCACCGGTATGCCCAGGGTCTGCTGGATGTCCTTCCACTTCATGTAGTACAGGGCCAGATCGAAGGTCACTTTATTGTCGAACAGGTTGCCCTTGCCGCCGATCTCATAGTTCGTGAGCTTGTCAGGTCTGACGGGGATGAAGTCCGGCGCCACCAATTGCACCAGTTCGCTCTGCGGGAAGCCGCTGCGGAAGCCCTGCGAGTAGCTGGCGTACATGGTGTAGTCGTGGCTCGGGAACCAGCTGAGCACCACGCGCGGCGTCAAGGCATGGAACGTGGCGTCCGTGCGCAGCAGCGGCGTGCCCGGTGGCTCCCCGAAGAGCACCAGCTGATCCAGGCCTACATCGTCATGGAAGTAGCGGGCGCCCACCGCCAGCTCGAATTGATTGTCGAGGAAGCGGCGTCCGAGTTCTCCGAAGATCGCCGTCGATCGCGAGGTATCGGCCTGCGAGACGGGCGCCGGTATCAGATTGCCCAAGGTCTGGTAGGTGCTGTCTTTCGCGTCGCGATAGAACGCGCCGGCTGACCAGCGCCACGGACCATCCAATTTGGAGTTGAGGTTGAGCTCTTCGCTGAACACTCTCGACGTCTGGTTGGTGGTGAGCGGCGGTGTGGCGACGCCCGGCGCCACGTCCAAGGAACCGTTGTTGTCGAAAGTGAAAAAGCTGCTCGCGCTGGACACCGAGAACCACGGCAGCTGGTAATCCACTTTTGCATCGTAGGCGCTGAAGCGCGACGTAATGGGCTGATCCTTGGTCGAGGTCGTGAAGTCGTTGGTGCCCT
>Ga0210387_10003150_pt1 | contig 12682 bp, 10 predicted proteins | sample IncBWC7OmetaG_FD_160108 | JGI IMG/M metagenome (GOLD analysis project Ga0210387, IMG submission 160108) | Forest soil microbial communities from Barre Woods Harvard Forest LTER site, Petersham, Massachusetts, United States - Inc-BW-C-7-O ...
TTGGTCGGGACCTGATCCGCGGAGGGCATTATGGCCAGCGGTCATGTGAACCGCATTAATAGGCCGAACACATGGCTGCACCGACCAATGCTGCAAAACGTGAAGAAAGCTCTTGCCAACACGGAGCAACCAAGCCGGTCTCGCCTTGTCCGTTGTTCGGGGTAGACCAGAAGTGAAGTTACGGGGCCGTCAGGACCGTTGTTGACCCCGATGTAACGGACATCTCGCCGGGTTCACTGCGGGGTCCGGGAAGATCGATGGTCCGATTTGTCTCTGTGAAGCCGTCCGGTTGCTGGGGCGCCTGAACGTCAACTACGGGGGCCCCGCAGAACACCAGCACGACTATTTTGTGCCCAACATCTCGATGAGCGCACGGTCCCTTGAATCGGTGAGATAGAAGGCGACGATCTCCGCGGGCTCGGTACTGGATGCATTGTCGAACCGCTCGGTGGTGACACCTGCCGGCTCGAAGAAAGGGTCGCCAGCATTGATGACTTTCTCGGCCTCGCCTTCTCTCTTGAAGATAAAGCTGCCGGCGGTGACCACGCCGGCAACGGAAATCGGATGACGATGAAGACCAGTCGTTTGCCGCGGGGCAAACCGGATACGCGCACCACGAACCAGCTTGATGACCGGATTGGTTGCGGGGATCGCCTCTTCCAGCACCGGAACACGCTGCAAGGGTGGAAAGTCTTCCGCGATAGCTGCTGTCGAAACGGACGAAAACGCCGCGACGGCTATTAACGTTTGTTTCATCGATTGGTCTCCTGTTCACTTATATTTGGCGCTTTCGGTCGCGCGGCTGCTTTCGCCCGTGGATCGTCCCGCGTAAAGTGAGTTGTTCTAAAGCCGTCACTTGAGCCAAACGGAGGTCATATGCAGACGCTGGATCTGGCCATTTTGCGCACCTTGCTCGCGGCGGTCGAAACCGGAAGTTTTGCCGCAGCGGCCCGGAAAGTTGGGCGTTCGGAATCCGCGGTCAGCCTGCAACTGAAGCGGCTCGAAGAGCAGATCGGTGAGTCCATTTTCTTGCGCGCGGGAAAGCAAATGACCCTTACGGACACTGGCGCACGGCTGCGCGAGTATGCAAGGCGATTGCTTCAGCTGAACGATGAAGCGCTGTCAGCGTTGTCGGGGACTTCAATCGACGGAACGGTCACGCTGGGTGTTCCGCACGACGTGACGGAAACATGGTTGCCTGCGGTGATCGAAGGATTTAGGCGCAGCAGCCCGTCGGCAACCCTGAAGGTCATCGAAGGCAGAAGCGCCGTCCTGTTGAGCCGGCTTGCGGACGACCAGATCGACCTCGCCATTGTGTTTTCGGCGGCCAGACCTGAGAACGCGGTGTGGTCTGCCGACCTTCCCATGGTGTGGATCGGCAGGGACGATTTTCGCCTGAGAAAGAATGAACCGCTTCAGTTGGCCGCGTTCGATCCGCCGTGCTTCTTTCGGGCGGCCGCCATCGCTTCGCTCGAACATACTGATATCGATTGGGCCATCGGCTATGCCAGCAACACGCTCGCCTATCTCTGGAGCGCGGTGAAGCTCGGTCTCGGTATAGCTGTCCGAACGCCGGCTGCGGTGCCAGCGGGACTCACGATCCTGGACAGCAACCACGGCCTTCCAAACTTGCTTCCCTTCCACGTTTCGCTCTGCGGGTCAGCAACAGAGTCAAAACGGCCGATCATTGATCGCCTTCGAGTCATTCTGGAGGAATGCCTTGCTTTGTCCGTACACACGGCGACATAGCTCTCATCCCGCGAGATGCTTCAACGCCCTGGCTTCATGGACTTATCGACGGAAGTCAAAGCCAATATTGATGGCCGCCTGATCTGCAACAAAAGGTTTGACTTTGAGAGCCGCCTTCGGGCGGCTTATTCTTTAATGCCCTTTGATGTTGGCACCAAACGAACCTCGGCCTCGGCGTGTAACCTGACGATGTCGACTATCGGGGGGTGGAACGGACATCCTTGTCACATGGGCCGACTTCCGAAGATGCCCTAAGCGGCCATTGCGCGACGACCGACAAAATCGTCTCGGCGGCACGGCCACATAAAAGCACAATCAGGATGGTGGAAGGCTGCGTTTCGGGTTGCGCCCACGGATGCGGTCAAAGCCTTGCTTGATTGCGGCGAAACGCGCTTCGATCATCGGCTCAAATTCGAGGTCGGTGAAGATATATGGCCAGTCGTTTTCGACGCCTTCGCGGACGAGTTCACCGGCATAGATGGGATCTATGCCCAGAGAGACGCGCGCCCGGACCATATTTTCCCGGAGCATATCGTTATGCCCGGCAAATGGACCCGAAGTCGGCAAGGCAAGGACCGCCCCCTCAAAACGCTTTGGGAGATTGCGACTTGAGTTCATGATTTGAGTGCGGATGAACCCTGGACAGAGCACCGATACGCCGATCCCACGGGGCGCAAGTTCAAGCCGCAGTCCCTCGGAGAGCGCGACGACGCCATACTTGGAAACGTTGTAGGCATTGCTCTGTCCTGAAATAAGGCCAGCGATCGAGGCTGTGGAGACGATGTGTCCTCCCTCGCCATGCTGCTCGATCAACGGTCCGAAAATCTCGATCCCCCAAATGGTCGCTATCAGGTTGACCCCCATGGTCCAATTCCACGACGCTTCGGTCCAGGTACCATAAGGTCCACCGCCGGCGACGCCCGCGTTGTTGACGAGGATATGCACTTTGCCGTAGCGGGCAGTCGTGGCTTCGGCGGCCGCGACGAGTTCGGCTTTCAGTGAAACGTCCGCTTTCACGCCATCGACGTCAACGTTGTTAAGCCTAAGGTGCTCGAGCGCTGCGGACAGAGCCGCTTCTTCGATGTCGCAAAGCATGACCTTCGCCCCCGCTTGGGCGAAGGCGGTGGCGATCCCTAGTCCAATGCCTGACGCTGCACCAGTCACGAACGCGATCTTTCCAGCGAGTTCCTTCACGCGCGTTCTCCTCCGTGCAAGCGGACACTCTCGCCCAAACGCCAGTGTTCCCGAATAGCATATCACCGCACTTTCGAGCGATTGGGAAGCGTGACGGACGTCGGCTTGTGGCACGTTCGAGACGTGCCAACGAGCACCGTGAATGGTCTGCTCTCTGGTGATCGATCGACAGCAAATTGCGTGTGATCATAAGCTGGAATAGTGCAAATTTTTGCAAGATCACCAACGAAAATGGACTTTGCATCCGAGTCTTGATTACGATCAGCGGAATCAACATCGCATAGATCCCGGTTATCAAAGCCGACATCCCTTCGCTTTGCGGCGGGATCAAATAACCCTTGCGATTGTATTGCAGGTGCTCCGCGTCTTCGGTATCTTGATCGTCGATCATTGATGAACGCCTTTAACGGGCATGCTGATCTCACAACGCATCAGGGCCCCTCGAACCCGGCGAGGCGCATCTTCCGCAACAAGCGTGTCGAGCGACGAAAGGCGCATCCTGCGATGGAGGTGCGCGGAATGTTAACAACCTCTAGTTAAAACTGAATGAATGAGAATGTGTGTTGGCCCGCCGTCAGAGCGAGCATGGGCTGAAGAGAGCCTGAGTCCGCAATTGGCACCTAACGGACTGACTGGACCGGTTTGACGATGTCCGTTGATCGGGTTGGACCGGGAGTAGCGAGCGCATATTTCGTTTCTGCTAGCGTCTTCTAGATTTCGGGTTTTGGATATCTAAGATGAGCCATCCTGATCTTGGGCGGTCGTGAAAAGGATCATCCTTGGGTCTTAGTGCATCCAAATTTTGTGAGGCCCCAATGCCCATGTTCACTCCGTTCAACGTATGGCGACATTGCTCCGCTCGGTTTATTGCCGCCATCTTTTGGCTTGCAACGATATCAGTCGCCAATGCTTGGGAGGACACACCGCGCCTGAATATCTTTCAGCTGGCATATCCGATCTCTTGGAACGACAAGACCGTGATGATCGGAGCGCGGCTGCAATTGCCCGATGGGATAAAGGACAGGATGCCAGCCGTTATTATACTCCACGGCACTGGCGGGATACGCTATAGCGGCGTTTACTACGCGGCTGCGCTGAACCGCGCCGGCATCGCAACACTCGAGGTGGATCAATGGGGCGGTCGCGGCCTAATCGGCGCAGCGTCGAGCCGTCCAAAAGGTCGTGGTGACATGCTGCCTGACGTGGGCGGGGCTTACAGGCTTCTGGCCGAACGGCCGGACATTGACGATCAACGCATTGGACTTATGGGCTACTCCATGGGTGGCGGAGAAACACTGCTGATGATGACGCGGCACTATAGCGAGGCCATACTTGGTCCAAATGCACAGATCAAAGCAGCGGTGGCGCTCTATCCTGTTTGCTGGTTATACAACCATGTTCCGGGTGCCGAACTCTCGGATCTCGTCGATGCACCCATTCGAATAATGATCGGAAGTGCGGATGATTATGATGGCGGCAGCGAACCGTGCGAAGGGCTGAAGCAAGAACTGGCACCCAAGGACGCTGCGCACATTTCAGTTCGAGTGTTCCCCGGCGCTACGCATATCTTCGACAGCTTCTCCGGCTCTTACGAATTTAACGATCCGGGTGCAAATCGTCGAAAGGGCGGCGTCGTCCACGTCCGCGCTGATCCAGAGGCGCGTCAAGAAGCGCGCGATGATCTGACTCAATTTTTCTCCACGGCACTCAAGCCGTGAAGTTCGACCGCAACCGGAAGGACCCAACAAAACTGCGTTACGTTCGTACTGCCTAATGACTTGTGTCGCATTTGCACCGACCATTGGCGTCAACTACGCGAGTTCATCGGGAACAACAAAAATGCGCCGGCCGAATTGGTGGATCGACTTCCGATCTTGGCACGAAGCTGACTAAGCCGTTGCCTTGATTAATCTCTGCTGTTGAGGGACGAACGGACGTTGATCATTCGCCGTTCGAAGTCTCACTTTGACCTGGAGCGGCCATTCGGCTTCCAGCTAGCCTCGTTTCCAAGGAAGCGCTTATAGCCTAGTCTTCAGTTTCGTTTAGAGAGCGAATGCCTGGAGCGAAACCGGATGGAGAGGGACACCGCCCGAAGCTGGTTGATTATTATTACGCTTGGGTTTGCTGTTTCGATCGCGTTCATGGACCGCGTATTGTTATCTGTGTCGACGCCGAAGATCATGACGGAATTCGGTCTAAGCGGAACGGTCGCGGGGCTGATGCTTGCTGCTTTTTTTTTGGTCTTATACTTTCATGCAGATCCCCTCGGGCCTGCTCGTCGATCGCTACGGCACCAAGCGAGTTCTCGCTGCGGGTTACGCGTTATGGTCGCTATCATGCGTCGTCATAGGACTTGGGTCTTCGTTCGTTAATTTGGTGATTTGTCGATTGGGGCTCGGGATAGGCGAGGGGCCAGTCTTTCCATGTGCGTACCGGCTCGTTTCGACCGCTTTTACGGAACGAAATCGTGGCCTTGCCTCGGCGGTCTATGGTGAAGGGTCCAAGGTTGGCCCAGCCATAGGAGCGCCTTTGGCCGGAGTTCTGATTGCCTCCTATGGCTGGCACAACATGTTCATCATAGTTGGGCTTGCGTCCCTTTTCTGGCTGATACCCTGGCTCATGGTGGCACCCACCCAAGCAGAAGATGTTGGGCCCTCTGGAGTGCGAATGAGCATTGGCGAGTTTTTTCAATTGCTGAAAAGCCGGGAGATATTGGGCTCTGCTGTCGGCTACTTCGGCTATCTCTATGTGTTTTACGTCTATATCACATGGTTGCCGGGATACCTGATCCTGGAGCGGGGCTTCTCCACGCTCGATGCGGGATGGCTCTCAGCGATTCCTTTCGCCGCGCAATTTGTCTTCGCTTTGATAGGTGGCGGTGTTGCCGATTGGTTCATCCATCGAGGATACTCGGCGACGGTTGTGCGAAAGACGGCGATCGGTGTCGGCCTCACCATCGCGTTGGCCATTATTCCTGCCGCTTTCGTCGCGAGTTCCGCAGCGACGCACAGTGGCAACGTAATTACTCTTGATCGCGGCTCGCGAACCGCACAAGCCCTTGTGGTGCGAGCAGGACTTATCAGCGCGGTCGGACAAGATGGCGACATTCTCAAGCACGCCGGCCCGTCAACCAAAATGATCGATCTGAAAGGCGCCACGCTGCTTCCCGGCTTTTTTGATGCCCATCCGCATGCGGATCGCGAAGGCCTCAAGGCGCGAGGCGGCATCCCGATCGCAGGATTGCACTCGATCGCTGACATCGTCGAAGTCGTAAGGCATGCGGCGCAGACGACACCTGCCGGTTCCTGGATCGTGCTAATGCCAATGGGCGAGCCTCCACACGAATATGTAAGCCGTCCGGATCAGTTGAAAGACGGACGATTTCCGACGCGCCTTGATCTCGACGCAGCAGCGCCTGACCACCCTGTCTACATCAGAGCTGTCTGGGGGTGGTGGAGCAGACGGCCATTTCCCTCTGTTGCAAATACTCTTGCGCTCAAACGAGCCGGCGTAAATCGTGACACGGCTGCCCCACCAAATGTCGAGATATTGAAGGATGCCGATGGCGAGCCGACGGGCGTCTTTCTCGAACGCAATTACAGTCCAATATTGGAGTACACAATATTTCGCGATTTGCCGCGCTTTACTTATGCTGATCATCTCGAGGAGGTTCGGCTGGGCGCCTTGGCGTATGCGTCCGCGGGCACCACTTCACTCTACGAGGGTCACGGCCTGACGCCTACTCTGCTCCAGGCATATCGCGAAAATGTCGAGCGCGGCACGCTGCCTATCCGGATGCATACGCCGGTCAGCATGCCGAGTGCGGCATTCGCCGACAAACAGCTCTTCGATCTGTTCTATCATTATGCGGGAGTCGTCGGGGGACGTGGCCGCGGCGACAGCCATTTTCGGATAGAAGGCATCAATCTCGGCGGCTTTGCCGATTCGGCGGTCGCCGAAATCATTGCCTCCAGTTATCCCTACGATCAATGGGCGGGACATTTTTATCAGGCGATGACGCACGAACGCTTCGTGAAGCTGGGGATCGAAGCCGCGAGGCTCGGGATGCGCGTCAATTGTGTGGTGAGCAGAAACCTCGAATACGCATTGAATGTTTTCGAGGCGATAGACAGGGAAATTTCCATCCGCGAACGGCGCTGGGTCATGATTCACGTCAATCAAGCGACCGAAGAACAGGTCCGCCGCATGAAATCGCTCGGTGTGATTGCCACCGTTGTCCCGGGCTTCCTATGGATGGCTGGCGACCGTTACGGTTTGGACCAGCTTGGAAGTGAAGGTATTCCAATTCGGCGTCTAATCGATGCGGGCGTTCCGGTAGCACTGTCGACGGACGGCGTGCCGTATTCGATGTTGTGGACGGCATGGCAGGCGCTTGCTCGTTGGGATGAAGGCTCCCAGCGGCAAATCGGAGAAAGTGGTCTTACCCGCGAAGAAGCTTTGCGAATGTCGGTTCAAACTGGTCATCTTTTGACTTGGGGCGAGAACCAATACGGATCGCTTGAGGTCGGCAAGGTGGCAGACATGGTGGTCCTGGATGAGGATCCGCTGACCTGCGAACTGAGCCGCCTCAAAGACATTCGGGTCGAGCGCACATTTGTCGGCGGAGAGCAAGTTTTTGGGCCTCAATAGGCGACTTGCGGTGCTGGCACATGCCGGAAGTAGTGCTATTTGCGAGCTATGTCCGAAGCACACGGGATAACAGACATCATCCGCGTCATAGCGCGCCCCCCAATCAATCAGTCAGGCCTGTTCATCTGTGCCGTGAACAAGGTAACAAGGTGAAACCACCAAACCCTTTAATCCGCGCGTGGAGCGACCTTGTTACGGTCGTGAAACCCCTGAATTCTGTGCGGCCTCGCGCTCGCCAATGTTTGACCTTGGTACTTTGACCACGAGCGGCGGCAAGACGAACTAACCGTTGAACACGCCTGTTCATCCGTAGATGCCGCCGAACTTCCGCACGCCGTTTTGCGAACGCTTCACCATGCCACTCTTGATAGCGCTCAGATTGCGGCAGCCGCCACCCAGCGCGACGCGGTGTCGCGAACGGTTATGTAAGTTTCCAATTCCGTCATCGCGAGGCGCTCCCACTCAAATGCCTGTTCCAAGAGCGTCCATTTCTGGGCGGGACGGAACGACGCGGTCTGCCGGCACAGCGAAGCGATAGCGCGATACCGACGCACGTTCTCCAAGATGGCCTTTGCACTCATTGAATGTCCTCCCGTTTGCAAGTGGACTTTGCATGTGGCGATTTTCGAAATCGTTAGCGCGCCCGGCGGAGAGGGTGCATGGTTTGCGAACTGTTGACTTGCTGTCCGAGCAGCATTGTTGGCAATCTCAGTTGGCGGTATCTTTATTCTCCCTTGATCGTTTTCCCGGCAATGGCGAGACCGTCACACTCAACTGGCGACGTGTGCGAGCCGTTACCCGCCCGTGAGATGGTCCTCGACATCATTGGCTACCTCTTCACACACGGATGCCAACTCAAGCATCTCGTTTTAGATGACAGGATCGTCAGTCTGCTCGGCAAGTTGCCGATACTTGGCTGCTTCGTCCCGGAGATAGTCAGCCCAGTCCATGTTATCCAATCCAATGAGCCGGGGTCGTGACAGCGAACGCATGGCCAAAGGCGGTCCTTTTCCGCCCAAGGCACGACAATACCAAGACCGACCAAGAAGGAGAACAAACAGCGCCGGGCGACCCTATGGCGATGGCATCTCGATACGACTTGCGCCAACCGGAGCAGCGCCAGCGCGCGAATTCTCTCGGCTATGTCCCGAGACCGGCCAGTCCGGTTATCGGAGTAGACCGGAAGTGTCGGGCGCGCGATTAGAACGACGCTCGTGACCCAATTCGGAAATCGCAACCGGTTGCCCTAATTTGGAATGCTGGAGGGGTCCCTTTCTGCTAGGCTATGGCCTGTAACTGCCCAAGAGGGACGGGTCCATGTTACAGCAGCGCATTGAGCGGAAGCTCGTGTCAGTCGTCGTCGCGGACGTGGTTGGCTTTTCGCGCCTCACGGAGCTTGATGAGGAGGGCACACATGCGCGCCTCAACGCAGTCCAGCGCGACCTGATCAAACCCAAGATTAGCGAGCATCACGGGCGGATCATAAAGAATACTGGTGATGGTGCGCTCCTTGAGTTTGCCAGCGTCGTTGACGCGGTAAGGTGCGCGGTCGAGATCCAGCGCGAGATGATCGACCGCAACGCCGATTTCCCGGACGATCGACGCATCGTGTTCCGCATTGGCATAAATCTCGGCGATGTCATTGTAGAACCAGATGACATTCACGGTGATGGTGTGAACGTTGCTGCCCGACTTGAGGGTTTGGCTGAAGCCGGTGGCGTGTGCATCTCCGGTACAGCTCACGATCAGGTTCGTGATCGGCTTCCTTACGTCTTTACCGAGAAGGGGGAGCAAACGGTTAAGAATATTGCCCGTCCCGTGCGGGTGTATTCGCTAGGCGCGAACGCCATCGCGGCACTCCCGGCCTCTCCGCCGTTAGCGGACAACCAGCAATCGCCTGGGAGGCACTCGAACCGTGGCTGGTTGGCCGCAGCAGGCATGGCGGCGGTCCTTGTTGTCGCGGCTGGGCTTTGGCTCGGGTTCAAACGCGCCAAGGAGCCTTCGCTTGCCGGAGCGGTACCACGACTATCCATCGTGGTGCTGCCGTTCGCCAATCTGAGCGGCGATCCGGCACAGGATTACCTGGCCGATGTCATTACAGAGGAGCTCACCACTGCACTATCGCGCAGTAAAGGCACGTTCGTGATCGCACGTAGCACGGCCTTCACCTACAAGGGCAAGCCGATAGATGTGAAGCAGATCGGCAAGGACCTCGGCGTGCACTATGCGCTGGAAGGCAGCGCGCAGCCTAGCGACAGTAAGGTTCGGGTGACGGCCCAGTTCATTGACGCTGAGACCGGCGCACATCTCTGGGCGGATCAATTCGACGCGGACCGGTCTAATCTGCTGGAGATGCAGGATGAGATTGTCGTTCACCTGTCGCGAGCCTTATCGTTCCAGTTCTTAGCTGTCGGTATAGCTCGTGCGGACCGGACGCCACCCGGCAATTTGGATGCCCAGGACTTCGCCATGCGGTGCGTAGCGGATATGTATAGGTTGCAATGGGCCACTGCTGCCAGTCTGTGCGACCGTGCGCTTCAGATCGATCCTCGCAACGTTCCTGCGCTTAACGTTTCGGCCTTTTTGATCATTTTCCCGGTCGTCCTAGCTCAAAGCGACGATCCCATCGCAGCCACGCGGCGGGCAGATGAACTTATCTCGCAGGCATTGGCCGTTGACCCCAACGACGACCACGCTCACGTCACCAAGGCCTGGGTTCTTATGGCGCAAAATCGTCACGAAGAAGCGATCGTTGAGGCTGAACGCGGGCTGGCTCTTAACCCCAGCAATGTAGACGCTTACATAGCTCTTGGCGTCGCAAACAACTTTCTGTGTCGGCCGGATCGGGTCTTCGAGGCCGTTGACAAGGCTATTCGCCTCAGCCCGCGGGACCCGAGCCTCGGGGGCTTCTATGAGGTAAAAGGTGAGGCCTACTTCGTCATGCGCCAGGACGCCAACGCGATCGAATTGATCCAACGGTCGGCGACCCTCCAATCCGTTGATCCTTATGCAAGGCTGATGTTGGCCTCGGCATTTGCGCTAAGCGGACAGCAGGCGAAAGCAGGCGAGGCGATCAAGGCATATCTCGCGGACAGCCAAGCCAAGAGCAGAACCATCAGCCAGTTTCAAAAACAGCAGCTGGCGATGGCAGATAATCCGAGATGGCTGGCCTACAATGAACGGTTCGCCGAAGGCCTGCGCAAAGCGGGGCTTCCGGAATAACGAACCGCTTTATTGGCACATCTCGGAAGTGTCGTCGCCTCCGAGTTCAGTCCGAGATGCGCTGGATAGCGGACATAAATCACGCGCCGAACAAGGTGAAACCGCCAAACCACTCAGCTTCGCCGCCGAGCACAAGCGCGTTACATTTTGCGCTTCTTCATAGCGGTCTTTGTGATCGCCTTGTCCGCAATTCGTCCTTTGGGGTTCGGCATAAAGGGAGTTCACGAGCAGTAGAGTGGCTTAAAAATATGCTTCGATGCAAAGGCGTGGTAGTCAAGGTAGCGTCAGATACGCAACACCGCTTTAGCAAGCGCGTTAAAGAGCAAATCACTCTGGTCGAAGGTCACGGGGTGGAGGGCGATGCGCATGCTGGTCAGTATGCTCGACATCGTTTCTTCGCGAGAAGATGGCCTAGACTGCGCAATTTGCGTCAGGTGCATCTCATCCCAGTCGAATTGTTTGCTGAGCTTCGCCAAGAGGGCCACGCCGTAGGGCCTGGCGACCTCGGTGAGAACGTCGCTACGGCAGGACTGAATTTGGAGTATCTGCCGCTGGGAACTAAGCTCCATTTAGGCGAAAGTGCCGTCGTGGAGCTAACAGGGCTTCGCACACCTTGCGGGCTGATCGATCGTTTTCAAAGAGGTTTGAAGCGTAAAATGGTCCGAAGCCAAACCGACCTGCCAAAGTTTAGATGTGGTGTACTTGGAATTGTCGTGGTGGGAGGAAAAATCAGACCGGGCGATGCGATCAGAGCAGATACTCCGTCACAGCCGTGTTCCCCGCTTCCTGCCTTGTAGACCCGCACGAAGCCCTTGCCCGAACGCCGGAAGCAATCGATAACGTGACCCTCGGCGAAACCACCGAACCACTCAGCTTCGCCCCAAGCACGGCGTGGACCTCATTATCCTTCGACAGGTCGTTGCACCTACGTCGTGCTCGTCTACGACAATGCTGATAAGCTGGGCTCGGGATCAGATGTTGAGGGAGCAGCAGAATGCAGGTGACGCGCATCAATCTAACAGCGGACGCATCGCGGGGAATGTCTTCACTCGCTAAGAACGGCACTCCAGCTGTGTTTTCCGATGCAGTTCGTGTGGACCTGGCCGAATGCTCGCTGTTGTTCATCTCGGGAAAGACGCCGGTTGACGACAACCACAACGTCGTTGCAAGCACTATGGCAGAGCAGACCGAGCAGGTGCTGAAAAATATCAAAAAGGTGCTGGACCGCGAATACGCCACTTTCGACGACATCGTCAGGGTTCGAATTTTCACCACAAAACTGGACGAAAAATCTCTGCACGATATTCACGAGGTTCGTTCGCGCTATTTCAACAAGGGAAAATATCCTGCAAGCACTCTGGTTCAGATCACGAGCTTGGTGCGTGATGTCGGTATGATCGAGATCGAGGCAGATGCCGTTCTCAGCAAACGGCCTTGAGCCGTCCTCTCGGCAGAACTGCTCTATGTCATCGAAGAAGGACTTTTTGCTACGTACGGATCGCCGGGCTGGCCGTATTGCTGGCAAGTCTTGGTCTGTGAGTTAGGCGTCGACCGATCTGACAGAGGTCCTGCCACATAATTGAATTGACGAGCGCGTGTAACGCTGCTACGGGCACGACGTTTTTCGCGGCCAAGCGCGCCGCACGAGGCTTCACGAGTTGAGTGTCATGCCCGCACAAAGTGGTACTGTCCGCATGTGCATTTCCTTTGGTCCAGCGCCTTGAGCGGGTGAGCCAAAGAGTTTTTGTGTGCGCTATGGCGCGCTAGGAATTTCGGGCCCCGCTGGTGACAGACGGGGCTTTTTCATTTTCTTCCCACTGCTGCCGGCGGAGCCCCTGCGATGAAGGGGCAGGGGTCATGTGGGAAT
>Ga0210387_10003152_pt1 | contig 12679 bp, 22 predicted proteins | sample IncBWC7OmetaG_FD_160108 | JGI IMG/M metagenome (GOLD analysis project Ga0210387, IMG submission 160108) | Forest soil microbial communities from Barre Woods Harvard Forest LTER site, Petersham, Massachusetts, United States - Inc-BW-C-7-O ...
CAGACCCGCGCCTTCTGCTATGTCGACGACCTGATCTCGGGCTGGTTGCGCCTGATGGACCATACGCCGGACGATTTCACCGGCCCGGTCAATCTCGGCAACCCTGTCGAGATGCCGATCCGGCATCTCGCCGAGAAGGTCCTGAAGCTGGTGAACGGCAAGTCGAAGCTCGTTCAGGCCCGGCCCCTGCCGGTCGACGACCCGCTGCAGCGCTGCCCCGACATCACGCTGGCGCGCGAGAAGCTCCAGTGGGAACCGAAGGTGGCGCTCGACGAGGGCCTCGCCAAGACCATCGCCTACTTCGACGGCCTGCTACGCAGCAACCAGCAGGTAAGCCGCGTTGGACGGCAGACGCAGGAAAGGTCTCTCGCTGCGCTCGGGATGGCAGTGGCTCTGTGATCCACATTCCCTGTCATCCCTAGGCCGAAGGCCGAGGGACCTTTGTGGCAACGGGCTCGATGCTTGCCTACTCCGCCGCCAGGCGCGCGGCAGAGCGTTGGACGACGGAGGGCCCTTGCCCGAGGTCATCTCGTCGTGGATCCACTTGTAGGTCTTCTCCATTCCGTCTTCGAAACGGATCGAGTCCGTGAGCCACCCTTCGTTGGCCCGTCCCCACCGCCGCAAGCCTACGCCTTGCCTGCCTGCTGGCCGCGGCCGCGCAGTTCCAGAGAGACCGATTCGTATGCCACTCGACCTGGTCGGATTCCGCCTCGATCTTTTCGAACTCGGCGAGGAACGCCGCCTCTTCGGCCGGCGTCGTCGGGCGCCCTCAGCGCGGCCGACCGTCGATGCAGTGCACCGCGCCCGCCGCTCGAGGTCGGCGAGTTGCGCCTTGAGGTCCTTATGGTAGCTCGCCGTCGCCAAGTTCCTGGTCCGTGGGCTGCTGGACTAACCGCCGCCCTGGTCGCCGCGCGTACGCCAGGCTCGATGTTCAAATGGGGTAAGCCGGAAGGGAACGTGCACCAAGTCCGTAATCCGATCATTCAAGCAAGTAGTCTGCTCAGCGTTACCTCACAATGGCTATCATGGGATCAAGGCACGCGACAATCGTTGTCGAACCTCGTTTGCTTTTTCGCGAAGCGCTCAAATCGCTAATGGCAGACAATGTCTATCACATCGTTAACGATTTCGCGTCGTCAGCGGAGATTGGCGCGTCAACTATGTCCAGTGAACCCAAGCTTGTAGTCCTGGGCGCACAATTCGCCGATTCTGCGCTTACCGAGGCTGTTGCAATCCGCAAGCTGCTGCCCAAGAGCAAGATTGTCTTGCTCTACGAATCCGTTTCCCCTCCCGATTTTCAGAAGGTGCGACAGTCGCAAATCGATGGCTGCGTTTCGTCGTCCGTATCTTTCGAGACGTTGGTCAGCACGCTAGACCTCATCATGGCCGGAGATGTCCGCACCATAGTCTTGCACAACGTGAAACGTCCGGTGATCCAATGAGCGACTACGACATCGATGCCCCGTTGGCCGGCGCGGCGTGGGCCGTGCAACGGGGAGAGACACAGACCGCGCTCGGTCTACAGGATGGTGTCGCCAAGGCACCAGACACTTGGCGACTGGCGCCGATCGAGATCATTGAACTGGAAGTCTGCACGTTTCGCGAGGTCACTGCTGCCCGGCCCGATATTGCATCGGCGTGCTGCCGGTCCATCGCTTGAACGCCCGGACCAACGGCGCTGGGTCGGAATACCCCAGCAGATCGGCGATTTGCTGAAGGCGCACATCCGTGTCAGCCAGGTAGTGTTTGGCCAGATCGCAGCGGATACCATCCACAAGTCCACGGTAGCCCGTGCCACGATCACTCAGCCTCCTCTCTAGTGTTTTGCTGCTCATTTGGAAGTGCCGAGCCACGTCGTCGAATGGCGCCGCGCCCTTGGCCAACCGCTGCACCACATATTCCCGTACTGAAGTGGATGAGATCGTGTTTGCGGGGCGCAGGACCCACGATCTTGCGACAGGCGCCTTCGAGCAGCGGCTCGAGGGCCCGGCGCTGGGCGAAGACGCAGGCATATCAGTACGCGGCAGCGGCCAGAAGAGCGAGCGCTACAACCTGCTCATAGGAACAAGTGTCATGCTTGGATCGATTTTGCGGTACCCGCGCCTATCAATGATCCAAGGTTGGTCACGATACGGTGGCAACTCATCCGCCGCCGTTCTTGGTACCAAGCGCGCCGCTTCCTCGACCTGACGAACGCCAGCCGCCGCGACCTGAACCTTGTTTGAACTTGGGTGGAAAAGATGAGCCAAAACTGAGTGGGCATTCATGGGCCGTTCCCTTTTGCCTAATTCTTACCGACCACACTAGACGCCTATTCCCGCTCATAAGTGCGTTTCCCCACACAAAGAGGTGCCCGATCGGAAGCTCAAAGGCTGTGGCCAATCCGACACACACAAAGGAAAGCGCAAGGCGCGGTGATGTGAGTCACAGCTTCAACGTCAGCACTGGGGTACGGAACAGGTAGCCAATCATCGGGAGCGATAACTTGAACGCCACCTTTGAATACTTCCGCCGCTTGAAAAAAACCGGGCAGCGCGGCAGGGCGATCGAGTACACGCTCATCGCACTTTTGATCACCTTCGCTGCACTTCAAGCGTTTCTCGCTGTTGGTCTAAAGGCGATCTGACCTGCGCGGCATTGTGGATTCCGGGCGAGGATGAACTGGCAACGCGGGGGGTCCGGCTCTGGGCGGTCGCGTCGCTTGTTTGGGTTGCTGCCGTGATATGGCTGCGCTACTGCCGTGATTTAGGATTACCAGATCCGCCTCCAGGCTTCCGCGTAGACGGTTACTTGCACGATTGGTCATTCTGGCTTGAAACCGTCATCCCGCCTCCGTTCTTAGTAGGCGTTCTTTGCCTCCTTGCCGGATGGGTTATCGGCGGGTTCCGCAAGCGAGCCTAAGGCGGCCCGAAGCCCCTTCGATGCGGTTATTTGATGAGGTGTGATTTCGCGCACATTCTCATCGTTCGCTTCCATGCAATTCCGATATGGCTCCAAGTGCATTCACCAAATGGCGCAATGAGCGGAGCGCAAATGGCATACGAGCTTGGCAATCACCACCAATACGGCCCAGCGCAGCGATGAAACTCATTGCCACTATCACCCTCGTCGTCGTCGCGGCTGCGGCGGGAGTCTGGGGCACTTCAGCGCTTGAAGAGCAAGCCCATGACAGGGAGCTTTTCGCCGCCTATTGCATGGGCGTTTTTGGACCAGACCAAAGTACCCTGAAATCGCCCTCAATGCCTGCTTGTCTGACAAATGAGCCAGGTGACGTGTGTTCGGAACGAATCGCCGATATCGACCAGGAACGGCAGCGCGTCGATCTCAATCTGCGGCAGCTCCAGGACTCTTTGGCAACACAGGGCGTCATTGTGCCCGATCATTACACGATGCTTGCCAAATACCTCGTTGCAGCATCGTGCTGGGAAGGAATGTAGCGGAGCACGTGACCGCAACGGTCTTCCCGGTTCTTCCAAACCCCAGGGAGGTAGAGATGCCTAATAAAGTGTTGCTCAAGAACTTTGATGTGGTGTTTAAGCAGACTCAGGCCGGCATCGAAAAAATAGGCCATCTAGCCTCGTGGAGGACGCTAAGCCCCGCGTTTGGACGCGAGACCAAGTGAACGACCTCGACAGCATCATAGACACGCTTACTCTTCTTGCTGATTCCGTCTCAGAATTGGCAGCCCCCGTCCGCGACGACTGACGAGATGACCTGGCGGCCAAACTGTTGGTGGTCATGAGCCGGCTGCTGTCGAGTCGATCGGTCACTATGGAGCGCGCCCGCTGAACTGCGAATGAGCTGGGCATGACCGAGCATCGTTCACGCCTCGCCAGAGTCAAAATCTGACTCACTGGAGCGTTTCTGGGGTCGGGAGTCGCCCCCCACTACCGGCCGAGGGCTAATTCGATTCCACGGCAAGAAAAATGGCCCTAGCGACGATGTCTGCTAAGGATCTAGCGTTTCCAGGCGTCGTAGCAGTTGGCTAACGCTGCTTCGATGCCATTTGCCGCCCCGTGCCGCCCGCACCCGTCGTTTGTCCAACTCGCGCGCGATGGCACCCAAGGAGACAAAGCCCGCTTTTCGAAGCTTCCGAATTGTCGCGGCTAGGGCCTCGGCTCGCGCATCTGCGGCACGCCCGGCTGCCAGTCTACTGTTGATCCGGCCGTTGCCCAGCGTGACCAGGCCAAGGCGAGCGAGCATCCTTATTACGGTGGTTAAATGCCATCTTCCACCTTGGGGTGCCGGTATCCCCCTTCGGTTCAACTTTTCCGCCAACGCCTGGTGCGTTACGTAGCCTTTCGCCCTCAGCTTACGAACGGTCGGGACCAGAGCAGGGGCGCGGGAGCCGACAGCCAGTTTATTGGCTAATGCACCCTCTACCCCGCGCTGGCGGAGGGACGTTTCCGCGTGTTCGCTTTCCATTGAGCCATCGTGGCTGGTCCATGATGTGCGGCTCGGTGGTAAAAATGTGGCAACGTAGCTCTGGCGTTAGCTAAATCAATTCCACAGGTAGAAAAACGGCCCTAGCGGCGAATCCTGTCGACTCCGACGTTGAGGAAGCGCGCTGACGAGAGTGAAGGCAAGCGACTTGGAGTGGCGGCTTCTTAGTTGGCTCAGCGCCGTGGGCGCCAAATGTTTTGGATCGCGGTTCGGCTGAGATCCAAATTCGTGCCGTTGATGGCAAGCAAGTATAAGCTGGCTCGATGGCCCTATGGGACAAAGGGACTGAAGAGCTTACGTGCCGGCATTGCGGAACGCGGCACGTGGCGGACTATCGCGAATATCTGCTGAGCAATATCGGCTCGCAAGGTTGCCTAAAATGCGGGAATGAACTGATCAGCTGGAATGGGGCCCGCGACTACATAGAGTTCAGATTAGAGAAGGAATAGATCCCGGATTCGCCGTCGCTTGGCTCATGCGACTGGCCGGTCCGTGATGCGGCGCCTGGGTGGCGCGCTGGCCATTGAGCCCGCCAGTTCGCCGGGTTCTAGTAATACCAGCCATATGGCACCCCGCCCCACGGACCCCAATCCCAGTTGTCCATCGACATCTCGTTGGCGGTCATCGCCTGCTCATCTGCGAGATTTTTCTGGAACACATTATTGCGGTAAGTGGCGTACGCGGTCTGGTCACCGACATACAGGCACCCGCACACGGTGGGGTCTGGATAGACGTAGAAGACCCGCCCGTCGTTGACTTTGCGGGAGAATTTATGCGGTGGCAGTTGTAGTAACGCAGCCTGGCGCTGCGGCGTATTAATAGGCCGAAGCTTAAAACCGGCAGCCGTCAGCATGTTTTCCTTCGAAGCGATTTTTTGCTGCGGGGTCTCGCAGGCCGCAACGGTCATGCACAGTCCCAGCGCAGCCAGAATTGTCCGGGAACGAACCATTCCCTCCTCCTTGGATATTGTTGTCAGGCCTCGAGGTTTGCTGCCGCCTCTTTGCCGCGCTCAACCTGAACGTCGTAGCTAATCTTTTGGCCTTCCCGGAGGCCATCGAGGCCTGCGCGCTCTACCGCGCTGATATGGACAAACACGTCCTTGCCGCCGCTGTCTGGCGGGATGAACCGAAGCCCTTTGTGGTGTTGAACCACTTGACTGTGCCTGTAGCCATGTTTCCTCCCCCATACGTAGCGCAAGGTGCGCTTTGAGCAGGCTAGCGGCATTTGAGCGGTAGAGTCCATCAAGCGCAAATCCCTGCCTGTCGGTCGACGTGGCAGCCTGTCCGGGTCTCGCGACTACTGGCCATCTAGCTCGATTGGCCTAACAACCAATAGAGAACAATCAGAAGCAGCAAGCCTGGGAGTGCAGCGATTACGGCCGCAGCAAATGCGTTCCCAGACCTTGGCCGGCGGCGGGTATTTGGGACGCTCGACGCGCACGACGGACCCCCGTTACCGGCTACGACGAGGAGCGATCCGACGCATCTAGCTCACGGATGATGGCCGCCGGGTGTGCGTGTCTTGACGCCGCGGCGATACATTGTTGTAGCGATACCGCCAAGAACCAGCAGCCAAAGGCCAACACCCAACGCTACCTTCTTCCAGTGGAAATCACCCAGAATGACGACTGAAGTAAGCGCTGTTGTCGACAACACCATAGCCGACACCAGCACCATTCCGAGGATGACCAGGACAATGGTTCTAATGTTCATGGCTCCCCAGCCTATACGCTCAGGCATGCTCCGCAAGCCAGAACGTCTTGCCCGGGCGCCCGGCGACGTCAGGCAGCGATTCAAGTCAGCCACAGTCCTCCAAGAGCCGTTTTCGCAGCGCCCTGCCGTGGAATCGCGCTGGCACAGAACGGTGATACGCTCGCGCTATGCCTATTTCACTGACGCCGCCCGCCTTGGAAGTGGTCCTGCAGGGCCTTCACGACTCCGAGATCCGCTGCGGCATTCCAGAACGAGCCACCAGCCGGCGGTATCACCGCATGGATTGACTTCGGCAGCCGGACAGAAAAAGCGACGTTTTACGGCACCATTGTTGGTGATCAGCAGGTCTGGCCGGCAGCCGATCGCATCGCTGGCTGGATGCATGAGACCGCGTTGCGCCTCTTCCCTGATAGCCCCTATGCCAAAGAGCACAGCGCCGAAGTAGCCGACGAAGCCCGCCAAAGATTGGCGGGCTCGAGAAGGCGGCGGTTCGCATCATGCGCAAACTCTATGAGGCGACCGGCGGCCAGCCGCAGCGATGGGAGTCCCTTGGCAACCTGGGTGTGGTCAAGGCCGATGCAGCCGCCATCGCCTACGCGATTGAAAGGGATTGGCTTATCATTTCCGGCGGCCTGCATTCGGTGACCCTCACCGAGGCCGGCAGCGCCGGGTGAGGGCACGCCGAGAGGCGACAAGTGCTGCCGGTTGACGACACCTAAATCCTTCGTAGCGAAGACATAAAGTTCACACGGGTTGCTACTTCTCGACCAGGGTAGTCTCTGGCCCCATGCCAAAATGGTGACGACGATGGGTTTGCTTAGAGAAGTGCGCGCGGCGGCTGCACGCATATCGCCCGAAGAAGACCGCACCATTTGCGAGTACTGTCGAAGAGGTCGCCTTACGCTGGTCGACGAAGCGCCAGACAAAAATTTCGGCATTCTCGGCATGCTCCGCCAGACGCTAAAATGCGACGCGCCCGAGTGTGGCAAGCTAACTATTGTGTGATGGCCTCATCCCTTGGTCCAAAGTGCGCTAGGGCCTTAGGTTCAGTCGTCGCCTAGCGCCGACCATCGATCTTTCGCCCTGGCAACTCGCCGCCTGCGTAGCGAATAGACCGAAGCCGCCGCGGATCCGTCAGTCGCTTCACCGCTGCCGGGTGATGCTGCGGGTCAACGTGCTGGTCGAGCCGATAGTCTTCCATCCCGGTGTCTTTGCAAGGTTCCTCGAGCGCCATCGTGCCATCGGCGCCGCATATCGAGCAGATTTACCGAGCCAGACCTCGCCAGCGATATCCGCGACTCTGCGAGTTCTGGATTTCGCTAAAGGTCGAATCGACTTCGCAGAACTTGCGGCGGATGCGCTTGATAGATGATCGAACGTTTGTCTGATGCCCTTGATCCCCTTGTCCGGCTACGAAGCCTTCGTAGTGTTGAACATCGTAGATCGCCCGGTAAGTCTCATAGTTGCCGACGTTCGACGTCAGAAAAAGGACGATGTTGTATTCACCGACGGTGAGACCGACATCGACCTCGTTCCAATAAGCTCTGTCCGTGCCCGGACTGAGAATGAGTTTGCCGCAGACGATGGGCTTCACGGCCTCGGGACTGGCGGCGGCCTTGCCTGATTTGGCCGCGAGTCTGAGACGACTGGCGAGAATCTCTACGCCGCGTGTCTTGTCAATGAAGTCGAGCGCACCGCGTTCAAAGGCGAGTTGCTCGTTCACCGGCCGGGGGTGGCTCGTCAGAAATACCACCGGCAAGTTCACGCCAAGTTGGCGCAATCGGGGTAGCAGGTCGATGCCCGAAATGGTCGGGAGCCTCCAGTCGAGGACAATGACATCGGCCTCGGCGGCGACATCGAGCGATGCGAGCAGCGCATCGCCATCGGCGAAGCCGCGAACGGCAAAGCCATGCCACGTCAGTTCGCTAGTGACAATCTCGCGGTAATCCTCGTCGTCCTCAACGATAAGGACGCGTATGAGACTCGATTCGCCCTCATCAGGGCGGCTCACCAAAGAGAAGGCGGGAAAGCGCAGGCTTGATTTTGGCTCGGCCGCGCCGGCGACCCCCGAGTTCTTTGGCGACTGAACCATAACTAATGGTATGAGGCGTAACGCGACGCCGGCTTTCTTTTCATCCGAGACCGCAGGGCTGCATTCACTGCGTTCGCAGTTGGCCCTTATCTTGGACGCGGAACAAGCGCCAGTTGGGGCCATTTGGTGACCGCGTCTGGCGCAGTTCGAGCAACCGAGGCGCTTGAGACCGCAGCCTGCCTGCTCGCGAGCCGCTCCTACTGGACCCCGTAAATCCCGCTTGCGCGACATAGCGAAGTCACCTCAACCCGCTCACGGTCGGACGAGCCGATCCCGACCACGGCGAAATCGGTATCCCCATCCGGTCCCATCAGTACGCCAACGAATGGCGAGATGGTGACATTGCCCGCAGAGTTTCGGCCATTCACTTCGCCACACACGATAACCCGCCCGCGACTGTTCTGGACAGCCTCGATCCCGCGGAACTGCACCGAGACGGGCTCCTTCATCCATTTCAGCACGCCGTTCACGACGGCCTCCTGCTGACTGCCGTTGAGACCGACAGGGCGGCCCGGCTCAATCGGCGTGCCGGGCGGCGCGGGTGGCCAGATGTTGTATGGAGGCGGCAGGGAGATGGGCCAATTGGCGGTGTCCGGCGGCGTGCAGGCCATCAGCGCCGCGCAGGCAGCGATGACAACAAGACCATCGCGCATCCTTCCCCAATAACCGTCCAACACTTCCCCGCCACTCCCCAAGACCGTGTCCTACATAGGAAAAAATGCAGTTCGAGGGTTGGGGCAATTTCATGTCACGGGCCGCACGCCCTCACGCGGATGATGTAACGGCGCCGAGGAGGTCGGCCGCTAAGCCGGCCCGTGAATACGCACGGCCTTCCACGCGCCGGACAGCTAAAGCAGTCGTTGCTTCTGCGGTTCACCACCCGACCATGGCGACTTGTCGATCAGCACATGGTTGATCTCCCACGACGGCAGGCACGTGCCGCAAGAAAGAAAAGCCAGTGTGACTTCACCGCCGAGCTGCAGCAGCACTGATGGCTCGATCTCGACCGATCCCGTTCAGCCCCAAACTTTGCCAGTGTATCTGATCTTGGTACAGTGGAATCGGGTCGACGCAAAGTTGCGGTCCCGGAGATGTCGACGGCAAACTACCTTCGCCTTAGGGTAGATCGTACAGTTCCACGGACCCATGACTGACCCATCGACCAACGTTGGTTTTCCCACACGATAGTCCACATTGAGTTCACCTGGCGTCTCAAACCAGCGTTGCGCTCGACAAGCACAGATGCTCACGTAACAGCGGTGCGACGGAGACAACCCGCATGGTTGACAGGAAAGACGAGCCAGCTGATGCACCGATGCGCGACGAATTCAGTCGCGACCGTGCAAGTAAACTGGGCCTTGGCGAGTCGGACGCCGGCACAGCCGGCTTTGAGGCCTTCAAGAAATCAGTTGCACGTCAGCTTGCGGCAAGAGCGGCCAGACTTGCAGAAGAATCGTCAAGCCTCCACGCGAGATCTGGAAGCGCCGCATCCGATACCATCGGTAATCACCGGGAAAACCGACAAGACAATCTGGAGAAGTCGGCTTTTTCTAGCCCTTTGTTCATATTGGGGCTGGGATTGGCCCTTGGTGTCAGCGCCGGTGCGGGCGCCATGTACTACTTCCAGAGTATAAACCTCCGGTCTTCGTCCCCGTCGCCAAGTGTGTTGGCAGCACCAAAGCTACCATCGCCAAGTGCGACAGCTACCGCACCACCGCAAACGACGATAGCTGCGCCACTGCCCGCGCCGGCAGTTGTTGATCCGATGGCGACGCTTCAACCGTCTTCCACAAAAGAAGCGCCGTCACCGCTGCCCGCGCCGGCAAAGGTCGAGCCGATAGCGGCACTTCCATCGCCTCCTAACGCGGCGGCAGAGGGCATATCCGTCGCGCCCAAGCCTTTGCCAAACCAGACTAAGCTCACCACCCCCGAAATCTTGGAAGTGCAGACACGCCTCGAATCGCTGGGGATGAAGCCCGGCCCCCTGGACGGCTTCTTCGGCCCCCTACTGGCTGCTGCCATCCGACGTTATGAGGAAGCCAAGGGGCGGTCGCAGATCGGAAACGTAGACCGCGAACTACTGGAACGCCTCCGGCAGGAAACGAACGAACTAATTCCTCAGCTGCCACCTCAAAGATCAAAAAAGCCTTGAGGCCGGCGAGCAGGTGGGTATCTGGGCGATGGAGAACGGCTATCGCACTGTCGCAAACGAGGCGCTTCCGTGGAAATAGCTGTTCTGATTGCTGTTGGCCTTTTGGCCCTGCTGTTATTGCTCGTGACAACCGCATCCGCAGCCGTCGTCTCAAATCAGCCCGCAATCCTCCAACAGCCGTACACCGTCGGCTGTTATTGCAACGCTCTTCGGGGGTTCACCAGCGCCCACCAACCAGCCACTCAGTTCAGCGTAGTAGATTGAAGAATCCACGCTGTCGGATGCATGGCCCAGGTCGAGCACGGCTCGATCGATGTACCATGCCTGCGTCCGGCGCTCGGCGAATTCGTAGACCCGGACGATGACTTCGAGAACCAAGGCCGGAATGCTATCGCGCTTTCGTTTCACCATTTGCTCGTCAGGTAAGGGTCCGCCGTAGAACGCTCATCGTCTTCTGTGTCTGGTGGAAGCTAGCAAACACCCAGCCAAATCAATCGCTTACGAGTTCCGTACCGATTTGGCCGAGTCATGAGCTTTGGAGAGAAATGGCCTCAGAGAAGCCCGAGGGCTGCAAAAGGGGCAGGAGTCGCATGACGGCCGGCTTCGACGCACGGCCAAGCGGTTTCTTCGCAGCAGTCGTTCGGTGAAAGCCGGACGCAATGCGGCCTTTCACAAGGTCCTGTTCGTATCAATGCCCTCCCGGGGACTGCTTCTGAATCCGTGCCTCGAGCATCTGTTTTAGAGCGCAGGCCACTGCCTCGGAGGCGCGCTCGAGGGCCACATCGGTCAACACGTTCACCGCCTCGATCGGCTGATTGCCGCGCATCAGCAGCAACACGTATTCAGGCTCGTCGCCGTTCATGCTGATGGCGGCCAGCACGGCGTCGATGACGCCTTGCAAGACGTCGTGCAGGGTTGCAGTTGGGAGTGCCGCTCCAAGATTAGTGCTCTCGGTCATTGTGCACTATGTCGGCAGACGCTTCTCCGCGTGTCGAGCTTGCGTTGTCCCTCAAACCATGAATTCCGGGGTACCTCTTTGGGATCACCCATGGGCCCGGTCCCCTGCACAGAGGCCAAACGGTTCTTCGCAGCAGTTGTTGGGGTTCAGCTAGCTATATGGGCGGTCCGCCGAAGCGCCGCGCGGTGTGGCCTATGTCACGAAAGAAATGAGCACCCGCTGCTCAGCTATGTTGTGGCGATTGCCTTCCTTTTGATCATTTCGGACGCCCTATACCGCCGGATCGGTTGCGCTTCAGGACGTCCAAGCTCCGCGCCTAGCTTGGGCCGGCGCCCTCCGCGCGCCAGCAACGTTGCACGACTTAGCGCACAGCGCCCGTCGCCAATCCCCACTCGAGCGCCTGTCGCTTCCTTTCGGCGATTTCCTCTGGTGTCTCCCCGAGCTTGGGCATCGGCTATGAGCGATGCCGCTGCGGTCGATCCAGTGCTGCATGGCGCGCGCCTTTGCCCATGTCGTGAAGCGGTAGGCCAGAAAGCCGGCATTCTCGCGCCAGCCAGCGCGTGCCAGGTACTCGCTCGACGCAGCGATGCGCCTGCACATGGCGTAGATCTCTTGCGCGTCGTTGGGACAGACTGACTGGATCCTCGCGCTTTATCTTCGCGACGAACGGCATCCGGCGCGCCTACGCTGCCGGCGTATCAACGCTCTTGCCTCTGCTCCCTCTTATGACCCTTGCGTGGCTACCCGAGGAGGTCATGAGGCGAACTACACTCGGCGGCCATGCTGAACACTTCATCGCCTATCTAGGTACGTCAACAATTATGGGACTAGCGTTCCGAAAGAGTCCGCGCCTTGTCGTGCTGTGCGTTCTGTTAATTATGTACGCAGCGATTCTTGAGGGGAGAAAGCTGTATTCGCCTGGTCGTCACGCCTCCTTTCGAGACTTCGCTTTCAGTGCTGCCGGCGCAGTAACTGGAACTGGCGGATGGCTTCTATGGATGGCACGCAGCCGCATGTTGCCCTGGCTGAAAATTGGCTAATTCATGCCGTTGGATCGAGCAAACATCCACCTCGGGAGATGCTATCGGGATACGTTCGGGGCTGTTTACAAAGTTGTGGGATATGATGGCAACGAGGTGCGATATGTTGTCTATGACTTGACGCATCCCGCCAAGCTCGTTGAACTGCAGCACATTCACAATCGTGGGCTGGTTTTCTCGGAGACTTGGAAAGCGAGATCGAATGCCCTTAACCCGATCGTGCAAACGACTAGCGCTCAGCTCGCTTTAGAGCCCGCCACTCCCACGGCGGCTGGCAGCGAT
>Ga0210387_10003153_pt1 | contig 12679 bp, 4 predicted proteins | sample IncBWC7OmetaG_FD_160108 | JGI IMG/M metagenome (GOLD analysis project Ga0210387, IMG submission 160108) | Forest soil microbial communities from Barre Woods Harvard Forest LTER site, Petersham, Massachusetts, United States - Inc-BW-C-7-O ...
CATAGGCATACAGCAGCGTCGGATTCTGCCCGTCCAGTTTCAACCCCTTCTTATAGGTCAGAAACATCGGCACCCGCGTGCCATCTTTGCTGTTGTAAAAAACCTGCTTGGTCTCATACTTCGCCGGATCAAAATCCACCTTCGGTTGCTTGAATACTGAACTCTTTTCCGCCTGCGGATCGTAACGATAGATCGTAGTCGGAGAAGTGAAGCTGGTGAACGAGTAAAAAGTTTCCTTGTCCCTGCGCTTGCCTCCCAACCCGGCCGCCGTGCCAATGCCCGGCAGGTCCACATTTCTCAGGAATTTTCCGGTCAAATCGTGCACTCGAACTTCGGTGCGCGCGTCTTTCAAATATCCCACCAGCAGAAGATTGTCGATCACGCTCACCGATTCCATCTTGTCCGCGCCCTGCGCCACCACAGTCTTCCAGTTCGCGCGTTCCGGATGCCGCGTATCGATGGCAATCAACCGTCCCCGCGGCGCTTCCAGATCGGTTTGGATCCAGAACACCGGCCCATCGTTGTCGACGAACGAATACTGCGCGTCGAAGTCGTCGAGCAGCTTCACCACTGGAGAATCCGCCTGCGTCAGATCCTTGTAGTACAAGCGGTTCTTCGGCGAAGTTCCCTGCCACACCGAAATCACCAAGTAGTGGCCGTCATCGGTGACGCCACCGGCAAATCCCAGCTCTTTATTATCAGGACGTTCATAGATCAGCTTGTCGTCGGCCTGCGCCGCGCCCAGCTTGTGGTAATACAGTTTCTGAAAGTAATTCGCGCCGCGCATCTCCGTGCCCTCCTTGGGCTCGTCGTAGCGGCTGTAATAAAACCCTTTGTTGTCCTTGGTCCAGGAAGCGCCGGAAAACTTCACCCACTTGATCACGTCCGGCAGATCCTTGCTCGTATTCACGTCGCGCACATGCCATTCCATCCAGTCCGATCCGGAAGTCGCCGTGCCATACGCCATGAGCTTGCCGTCATCCGATATCGCCGTCCCAGCCAGCGCGACCGTTCCATCCGACGACAGCGTGTTCGGATCGAGCAGCACCCGCGGCTCAGCGTTCAACGACTCCGCGACCAGCAGCACATTCTGGTTCTGCAATCCGTCGTTGTGCTGGTAAAAGTAACGCCCGCCCTGTTGCTCCGGTACCGAGAAGCGCTCGTAGTTCCACAGCTTCAGCAGCCGCTCCCGAATCGCCGCCCGATACGGAATCTGATCGAGATAGCTGAAGGTCAGCTTGTTCTCGGCCTCGACCCACGCCTTTGTGTCGGCGGAGTCCGTATCTTCGAGCCAGCGGTAAGGGTCGGCGACCTTCGTGCCGTGATAGTCGTCCACCTGATCGACCGTCTTTGATTTTGGATAAGCCAGCGGTCCGCTCTGAGCAACTGCGGGAATTGTCATCGCATACGCGAAGACGCAAGTCGCAATGAACACAAAAATGTCTGCACGAATCATTCTCATCCAATGGCTCCTTGAATTAGTCGAAGGGAGGGACGAATCATTTTGCCTGATCCCGCCAATCAAAGTACAGCGCAGCTGTCGGCATCGCTGAAGCGAAGCCCTGATACAACCCTGTCACGGTTTTACCTTCGTGATACTTCGCGTCCTTCGTGCTTCAAGCCTTTTCGTTCCCCACAAAAAAATCCGGCAGGCTCATACCGCAGCCTGCCGGAAGTTGGGCCCTGCAAGTTACAAACTGCTAGTTAGTTCGTCACCTTCTGTACCAACACGGTCGAGACGCTGGTCTGGTCTTTGCCATCCGCCAGATATTTCGCCGTGATGTTGTGGCTGCCTACGGCGAGATTCGACGTCTGGTAACGCGTCTGGTGGGTGGTGGCGTTCAACGTTCGGCTGGCCAGAACCGTGGATCCATCCAGGAACTGTACCGTTCCCGTGACGTTTCCACCGAACTGCGCCGTAACCGTTGCGTAGAAGGAAACCTGTTGGCCCTTCTTCGATGGATTCGGCGTAGAGGTCAGCACAGTCTTGGTTGGAGACTCGATCGTGAACTTCAGCGTGTGAGCCGCTTCCGCATTGCCCGCCACATCGACGGCATGGAAGAGGATCTGGTGTTGTCCGGTCACAGAAACATTGAACGGACCGGAGTAGGTGAAGGTTCCGGCGCTGGTGGTGTAGTAGATCGCCGAAACTCCGCTCAGGGCGTCGGTCGCGCTCAAAGTCACCGTCACCGGGGTAATGAAGTCCGAGCCCAGTTTGGTTCCGCTGAGTGTGTCCTTCGAGACTGGTGCGGTGATGTCGTAGCAGACCGGACCATAGTAGTAATACGTCGAATAGCCCGAGTTGTCCCACGGACGCACATAGGCGTAGTGGCAGCCCTGACCAATCGATGAAACGTATTCATACCCGCTGGTGGCATTCACGTACTGCGGACCGCTGTAGAACGAGTTCCCCGAACCAGGAGTGGCCTCGCTGTTGACGTCGCCCGGATCAGCGTCCCAAGCCTGGCTGAAGCCGGCAACGCCAGTCGGACCGTAGTCGGTACTCGCGCTGCTATCCGAAATGGACCAGGATACGTATTGGTCGCTGTTGTACCAGTGGCCGGTGGTTGGCCCACTGAAACTCACCGTCGGTGCAACGAAGTCGCCCGCCCAGTAAGCAATCGTGGCCCACGCCATCTGCAGCGCGTTGATCGAGCCCAAGCCAGTGGCCCGGTCATAACCGACAATGCCGCAGTAGTAGGTGAGACCGTAATACGCGGTCACGTCGTTGTTGTTGCATCCGCTGGTGATGTCATAGAACGGATAGTGGGACGGATAGGTGGGATGGTCGTTCATGTAATACGCGATCGGATTGAACTGACCCATCGGTGGGCAGGGTACGTTACCCACGCAGACATTGCCCAGAGCCAGAATGTAAGAGTTGAATTGGGCGAACATACCGGCCAATTCAGGGGCCACAATGCTGGTTCCGCCGTTGCCCGACAGGCTTCCGTCAAAGAAGAAATTCTGCGGAGTGTTGTACCAGTCAGCGTTCAGCGAAAGATCCGGCACGCCGCGTGTCGGCAGCCAGGTGATGTAGCTCTGGTAGCTCGGCACACCCCAAACTGCGCTGGGTCCGCCGGTGCTTCCACCGTCGTTGGAAGAGCAGCCGTAAGGGCCGCCAGTCCACGTTACCTGGCTCACGAAGTTGCCGCTGCTGTCCAGGGTCATCGTTGTGCCGCCCGCGCCGATTACGTCTGGATCGGAGGACGGGTATTGCACTGCATTCGCATCGCCGCAACCAGCCGATGCGCCCTGATCGCCCGAAGCCGCAACCAGCGTCCAGCCCTGGCCGATCATGCTGTTGAATACTCCGTGCGTAGTGTTGATATCGGTGCTGTCGTAGCACAGAATTTCTGCGCAACCCCAGCTCGTCGTCATGACGCGCGTGCTGTTGTCGCTCAATACGCGGTTGTACATATCGGTGAAGGTGCCGAATTGCGGGTTGACACCGTCATACAGATTCACAAAGGCGGTGTTGAGGTAGGAGCCAAAGCTGTTCGACATCGCCATTGACCACTCGGCGTCCATCGTGCCTTCGCCGTCGCAGTCCATCGTCGACCAGTCGCAAGGTACGACCTGGCCATCAACCGGCGTCTGGTACATGTAGTACGCCAGGTATGGATACTGCCCTTGGAAGCCGGCAATATCGCTCCACGACTGCGCGCCCGAAGTCACGATCGCGATCGACGACATTGCCGTCGAGCCGCTCGCATTGTTGGTCGGGTTGCAGCAGTGACCCTGGTTGTACAGAGCCTGCACATCATAGGCCTGCGAGCTGTAGATATCCGTCGGATCGTAGGCTCCGTCGGTGATGTTGGCCTTCACGCCGTTCGTCTTGGTCAAAGACGCCGGCTTCGGGCCAGAGGCGGAGTGCTGGGCTGAGACCGATTTGCCCATGACTGCGCCCGCCGCATAGATCGGAAATTCGGGCAGGTTCTTGGCGAATTTGCCCATCGGATGCAGCATGTTCACGTTGTTCAGACCCTGCACGTTCTGCACGATTCCCAGCAGGTGCGAAGGCAACACAGGATCGCGATCGGCGGAGAAGCGCTGCTTCCCTTCGACCGTGTAGTTGCCCATCTTCACGCCGAAAGCGGCTTCAATCACCGGAGTGGTTGCTTCCACGTCCACGATGAGCCGGTTCGGATAGCGTTGCGTGATGGTGAATCCCTGGCTTACGGCCCAGTCAACCACAGCTTTTTCCTGCGCCGGCGTCGGATCAAAGCGCTTGGTCCATTCCGCGGCGGTCAGATACTTTCCAAACTCAGGGCTGCCCTTGGTGTGCAGCGCTTCCAGAAATTTTTCCTCTTCCGCGATATTCGGCGGGAACAGTGCGATCACCAGACGCAGCTTCTGGTTCGGGTCCATAGGTCCCATCAGAGCAGCGCTGCCTTCCACGACGGCTTTCGGCGTAATTCCTTGCGGAGGCAACATGGTGTTGGCGTAGCGAGTCACGGCGGCGATAGCCGGACGCTCCGCCTTGCCAGCCACTTCATCGTGTTGGGCGCTGGCAATATTTGGGATGATCATCAACATCGCGATACACAGTGCGCTGGGAATCCAGGCCCTGGTCGCAGAGTGGCTTGTGAACTGCTTGGATTGTTGCATTGAGTGTCTCCTTGAAAGTTGACTCCCGAGAGGGGAGGGTGTGCTTACTTTGGCCACGCGGCTGGCCGGGGGGAATGATTGCCGTTCACAAGTGGCCCGTATGGGCATCAACGGGATAGTGCAACGTCCGCTGTTTTTGTTTCACTTCTGTTTCATTTTGCGGAAATCATTTCGTGTCTCCGCTTTGAAACGCTCGGAACTCTACCACGATTCTTTCTGTTGAAAATAGAGAATTAAGTCTCCAGTGCCGCAGCATGCACGGATTTGCATAGCGGGCGCGATGACATCGGGCGCGAAGCGGCGAAAGAAGACAGCCCACGTCCTGTCCTCAGCTTGTCGAAGGGGCGCGTGGGTGCCGAGCGGGAGCCAAACCGGCCCGAAGGGGCGGAAGAATCCTGTGCCCAGAACTTTTCCACAGCTTTATTCCACCGCATGTGACGAACAACCTTTCCTGAGAAATCTACCCTGTCTACTGTGGAGATCGTAGGTACCGGATGCAAAGCCGCGCGGTCCTAGGAAAACGCGCGGTCCCCACAACCTCTTTGAAGGGACAGTAGGGACATCCAGGTTGGGCCCACCAGAACGCTAACTCGGATAGCCCGAGACTGGCGCCCAGCGTAGGGAGTGATCACTTCCTCTAGATTTTCTGGAAGAAGATTTTTAGAAAGAAGGAGCAACGAGGGAACGACCGAACGGATGGTGGAAAGAACGGGATTGGGTGATTGGGCGATTAGGTCATTGAGTGATTGAAAATTACCGGTCGATGGGCTTTTCAATCATTCAATGACCAAATCTCCCAATGACTCAACCCCTCCATCTCGCGCGCCGAGTCGCCCGCCGGTCGTTCACCGAACATCGTGATGGAGGTAAGAAGAATCGGGCGGGACGCGTCCACTGTGCTGTCGCATCGCTCGGCTTCGCACAGCAGCAAACCGTCAAAGCGATAGAAGGCCGGACCACCCCCGCCCGTCTCGAATAATTTCGCACGCCACGCGGCCCACAAAACTCAGGTAGATGAGGTAGACCCCGCACATGGATAGTGCAGGCACCGCGACCGATCGCACCTCGATCCGTGCCCATCGTCATAAACCAATCCCAGCCGCGAAGCGGCGACACAAGATAGCCCCGGACGCAAATCCGGGTCAGTGGAGTGAAAGAAGACCAAGTCCCGTAGGGACGGCAGACGATAACCCCGCGTTTCCAACGCCGCGAACCCGACCCAGTCGCCCTACTTCTTCTTCTTTGGTTCCATTACCTTCTTTTCCTGAGCTCCTCCCCACCTAAACTCCGAGTTATCGGCCGGGTAGCAGTGGAATGAGACATATTTCTTTCCGTTCGCAAATAGACAAAAGGCTTCGTAGTGAATTCCGTCGACGGCCTTGGCCTGCCCATGCTGCTTTACTTGTCCCTCCTGCATCGCTCCAAGGCTCTCCGCCCACTCTGCCATGTACTGCATCGTCTTAGTCTTGTGCCACTCAGGAGTAGCGGTTGTATTGAAGCGGTTCCCTCCTGCTTTCTCACGGTCACCGATTGGGATCTCTGGAGGCTGATGCTTGTTCTGGTCGCGGTCGAGCTGCACGTAGACGGTCGTATTCTTAACTTCAATTTCCTCGGTAACTTTTGAAGCATCGCCCTTCAATCCTTTTAGCTTTTTCCCAGCGACACTGTCCTGATCAAGACTGTTCGGTTGATGGTTACCAAGAGCCTTCTGCAGTTCGGTGAGATGCTTTAAGAGTCCAGCCGCCCTGCCTTGCTTGCGTCCCTGCAGATAAGCCGTTCGATGGCCCGTCAGCTCCTTGATTCCCGCAAGTCCGAATTTCTTGAGCAAGCAGTCCAGGTATTCGAGATATTTGTCCGCAACCTCATCTTCGATAACGGCAGGGTATTCGTCGAGCTTCCATTTGTGTTTCGTTATCAGGGCGTCTCTGAAATCCTCAAGAGACAACACAAGCGTGGGGTTATCGACACTTTCTGCTTCCTGAACGCCTGGGGACGGAGGCGCAGAGGACGATGCTGAAGAAGAAGAGGAAGGAGAGGAGGAAGAGGAGGAAGAAGAAGGAGGGGGAGAAGTCCCCCGCGATGTGGCCGGCGGTCCTACTGGACGAGAAGACATCGGATGACCCCTCACTCGCAGGATTGTGCGATCACCGAACGGTAGACGCTTGCGAAACGTAATGTCAAACGGGAGAAAAACCGCCGGGTGCCCCATCCTTTCGCGCACTTTGCGAGAGGGTGGGTACTACGGACGATGCCGCTACGGCTTCACTCCCACCTGCCAGAATAAAAACGAATACACATCCGTAAACTCTTCAATCTGTTTCGCCACCGGCTTGCCGGCGCCGTGACCGGCCTTCGATTCAATCCTCAACAGGATCGGACGCGTTGGGCTCGTACCGTTGCGCGCTTCGGCCTGCATCAACGCGGCCATTTTTTTCGCGTGCATGGGGTCGACGCGGGTGTCGGTGTCGGCGGTCATAAATAAAATTGCAGGATACTCCGCGCCCGGCTTCACGTGATGGTACGGCGAGTAGGCGTAGAGCCACTTGAACTGCTCGGGATTTTCCGCGCTGCCGTATTCCGGAATCCAAAGTTTCGCGATCTGGAAATCCTGGTAGTGCAGCATGTCGAGCAGCGGCACCTGGCATACGACTGCGCGAAACAGGTCAGGACGCTGCGTCATCATCGCGCCCATGAGCAGGCCGCCGTTCGATCCGCCCTGAATCGCCAGATGATTTTTGTCAGTATATTTTTCGGCGATCAAGTGTTCAGCCGCGGCGATCATGTCGTCGAACACATTCTGTTTTTTTTCGAGCATGCCGGCGCGGTGCCAGTCTTCGCCGAACTCGGCTCCGCCGCGCAGGTTGGCCACGGCGTAGATGCCGCCGTGCTCCATCCAGAGATACGCCGTGCGGCTGAAGCTGGGCGTAAGGCTCACGTTGAATCCGCCGTAAGCCGTGAGCAGCGCGGGATTGCGCCCGTTCTTCGCGATGCCTTTCTTGTGCACGACGAACATCGGCACCCGCGTGCCGTCCTTCGACTTGAACCACTCCTGCGCCACATCGTAGGCCGCGGGATCAATCGACGGAGCGTCGACCTTGGTCCACAGCGAAGTGGAACCATCCTTCAAGTCATATCGGTAAATGGATGGCGCGAAGGTGAACGACTGAAAGCCGTAGAAAAGTTCGTTGCTGTTCCACTTGCCGTCTGATCCAAAAACCGTGCCGATCGCCGGCAGCGTGATGTCATTCAGCTTTTTGCCGTCGAGATCGAAAATCGTGAGCTGCGACGAAGCGTTCAATTCATATTGCGCGAACAGCTTGCCGCCGTAAACCGCCGCGCCTTGCAGAACGGCGTCCGACTGCGGGATGAGTTCTTTCCAGTTTTCGCGATCGTAGCTGCCGGCGTCGGTAACGAACACGCGGTAACGCGGAGCGTCCTCGTTCGTCGTGATAAAAAGTTTGCCGTCATAGACCGAACCGCCGTAAAGAAAATCTTTGCCCGTGGTCACGCGCGTCGGTGGACTGCCTTTCCGCAGGTCCATGAGAAAAAGTTCAGACTTGGTCCAGCCCTGCTCGACCGTGATCAACAGCCAGCGCCCGTCGTTCGAGAGATGTACATTGGGCCAGTCTTCCGGATCGCGGCCTTCACCAAAGATGGGTTGATCGGTGTCCTCGGGATGCGTGTCGTCGGCATCGTTTGAGAGTTCGTGATAGAAAACGTGCCGGTTGTACATCTCCTGGCCGGCCGGGACGTCGCCTTTTTTCGGGTAGCGCGTGTAATAGAAACCCGTGTTGTCCAGCTTCCACGCAATCGAAGCGGCGCGTGTGCGCTCGATGGTGTCACGAAGAATCGTGCCGGTCTTGGTCTCGATGACGTGCAGCGTGCTCATCTCCGAGCCGCTCTGCGACAGACCGTAGGCTACATATTTTCCGTTTTCGCTGGGCTGAAACCAGTCGAGGGCAATGGTCCCGTCGGCGGCAAGCTGGTTGGGGTCGACCAGCACGCGATCGTTTCCGTCATTCTCCGCAACCTCGGACCCCGCAGCCTGGGACTCCGCAATCTCGGCGACGTCAGAACCGTCAGAAAAACTTGTCATCCTGAGCGAAGCGGACGGGAAAGCGGAGCGATCCAGACCGCGCAGTCGAAGGACCTCTGCATTTGCTTTTCCCGCAGACGAAGCCGTCTCCCGCTTCGTATTCGGCACGTCGCGCACATAGAGCACCGGCTGGTTCTGCATCCCCTCGCGCCGGGTGTAGAAATAATGTTTGCCCGCGATCTGCGGCACGCCCACGTTGCCGATCGAAAGTAATTCGGTCAGCCGTTTGTGAATGCGCGCACGTCCCGCCAGAGGATCAAGCACCGCGCGGGTGTATGCCATTTCATCCGCCACCCACTTCTGCGTCTGGGCACTGTTGCCATCCTCGAGCCAGCGGTAATCATCGACAATCCGCGTGCCGTGGAGAACCTCGGCCATCGGCTTGATCTCCGCCTCCGGAGGCGCGGTTGGAACTGTCGTCGGATGTGATGATGAAGCTGCGGTCGAAGCGGAAGTCGTGCCCGAGGAAGTCTTCGAAGAAGTTTTGGATGACTGCGAATCGTCGCCCGCGAATACCGCGCCCGCCAGCAGAAATAAAGAAGAGAAAGCCCAGAACAAACGCAGACCTCCCGGCATAAATCCCTCGAAGAACGCGCGTTGGGACATGGCGAGCGGAGTGCCCAGCCCAACCATTCAGCCTACCAGAAACAGGCCAGTCGGTTCCCCGGTCGCGCTTTCACGTTCACCCCTGAAATGCTATGATGAGAATCGATCGTCAAAAGCCGGTCCACCGGCCCACCACACTCCTCAGTAGCTCAATGGCAGAGCATCCGGCTGTTAACCGGAGGGTTGTAGGTTCGAATCCTACCTGAGGAGCCATTTCTTTTTTGGAAGCCCCTGCGCCGCTCGATTTTCCCGCCGCTCGGTCCCCGTTAGAGCGTTTTCAAGTACTCGATGATCTGCATTCGTTCTTCTTCCGACAGTTTGCGGCCGATGATGCCGTTGCCTTTGGGGCCGTCGTTGAATTCGTGGCCGGAGTTCGAATTGCCGGCGCGATCGGTGTGGAATTCGGTTGCGCCTTCGAGGGCGTCGGTGTTGAGGCCGAGTTTGACCGGGTCATATTGCTTGTTGCCGAGATAAAAAAGTGTCGGACGCTCGTTCACCGGCGAAAGCAGCGAGAACAAGTTAGGGACGGATCCGTTATGAAGATACGGCGGCGTCGCCCAGATGCCGTTGTGGGGGCGCGCTTTGTACGCCAGCGGAGCAAGAAGTTCGTTCTGGCGGTAGCCGTTCCACTGGGCCTGTTGATCGGGTGAGAGTTTCAGGTCGGCGTAGGCCTGGTCGATGACGATCTGCGTAATGTACTTCAGGCCATCCGTCGCAGAGACGACTCCCTTGCCGAGCGGTCCGCTGTCGGCGGTGCGTTTGGCGAAATTCTGCGCTTCTTTCGGATCGGTTCCGATTTCTGCCAGCGGAATCATGGTTACTTTGAAAAACTCCTTGCCGGCAGGATTATTTGCCCCGTTCGGCGCAAGAGTAGTCCAATGCTCCGGTTTGCGGCCTTCGTCCGAGAGCATGGGAGGCTGGTGGCAATGCAGGCAGAGTTCGTTGTAGAGTTTTTCGCCCTGCGCCGCCTTCGCGGGATCGATCTTTCCCAGAATGTCTTCCGGCCACTTGGGCGACCAGACGCCCTTGCCCGGAGCCTCGCCGCCCAGCAGGTTCTCGATCTCGTGCAGATTCTCGATGCGAATTGTGTTCTGAAACTGCTTGCCGGGATAACCCACCAGATTGATGCGCGAGCGCACGCCCAGCGCCTCGCCGACATTTCTGCCCATGGGCTGCTGAATTGAGCCGTTGTACTGCACCCAGTCCATCCAGGACGCATCCCAGACCGGCGGGAAGTTCACCGGGCCGTCGCCGACCACAAGATTCTTACGATTGTTCAACTCGGTTCCGAACACGAAGTTGCCGATGCGGGCGAGCGCGTCGGTGCGGCCGTAACCTTCAGGAGTGGGAAAGAGATGCTGGTTGGCTTTGAATTCGGTGAAGCTGGTGTCGAGATAATACTTCAGCGCCTGCCGCAGCAGAACCTGATCGGCGTGCGAGGGGTTGGGTCCAAGCACGCGGTGGGTGAAGCGGCGGAAGCGAAATGGATCGTAGTAGGTCCAGGTGACGGCGAGGCCGAGAGCTTCGGTAAATTTCTGCAGATCGATGAGCGACGGTCCGGCGTCGATGCGGATGGCTTTATCACGGTAGAACAACTCTCCGGTATGGCAGGCCGCGCAGGTGATGCCGAGCACAATATTTTTCTGTCCGTTGTAGGGGTCGACGAACCCGTCGTCGCGGGCGAAGCCGACGGGAAGCGCGTCCGGATTCTGGTCGGAGGCGGCGTCGGGAATAAATCCGAAACCCTGCAGGTAGGAATTATCTTTGAAAGGCGGCGCGCCGCTGATGGTGAAACGTGGCTGCTCCAGCGCGAGAAACCAGCTGTAGGGCAGCAGTTCGCTGCCCTGGGCGATGTGGTAATAGCGATGACGCTGGGCGTCGGTCCAGTTCTGCGGCAGCCAGGCGACCGCGCCGGGACGTTCGATCCTCGGCACTCGCAGGCTGTTGTGGATGGTGAAGACGGCAACGATCACGGCGCAGATGCCGATCACAATCAGGACCGCGAAAAGGCCTCTCAAGCTGATGCGTTTGAGCGTGCTAGGACTGACTTTGTTTGTCCCGTTGTTGTTGTCGCTGTTCATGGACTACCTCAATGCGATCGGTAACTCTTCGTGGCGGAGTGCCGCCTATTTTATCGACTGCAAGGCCGGCTGCAGCCAGGAGAAAAGAAAATTGTTAATATCCGGAAACTGAACTGAAAGCAAACTCAGCAGGGGCACGAAGACAAAGGTTCCGATGCGCACCCAGAAATCCAGTCCCAGTTCGCCCGGCTTGGTGTTGGTGATGCGGCTGAGCAGGGGATTGGCGTACATCTGGCCATAGACGATGCCGACCACCAGCGAGATCACGAAGAAGATTGAAATCAGCAGGACGTGGAAGCTCTCCCGCGATTCGAAAGGATAGCTGCTATAGGAGATCAGCACGAAAACAAACGCCCCCGCGAGTGCAAGAATCAATGTCTGCAGGCGGCGCAGCGGCACCAGAATCACGTTCACATAGAACAGGCACAGGAAGCGCTCAATGGCGCGAGTGGTCAGGTCTGTCGCGGGCGCTTCGGTGGCCGGGTTCTTGTCATCGGCGTCTTTCGCTGCATCGGCCGGGGCCAGTGGCGGCGCATACGTCTCCTGCTTCCATTTTTTGGTGGCATAGATCAGTGCCTCGGCAGCAGACTTCGCTAGCTTGCTCTGCAGATCCTCGAACTTACGCTGCACCTCGTCCGCGTTCTCCGGGGTGGGCTTAGGCATGCTCTTTTCATAAGCGGCAGAGAGTTCGTTGGTAACGTCGCGGGCGTCGTCGATCGCCTTGGCGAGACCAGGGTCGAGCCAGTTGCCGTTTTGAATTTGAGTGAGCGCGTCCACTTCGCGGCCCAGCAGTTGAACGAATTCCTGGCGTCCGTTCCCCGCCAGTTCCCAGAGAGGTTTCCAGGTCAGGGACTTCAAATCGGCAAAGCCGCGGCGAAATGGGACGCGCTCAATACTGCGCAACAGAGTTCTGAATCCCAGCCACAGAACCACGATGTGGGTCCCCAGGTAACACATCAGCAGCAGCGAGCAATAAAGAAGAACCCAGAAGATCCATTTATAGGGCGTGTCCTCGAACGCCTCGGCAATTTCCGGGGGCCACATAAGGATCACAATCACGCCGAAGCCGAGGAAGGCCGCAACTACCGCAGCCCTGCCCAGCGGCAGGATTCCAAGATGTCCCCAAAGAGGCCCGTTAGCCTGCTTGGAGAGAGCCTTCAGCCGCACCCGGTCCGCCGCTCCCGGCACCGTGGCTTCGGTAAAGGAACTTACGTCGGGAAGCAGCGTTTTCTTTTCTTCAGTGGAGGCAACGCCAGTAAAGGACTGCCAGCACCACCAGACCCAT
>Ga0210387_10003154_pt1 | contig 12677 bp, 8 predicted proteins | sample IncBWC7OmetaG_FD_160108 | JGI IMG/M metagenome (GOLD analysis project Ga0210387, IMG submission 160108) | Forest soil microbial communities from Barre Woods Harvard Forest LTER site, Petersham, Massachusetts, United States - Inc-BW-C-7-O ...
TACTGCTGCATCAGGCCTGGACCGCCCTCCGTGTTCAGAATTTCGACGGTGCGCCCGACGGACGCCGACTTGTCTGCGTTGACGCGCGCGCCGCCGATGTACAGGTGGCCGAAGCGACCCATGGTGAAGCGCAGCTCGCCGCCGAACAGATTGATACGCCCGTCTGGGTTCAAGCTGGTCACGCTGGCGCGGTCGTCCTGGCTCCACGCGGTCATGTAGTGCGCGCCCAAAGTAACGAAATGCTTGTAGCCAATCCCGATGTGCGCGTGATTGACGAACGTCGTGCCAACCTTGGTATCGGCAAAGTCGTTCCACGCATCCGGAATGATCTGTGGCGGCGCCTTGTCGTTTTGGCCCTGGATACCTTGTTCGAGCGTGATGCTCACATCGCCGAGAGCGAGCTTTGCGACGATATTTTCACCAGCACCGTTGGTGCGCGCGAAGATCGGCGTCGCGTAGCGACCTTCGTCGTACTCGCCCATGATGCCGTAGCGATTGCTGAACGCGCCGATATTCGCCTCGAAATGCACGTTCTTCGCCAGGTCCGGCACGTTGAAATTCAGGAACACGTCATTGATGCCAGCTTGCGTCGGCGCGTCGAAATAGGACGACGCACTAGTCGCGCTGGTCGCGAGCAAGATGACGTTACCCGTCACGATCGAGTTTCCGTACGTGAAATTGAGCTGCGTGTACGGTAGCGGCACGACGCCGGTGTGATTGAAAGTATCCAGATCGTCCGGCACGACCGGCGGCGCGTGCAGCGTGGTCTTACTTTGCCCAGGACCCGGATCGGCGCGCTCACCAATACCGACCCGAAATGGCATGGTGAAGAAGCCGTGGAAATCGAAGCGCCAGTCCTGCTCGTCCTTCGGATGTTGGCCGAAAGCGGGGGTCATGCCTCCGGGCAGTACCGTGCCCTCGGGCGAGCCAGGCGTGAGTCCTAACGACGGGTCCGGCTTGTCCTCCGTGTCGTCTGCAAAGGCGGGCAGCGCGAGACACGTCGTCACCAGCAGCGCCGAGAATTGGAGGCCGCGCTTCATTCGAAACCCACTTTCTCTGTTCACGATTTTTTTCACGGTAAAGTCCGATTTCTGGCCGAAGAGGGAGCGCACGCTCACCACCACATTCCGAAGGAGACGGCGACCATCTGGTTATCCAAGTTCTGATGAGCGACAGGGTCCGTGCCCTGCGCCGCCGTGTGTGCGCCGTAGAACCAGCGCGCGTACTGCAGCGTGACGAGCTCGTGGCTGGTCCAATTGCTCTTGAAGTAGAGCTTCGGAGTAATCACGGTGAAGCTCTGTTCCGGATCCTTCGAGTCCGGTTCGACCGCGTCGAAGCGAGCGCCCAGGCCGAACCAGGATAAAAACCGGTACGTCCACTCGGTCGCGACCTTGTTGCGCGAGCGATTGTCGAAGGTCGGGTCTGGGCTCGTGGTCTGCGCGTGGTGAAAGGACACCATGCCGACGAGATCTGGCCCCTCACCCCAGAACGGCGCGGGGTAGCGGAGCAACGTGCCGAGGCTGAGCGTGTACTCGGTGCCCACCACGAACAGCGTGCCGTTGCCTCCCGAGTTCGGCCCCCACCAATCAGCGAACAAGCGAACCCCGGTGCCGCCGTAGGTATTGAGGCCCGTCAGATATTGTACGTTCTCGCCTTTCACGTAGGCCGCGGCGAGCGTGTAGTAGCCGTAGCGACCACCCAGCATGCGGAAGTCCGCTGCGACCTCGGTCATGCGCCCGTCTTTGAGGTGCGCTTCGTCGACGCCCTTCGTGTTCGTATCGTCGAACGGCTGGACGTTGCGGTCGTCCTGGCTCCAATTGTAGAAATAGTGAAGCCCCGCCTGAATTTGCACGTCCCCCTTGTGCAAAATGCCGACGTGCTCGTGATGCACCCACGATGCCGGCCAATATTGATTGGCGTAGCCCGTAGAGTTGTTGTTCGGGATGCCCTGTGGCGGGCTCGAGAGCACGCCGCGTATGCCTTGCTCGAACTGAAGCACGGTACTGCTCGTCAGGTCGTATTCCAGGTTAGCCGTCTCGCCGACACCCGGCACCCAACCGATGATGTACGGTGCGTACGCGCCCACGCCGTACTGGCCGAGCGCGCCGTAGTAGTTCGGCACCGCGCCGACAGTTAACGCCATGCGCACGCGGTCCATCGGCGGCACACGAATCGTCATGTAGACGTTGTTGATGAAGTACTGACTGCCCGGGTTGATGTAGCTGGCCGCTCGCGACGGGTCGTACGTCGCCATACTGACGTAGCCAGTGACGTACTTGTTGCCGTACTGAAGCGTCATGTCCGCCCAGCTTCCCGGAACGGTATTCGTGCCGGTGAACGTGCCGTATTGATCGGCAGTGAGCGGCACCGAGTGAAAGGCGATCGATGACTGATCGGCGCCCGGCGTGGTTTTGCGCTCGCTCCAACTCGTGCGCAGCGCGGCGCTGATGTAGCCCGTGAAATTGAAATTCCAGTCGTCGAGCGGCGACGGCGCAGCGAAGGCCGGGGTGAAGCCGCCCGGCACGCTGCCGACCTTCGGCACCCACGGAGCAACGCCGATGCCCAGAGTCTTCCGGTAGCCAGGGATGTAACCGGCCGGATCGAGGTCGTCCTTTGCGGCCGGTGTCTCGGGGGCTGGCACCGGAGCCGCTGTGTCGGCGACCGGGGCAGCACTCGCGTCATTCGCTTTGGGCGCGTCCGCTTTGGGCGCGTCCGTCTTGGGCGCCGCGTCGGCCGACTTTTCGTTCACCGCGGGAGCGTCGGACTTGCCGTCCTCTTTCGGGGCTGCCGCTTCTTCTGCGCGAGACAAGCGTGGAGCGAGTGCCACGCACGTGCCCACGAGCAGCGCCGAAATCTGGAGGCAGCGTTTGACCCCTCCCCGCACTTCGAAGCGAGTCATTCAGACCAACTTTCTTCGGACGACAACTGCAGCATCGAACCTCGGTAGAGCTCGCCCAGGAGCACGTTCAGGGGCCGCTTCCGCGCCAGCGCCTGCCGTTTGCCACCGGATAAGAAACGGCCATCTCGGCGCACAATAAGAGCCCTCAGAGCACGCCTCCCCGAGTCGGGAGAGTGCTGAATCTGGAATTGTACCGCAGGGCTACAGGGCATCATGCTCTCGAGTACGCCAGCACAGCGTATGCTGCCCGAGGAAATCCCTATTTATAATTTTTCTCGTTTTCCTGTTGGTTTTTTGCGCCAGGTGGCTTTCTTTCGCTCCTGCGCCGTCACCTCCGCTCGAGTGGGTTGGGGCGTGGGCCAGGTCATGCCCACTGGCAAGCGCTTTGCAGCTACCCCTTTACGGCGCCAGTCGACAGCCCGCTGATGAACTCGCGCTGCAGGGCGAAGAACAGAATCGCCGGCGGCACGATCGCGATCAGAGTCCCGGCCAGAAATACGCCGTACTCGTTCGCGTACTGCGCAATGTAAAGATTGAGCACCACGGGCAACGTCAGCTTGTCCTGGCTCTGCAGAAACACGTTGGGCGCGAAGAACGAGTTCCACGAGCCAAGAAAGCTGATCAGGCAGAACGCGGCGCTCATCGGGCGCACGAGCGGCATGACCAAGCGCAAGTAGATCCAGAACTCCCCGCAGCCATCGACTCGGCCAGCGTCGATCATCTCATTGGGCACGGCGATCATGGCTTGCCGAAATAGGAAAATGCCATAAGCGCTGACCACTCCGGGCAAGATCAGGCCCTGGTACGTGTCCACCAAGTGCAGGCGCACCATCAGCTCGTAGATCGGGGGCATCAGTAAAATGCCGGGGATCATCAAGGAACCGAGCATGAAACTCAGCAGCCACGCTTTGCCGCGAAAGTTGTACTTTGCGACGGCGTAACCCGCGAGCGAACAGAAAAAAAGCTGCAGCACCGTGCTGGTCGAAGCGAAGAACACCGAATTGAGCAGGTACTGCCAGAAGTACACCGTCCCCTGCACGCTCGATTTTCCAGCCAGTAGCTCCCGAAAATTGTTCAAATTGAGCGTGGCGCTCGACCACAGCCGGAGCGGCGGAAAAAACACGTATTCGTTCAAGACCGACTTGTCTTTGAACGCGGCGGCCACGAGCCAGACGAAAGGCGCGAGCACACCCGCCGAGGCAAGCGCGAGCAACACAATCTTCAGATAGCCGAGCGCCAAGCGCGGCCGGCGCGGCTCGCACGCATACAGCACGAAAAACAACGCGACCATCCCCAGCAACGCCCAACGCATGGAATTCACGGCTTGCTCCCTATTCCGCTGCCACGCCGGTGACACGAATTTGCAGCCAGCTGATCACGAAAATGATCACGGCGAGCGTCCAGCCTACCGCTGCGCCGAGCCCCAAATCACCGCCCGCGAAGGCGACTTGATACAGATAACCGATGACCGTCAGGCCAGAATTGTCCGGACCCGAGCCATTGGACTGCGGCAGTAGCGCCAACGGCAACTCGAACAACTGATAGGAGCCGATGATGCTCGTCACCACCACGAATACGACGACGTGCCGCATCGACGGCAGCGTCACGTACCAAAATACGGCGAGGGCATTGGCGCCATCGATGCTCGCCGCTTCCTCCAAGCCCTTGTCCACACTTTGTAGGGCGGCCAAGAAGTAGATCATGTTGAACCCGACCCAGACCCAAAGCGCCGTGATCACGATCGCCGGCATGACCAAGGCGGGGTTACCGAGCCATTGCTCTTCCAACCCCCAACCGATTAGCGCTTGCGAAAAGCGATTGATCAAACCGTAACGCGGCGTGAACAAGACGCCGAACAAGATGCCGACGAAGATCTGCCCCACCAAATTCGGGGAAAATAGCACGAGCCGAAAGAAGCCCTTCAGCTTGCTGTTACCCGAATTCAAAAGTAGCGCGAGCCCCAGCGAGAGCGGAAGCTGCAAGAACACCGAGCACAGCGCAAAGATCGTGGTGTTCTTCAGTGCCTTGTGAAAGACCGGGTCAGCGAGCAAGAACGCGAAGTTGTCGAGCCCGACGAAGACGCGACTCCGCGGTCCGTTGGTTTGATAGAACGCCAGCACCCCCGCATGCAGTAGCGGGTAGAGCAGGAAGACCGTCGTCAGCACCAAGTACGGAGCGAGAAACCAATACGGCGCGCCGCCGCGGTGCGTCTGTATCTGGGCGCGCGGCGCCGGGCTGCGCGGCGAGCGGCTCATTCGTCCCTCATGACCAGCGCGCGGCGCTCGGAGACGCGGCGCACGTAATTCTCGGCTTCCGCGAGCTCGCGGCGCACGACTTGCTCTAGGCCGGCATCGCCATTCTTCTCGAAGTACTCGGCGCCACGCAAGAAGGCTTCATTCAATTTGTCAGTCGCCAATTGGTAGAACGCCGTCGAATAGACACTCGGGGTCGAGGGCGCCAGAGACGCGTAGATCGAGCCCAAAGCTTGGCCCGAAAAGTAGGCATTCGGCTGGCGAAATTCCGGCAAGTTCCAAGCGTCTTTGAACGGCGGGATGATGTTGGTCGCGGCGAAGCGTTGACCGAGCGCTGGCTTGTTCAAATACAGGAACTTCGCAAACTCCCAATCGAGCTCCTGATGCTGACTTGCTTTGGTGATCACGAGCCCTGTGCCGCCCCAAACACTGGTACGCCGACCACCAGCTTCCCAAGCGGGCAGCGGCATCACCTTCATCTTCCCGGCGAGGTGTGGCAGGTCTGTTTGTGTCGTATACGTGCGCCAGTCCGGAGCCACATAGAAGAGAGCGAGGCCATCGGTCATCGCTTTCATGAGCGGCTGTCCCCAGCCGCAGTCCGTAGCAATGCGGTGTGCGCCTCGCGTCTGGTGCAGGTACCAAATGATCGTCGCAACCGTGCGCGGGTCGTCGAAAGTAATCCTACCTTCTGCGTCAAACAGGCCAACGCCGCGCTGCTCGAGCAGGAGCAGCAGACCGTCACTGCCACCGAGCGGCAGGTCGATCGCGTAGCGGTCGATGACGCCATCGCCGTCCAGATCGCGCGTCACTCGTTGACCCATGGTCACGAAATCTTGCCAAGTCTCGAGCTTGGATACGTCGATACCCAGCGCTTCGACGAGATCGGCGCGGTACATGAGCGCAACCGGGTGTACGTCGTGTGGCAACGCGAAGACGTGTCCGCGCGACGACCACAGGCTGAAGCGTGACTCGACCAACTTTTCCCGTAGGCCCTCCTGAGCGACGTGCTCTGTCAGGTCCGTGAAACCCACATCGCGTAGCGGTCCGGAAATGAAGTAGCCCATGGTCCCAGCTAGGAGCTCGACCATGTCCGGAACGGCCGTGCCCGCGAGGAGCGCGTTCTGCAAGCGCGAGGTCAAGCCCTGTTGGTGCACCAACTGAACGGACACGTGCACGCCGTGCGCCCGCTCGAACTCGGGAGCGAGCCTCCGATAGGCCTCGGCATGCAGCGGCGTGAACGTCGTAAATACGATGTCCGGCTTGGCAGAGGCGGGCCGACGGGTTGCGATCAGCAGCGCTGTCGACAGCACCGACACCATCAGGAGCCAAAAGGGCGCCTTGCCGTATGGGAATTTCTCGATCACCGCTGCCGGCAAGGTATCACGCTGATTTCCCAAAGAAAATCGTTACCACATATATCACCCGAGAAGGTATCGTTACCATACTGACCAAGTGCCTCAGCGCGCCGGCCGAGCTCGGCTGCTAACGGCGGAGAACTAAAGCGGATCGCTCCGCTCCGGCGTTGCTCGGCGAGTCACGGCGGATTCGCTCGAAATGTTCTCGCGAGGTGCGAGCGCGCCGGCCTGAGCGAGGCTCGGGCGAAACCTCGCTCGCGGGGCATCCCAGGAGCAACGTTCCCGTCGGGGGTTAGACCGCGACGCGCCTGCGGGTCTCAGCACGCGTCAACGGCGCGCCCGCGAGGGTCAGCTCACGCTTGCTCTCGCGAGGCTCCGGCCGCGTCCCCGAGCGATGTCAGTTCGTCTTGCGATAGAAGCCGATGTCGTCGATCCAGATATCCAGATTGCCGCCGGGGAACGCGACGACGAGCGCCTCGACCGCGGTGAGGTCCATGCCAGGAGAGCGCTTGTCGACGTTCCCTTGCCGCAGGTCGGTAAACGGGATCATGTAACGCTTCCAGTTCGTGTCGACCGGCGCCGAACCGAGCCAACTGTCGTTGCAGCGCTCCATCTTCTCGGGCGGGTCGGCGTCGATGCCGGGCCGATAGCAGTAGTTGGCGGAGGGCTGCGGGCTGTCCTGGAACACGTAGGGCTCGGGCGAGCATGTCATCGTGCCCACGCCCGGTCCCATGCCGATGTCCTTTTGCCAAAGCAGCGCGGCCTCATCGGACGTTGGATTGAAGATCATCGTCGGGATGGGTGTGTCCGAGCGATAGTTACAAGCCGTCTGACCGCAGCGGATGGACGGATCACCCGAGGGCCATTTGTCGACCTTGGGGTCCCAACAGTACGTGCCAGCTACATCCGGAACTTCCGCTGCGAAGCCTGAAAAACAGCCGCTGAGCGGGATGGATGCCGGATCTGGGCTGGCGTCGACAGCGGGATCCCACGGGGTACACGGCTTACCGTTCGTGCAGCTGCACACAGTGTAGATACTGCGGCAGGCCGCCTGATCAGGGGGCAATTGCTTGTTCAGGTCGTCCGCGACGGTGCGATCCAAAAGCCCCGGGCGGAAGCCGTCCTCTCCATAAAGCCCACGGCGAGCCCAGAAAGTAATGCCGTCCCAGGCACTCAGATCCGTCGACATGAGGCCAGGCACGAATATCGTGTCGTTTGGCCAGTAGACCGGGACGTCGGTGAAATTGAAGTCCGAGGTCGACGTGGTCAGGCTCTGCTGATGGTACTGAATGATGGTGCCTAAGCCTGCTCCATAGTTGGTGTAGATCCCGGCCAAGTGCATGGCTCGCAGGCTGCCACAACGGTTGCCGCCCCACGCTGCGGGGATCGCCGTCGAAGCGGGCTGCCAGTCCTTGACCGGCACCGGCATCACTTCACACGTCGAGTCGTTGTACGTGTAGGTCCGTGTGGCGAGGCCGGCCTCGTAGTCGTCGAGGATCGCGATCTCGTAACCGGCGGGCGTCGCGCAATCGTCTGCGGTGAGAGGCACTGGACCCGGGTCGTTGACTGCGGGCGGCAACGTGCCGTCGGCAGCCTGGATCGGCAGTACGAAATGAGGCGTATTGGGGCCGTCTGGCTCGACGGTCGGGTCGGGCGGGCCGTTCGTGCCGCCGCACGCAGCGAACCAGGGGGCCATCACGGCAGCGACCAGCGCGGGCGCAAGCAGGTGACGAGTCGAACGCTGAATGCTCATCGGGATCGGCCTATCTTAACTCGGAGAATTACTTCGCGCTCTTGAACGGCGAGGGCTTGCCCGGTTCGATCACGAACTCTACGTCGTCGACCCACAGCTCGAACGGTGCATCGCCTGTAACCGGCTGGATCTCGAACGAGATCGCGTCGTTGAAACCCGGTGGTACTTTTTGCGCCCAATCGGCCTGCTTCATCTTGTCGAGCGGCACGACGATCTGCTTCCACTCTTTCGGGCCTCCGAAACCAAAAGCAAAATTGCCGTAGTCCGTGACGGCTTTGCGCGTGATCGCGGCGCGATATGCGCCGCTGCCTTTTGCCCAGAACTTGATGCCTTTGACCATCGACAGATCGGTGGGCGTGCCATTGGGGTCGATGTTGATGGCAAGCGATGCCCACGGCCAAGGCTTGATGTTCTTGCCCAACTTGCCGCTCAAGTGACCGGCGATCTTATGCGTCGAGTCGCCGCTGTCCTCCGCGCGATACGAGGCGATCGTGCCGAGGTTGTTGGTATCCATCTCGGCGCCCCAGACCGATCCATTGATCGGCCCCTTGCCGTCGAAGTCGTCGAGCACGACCGCCGTGCCGTCGATCTTCGCGGGAGGCACATCGGGCTCCTCGAATGGATTGGGCTTGTTCGGCGCGAGCACGAGCTCCACGTCGTCGACGTACAGGTTGAAGTCCTTGCCCTCGTCGAGCGGCGCGACCTCCAGGGTTTTCACGTCGTTCCATGCGCGGGGCAGCTGCACGGCCCAATCCGGCTGGCGCAAGCTGTCCAAACGAATCTCGACCGTCGTCCAAGTCGCGGGCGCGGTGAACGTAGCGGCGAAATTGCCGTAGTCTTTGACGGCGTCACGCGGCAGGTCGAGCCGGTACTTTCCGCCATCGCCCTTCACGCGAAAACGAATCACCTTCACGGCGCTGAAGTCCGCCGCACTGCCGTCCGCCTTGGTTTGTAGCCCGAGGCTCGCCCAACTGTACGTCTTGCCGGCGCTGCGCCCGAGATGGCCGCTGAAGTGACCCACTGAGCCGTTGCCACCTTCGACGCCGGGCTCAGCCTTGAACTCGGCAGTGCTTCCGAGGTTGTTTTGATCCGCAGAGGCCCACCAACCGACGTTGTTGGCAGCCACGGCGCCCTCGAAATTATCGAGCGGAAACCCTTTCGCGCCCGAGCCGACGTTCTGTCCGTCGTCGGGACGGGCCGCGGTGATGCACGCCGCCAAGGGCAACAGACCCAGAACCAAAAAACAGGCTTTGAAATGGGGCATCGCGGGCTTCTCCGTCAAGCTCACCGGGTGGCTGAAAATCAGCGACTCCGCGTTCGGCAACAGACACAGCTTACGGGTCTCAGCAGGTCCCCGGGGTGGCTTTTCTTCTCATTCGCGTGGACGATTTTTCCTCACCTAGCCAGGTGCCAAAGCGAAATTTGCCGTCCAAGCGAGGAGACGACGGCCGGGACACGTCCGGACGACCTCAGAGAAAGACCTCCAAGCTCAGATCTCGGTAGAACAAATGCATGCGCTGAGTAAGATGTCTTTTCCAGCATAGTGTGACCCGAAACGCATAACGCAGCGCGTGAGGAAGGCGAGTTCATGGCAGGTGTGGTCCTCAAGGACGTAGTCAAGGTGTACGAGAACGGTCTCAAGGTCGTCGACCGTTTCAATTTGGACATCGCCGATCGTGAATTCGTGGTTTTGGTCGGCCCGTCGGGCTGCGGGAAATCGACCACTTTACGCATGATTGCGGGTCTCGAAGAGGTCACCTCGGGGACGATTTCAATTGGCGATCGCGTCGTCAACAACGTCGCCCCGAAAGATCGCGACATCGCCATGGTGTTCCAGAGCTACGCGCTCTACCCGCACATGACCGTCTACGAAAACATGGCCTTCGCGCTGAAGCTCCGGAATATGCCGAAGGCGGCCATCGACGAGAAGGTGCAGCGCGCGGCAAAGGTGTTGATGATCACACACCTGCTGGAGCGGAAGCCCAAGGCGTTATCGGGTGGTCAGCGGCAGCGCGTCGCGCTTGGTCGCGCCATCGTGCGCGACCCGAAGTGCTTCCTGTTCGACGAGCCACTGTCGAACTTGGACGCCAAGCTACGCGTCGAGATGCGCGCCGAAATCAAACAGATCACGATGAGCTTGAACGCCACCACCGTGTACGTCACGCACGACCAAGAAGAGGCGATGACGCTCGGCGATCGCGTCGTGGTCATGAAGGACGGCATCACGCAGCAGGTCGGCTCCGCGCTCGAGATCTACAACCACCCGGTCAATCGCTTCGTCGCCAGCTTCCTCGGGAGCCCGCCCATGAATTTCTTCTCGGGCAAGCTGGTGGAAGAGAGCGGGCGGCTGTTTTTCGAGGAAGGCACCGGCAAATTGCCGGTCGCGGACTGGGCGAGCAGCGAGCTACGCGCGCGCATCGGTCAAGACGTCGTGCTCGGCGTTCGCCCGGAAGCCATGTCGGACAAGGCGCATGCTCGCTTCCTGACCGAGGACAATCAGCTCGACATGAAGGTCACCTTGGTCCAGCCGCTCGGCCACAAGATGGATGTCTATTTGTCGACTGCGTCGCATCCGCGCTCGGTCGCGCAAATCGATTCCTACAGCGGGGTGCACGCGGGTGAAAGCATGCCCGTGTTCTTCGACATGCAGCGCGTGCACTTCTTCGAAGCTGGAGACAACGGCAAGAAGCTCGTGCGCAACGCGAGCAGCAAAGAGTAGCTGCTCGCACTGCACGCTGAGGGCGACCTCCCCGGCTCCCCTCAGTACGGGAACCCGGCGATTGGCATCACGATCGAGAACACACCGCGTTGGCCGTCGTTACCCTGCGCGGTGATGTACAGCGTCTTGTGGTCCGCGCCGCCGAAGGCGACGTTGGTGCTGGTTCCGCCATTGTCCGTAGTGATCGTGCCGAGCGTCGCGCCGGCCGCGGAGTACACCGTTACGTTCGAGCTGCCACCAGCGACGTACAAGTCACCCGCGCAATCGACCACCATGCCGTCGCCGCTGTAGTTCATCACGAACATGCTCGCGGGGCCGAGGCTACCGTCTGTCATGACTGCGAACTTCATCAGGCCGGTGGTTCCATCCACGTACAACGTCGATTCGTCGGGCGAGAGCGTGACTCCGTTCGGCATCATTGGAGCATCCGCGATGACGCTAACCGTACGAGCTGGGGCCGGCGTCACTCGGTAAAGGCGCTGCGCTGTCTGCGGCGGTGGATTGGTCGAGTTTTGATAGTTCGGATCAGAGAAGTAGATCGTGCCATCACTACGGACCGCGAGATCATTGGGCGAGATGAAGCGGTTGCCCATGTACATGCTGACAATCGGTGTAACAGGACCGCTCGGCAGCGTCACTTGAGAGATGGATCCGTCTTTGTGCACCGCTGCGATCAGATTGCCGTTCGAGTCGACGGCCATGCCGTTGCTCCCCGAGTCCGCCACCGCGACCGAAACAGTATTGCCAGGCGGAGTGAGCTTCAGAATTCTGGACGGGGGCAGCGAGCCACCCAGCATCTCCGAGAAATAGAGCGAATCCCCGATCCAAACTGGACCCTCCACGTTGGTGAAACCGGCATTCATATTGAAGGAGTCGACCGGCGTCGTACCAGGGATGTGCTCCGCCTTTCCAGTCGGCAACGTGAACGTTCCCGGTGACGCCGGACATTTGAAGCCGGTCGCGCTCGTGCCCGCAGCGCCGCCTGCGCCAGCGGAATTGCCGGCACCACTCGCACCGCCGTTCGAGCTACCTGCGCTCCCGCCATTCGACGCGCCAGCAGTCGCGCTCGCGGTGCCAGCCGACCCGCCACTGGTAGCAGTTCCACCAGTGGCTGAGTTGCCGCCCGCGTTCGTCGCCGCACCCGCACTGTTCGACGCACCGCTCGCACCGCGTGAATCGCTCGTCCCACCGCCACCCGCGCTGCACGCAACACCGAGGCTCAACAGGCACACACAAGCAAGACTAGGCTTCATTGATTTCTCCAAGCGCGCTCGACGGCGAGCCGGTGGCAAAAAGGTAGCTCACGAGCTCCGCGCTCACTACCACGACCTGCGCGATCCGAGACTCGGTTCCGCTCGACGCATCGCAGCAGCTACGCCGCTTTCCGTTGGTAAATGCGGTTGACTTGGCGCAGGGCGAGGGATTGCGTAGGGTCGGAGTATTCATGACAGACCCCAATAGACTCGCGATTCTCGTGGGTGGCGGACCTGCCCCCGGCATCAACAGCGTGATCGGCGCGGCTACGATTCGGGCCTGCGTCTCGGGCATTCCGGTGCTCGGCATCCGTGATGGCTTCTCGGCCATCATGCGCGGCGACACCAGCAAAGTTCGGCCGCTGGCTATCGAGGCGGTGTCGCGGATTCACTTCCGCGGCGGCTCGTGTCTCGGGACTGCTCGCGCAAACCCGAACAAGGACCCG
>Ga0210387_10003155_pt1 | contig 12666 bp, 10 predicted proteins | sample IncBWC7OmetaG_FD_160108 | JGI IMG/M metagenome (GOLD analysis project Ga0210387, IMG submission 160108) | Forest soil microbial communities from Barre Woods Harvard Forest LTER site, Petersham, Massachusetts, United States - Inc-BW-C-7-O ...
TCAGCACCGGTATCTGCTCAGCGAGACTGTGAATGCGCAGCGCTTTACGGCGGCCGGCCTGAGCGGCGCCATCCGCGAAACGATCGACAATTTGGCCTCGCCGGCGGGTCTTTTGTTCAAGTCCCTGCTGCCGCGCGATCCCACCGGCGAGCTGCTGAATATCATCGATCAGCTGGCGCGTTCTCCCGCGCCCGAAAGCCGCGATGGCGTTTGGGTCGGGAGCGGAGGCGCCCGCGCGCTGGCTGTCGCGCAGACTGCGGCAAGCGGATCCGACAGCGATGCCCAAGCCAAGGCGATCGATGCGATTCGCGCGGCGTTCACGGCCGCGGCAGCCGAATCGCCGCAAGCCGCCGCCAACAGCGTGCAATTGCGCCTGAGCGGACCGGGCGTTTTTGCCGTCGCGGCGCGCGCCAAAATCGAACGCGCTGCCGTGCGGCTCTCGATTGTCAGCAGCATTCTTGTGGTGACCCTGCTGCTTGTCGTGTATCGATCGTTGCCGGCACTCGGGTTGGGACTATTGCCGGTCGCCACCGGCGCGTTGGTCGGCATCGCCGCCGTGGCGCTGGGATTCGGCGCCGTGCATGGCATCACGTTGGGGTTCGGCATCACCTTGATCGGCGAATCTGTCGACTACTCGATCTATTTCTTTGTTCAATCGCGCCAGACGCCTGAGAGCGCCGCCGCCGGCAGCTGGCAGAAGTTGTGGTGGCCGACGATTCGCCTTGGGATGCTCACATCCGTGTGCGGATTCGCCTCGCTTCTGCCGTCGGGATTTCCTGGACTCAAGCAACTGGGGCTTTACTCCATCAGCGGCCTGATCGCGGCTGCATTGGTGACCCGCTATGTCTTACCGGCGTTGCTGCCGGCGGGCTTCGCGATTCGCGATGTGACTCCGCTGGGGGCCAAGGCCGGCGCTCTATTGCGACGAGCTCAAAACTTGAGCGGCAGGACCATTTGGCTATGCGGCGCTGCGCTCGCGTCGTTGGCCTTGGTCGTGCTGTATCACGATCGAGAATCCCTCTGGAATCGCGAGCTGTCGGCATTGAGTCCAATATCGATCGATGAACAAAACTATGACGCGAAACTGCGTGCCGACCTGGGCGCCGCCGACGTTCGCGATCTCGTCATCGTCTCGGGACCGGACGTCGAATCGATTCTGCGCGGCGCCGAACGCGCCGCTCGCGCTCTGCAGTCATTGGTGGATCAAAAAGTGATCGGCGGCTTCGAGAATCCCGCGGCCTATCTGCCGAGCATGGCGACTCAAGAGACACGGCGCAGCAGCCTGCCGAGCGCCGCGGATTTGCGCGCCAACATAAACCAAGCCGTTGCCGAGCTGCCGTTGCGTGCCGATCGTTTGCAGCCCTTTCTCGAGGACGTCGAAGCCACACGGCATGCGGCCTTGGTGACTCCGCGCGATTTGGCGGGCACTTCCATGAGCGCCGGTTTCGATGCGCTGATGCTGCATCAAAAGGATCAGTGGAACGCGTTGCTGCCGCTGCGCAGCGCCGCAGCAGGTGCAGACATAGACCTGCGGCAAGTCGTGGCGGCGCTCAAAGACAGCGGCGTGGACGAGGCGCAGGTGCTCGATCTTAAACGGGAATCGGACGCGCTGTACGGCAACTATCTGGCGGAAGCCATCCATTTCTCATTGGCCGGATTTCTGGCCCTGACGGTTTTGCTGTTGATCGCGCTGCGTTCGCCGTTGCGAGTCGCGCGCGTGCTTGCGCCATTGGTGCTGGCCGTTCTCACGGTTGCCGCGGGCCTGGCCGTTGCGGGCGTGCATTTGAGCATTCTGCACCTCGTGGGAATGTTGCTGATCGTGGCCGTCGGCTCGAACTACGCGCTGTTCTTTGACCGTCAAGCGAACTCGGCGGAGGCTGGCGACGAAGCCCTCACGCTCGCCGCGCTGGTTATCGCCAACGCCAGCACGGTCATCGCCTTCGGTCTTCTATCCTTCTCGCAGATTCCGGTCCTGGTTGCACTGGGCACCACTGTCGCGCCCGGCACCTTTCTTGCGCTGCTGTTCGCGGCGACCGGCTTTCGCGCCGCCCGAAGAGCGTATGCGTAGTATTTTTTTCGCCTCCGGCGCGGGCAACGCGCCGACGCAAATGATATGGCTGCCGGGCGCGTACCACTCTGCGCAGGACTTCGTGAACGAAGGCTTCGTCCGCGCGGCGGTCCAGCGGCGAATTTCCCTTGATCTGCGCTTTGTCGATCTGGAGATGCAGCATCTGGATGATCGGGACGCTTTTCGGCGGCTGCGGTCCGAGATCGTACTGCCGGCACGGGATACAGGCGCGGCGGTCTGGCTGGCGGGCATCTCGCTGGGTGGCTTGGTTGCGCTCGACTATGCCAGCACTCACGCAGGCGAACTCGACGGACTATGTCTGCTCGCGCCCTACCTTGGAAACCGCATGCTGATCAACGAAATCGCAGCAGCATCCGGGCTCGGCGGCTGGGAACCCGGCGAACTTGTAGAATCGGACACCGAACGCCGAATATGGCGCTATATCAAAACGCGAGCCGACTTGGCGAAACTGTTCCTGGGCTACGGAAGGAGCGATCGATTTTCGGCGGCGCATGCCATGCTGGCCGCGGCGCTGCCGGCAGACTGGGTCGAAGTCGTCGCCGGCGGTCATCAGTGGGGCACCTGGCTTAGGTTGTGGGAGAGATTTTTGGATTCGCATTTCGGATGAAGCGGGAGAATGTCGCCCGTTGGAGACCGTCGCCGCTGTTGGTCGCATCGGCGGCCGTGCACCTGGGCGCGGCGGCGGCCTTGATTGCGCGGCCGCGTGCATGGCCCTGGTCAGTGGGCGCTCTGCTCGCCAATCATGTGCTGCTTGCGGCAGCGGGACTCTGGCCGCGAAGCCAACTCCTGGGCCCGAATTGGACCCGTTTGCCGGAAGGCGGCAATCCGGAGCCGGGCGTCGCGATTACCATCGATGATGGGCCCGATCCCGACATTACCCCGCATGTGCTGGAGCTCCTCGAGGGTCACCGGGCCCGCGCCACTTTCTTTTGCATCGGCGAACGCGTGCTGCGCTACCCTGACCTTGCACAAGAAATCGTGCGCCGCGGACACGTCATTGAGAATCACAGTCAGAGCCACCGGCACAATTTTTCACTGCTGGGACCAAAGGGCATGGCCTCGGAAGTATCACAGGCGCAGGAAAGCATTTTTCAGGTGACGGGAAGCAGTCCTCAATTCTTCCGCGCGCCGGCGGGCCTGCGCAATCCCTTTCTCGATCCAGTGCTGGCGCGTCTGAAGCTGCGCCTCGCCAGTTGGACGCGCCGCGGCTTCGATACGGTGAGCGCGGATACGGAAGCGGTGTTCCGCCGGCTGGCCAATCCGCTTCAATCCGGCGATATTTTGCTCCTGCATGATGGCCATGCGGCGCGCACCCGCCGCGGTCAAGCGGTGATTCTGGACGTGTTGCCGCGCCTGCTCGACGCGCTGAAAGCGCGCGGGCTGAAGTCCGTCACGTTGCGCTCGGCGTTGCCATGAAGGTCATGCAACCCCTGCTGCTCGCGGAGTTCACAGCCACCAGCTGCATTGGCACGGGTGTGGCGCCGACGCTGGCCAGCCTGGTCGGGCAACGCAGCGGCCTGACGCGCTGCGACTTTGAAACCGTCAAGATCGACACCCACATCGGCGAAGTCGCAGGCGTCGATGCGCAGCGTCTGCCGGCACAACTGCAGATCTTCGACTGCCGCAACAATCGCCTCGCCGAGCTTGCCCTGCGGCAAGATGGATTCCTCGACGCTGTAGAAGCCGCGGCCGCCCGCTTAGGTCCGCGCCGGATCGGTGTGTTCATCGGCACCAGCACCGCGGGGATCATGCAGACGGAATTGGCGTACCGCGCGCGCGACCCCGTCAGCGGCGCGCTGCCGGCCGCATTTGAATATGGCACCACCCACAACTCATTCTCGGTCGCTGATTACGTTCGACGCCGTTGCCGGCTCGAGGGCCCGGCCGTCGCCGTGTCATCGGCATGCGCATCGAGCGCCAAGGTGTTCGGTGCCGCGAGACGCATGATCCAAGCGGGTCTCATTGATGCAGCCTTGGTCGGCGGAACGGATTCGCTCTGCCTGACAACCTTGTATGGATTCCATTCGCTGCAGCTCTCCTCCTCCGCGCCCTGCCGTCCCTTTGACGTCGCACGCGACGGTATCTCCATCGGTGAAGCCGCCGCCTTCGCGCTTCTCGAGCGGACATCGGAAAAGGTTGACGGCGATTCCATCCTGCTGCATGGCGTAGGCGAGTCCAGCGATGCCTATCACATGTCGGCGCCGCATCCGGAAGGCCTGGGCGCAAAACGCGCAATGCAGTCGGCACTCAACGCTGCGTCCCTCGAGCCTGGCGATATCGACTACATCAATTTGCACGGCACCGGGACTCCGAGCAACGATCGTTCGGAAAGCCAGGCCGTGACCAGCATTTTCGGTCCGACGACGCCTTGCAGCTCGACCAAGGGCGCGACCGGCCATACATTGGGTGCGGCGGGCGCGCTCGAGGCGGTCATCAGTGCGCTCGCCATCCGCAATGGCTTGATGCCAGGCGGCATCCAGACCACGCGAATCGACCCGACCCTCACGGCGCACTACATCAAGGAGAATCGGCGCGCGGCAGTGCGACGCGTGCTCAGCAATTCCTTCGGTTTCGGCGGCACAAATTGCAGTTTGATATTTGGCCGCGCCGGATGAAGCTGCGCGGATATATCGGTGGGATCGGCGTGCTGGGTCCCGGTCTCAACGATTGGCCGCAGACCGCCGCCGTGCTGTCAGGGAAGAAGCCTTACGCAGCCGCGCCCACGGTTTTGCCGATTCCCGCGATGTTGCCGCCCGCGGAGCGGCGGCGCACCGGCAGAGTCGTGAAGGTCGCCCTGGCCGTGGCGCTGGAGGCAAGCTCGAGCGCCGGTGCGGATCCTGCACAATTGCCCAGTGTGTTCTCTTCCTCCGGAGGCGACGGTCACATCTGCCACGAAATCTGCCAGGCGCTGGCGCTGGCGGAGCGCGAAGTCTCGCCGACACGCTTCTCGAATTCCGTGCACAACGTCGCGGCCGGCTACTGGAGCATCGCGACAGGCTCGATGCGCGAATCCAACGTGCTGTGCGCCTTCGACGCCAGCTTCGTGGCGGGACTATTGGATGCCATGACTCAAATTACGGTCGATCAGCAATCCGTGCTATTCGTGGCCTACGACACTGAGTATCCGCCGCCGCTGCACGCCAAGCGCCCGATACCCGACGCGGTCGGAGTTGCCATGGTTCTCACGCCTGAGCGAACCGCGGGCTCTATCGCCGGCATCGAAGTGGCCCTCACGGAGGAAAGCGCCGATAAAATGACGGATCCGGAACTCGAGGCATTGCGCGCCGCCGTGCCTGCCGCGCGTTCGCTGCCGCTGCTGCGGCTGCTCGCCGGCGGTGTGGCGGGGCGCGTGGTTCTCGACTATCTGGACGTATCGCGCGCCGCGGTGCAAGTCCAACCATGCACATGAACCGGGCGTGGATCGAGGCGCGCATTCCCCATCAGGGCCGCATGTGCCTGCTCGATGAAGTCATCGCCTGGAACGCCCAGCACATCCGCTGCAGCACCGGTACGCACCGTGCGCTCGACAATCCGCTGCGCTCGCATGACCGGCTCGGAATCGCCTGCGGTATAGAATACGCCGCGCAGGCAATGGCGCTGCACGGCGCGCTGGCAACTGCCGCGGCTGGAGCGGGCGCCGGCGCTGCTTCGCGGGTCGGCCTTCTCGCCAGCGTGCGCGATGTGCGGCTGCATGTCTCGAGGTTGGATGACATCGAATCCAATCTGCTTTGCGAAGTCACCCACGTGGCCGGAGACAATCTCACGGCATTGTATGAATTCGCCTTGCGCGACAAAGACAGGTCATTGCTTGCCGGCCGCGCCTCGGTGGTGTTGGATGCCGGCCGACGGTTACGACTATGAATGAAATCACGACTCGAGCACTGGTCACCGGCGGCAGCGGCGCTATCGGCGCATCGATTTGCCGAGCCTTGAGTGCGCAGGGCCACTTCGTCTACGTGCACGCTCACCGCGGCGTCGCCGCCGCCGAATCGATCGCCGCCGGGATCGTCAGCACCGGCGGCCGGGCGCGTGCGCTGCAATTCGATCTGACCGATGCTGCAGCGGCTCGCACCGCCATCGATCAGATTCTCGAGGAGGGACCGATCCAGGTGCTGGTCAACAATGCGGGCGTGCATGACGATGCCGTGTTTCCGGGCATGAGCCCGCAGCAATGGCATCGCGTCATCGACCTGTCGGTCAATGGATTTTACAATGTCACTCAGCCATTGATGCTGCCCATGATCCGCACGCGTTGGGGACGAGTCATCAGCATTACCTCAGTGGCTGCGCTGCTCGGCAATCGCGGCCAGGTGAATTACGCCGCGGCGAAGGGGGCGTTGCATTCGGCCACCAAGGCGCTGAGTCTCGAAGTCGCGAGCCGCGGCATCACGGTCAATGCCGTCGCACCCGGCATCATTGCCGCGGGCATGGGCAAAGCGGCCTTTGATGAAGCCGCCATCAATGACATCGTGCCGATGAAGCGCGCCGGATCCGCTGACGAGGTCGCAAGCTTGGTGGCGTATCTCGCGTCGCGCGAAGCCGGTTACATCACCGGGCAAATCATTTCGATCAATGGGGGGATGATCTAGGAACTCGGCACTGTGATTTTGGCCTGAGCGCTCGCCGGGAGGGCTAAGCAGACTCAAGGCACGAAAGACAGCAGTGCCTTGAGTCTGCTTAGCCCTCCTGGCGAAAACTCCAGCCGACCAATGTCACATGCCGAGGTACCGGCGAGTATTAGCGACACGTGATTTCCTGCGATGAGGGTGCGCCGATGCTAGCCACGCGACCTATTCTCAGCGCCGTGACTTTGAGCGTCCCGCATGAAAGGCTGGGTGGATAGAGAAGTGTCGAGGCCCTGCTCCTACGGGCCTCGACGCTTCTCTATCTCCCCAGCCATTTGCCGCCGCTCAAAATCACGGTGGCCGCCTAGGCATACGCATCGAGCAGGCCGCTTGCGCTTCGCGCCATCGACCGCGGCGCTTGGGCGAGGACGGAAGCATCGCCGCCGACCGGGGACGCGCTTTCGTACGCTTGCGACGGCGGCGAGCGCTCTTGAAATGAGCGGTGCGAGATATCGACGCTCACCGATGAAAATCCTTGCGAGCCCAGCATTTCCCGCAGCTTCTCCGAACTCGACTCCAATGCATCGCGCGTTACCGCGCTATGGCTCGAAAACGAAACTTGCGCATGTCCGCCTTGCAGCGCGATGCGAACCTCGATCGGACCAAGCGCCGGTGGATTGACTTGCAATTTGGCGCTGGTCAGGTTGCCGTCCATCATCACCGATACCCGATCGGCGACGCCTTGCCCGAATTGCGCCGTATCCACGCCGGCGGCGACTTTGAATGTGGGCGTCGGCGCGCTATCCGTGGGTGCGTTCGAGGTCAAAAGCTGTGCAGCGCCGACGCTGCCGTCATTCGATGCGCCTGAGAGCGTCGAGTCAGGGCTGTTGCCATGCGAGCGCTTGTCGGCAGCGCCGGCGTTGGCAGTCGCTGAGATCGCTTGCGCGACGGAAGCAGCGCTGGCTGCGGTCACCGCCGCCGATACTGCTGCGGCCGATGCTTGCGCCAATGCCGCGGCGGATGCGCCGGCCGCAGGCGCACCGCCCGCGACAAGTGCGCCACCCGCGGGGCCACTGACGGCCGCGGCGCCTGAAGGGAGGTCGCTATCGGAAGCCGCCAAATCATCGGCAAAAGTCGAATCCGGCGCAGTCGCGTTCGTGCCCTGCGCGATCGCAGCAGACATTGCGGCCTGTACAGCCGCATCGGTGCCGGCCGCCGCAGTTCCGCTGCTCGAGGTTGAATCGGTCAGCGCCCCGGCATCGGAGGAAGATGTCGTTGAATTGGCCGATGCGGTGGTCCCTGGGCTCGTGGTGCCAACACCCAACTTGGCTGCATTGCCTGCGGGCGCCGCCGGAACGGTGGGCGCTTTCGATGTACCAGGCGTTGCCAGGATCCGCGTGCCGGCGACATGCGGCATCGTCAGGGCCGACGCGGGCACGCTCGGAGCATTGGCGGCGGATGGAGTTGTTGCATCGGCGCCTTGCGCGTGCGCTGGCGGCGCCGCAAGGGATGGGAGGGCCTCGAGGGCTGGAGGAGCGGCGGGCGCCTGCGCTTCGGCCGCGGCCGCGGCCGCCGCCGCCGCCGCCGCGGTGTCGAAATTCTCTGCAGTCAGAATCGTTGCGGCATCAGTCGGGTTGGGCTGTGTGGTCGATGCGGAAGCAACGCCATTAGGCGCGGATCCCTGAGCACTGCCGGGAGGGCCGTTAGCCGCGACCGGGGCGTCCGCAACCGCGGCGGCCGCGCTTTTTGCCGGCGGCGCGGAACTTTGCGCCGGCGGCGGCTGATTGCCGGGCGGCGGCAATGAACTGCCGTTTACAGCGGAGTCCTGATGCTTAGTGGCGGCGTTCTTGCGCGCCGGCCTGCCGCCCGCATCGTTCAACGCAGAGGCGAAATCCTGACTGCCGGCGCGCGGGGGCGCCGACGCGGCCGAGTCCGACGGGTTGGGCTGGACGGGGCCGCTCGCGGGCTGTGCTTGCAAAACTGGAGGAACTGCATTCATACCGCCGGAAATTGCAAGCGACGTGCCAATCCACTGTGTCGGGCAATCCCCTATTTCAGGTACTTATCGAACCACGCAAGCGTGCGCTGCTCCGCATCCGCAAGGTGCGCCGGATCGCGCAGACCATGCCCCTCGCCGGGGTAGATCATGATGGAGGTCGGCACATTCATCGCCTTCATCGCATGCCAGAACTCCTGGGTTTGCGGCGCAGGGCATTCGATATCGTGTTCTCCGACGTAGGCGAACGTTGGGGTCTTTACATTGTGCATGTAATTGATCGCCGAGGAGGCGCCGTAAGCCTCCGGATCGTCATACGCTGACTTGCCGAAGTAAGGAATCATCCAGGCATCGATGCCGTTCTCGCCGTAGTACGACAGCCAATCGCTGATGCCGGCGGCCGCGACCGCGGCTTTGAATCGATCGGTTTGAGTCACGGCCCACATGCTCATGAAGCCGCCGTAACTTCCGCCGGTTAACCCCAGGCGCGCCGTATCGATAGGCGCGACTTTTGCGGCCGCATCGATGCCCGTCAAAATGTCGCGCAGATCGCCGTGGCCGAAATCGCGGACATTCGCTTGAGTAAAGCGCTCACCCTGACCGTAGCTGCCGCGCGGATTCGGCCGAAATATGGCGTACCCATGCTCCAGCAACGCGGCGACGATGCCCGGACCGGAAAATCCCGGCGTCACAGCGGCCGCGGGACCGCCGTGAACCTGGGTGATCATGGGAATCTTGCCGTCGGCTTGCAGGGGCAGCAGCAACCAGCCCTGGATATCGAATCCATCGTTCTTCCACCAAACGCTTTGCACGTGCGCAGGCAAACTGAGGCCTTCATTGACGGCCGTCAGATTGCGCCAGTGGCCTATCGCTCCGACTTCGATCTCCGGAGCCGCCGTGAATGACTCGTGCGCATCGGCTGTGGTTCCGGAAGGACAGGCGGTCGATATTCCGCTCGCGCGATCGCCGAACGACTCTTCGCCGCTCCATAATATTTGCGCCGGCGCCGCCTTGCGGCCCGATCCTAAATCGGCAAATTGAGTCTTGTCTCCGGCGAGCAACTCGGCTTGCAGATGGCCGTCGCAGCGCCAGGAAATTGCCGTGGCCGAGGCATGCATATCGGGCGTTAAGTTCGTCGCCGCGCCGCCGTCTAAGCCCAGCGTATAGACATCCCCGCCAGTCGAGCCGAAGTCGCTCATGATGCCGGCGATGAAGGCGACCAGGGATCCGTCGCGCGACACCTTCGGCATTGCAAGTTGTTGGCGAGCATCGGCCGGCGTGTAAATGACGCGAGCGTCCGTGCCGCTTTCGGGGAAGGCATACAATTTCGCCGTCCACCAATTGTTGTCTCCGTCGCCGGGAGCAGCAGTGCCGATGAACCCTTTGCCGCCCGCTCGCCAGTCATACTCGTAGACGAATAGATTGGGCGGCGAGACCCAACGCAAAGCACCATGCTCCAAGACCGCGATTCGTTGCTCGGGCGGCGGAGCGTCCAAATCACCGGCGATCGCCGCGCCGGCCTGCGTGGCGCCGACTTCCTTGGTGGCGTTTTGAATCGCGAGCATGGCGAGACGGCCATCCCGCAAATAGCGCAAGTGCACGATCGTACCGCTGAAATCCAGCAGCTTGGCCACACCGCTGCCATCGGCGCCCACTGTGTACAGGGAGCGCGCGTGACTGCCGGGCGTACGCAACGCAAAAGCCAGGTGCTTGCCATCGGGACTCCACGTCGGTGAATCCGGCCAGCACTGCGGCACGCGGCCGCAAGGCATCGGAACGTTGACGGGGTTGCCGCCGGATATATGTCTGATCAAGAGATCCCGCACTGTCGGCGCCCCACCGCTCTTGGAAGAGTCGCCTTCCACCGAGGCGACGAGTTCGCCGTTGGGTGAAATCTCGACGTCGAGGTAGCGATGCACCAAGCGGTCAGGCAGCGCTTGCGCCGGGGGGCACCCCAGCCCCAAACCAATGAAAAGCACCGCGATTGCAGCTACCAACCTCATGTCATTCCCCTTTATTGCCATAGATTGCGGCTACGAGCCGCGATTGAACTTCAGGACCAGCGTCGCACAGCCCAAGAGACCGACGCCCTCAATCCGCGCCAGCAGCCGGTTCATGTTGCCGGTCACGCCGAATCTTGCGGTTGCATGAACGGCGCGATGCGCGAGCCAGCCGTATCCGGTCAAAATGCAAAACTCGGGCACCATCGATGTCGCTGCCAGAATCAACATCTGCGGCACGACGGGAATTGCAGGATCGATGAACTGCGGCAGCAGCGCCAGAAAAAACAACAGCGCTTTCGGATTGGCGAGCTGCAGAGTCAGCGCCCCCAAGTACACGCCATGCAGATCCTGTTCCTTCCGCTCAGGGTTCCCCTCCAGCGCAACCGAGTGCATGGAATTGGCGGCGAGCAAAGCCTTCACCCCGAGGTAAACCAGGTAAGCCGCGCCGACCCATTTGGCGATGGTAAAAAAGCGCGCACTGGCGGCGATGATGGCGCCGAGGCTGGTGGCGGACAGCGCAAAGTAAATGCCGTTTGCGGTGAGTATTCCGGCAGCCGCCGGCAAGGTGCGCCGGAGCGCGCCGCGTACGCCTTGCGATACCGTATAAAACACGGCCGGGCCCGGTGACAGCGACAGCGCTGTTTCCATCGCCAGGAATAGGAGCCAGGTCTTAAACGTCATAAGGAGCCAGGCAGGCTCCCGCGCGCCGTGCTCACTTTTGCGCTTGCGTGAGATAAGGCGACAATACGCGCTCGCGTTTTGCGAAATTTCATAGGCGGGCAATCATCTACTCTCATTCCAATGATGGCAAGCCAGAGGCGCAGGTCAGGTCGCGTCTGCTCGACAACGGCAACGGTCTCAACATGCACGTGCTCGAGGCGGGATTCGAATCCGCGAATCGACCTTGCGTTATGTTGCTGCATGGTTTCCCTGAAATTGCGTACAGCTGGCGCAGGGTCCTGCCGGCACTTGCGGCGGCCGGTTTTCATGTCGTAGCGCCCGATCAGCGAGGCTATGGACGCACCACCGGATGGGATGACCGGTATGACGGCGATTTGGCTTCGTTTCACCTGCTTAACTTGGTGAAGGACGTGCTGGGTCTGCTCCACGCGCTGGGAATAAACCGCGTCTCTTCGGTCATCGGGCACGATTTCGGCTCACCCGTCGCTGCATGGTGCGCACTATTGCATCCGCAAGTTTTTCGCTCAGCCGCATTACTCAGCGCTCCTTTCGGCGGACCACCGCGGCCGGCATCCGCTGCGCGGTCCGCGATGGCCGATCTTGCTGAATCGCTCGCAGCGCTGCATCCGCCGCGCAAGCACTATCAGTGGTATTTCTCGACGCGCGCGGCCGACGCCGACATGCGCGATTGCCCGCAGGGAATTCACGCCTTTCTGCGTGCCTATTTCCACATCAAGAGTGCCGACTTCAAACCAAATGTTCCCCATCCACTCAAATCCTGGGCCGCCGACGAGCTCGCCAAAATGCCCAAGTACTACATCATGGATTTAGCCAAGAACATGGCGCAGACCGTCGCCGAACACGCGCCGAGCGAAGCAGAAGCTGCACACTGCGCTTGGCTGACCGACGATGAGCTTCGCGTCTACAGCGGTGAATTTGCCCGCACGTCATTCCGCGGCGGCCTTCAGTGGTATCGCAACACAACCGACGCGAACGGCGTTGCGCAATTGCAGACCTTCGCCGGCCGCAGCATCGATGTGCCGTGCTGCTTCATCGCCGGAAAAAGCGACTGGGGTACCTATCAGAGCCCTGGCGCATTGCAGTCGATGGAATCATCCGCCTGCAGCCGGTTTCGCGGCGTCCATCTGGTCGAGGGCGCGGGCCACTGGGTTCAGCAAGAACAACCCGCCGCGGTCAGCGAACTGTTGATCGACTTTCTGGCGCGTGAGACTTAGGAGCCTGGTAGCCATTCGACACTCATCCTCCAGCGTGGGCGATCCCCGCGAGAAAGCTCGACACATGCTCGTTCAAGAATGCCCGATCCGCCGGCGA
>Ga0210387_10003156_pt1 | contig 12666 bp, 13 predicted proteins | sample IncBWC7OmetaG_FD_160108 | JGI IMG/M metagenome (GOLD analysis project Ga0210387, IMG submission 160108) | Forest soil microbial communities from Barre Woods Harvard Forest LTER site, Petersham, Massachusetts, United States - Inc-BW-C-7-O ...
TGTTGTTCGAACAGGTTCCTTTGGGAGAGTCTGAGACTTTGTTGACGAGAGCTCCTTCTTTCTTCTCCGTATGCCGGGGTCAGCCATGCCAGTCGGTCGTGTTCAGAATCTTCAGATCTAGAGGAAAGTGACCGTGGTCACGGTCACCGTGATCATTCATAATATTAATATTAATATTAATGTCCAACTAGTGCTACGTCACATGTCACGTGATACCAAGTAGTTTTAACATTGTGCGACTCTTCGAGCGATACAACCAACACCTTCAAACTAGCTATAGCACCTCGTCTCGTCAATCAAACACCCGGGGATGGAGGAACTGTGCACTGGTATTTTGAACGCAGTTTATAAAGCGTGTCCTCGATTGTTTGAATTCCCTCTCGGGTGCAATTTCTAAGGTGTACGCCCTTTACTTCCCTGCCGAAATCGAAGGATCTGCGGAACTTGGGAGGGATGCAACAGTTGGATTGACATGACGTGCTGTTTGAGAAACTGGAATGGTGTGTGGTGAAGTTGTGGATGTACGTCTGCCATTCCAGCTCATTACACCATGCTTTCATTAATCCTACCCAGCCAAGGTTGTCGACGCAATACATAGTCGTACAAACTAACATACTCCTTGACCTTAAAACACCTCAAGCCCACTGCTTCACATCCTCCTCACTCGGCCCAGCAGGTTCATCCGAAGCAGCAAGGTTGCATTGATGGAACACCCGTACCTGATCTGGGGTGAACGCACCCACAACAGTGTGCAAAACACCTCGGTTATGGAAAAGAACCAAATCCCTCTCACGCCTGAAAATTCGGAATTCGGTGCCAGATTCAACAATGCGAGGTAGAGAAAGAAGCCTCACCAGTCGTGCGGGTAAATCAACTATTGCAAGGTTAGAATGATGGAGAAACCAGGATGTATTCAGAGCTAACTCACTGTTGGGGCAATGGCAGGACGCTGCATCTTGTACAATAAAGCTCGAACTTCTTCCAGATCAGTAATGTGTCCACCATCGGGGTACAGTGCGCCCTCGCGATTCGCGGCCGCAGGAAGGGGCTCAATCAAGAATTCTGCAACACCGCAAGGATGGACTTGGAAGTGTAGCTGATTGGTTCCTGGATTCTTCCAGACCTAAGTAATTAGGCAGATTCGTCAGTGAAGCCGTATCCAACATTTGCATTGAAGAAGAACGCTCACCATGGGAAACACTTTGAGCTTTGCCTCTTCCCAGGGAGGTAGCTCATCAAGCGACAATTCCAAGGCTTCCGATTCGATGCCCAGCCCAGTCGGCATCGCGTGGGCAGGCGACATCCATACGTATGGATGTGGCGCATACTTAACTTTGGTTCTCACCGAAAGACTCTTCAATTCTGGTGGCAGAATATCAAACATCGTCTTCCCGCTCACAAATGCTGTAGTCCCCAACGGAACCCTCAATTCATCGCCACTTCCATCGTCGTACCTACACGTCTGCGGAGACCCCTTCGGAACCTTTATCCCATACAACGTAGTCACCTTCGGGGGGGAGAGCTCGTAAAGTGCCGCATCGATATGCCAGCGATAGAATCGTGTTATGCCATTGGCTTCGTCTTCGGGGGAGACACGCGTCTTGTGAAACGTCGTGTGAGAGGGGTGTTTGAGCTTGGCTTCCGCTAGACCTTCGTGGTTGTAGACTGTACCATTCCCGATAAGCTGGACTTGGGGAACACGGGGGACCGTCTTGAGGTCAGGGTGGAGGATCGATTTCTTATTGCCTTCTGTTTTGTTGTTTCCATGTCCGTAGCTCTCTGAATCTGGATCGAAGGCCTGTTAAGACGTAATTGTGAATTTGTTGGAGTGATGAATACGCGAAGCGCACCTTTGTGAGAGCATACTGTTGTTCTGGCGTCAGACTAATGTCGCGGAATAATAGTGCATCATGCTACCGTCGTCCGGGGAATTGATATAAAACGTCTCTCGGATCTGATTACTGAGCTAACGCCAACATACCTGGTACAAAGCGTCCTGAATCTCCTTGAATTCCTCGGGTTTCATTGTCCCAGGATCCACACCTTGGACTTCCCGGCCAAAGTGAGCAAACTTGGAAGGATCTGCGCTGGCTGGAAAGGGCAAAGGTAAAAGTTCAATAGCCATGGTGAAGACCGATAAGAGTTGGATAACGGAAGATCCGATTTCGAGTTGTCACTAGTACAGTTTATTTGCGATATGGCCGTCCGAAAATGGAAAATTAACCCCTGGGCGGCCCTGGCTCCCACCGTTATATCGGCCTCATACTCCGTTCTGCCGAAAACGAGGCTGGAAATTTAAAAAAGCACTTCATCGAGTAGTCTATCATGCTCATACAAATGTCCGATTTGATCTCCGCAGAGTCGGGAAAAGTTTCGCTAGTTGTTTTCCCTCAACATTTATTAAGAGTGAAAAAGTATAAACGAGCTGAAGCTGAACTGCGCTGGGTAACCTGGATTGCAAGGTGGTACTGGTCTGGAATTTCGTCCCAATTACTACATGATCAAAAGGTGGAATTTTGTTGCCTTTTATTTCAGATCACCACGATTAAGCTGGAGCGCTCTGCTGGGACTCTAAAGATGTCCATTGTCCTTCCACTGACGTTAATGAAAGTCGACGAAGCGAAAGCTTCAGCATGGAAAGCCAAGGGATGTAGTAGGCCCAGGCGAAAATATTCCTAGAGTTGCTTCCCGACAAATTTGGACTAATCCCATGCAGATCAAATCGTAGCGATGTAAAAAACGAGAAAAATGCAGACCTGCCAGAAGTCCAGCCAGTTAATAGTATTGCCTAGTTTTTTAAACACAAAGCTCGAGGATGTTCATGAGAAACGATGTCCGTCCGATGGGAAAACGTCGAAAGGCCTTTTGATCCTAACATGAGCAAACAGTCTGTCTAATTTTGGTCTAATTGCAAAAACCAAGTCTAACCAAGTCGGGCTGCAACTTGAAACACACTGGAGGTTTTCGTCGTTTTCGACGAAACAGCGGTTCAGCCTCAAGGAGATGACTGCATCGTGTACGACACCAAAATATGGTAGGTGATTCGGCGAGGAATTCGGGGCAAGGATGTGGCATCAGTACTGACAGTAGATCCACAGTTTACTTTTTTTCACTTGTGCAAGTACCAGCAAGTGTAAGCAAGTGAAAAAAAGTTAGAAAAGTCACAAGCTTTTGATTTTACTAGTGAACAAAAGACTCAATAAGTCCGGAAAAATCACTTGCCAACTTGTCACAAGCCAAAAAGTGGAAAAAAGTTGACAAGTAAACTGTCATTTTACTGATGGGAAGAGCTGTGGGATAGCACCGACTATTTCGGCAGTATGGGCGAAAGCAACGGGTGGCAGGACCGTGAGGGCTCACTATTCGTGGAGTTATTAGCAAAAAACATTATTGAGACAAGAAGCATAAGGAATATGCGTGTAAAGCACCTGAAATGTCGGGTAAGTCAAGTAAGCAAGCCGATATTGAACGTGATCGTTTTCATTCCAATGGTAGACACCAGCACGGCATGCGTACGTCTGTACTGACATATGCATCCATCTGAAGGATTGGTTGGCCTTCCTAAACTTCTGTAGTGCGCGTTCACTGAGGGAATTGATGACTAATGCATCCAGACAGCTTAAATTTCGGAGGAGTTTATCCAGAGTTATCCCCGACGTCGTGGGAACGTGCCTTGGATTTCTAAAAACCGGGTTCAAGTTCAAGCTTTCACTGGCAAGAGTTGAACGTTGAACAAGCAAAGCTTCTGCTTATCCATTCATCTGGAGAATATCGCCAAAGTATTTGCGATACAACGGCCACCATGGTTCTAGCTACATCTTTGCTCACACCGGAGGATTTGCCCGACACGCCAGGCTTGAATGGTAGCATAATTGGCACTTCCGACATTTTAACGCCCTCGTCTACGCATTCCGGAGAGACTTCTCCGACACTCAACGACAACGAGGATTTAGCAGAGATTATGCCTTCTAGCCAGAAGAAGAAAAAGAAGAAGAAACCGAAGAAATCCGCTAAAGCCAAAGAAGCTGCACTCAAAGCGAAAACGCCAGCTCCCTCCGACTTGGATGGTCGGCCCCCTGTACTCTGTATTAGCAGAAATAAGCACTGGCGCTACATTAGCTCCTACCATGTATGTTCTACGTCCTGTGTCATGAGGCTTATGTTTGATGAGCACGAAGGGTCCTTGGCTCCAACTCCCTCTTGAGCTTCTGGAGTCTTTACTGGTTTTAAACTTGGACCCCGCTACCCTTTCCACGTCAGAGGCCCGTATGCCTCCCGTTCCCTGTCCCTTGGTCAGCAATTCTAATAGCAAACAGCGCGACCGTGGATTCCAAGGTCACAACGACTACTCGCCGCCGGACTCTCCTCGCGGAACGTTTCCCTCTCTCCCACTCCCTTCTCCATTTCCTATGCCGAAACATGGCAAAGCAACGCCACCTCCCATTGATCCAGGTGTTTTTCGCTCTGTGACATCCATTCGCCGCCTCATTGACGAAGCTGCCGAATTATCCGTCCGTGCTTCTTCGGGTCTATCAGCTGCAGAGCTCGGATCCATGCGTGGTGTTGGCTCATCGGGCGTAAACAACAGCCCGTGGGCTGCAGCGCAATCGCTAGGGATCAATCCCCTTGGGATCAACGGCGGAGGGGGAAGAAATGTCGCCATGTCTGCCATGCGGGTTCATCGGCTAAGGGCTCTTGCAGTGCAGAAGCTTGCACAAGCATATAAAGCGGATGAAATTGCATCAAGCGTGATGGTGATGCAGGGCGGCAGTGTATTCGATGATGTTGCAGAACGTGTGCTCAAGTTTGGTATGTCCTGACGTTTTTTCCTCCTCTAATTGCTTGTGTCGAATGAAAAACCTAAACTGTAGATCCCAATGATGTGGATGCTAAATATGTGCATTTCTTCCATGAAAAGATACCCTCTCGGTTGGTCCAACTCTCGCATTACACTGGAGTTACTTTCCGATTAATATTATTTTTGTAGACAACTGGCGGAATCAACTACCAGCCAAATCCTGGATGAACTTATAGCAGCCGAGCCCCAACGTCTCGAATTCTACCGCACCCGCGGTATAGTCCATTGTTTCCGTGACGAATATTCTCAAGCGACTAAAGACTTCACATTCGCACTCAAAGAAGCGAGGGCTGTTCGCAAAGCGAAAGTAGCTCACAGGAACAACAGCTCCCAAACCGAGTCCCGCAGCAGAAGTGGCAAGAAGAAGAAGGGAAGCAACAAGACGAATGGCCAAACCACTCCGAATGGGACCAGCGCCTCGGAGAATACGGTAGAGGGACCTGATGGAGAACCGCTATTACTACACCCGTCTGTACTGCCGGATGCCCCTGATCCTATTGAGCCGCAGTTGCTGTTCCTCCGTGGTGCTGCGTTCCTGCAACAGGCTGTATTTCTTATAGAAGGGGCAGCCTTGAAGCTTGAAGGTATTCGCAAGGTCGCGTCGGTGGATGGTGCGGAACTCAGGTTGTGCTATATTGAGAATGGGAAATATGGGGGTGTGGAGATTGGGAATCCTGACGGACCGTTGGGAAAGAAAGATGGGGCAAAGGTGCTTGCTTATAAAGAAGTGCTTGCGGAAGAAACCTTCAAAGAGCAAATCACCTCGTTGCTGAAGAAGAGCATGCGGGACCATGAAAAGTTTCTGTCCCACTTCGATACGCTCGAGTCGCCCAATGCTATGCCTAACGTCGACCTCGCGCACAAGACCGAGTACGCCTTTCTCCTCTCCGAGTCTATCCGTCCGGGGAACCACTCCAACAACCCCCCACCAATGTCGGAGAGTCCGGCCATGTTCACAACGTACCATCCTCTCCTGGTCGAATCTCATTTTAGCGTTCTTATCTGCCAGTTGATGCTCGCTGACTTTGTCGCCATACTCCCCACCTTTGCACGTACGGCGTCGCTTGTCGATGGGCTCGAGGGGTACCCTGTGTTCTTACCCCCGAGGTCTATGGCCCAGGCTGAGTTTATCGAGGTATTGGAAAGGCTTGCTGGAGGGTGGAAGAATGGGGTACAGCCTCATTCTCTGTCTGATCGTGCGCATATAAAAGGTAGGCTTGCGATTGAGGCTCCGCCGCCGCCTGCCACAGATTCGGTATCGTCGTTCTCCTCGTCTTCCAGTGATCCTGACCGTCACGCGCTTTCTTCGAGTTCCAAGATCGAGTCCAAAGGTCAAAGCAGTTCCGGATCAGGATCAAGCTCCACCACTCAGCAATTGGGAGATGATAACACTAATACTGCGGCCAACGGATCTGCCCGTGTCGACGTCACTGAAGCGCTGGACTGCGCACGTATCCTGCTTGCGCCTGTTGTAACACGTCAACGGGAGAGGGCGGAGAAGGCTGCTGTGGAGAAGGCTGCTGGACCGAACAAGAAGAAACCATTGTCGATTAACATTCCATTGCATGGCCCCAGGGTAGAGATTATCCTTGCATGGCTTGGAGCAGTTCATCTGCCTGAACTGGATGTTTGAGGTGGTGATAGATGTTGGATTGGGAAGTGAGGTGTATTCGATTTCACCTGAGGGGGGTTAGTTTAATAATTCAAGGTTGTTTATGATGTAGGATCCGACCTCTTGAGATATTCCTTGGATACCTATATATATCGTATTGTAAAATGTTACGGCTTATTCGTATTCTACTTCACTCTCTAGCATTGATTTCGTCAAAGTTGAATTACAATTAGTGAGGGACATTGGTTTGCCAGCCATCCTGCGCCAACATTCCCAAAAAGACTCACTCCTCCTTACATGGGCTGACAATCTCCCTTCTCGCCTGACGAGCCACCCCTTCAAGGTATGTATTAATTGATGGCACAACCAGTGCTCCAATAACCATCACGGGCACGAGCAAGAGGACAGTCGGTACGACTGAGGCGGGTAAAACGCCAAAGTAGAGGGGTTCGAGGATTACAATAAATGGTGTGGCTGCCGATTCTGTCGGTTTGTGATTATTGGAAGAATGGGGTCCGGGAGTGCGGATGCCGGTGTCTACGAGGCGAATCCGTGCGTATTTTCGACGAGTTGTCGTGTTGACATCAAAGGTATCAATCCTGGATGCGTTGAACCTGGTTAACAGTGCCTCTGGGTCGTATACCTGGATCGAAAAATCCGTGGGGAACTAAGAAACATATAGTCCAATCGGGTTGGTTTACGTGCAAGAATGAGATAGGTGGATAAGCTCATATGGGGAAAGGGAAGAACTCACGGAAGCCGGCCAAGATATACGCAACGTAAATTTGGAGTACGCCTTCCACCCTTCATGGGCCAATTCGAGTATGACCCACAATTCATCAGGACATGCGCGTGGGTGAGACCCTGAGTCTGACCCGCTGGAATGGGAGTCTGATAACTCTAGTAGGGATGGTTCGCACACCAGTTCGAGTGGTGTGCCCAGTAGGGCCGGGCGAAGACGCCACTGCCTTTGATTCTCTTCATAATGCAGTGCCGGCCTGATGAAAGCGGGGGCATAACGATGAGTTCGTTTTCACATAAGACCTATTCATATTACCATCGGGCTGCCTCGGCTATGTAGACTTCATTCGACTTGGGTGCACTGAAGTTTATGATCTCGGTGTTGGCGAGGGCCGTCGTATGTAGTGCGAAGAACGGCAGTAAAATGACCCAGGGATTCATAAAATGAAGCAGAAACTGATCAAAGATTAGTGCACTAGTACATAGTGCCGGACTTCGGATCACGACCCCCCCTCGGCCACTGGCACGGTATGTCTCTCCAACCTTGAATCGGTTGATGTCCTCCTATTTCTCGCTTCTTATCATATTATCATATAGTTTCCTCAGATGTGAGACATTTGCTCAGTAGAGTTAGTAAGTCCATCACAATCCGTGGTGACGACCCTTGCGTTTTCGACTGCCATCCAACTACCATCTGTTTGTTCCCATCCATATTCCTGCCTTCAACCTGTTACCTGTCCGACGTTATACTACTTTCGAACCAAAATTCGACAAGGCTGTCAGTACGCGATTTGATATGTTTTGAACGGAGGGTTGAAGTTCGTGATCAGACAACCGTGGAAGGGATCCCCCTCTAACAATATTAAAAGGTGACTGTAGGCCAGCCAGTGAGCATCTACAGAGAAACACTATGAGATTCATAATTGGCATAGGGTATTATATCTACAATGAGTATCTCGCTGACTGTCTGGACACCAGCCGAGGCCCTCCTTATGCTGAGTGCTGGTGCAGATGTGAAGTAACATAATTGTGCGCCAAAGTGGTGGATGGAATTCGCCGATTGACGAGGAGAAACCGTAACAACGAGAGTGATTCGGTTAAGGTAGACACATCATACGAGCCTAGGCCTGAGACAACTTGAAACGCGAACTAGTTGGCGATAACTGGATAACACAGACTGCGCCATAGGTTGAAGATAACAGAATAAGGAATCGAGACATGGCTAGCGCTGGGCGCCCGCTGTACATGTTAATCTCCGACTCATCGGGATTCAAGTTTGATCCATAACAAAGGTTTAATTGCATTTGAAGTCAGGTCCAGAATCGAAGCGATATCGATGGTGACATGGTACCCATAGCCGGTGTATTGGGATCCAGCACTTAGGAATCGGAGCATGTCGTTCTGGTTTAAGGAATTCTGGGCTCATCTTATCGGTTGAAAAATCAACGGCAAAGAAAGTATCGCTCACTGGCAGGCCTGACTCACGTCAGCGTACACGTGAGGTCAAGAAATGATATGTAGAGATGCATTGACTAATAAACCAGGGAGAACGGAAGCGTTACACGACGAAAATGAGGTTCCAACAAAGGTAGTATGACGTAGGACAATAGTTGAGAGAAGTTGGATATATACAATGAAGGTATAGAGATGCAAAAGCGACAGACGAATAAAATGAAATTCCAGATAGCAAAGCGATGTACAGTTGGTGACGACGAATCCAGAGCGTGGAGGATCATGCCTGCCAATCATGAGGGACGGTCGGACGAAGCAGGAGCGGGGGAGAATGTTCATTATCACTGTCGCCATCAAATGTCGCATGGTAGCGGCTCCGAATAATCGACTCATGAGCCATGCCACGAGAAAGAGGCGGCGAGTGCGGCATTTCCGTGCGGAGCGAAGAGACTGCCATATTCGTTGCAAAACCCGTCGATTCGGAAGATGAGCCAAAGAAAGTGTTTGTGGAGTAGGCGACATAGGCTGATGGGGGATCTCTCATGGTCGTTGATGGCTGTTGGGGAGAAGATCCGAAGGAGGCATTTGTACGGGAGGATGGTGAATGGGGTTGTTTCTGGACTGCTTGGAGAGGACCCGAGCTTAAGCCTCCTTCGGGTAGCGGTTGGAAGGAGGGGAGGTCTTTATGGACTTTGAGGTGCTGCAGAAGGTTGTCGTGCCGGTTAAAGAATTTATAGCAGGCCGGGTGGGAGCATTTGAATGCTGGTGTTGGCGTGTTGCGTTTAGTATTAGTTGTAAGATGAGATATAATGCGACCCACGTTTTTCATGAGTGTGAATTGACCGAATATGACGCTTCAGATGCTCTCCACGATGGAAACACTTGCCACAGTCCTCCACATCGCAGACATACAACCTCGTTTCTTTCTGTGTTCCGTCCTTCTCTGCAATTGTTTTAGTCGGCACCCTCCTTCCACGACTTTTCTTTGTCAAGTTGGGAACAGGGACGGGCAGAGTTGCGCGTGATCTTGGACCACGGCGGTCAAGTGTCGTGCCAGAAGCGGAAGATTCGAGGAAGGTTATTTGAGTGGTAGGAGTCGTGGGAGGTGTGTTGATAGAAAGGGGGGGTTCCGAGGCATCATCGTGTTGGACGGGTGGAGGGGTTGAGTGTCTTGGTTCTGACGCCTCTACCTCTGCTTCTATTTCATCTACGGGACGCTTTCGAGATGATTTAGTGACCTTTAGAGATGACGGGGTTCTCTTCGGCTTCTCGACTATGTATTCTTCTTCACCGCCCCTGCGTTTTGATGTGTGGCCTGTCTGGGACCGAGTAAGCGGTCGGTGAGGGGGTGAATGTGCACGCTTCTTCTTGGAGGATATTGGGTCAATGGCATGCTCGCCATCGCTCTTCTGCAATGGTGCGGGTAATAGAATCAACAAACAGGTTGCAAGCAGTTCACCTGAAAATTACACGACTCACCTCGTCCTGATCAGACATGGTAGACCTTCCATCCTCATCTATGGCATCACGAAATTGCTCTATGTCTAATTCCTCCATTTGCTTGAGCTTATGAACAAGCACCATGGTTAAATGTTACTCGGGCTGCGACGTAATCGTGAAAGGGGGGCAGTGTCAGCCTTAGCTTGTCACTCAGGTTCAAAAATTATATTCACCAAAGGAGAAGCAATGGGTATAGACGAGTTTGTAGATATAGATAAGAAGACCAGAGAATAAAATGTGCAGTGGAAGATGTGGTGAGTGCCTTGAAACCCCTGAGTGAAAAGTTTGCCTCCGCGTCGGCGACACAGCGTTGATGGCCACGTGGTGATCATCCTCCATTGTGGCGCGCAATTTACAACACAACCCCTATCTCAAACTTTCCGTTGTGACTATTACTAGCAGTGAGCACTTGATCTGCCCAAAGTCATAAATAACCATCAAAGTATCAAGTAATCAGTACTAATAATTGGATTGGACCTTTGTCTGACCTAAAGATATAAATTTGCACCCTAAACACTCCTTTAAAGCAGGTAAATTTTGGGTAAATTATTACACCTCAAAAGTCTTTTACCAAACTTCTTTTAGAGTGGCTCACTCTTCCATGTTTGATCTGACACTATCCTTCACAGTCATTGATAGATATTGGGGAAATGTCATGAATGTTTTCTAGCTTGGTCAAGTTGGTCCAAGTGTTTGTACAAAAATTTCTCCTATCTTATTTTTGTCCTAGCAATTGTTGAGTTGCCCATTCCTCAACTCCTCATTAGGGTAGAACACAGTAGACAGAATCAGCCGATTTTGAAACCAAAATCCTTGCGATCAAAGTTGAATTTACACTAAAAAAATGGATTTTGGTTTCAATTTTGGTTTCAAAATTGGCTGATTCTGTCTACTGTGTTCTACCCTATTGCATCCAATATTAGAAATTTGAATTGCAGGGGTACAGAGAAGGGTATGGACAAAGCCAACCTACCTATGCCTAATAGTGATCAGTTCTGAACCTAGGTTTGAACCTGAACTTTTGAGAACCAAACCAAAGTTCAGTTCAAAGTTCAGCCTCAAGCCCAAACCAAACCTAAGGTCCAGTTAAGGTTCAGGCAAGTAGTACTTTGTCTGAACCTGGTTCAAACAGGTTTGAACCAAACCAAACCTGAGCAGATTTGGGTGTAAGTTTGCCCCAAAATTGAGCCAAATGTGGCATTTGTCAACTGAAATCTGGAAGAATCAAAATGTCAAGTATACCTGATAAATATCAAAGGCAGAGCATTGCCCTCAACACCTGGAGGATCAAATGTTGTGTGATCAGACAAAAAATCATGCCTATGGTCATTGAATATCTTCTTGGGCCAATAAAATGACTGAATGGTACTTTTTTTAATTGTTTGGGTTCAGTTCATGCCATGGTTTGGACCTCAGTGAATCTGAACTGAACCTGGCTGAACCTGAACCTGAGGTTCAGTTTGAGGTTCAGCCAAAGTGCCAAACCAAAGGTCCAGTTCACAGTTTGGGAAATTTTGGAAAGAACCAGACCAAACCAAACCATAACATCACTATCCAGCTCAGGTAAATACTTATTTTTTTGTGAGGCACACTTTGGATATATAACTTTAAAATCAAATGAGAAAATATAAGCTAATGTAGAGAATAACATCATTAACATGTGCAACAATAGAGGGTATCAGGTGTATATATCAGGTGGGGCCAATATTTCTCAAAGATATCTCAGTATAATGTGAATGTGGAGTACTCGATAAATATGAAAAAGATTGAGAATAAATATTGATAAATGTCCAAAGGCCATATGTGTTCACACATTCAGGCTTGCAGCATGGTCAACACTACTATCTGACAGCTTCTTCCAATGCCCATGCTAATCATTGGTGATCATGGCCATCTCTGATCTTCCTCTCCCCTTGTTTGCTGCTGCTGGCTCTGACGATGGAGATACCAACTTGATATAACAACCAATATTTATAATATTTGTCACACTTCTTTTTGTGGAGCACTTGTGTCAATGCAAAACAGGTAAATATATAAAACACTGATATATACACATGCTGATACCCTCTAGGTTTCATTTTGGGTGATTCATTGACCCATCCATAACCACTTGTTCATTTTGCAGCACCTCATCAATCAGTAGCAGATGGCAATATATTTGATTTGACATTGGTTGTTTTTCTTAAATTGTGATCTTAGACACAAGAGAGTTGCAAGAGAGCAGGAGTCAGGGACTGGCACCATCACTACATGAGTCACATGACTGACAAGTCACCAGTGGTGGCTCACCCTGCAGGAATTCTAGAATATATTATGTCATTTTATATGTGATTATTTTATTTGATACAAGCTTTGGGACCTGTGCCTTTGTCATGGCTTGCTCGCGTTGCTTGCAGCCATGACTCCGGCCAGGTCCACAGCTTGTTGGGGGTTCCACCCCCAAACCCCTGGCTTCATCTCAATACAATGATTTGCTCTTGTTTGTTGCTTACACAATGATTAC
>Ga0210387_10003158_pt1 | contig 12663 bp, 13 predicted proteins | sample IncBWC7OmetaG_FD_160108 | JGI IMG/M metagenome (GOLD analysis project Ga0210387, IMG submission 160108) | Forest soil microbial communities from Barre Woods Harvard Forest LTER site, Petersham, Massachusetts, United States - Inc-BW-C-7-O ...
GGCAAGCTCGCCAGCGGCAAGCTCCCCTCGCTCCGCCGCCTCATCGACAACCAGCACGAACTCATCGCCGCTTTCGAGGAAATCATCCGCCGCCCCGGCGAGCAGGAGGAAGTCCTCCGCGCGATGGCCGTGAGGTGTTTGACCTGAAAAACGCCAAAGGATCCATTCACAAAGTTTGAGCCAGATGACTAATTGTCATTCCGAGCCGGGCGAGGAATCTCTCCTTCATTTGGGCAACAGATCGAGATTCCTCGCCCGGCTGCCAATGAACTCATGCCAGTTGCGGTTCAAATTCAGCCTTCCAAGGTGGAGCGTGTCGTCGGAGGGTCGCGCTCCACCCGCGCTGCCGCGCGAATCGGTTCATTGGCGCGTTCCACGCAAGCCGCGCAGCGGCTTGCTCAGGGTCTCGGGATGACATTAGCTTGGCTTTGGTCGTCTTAAAATCTGTCTCTGCTTGCTCTTTCTTTTCAGTCGTCAACCCTGCGCTAATTGTTATGCGTGGGGTTCCTCGCCTTTGAAAAAGCCACCGACCGCCCCCGCCGCCAAACCTGCGCCGCCTGACGCCACCGAAGATATCGCCGACCTCGTTGCGCCGCCTGCGCCAATCGCGAACGTCCTCGCCGAGCGCTATGCCTCGCCAGCGATGAAAGACATCTGGTCCGCGCCGGGCCGCGTGCTGCTCGAACGGGATTTCTGGATCGCGGTGATGAAGGCGCAGAAGGATCTCGGCGTGCCCATCCCGGCCGAGGCGATCAAGGACTACGAACGCGTCAAAACCCTCGTGAACCTTACGTCCATCGCCAAGCGCGAGCGCGTAACGCTGCACGACGTAAAATCGCGCATCGAGGAATTTTCCGAGCTGGCCAACCGCCAGTTCATCCACCTCGGCCTGACCAGCCGCGACCTCACGGAAAACGTCGAGCAACTGCAGATCGTCCGCTCGATGAAAGTGGTTCATCACAAGATGGTCGGTGCACTGCTCGCGCTCGCCCGCCACGCCGAGGCGCACCGCGACGTCATGATCACGGCGCGCACCCACAACGTCCCCGCGCAGCCCACCACCCTCGGCAAGCGTTTCGCGATGTTCGGCCAGGAACTGCTGATCGCCTGCGCGCGGCTGGAGGGGTTGATCGACCGCTATCCCGTGCGCGGCTTGAAAGGTGCCGTCGGCACCCAGCTCGACCAGCTCACGCTCCTCGGCGGCCGCGCCGACAAGGTCGCCGAACTCGAGGCCCGCGTGCTCAAGCACCTCGGCTTCCGTGCTTCGCTGATCGCGGTCGGGCAGGTTTACCCGCGCAGCCTCGATTTCGACGTGGTGACCGCGCTCTTCCAGGTGGCCGCAGCCGCGGCGAGTTTCGCCACAACCCTGCGCCTCATGGCCGGGCAGGGCCTGCTCACCGAGGGTTTCCAGGACGGCCAGGTCGGCTCCTCGGCCATGCCGCACAAGGTCAATGCGAGAAACTGCGAGCGCATCTGCGGCTTCACCACCACGCTCAGCGGTTACGTGACGATGACCGCCGGCCTCGCCGGCCACCAGTGGAACGAGGGCGACGTGTCGTGCTCGGTCGTGCGCCGCGTCGCGCTGCCCGACGCGTTTTTCGCCATCGACGGCTTGCTCGAGACGTTTCTCACCGTGCTCAACCAGATGGAAATTTTTCCCGCCGCCATCGCCACGGAGAACGAGCGCAACCTGCCCTTCCTCGCCACGACCACAATCTTGATGGAAGCCGTGAAACACGGCGCCGGCCGCGAAACCGCGCACGCCGCGATCAAGGAACACGCGCTCGCCGCGGCCAAGGCGATGCGTTCCGGCCGCACGACCGGCGACATCGACCTGCTTGCGCTCATCGCCGGCGATAAACGCGTCGGCCTCGGCAAAAAACAGCTCCAGGCCATCCTGGCCGAAAGCAGCCGCTTTGTCGGCGCCGCACCGCACCAGGTGGACGCCTTCGTGGCCGAGGTGAAGCCGCTCGCACGCAAATACCCGCAGGCCGCCTCCTATCGCCCGGGCAGATTGCTGTGACTCGTTAAACTGACCACCTGGGCGTTCGGAGTAATTTTGCGCCATTAAATGTGCGCCTCTCCGTCTTTCATTGTGCAGAGCGCTCCCAAAAACGTCGAACGCCCAACTCCGAACGTCGAACGCCGAACCAAATGCGACGAATTTCATGCTAAAATCAAAGCATGAAACTTACGGACACCGAAAACTGCGCAAAGAAACCGATCTACGACCTTGAGGACCGTTTGCTCGCATACGTTGTCCGTATAATCCGGGTAACCGAGAAAATGTCACGGTCCAGGGCTGGACGGTACGTTGCCGACCAATTGTTACGAGCCGGGACCTCACCCTACGGAAATCATGGCGAGGGTGAATCGGCTGAATCTCGCGATGACTTCATACACAAGCTACGCATCTGTAACAAAGAACTCCGCGAGTCGAAGCGGTGGCTGCGTTTGGTTCAGACAACTCCACTGGTCAACAAACCTGAATTACTCCGGTCACTAATTTCCGAAGCCGACGAACTAATTCGCATTTTCGCAGCCAGCATCCGCACCGCACAACGTAACCGTTAGTCAAGGCAGCTTCGGCGTTCAGCGTTCGGCGTTGGGAGTTCGACGTTTTCCCTCATGCCAATGTTTCCGCGCCGGCTGAACGAGAGGCTGGCAAAAAAGAGCCCAATTAATGCGAGCTCTGCCGCCGCTATGCCCGCTTAAAATCAGCCAGGGCGGAAATTTTCGTTTGCCTCCGCCGCGCGCAACCCGTTGTGTGTCCTTTCGCGTTTTTTAAACCTTTACTCAAACTTGTCATGGCTGAACTCGTAGGAAATGTCTTGGTGGGCCAGTCCGGAGGCCCCACCGCCGTCATTAATGCCAGCGTCGCGGGCGTCGTCGCCGAGGCGCTCAACCACAGCTGTGTCGAGGAGATCTACGGCTGCCTCAACGGCGTGCTCGGCATCCTGCAGGAAGACCTGATCGACCTCGCCGCCGAGTCGCAGCAGCAAATCCGCGCCCTCCGCCACACGCCCGGGGCCGCCCTCGGCACCGTGCGCTACAAGCTCAAGAAACAGCAGGACTTCGAGCGCGTCATCGAGGTTTTCAAGGCGCACAACATCCGCTATTTCTTCTACTGCGGCGGCAACGACTCGCAGGACACCGCCGACAAGATTTCCAAGCTCGCCCAGCAGCAAGGCTGGGAAATGCGCGTCATCGGCGTGCCCAAGACCATCGACAACGACCTCGTCGGCACCGACCACTGCCCCGGCTACGGCAGCGTCATCAAGTATGTCTCCGCCACCGTGCGCGAAATCGCCGCCGACAACGAGGCCATGGGCCAGCACGACCTTGTTTCCATCCTCGAAGTCATGGGTCGCAGCGCCGGCTGGATCGCCGCCGGCGCCTCGCTCGCCAAGCGCCGCGACCACCCGCACGACCCGCCCCACATCATCCTTTTGCCCGAAGTGCCCTTCAGCCCGGAGAAATTCGCGGCCGACGTGAAACGCATCCTCGCCCGCGAGAAATTCTGCTTCGTGGTCGTCGGTGAAGGCCTCGTCGATGCCGACGGCAACTACGTCAACGCCGACGGCGCCACCGATGCTTTCGGCCACGCCCAGCTCGGCGGCGTCGGCGAATATCTTTGCGAAGTCGTCGAGACCAACCTGCCCGGCATCAAGGCCCGCGTGGCCAAGCTCGGCATTGCCCAGCGCGCCGCCGCGCACTGCTCCTCGAAGACCGACAACGATGAAGCCTTCCTCGCCGGCCAGGCCGCCGTGCGCGCCGCCGTCGGCGGCGAAACCGACAAGATGGTCACGCTCGTGCGCGGCGAAACCGACCACTACACCTGCGAGACCGGCCTCTCCCCGCTCAGCGAAATCGCCAACGGCACCAAGAAACTGCCGCGCGAATGGATCAACGAGGACGGCACCAGCATGAACTTCCAGTTCCTCCGCTACGCGCAGCCGCTCATCGTCGGCGAGGTCGCCGTGCCCTACGACGCCGGACTGCCCAACTTCGGCCACTTGGAAAAAGTCCGGGTGGAAAAGCTCCTGTCGTCCTACGAAATCTGAGCGCCCGAACAGCTCTTTGCAAAAAAGGCGGCCCATCCGGGCCGCCTTTTTTTGTGCAGGTGTTTAGATAATTCGGTAGGGGCGGCTGCCCCCAGCCGCCCGTTGTTTTCAGTCCGTTGAGGGCAACGGACCCTACCAAAATTTATCAGCTCACGGCGATCTTGCGCGGCTTGATGGCTTCCGCTTTCGGCAGCGTGACGGTGAGAACGCCGTTTTCGTAGGCGGCAGCCACCTTGTCGCTCTGCACCGCCTCGGGCACGCTGACAGAGCGGCTGTAAGAGACTGATTCCCCTTCTTTGCCGTCGGCGGCCGGCGTTTTGCGCACGGCGGTGATGGTGAGATAGCCGTCGGCCAGCTCGACGTTGATGTCTTCTCGCTTCACCCCCGGAAGTTCGGCCCGGACATAGGTGTGGTCTTTGTCCTCATAGAGCCCGACCGGGAACTGGCGGGCCGCCGAGACTCCGGCGACATCAGTGAGCGCAGTTTCAAGCAGCCGGTCGATTTCACTCTCAAGCCCCGTCCACGGGTTGCGTGAAAAGGACAGTACCGGAGCAAAGCCGTGGCTGGTGGATTGGATATAACGTGTGATATGCATGGTAATTTTCTCCTTTTGATCTGAATGGATTTGGTTGGATTGAAGTTAACCGCCCTTTTATCTGCATGCGCGGTGCCGGGCAGTGGCACCAAGCAAGTCACGGAGCATCTGCAGGTTAGTGTTTTCGAGGCAGCCGCGGCGGGAAAAAATTGCCCACCCTATGACGACACACACGGGAAAAGTTTGCACGGTACGCCAAGGCGGAGTTCGTTGTCTGTCCAACCCGCCCCCCACGCCATGTTACTCGCCGTGCTCCTGCTGCCCCATTTTGACCTGAAAACATATGAGCGGGCCCGCGTGCTGCCGGCGGCCGAGGCCGCGCTCCAGGCCGAGCCGCGCACCATCACGGCGGTCGCCAACCCGCGCAGCCCCGGCGGCCCGCACGATTTTTCATCGGAAGGCGATTACTGGTGGCCCGACCCGAAAAACCCCGCCGGCCCTTACATCCGCCGCGACGGCCTGACGAATCCCGACAACTTTGTCGGGCACCGCCACCTCCTGCTCAGCTTTGTCCGCGATGTGGACACGCTGATGGCGGCCTACCGGTTGACGCACGAGGACCGCTACGCCGCCGCGGCCGTGCGGCAGTTGCACGCGTGGTTCGTCGATCCGGCCACGCGCATGAATCCAAATCTTCAATACGCCCAATCCGTCAAGGGCGTCTGCACGGGCCGCGGCTTCGGCGTCGTCGACACCGTGCACCTCGCCGAGGTCGCGCTTGGCGTCACCGCGCTGCGCGGCTCGCCTGCGCTCACGCCAGGAGAGGATGCCGCCATCACCGGCTGGTTTCGCGACTACCTCCATTGGATGCGCACGCATCCCTACGGCATCGACGAAAGCAAGGCCGAGAACAACCACGGCACCTGCTGGGTGCTGCAGGCCGCGTGCTTCGCCCGGCTCACCGGCGACGAGGCCGTGCTCGCCGACTGCCGCCGCCGCTTCAAGCAAATCCTCCTGCCCGGCCAGATGGCGGCCAACGGCAGCTTCCCGCGCGAACTCACCCGCACCAAGGCTTACAACTACTCCATCTTCAACCTCGATATAATGACCGCCACCGCCCAGGTGCTCTCCACGCCGCAGGAAAATCTCCTCACCTATACCCTGCCGGACGGCCGCAGCATCATCCGCGGCATTGAATTTCTCGCCCCGTACCTCGCCGACAAATCTGAATGGCCCCGGCCGCCCGACGCCATGCACTGGGATGCCCTGCCCGCGCGCCAGCCATCGCTCATTTTTGGCGCGCTCGCCACCGGCCGCGAGGACTGGCTCAAACTCTGGGAACGCCTGCCCGCCGACCCGACCGACCCGGAAGTCCGCCGCAACTTCCCCATCCGCCAACCCGTGCTCTGGGTTCCCTAGGGCGGTTTTAAAATCAGGGTAGCCACGAAGGACCACATCCGCCTTCGCCAAGGCTTCGACGGACAGGAAGAACCCAGAGAATAACTTTTCTTTGAGCTCTATGTGCTCTTTCGTGGCAAAAAATCCGACTGGCGGCTTATCAAGCGTCCGAGCGGATGGAACGACATCCTCTCCATGGTCCAGGCGATATGGTTACGGTTTTATTTAAAATGCTCTAGCAGGCTCACGCGGACGACCGCGCGTTTGAGCTTTGCACCGGCAGCTCAAGCCTTGCTCGCAGCCCAAATCATGTGTTGCGTCGGCCAGCATAGTTTTTCAACAGCCTGCTTAGTGCGGTTTGTTGACGGGCTCAACCATCCACACTCGTGAACTTCGACTTCGATCACGTCCCCGACCGCCGCGGCACCGACTCGCAGAAATGGCAGAAATATGCCGACCGCGACGTGCTGCCGCTTTGGGTCGCCGACATGGACTTTCAAGCGCCACCGGCGGTGCTTGAAGCGCTGCACCGCCGCGTCGACCACGGCGTGTTCGGTTACGCACGGCCGGTGAAGTCCACCGTCGCTGCCTTCGTGGACGCGCTTGCCACGCGTTACGGCTGGAACATCGATCCGTCGTGGCTCGTGTGGCTGCCGGGGATCGTGGTCGGGCTCAACGTTGCCGTGCAGGCCTTCGCCCAACCGGGCGAACAGGTGATGAGCTGCACGCCGGTTTATCCGCCCTTTCTCACCGCACCGAAAAATTCCGGCCGCGAAACCCTCGCGGTGCCGCTTGCCCTGAGCCGCGCCGAGGGCCGCTGGGAAATCGATTTCGACGCGTTGGAACGCGCCGTGACGCCGCGCACCAAAATTTTCCTGCTCTGCCAGCCGCACAATCCCGTGGCGCGCGTCTGGCGCCGCGACGAGCTTGTGCGCATCGGCGAGTTCTGCCTGCGACACAAGATCATCCTGCAGTCCGACGAGATCCACTGCGATCTCATCCTCGATCCGGGCCTGCCGCATGTGCCCACTGCGTTGCTCGGGCCCGAAATCGCCGCGAACACCGTCACGTTCATGGCGCCGAGCAAAACCTACAACCTGCCGGGCCTGGGCACCTCGATCGCCATCATCAGCGATCCCAAATTGCGCGCACAATATGTCCGCGCCACCGCCGGCATCGTCGCGGAAGTCAATGCGCTCGGTTACGCCGCGTGCGAAGCGGCCTACCGCGACAGCGAACCCTGGCGGCAGGCGTTGCTCGCCTACCTGCGCGGCAACCGCGACTTCCTGAAAAGCTTCCTCGGACGCGAGCTGCCCGGCGTGCGCCTCGAGGCGCCGCTCGAGGCGACCTACCTCGCCTGGCTCAACGTCGAGGCGCTCGGCCTCGCCGATCCGGTCGCGCATTTTGAAAAACACGGCATCGGCCTGAGCGACGGCGCCTTCTTCGGCGCGCCCAAGGGGCAATATGTCCGCCTCAACTTCGGCTGCCCACGCGCCACGCTCGAGGAAGCCCTCCGCCGGATGAAGTCCGCGGTAAAATAAATTGGCGTTCTACGACAGCCTCTTACGGCCAAACGCCCCTGAAATCATGCTAGAGTGTAACCCCTTGGGTTACGCTCAAAGGGAAGTTGCGGCGCGGTTTTGGTGAAGGCATACTGCGAAGAACTGCTTCATGCGCCTGGGGCCCTACGAACTTTCGTCGAATCTGTTTCTCTCGCCGCTGGCGGGCTACACCAACCTGCCCATGCGCCTCACCCTGCGCGAACTCGGCGGACTGGGCTGGGTCACGACCGACCTCGTCAACGCCCGCTCGCTGCTCGAGCGCAACCGCCGCGCACTGCAGCTCGTGGCCACGCACCCCGACGACCAGCCGATGTCCATCCAGCTTTTTGGCGCCGTGCCGGAGGAGATGCGCGACGCCGCCGTGCTCTGCGCGGAACTCGGCGCGCAGGGCGTGGACATCAACATGGGCTGCCCGGTGAAGAAAGTCGTCCGCATCGGCGGCGGCTCGGCGATGATGAACGAACTGGGCAAGACCGCGGCCCTCGTGCACGGCATGGTCGCAGCCGTGAAAATTCCCGTCACGGCAAAGATGCGCCTCGGCTGGGATGATGAAAACCTCACTGCGCCCGACCTGGCGCGCGTGCTGGAGGACGCGGGCGTGGCCGCGATTTTCGTGCACGGCCGCACGCGCGCACAAGGCTTCAGCGGCACGGTCAACCTCGCCGGCATCCGCGCCGTCGCGCAGGCGGTGAAAAAAATCCCCGTCATCGGCAACGGCGATGTCACGACGCCCGAAGCCGCAAAGCACATGCTCGAACAGACCGGCTGCGCCGGTGTGAGCATCGGCCGCGGCGCGTTCTATGACCCGTGGATTTTCCGGCGCACCGAGCATTATTTGCGCACGGGCGAGCTAAGGCCCGAGCCTTCATTCGCCGAGCGCGTGGCCGTGATGCGGCGCCACTTCGAACGCTATGTGGAGTTTTACGGCGAGGCGCAGGGCTCCATGCTTTTCCGCAAGGTCGCGCCGTGGTATGCGCGGCGCTTCGGGCCGGCGAAGGTTTTCAAGCAGCGCATCATCACCATCGCGTCGCGCGCCGACTTCGCGGCCGCGCTCGAGGAATACCTGCGCTGGCGCGCGCCATTCTGCGACGAACACGGCGAGCTGCAGCCAAAGTTCCGCCCCGATCCCCTCGTGGCTTCGTTCCTGCGCGAAGCGGGCGACGCGCCTTCACGTGGCGCGATTCCCGTGCCCAAGGGCCCGGTGGAAGTGTGGTGAAAAGTTATCGGTTCACGGTTCACTGTTCACGGCTTGTTGGCCGGGCTTGCTAACGGTGAACAGAGAACCGTGAACGTTTAGTATTTCTTCACGAGCGTGACACCGGTGGAATCCTTGAAGAGCGCCAGTTCCCGGTCTGGGTCGATGCCGATAAACACGACACCAAGGTCCGAATTGATTACATCGCCGACGTAATAGGTGCTGTTGCCGATGAGCACGCGCGGGTTCTCGCCTTGAAACACGCCGTTGACGTGCAAGTTTTCGATGAAGGCCTTGAATTCCGGACTGGCCGCATCCGCCGGAGGCAGGTCGATGTGCACAGTCTGCACGGCAGGAGCCGCCGGGCGAACATCCGTTCCCGCTGGAGGGACCGTCGGTTGTGGCAGGGCGGCGGGAGAAGATGTCGTGACCGCGACCGGGCCGGGTGACGACGCTGCCGACATAGAAGATGTCGGGGGAACCGCACCGGGAACATTGGTTTCCACCGGAGGAACTGTTTGTTGTGGCAGAGCGGCAGGAGAAGATGTCATGACCGCAACCGGGCCGAGTGACGGAGCTGCCGACGCAGAAGGCAACGGAAGAGCCTCGCGGGACGCATTGGTTTCCACCGATGGGCCCGTTGGTTGTGGCAGGGCTACAGGAGAAGGTGTCATGGCCGCAACCGAGCCGGGTGCGGGAGCTGCCGGCGCAGGAAGCAAGGCGAAAGCCACCGTCCGTTGCCCACCAACGGCGGCAGGTTGAAGCTGGAGCATTGGCGGGAGACTGGCGACAGGAGCAGGCTTGGGCGCGGGCGCCATGGTCACGGAGACGGATGGCGGCGAGGCGTGTGGTTTTGATAAAGTTTTATAGAGGAAATAACCGCCAGCGCCGAGCAGCACGACGACGAGAGCGACCATGGCGGCGAGCCCCATTTTGCCGGGCTCCATTTCGACCGACCGGGGCTTGGACGGCGCCAGCACGTGGCGCATCGGCTTGGACAGCGACGGCACGTGGCGCATCGGCTTCGCGCTAATTTGCGGCACTTTGGATGCCGGTGTGCTTGCCGCCGGTTTGGCCGCGACCGGGGTCGGTGCAGCAGAAGTCTTTTCGCCAGCTTTGGCCATGGCTGGTACAGCCGGGGCAGGCGCGGCTGGCGGTTTTTCAGCAATCGGCGGTGGCTGCGATGGCGGAGCGGGCTTGGCCGATGGCACCGTCGGCAAAGGCAGCGTAGTTGAACCCGCAGGCACAGGGGCCGCTGCCGTTGTCGGCACAGTAGCGGCCTCTTCTTTGCGAAAACTGAGTTTAAGCTTGGGTTTATCCTTGTCCTCTTCAGCGGCGGGAGGTGCAGGGCTGGCCAGAACTGCCGGCGATTTTTCAGCAACAGGTGGAGGCTGTGACGGCGGGGCGGAACTCGAAGATGGCGCAGCCGCAGGAACGTCGCGAAGCTTGAGCTTAAGGGCAGGCTTAGCCGTGGCCGATGCGGGCACAGGTACGGCCACCGCGGAGTTGGGCCCTGGCGCAGCTGGCGGAGGAGCCAGTGGCTCATCGGGCTTGGGAGTACGCGGAGGCAAAGATTCTTCACCCATGGGAGGCCAGCTTAATAACTTTTCGGCAAAGCGAAACCAAAAAGATTTACTGGCGGCCTGAAGAATGGATTGGAAGCACTGCCGTGCCGCCCAGTTTCAATTTCGGGATAGCTTCTCCTCACGTTTCCTGCAAAGTCGTCGCAAGACCCTCATGAAGAAAATCCTGATTTCACTGCTGGCCGGGGCCATCGCACTCAGCGGCTGCCACCGTTCGCACAAACCGAAGCCGAATCCAGACGTCGCGACCGAAGTGGAGCAAGAGTTCATGCAACGATGGGTCGAACAACGCGTGCACGATTACCTCACACAGGGCAAGTTCACCACCGATGCCGATGCGCGAGCCCAGGCGGCAAAGGATTTTTACCAGCAGTATCCTTACACGACCCTGGCCGGCAAAGCCGGGGCGGGCGCGCCCGCGCCGAAGTGATCCCTTCCAAAAACAAAAAAGACGAAGCCCGCGCGGGGCTTCGTCTTGGAATTTAGTTTAAAGCGTGATCAGTAACGACGCTCGCGGGAGAAACCGCCGCCGCCGCCGCCACCACGACGCTCGCCACCACCGCCGCCGCCGCCACCGAAGGAACGGCCGGAGCCTTCTTCTTTCGGACGGGCTTCGTTGACTGTGAGGGGACGGCCGTCAAATTCGACGCCGTTGATCTTTTCTGCGGCAATCTTCGCCTCTTCAGGCGTGCCCATGGTGACAAACGCGAAACCGCGTGGGCGGCCCGTCATTTTGTCCATCGCGACGTAAACGTCGGATACGGTGCCGAATTGGCTGAAGTGCGTGCGCAAGTCGGTTTCGCTGGTCTTAAAAGACAAGTTGCCGACGTATAGTTTGGAGTTACCCATGTGATAATTCGTAGATCCACCGTCCGCTGCCAGTTCTGTTCCCACCGTGGGTTTCAAATCATCACTTAAGCCTACGCTCAGCCAACGACTCACCAGATCCTAACACCTAACGCTTTCTCTAACGAGGGAGTCAGCGACGCAGAGGCGGCAGGCAAACGCAAGTCTATTATCCGCCGGGCCATGGCCTGGCTTAACGCCCTTTCGCTCATAAGCGGGGTTCGCACCCCATGTCCACACAGGGGGTTAAGCCCAACCTGCAATTACAACAAATGGAGCAATCACCCCAGGCATTGGCCGATGCCGAAAGGGCTCATCCGGCGCGGGGCCAGGCCAATTTGAAGACACACCCTAGTTCTTCGCCTCACCGAATTCGTCGCGAAACCAATCATCGAGCAGTTTCTTTTCGTAACGCAGCGTATCGTCGGGAAAATAGGGATTGATCGTTGCCAGGAAATTAATGTCCGTGATTTTGCGTGCGCCTTCCTTGAGGGTTTTTCCGCCCGCATCGACAAGCTTGAACTCAAGGTTGATGCGCGGCGGGTAGACGTCCTTGATGATGCGCACATCCTCGAACCTCGGTCCGCGCTGCGGTTCGAAATCACCGGCCATTTTCACGTCGGTAATGCGCAACGCGAGGTGTTGGCCGGACGAGATGTATTTGTTCGCCTGTTTTTCGATATGCTCCTTGAGGTCGCCAAGGTATTCGTCGCGGAATCTGCCCGTGTCGGCAAAGCTGTCTTTGACGTCGGTGAATTGTTCGGGGTTGACGTAAACGACATCAACGCGGGGTTGAGCCGACATGGTCTCGTTGGCGCAGGCACCGCACGCGGCCAGGCCGAGAGCTGCCAGCAGGAAGCGGAATGTTTTCATGGTGGTGAATGTTCAAAGAGGTATGACGAAACCTGGCACAAAAAAGTTCCGGCGCGAGTCGTTCGAAGGTGTGTCTTTCCTTTCGGAACCTTTTGGTTTAGGGTGTTGCTGCGATGTTCGCCAACCTGCTCCACCTGATTTCGGGCCAGCCGCCCCAAACCTACGAAAACGCTTTCGTGGAGGAAGTTACTGTCACCAGAAAAACGCCGCGCAACCGCCGTGTCGAGCTGCTGCTCATCATCGGCTGGATGCTCATCGCCGTGAAAAGTGTCCTGGTCATTTGGGCTATCCATCGCTGGCACGTGCCATTCAACCCCCTGTGGGTGATCGCTCCCACCGTGATGTTCGCCGCGCTTTGCACCGCTGTCTATTTGTGGCGCGAATAAGAGGCTGCTGGAGGCAGGCCAGACGCCCTCACACCGCGCAAACCGATCGTACTCGTAATCGTTCTCGTAATCGTTCTCGAATAATTTTGAGAACGAGTAAGAGTACGAGAACGATTAACCATGCCACACGTCCCCGGTCTCCGCAGTTCTTACGCCAAGGTCGGCCGCCTCGTCTATTTCGGCCGCATGCTCGACAAAATCCGCCTGCACGCGGCGGGCAA
>Ga0210387_10003159_pt1 | contig 12662 bp, 5 predicted proteins | sample IncBWC7OmetaG_FD_160108 | JGI IMG/M metagenome (GOLD analysis project Ga0210387, IMG submission 160108) | Forest soil microbial communities from Barre Woods Harvard Forest LTER site, Petersham, Massachusetts, United States - Inc-BW-C-7-O ...
CCAATCGAGCGATAAGGAGTATCGAAGCGTATGTTACGTATACGGATTATTTATCTTGCCCTCGTGGCGGTGTTCGCGCTGAGCGCCGTTGCTGCTTCCTCTGCCGTAGCGGTTCCGCATTTTAGGACGAGCCATATAGGCGCAATCTTAGGCACGGGCGGCGAACAGGTGTTCACGGATGAAGCCGGAGGCACCCCGGTCAAATGTACCGCAGCGCACGCAACGGGAAATGCGGAAGCACTAGAAGAAACAGTAACCAAACAGTTAGTCTTATACACAGGTTGCAAAGCGTCCATTGACACCGTTCACCAGATCCACGCTACATATTTAATCCACGCTAACGGAGAAGTGGATATCGACGGTCCGATCGCGATCAAAGTCGAAGGTATCGGTGCCTGCGAAATCGTGGTGGAAGCACAGAAAGGGCTGAAAGAACTTTTATTCGACAACAACGCAGCCAAAACCGAAATAACAGCATTAGCTCACGTAGGAGGAATCAAATCTAAAGGCAGCGGAGGTCTCTGCGGTGGCTCACACACCGGGGGTACCTACACGGGGAACGTCACCTCGAAACTCGTCGAAGTCGGCGAACTGGAATGGGTAAAAAGCTAACGTCTAGCTGAATAGTAAGGGATGGAGTGCTCCCGTGTCACATGGCACTCCATCCATGAATCACTGGGAGCCGAGCGGAGTCTCGGCTCCCAGTTCAACGGCCTACGAGCGAGGGACCGGGGGAGTGAGGGAACAGATGAGGCGCACATGGTCTAGGGAGGTGTGCTGGGTGCTTGTCGTCGCGACGTGTGTGTGCGCTGCGGCGAGCGGATCCGCTGCGGCGGCGGGAGAAGCAGCATGCCCGAACAATGAGCGCCGCATCGAACAGGGCTCCACCTATCTCCCTGACTGTCGAGCCTACGAGCTGGTGAGTCCACCCGACGCTCGCCCGCTCGGGGCGCAAGGCGCGGAAATTGCACAGGCTGCGGTCGGCGGCGCGGCGGTGGCGTGGATGTCCTTCAACCCTCCACAGGACACCGCCGGACAGAGCGGGAGCCAGGAGTACCTGTCTCGTCGGTCGGACTCCTCGGAGGGGTGGTCGACTGTCAGCGTGATCCCGCCGCAATCGCCGGAAGCGGGCGTGAACCTGAGATGTCCACCGTCGATGTACCTCTCGCCCAGCCTGTCGCGCGGCGTGCTGAGCGACGGTTGGCAATCGACAAGCCTACAAGGCGGCGGCCACGAAGAATGTGTGGAGCACAACGAACCGGCGCTGGTGAGCGAACCGGCGGGGTGGCAGAGCGAACCGGAAGGCAGGCAGAACCTGTTCCTCGCCGACCTTGGTGAAGGCGGCCCGCAAGCCTGGCGGCTGATCAATCGGACGCCCGCGGCCGTAATGCCGGGAGACGCGTGGTTCGAGGACGCCGCGACAGGAGAAGGGCATGAATTGAACCGCGTCGTGTTCGAGGAGGCCGCGCAGCTGACCGGGGAAGCTCCTGCGGGCGAAGACCTCTACGAGTGGGCTGACGGGGTTGTTCGCCTTGTGACCTTCCTGCCGGATGGTCAGGCAACTGTCGGGGAGCTGGCCAACGGGCTGGCACACGGCGAAGCATCTGTGAAAGCCGCGGCTTCCTTCACGAACGCGGTGTCCGCCGACGGCTCGCGGGTGTTCTTCACCGCCGGAGGAAACCTGTACGTCCGTCTGCACGCCGACCGCGAACCGCAACCGGGCACTGTTTCCCCGGGCCAATGCGTGGGCAGCGAAAAGGCCTGCACGATTCAGGTGGATACATCACAGGCCGGAGGGCCGGGTGGCGGAGCCACGTTCCTGACCGCGAACCCAGCCGGCACAGAGGTGTTCTTCACCGACGCGCCCGGCGCCGGTTTGACGAGCGACACAGAGCCGGGGAGCGGCGAAAACCTGTACGAGTACGAAGTCGACACGGGCAGGCTCTCGGACTTGACGGGCGATCAGGCTGACGTGCGGGTGCTCGGCTACAGCGGCTTCGGCGAACAGACAGACGGCGCCTATCATCTCTATTTCGTAGCGGAGGGTACCCTGGGGAGCGCCAATGCCCTCGCGGGGCGGCCCAACCTCTACTCGATCGAAGGTCAGGGAGCCGTCCAGCGCACAGCGTACGTCGCCACGCTCAACGACGAAGACGACCGGCGCGACTGGGGCACGGCCACAGAAGAAAACGAAGCTTCCTCAATCGAACTTCTGACAACTAGGACCTCGCCCGATGGCAGGCTGATCGCGTTCACCTCGACCGAAGCCGAATCTATCGCCGGATATGACAACACGCCGGTGCAACCGCAGGAGTGTGCGCAGTCATCGGCGATCAACGGATCGGTCGACGGGCTCTGCCGCGAGGTTTTCCTATACGAAGCGGGCGCGACCCGGCCCGTGTGCGTGTCGTGTCATTTTGGCGCGCGCCCGACCGGGCCGAACGCGCTCGGCGTTCCCGGCAGCCTGCAGGATCGCCGGGCCCCCGCGTATCTGAACAGATACGTGCTCGATGACGGCCGCGTGTTCTTCGACTCCCCCGACCCGCTCGTCACCGAAGATGCCAACGGGGTCGAAGACGTCTATGAGTACCACGAAGGGCATGTGAGCCTGATCTCCAGCGGCACGAGCCCCGATCCCGCGACCTTCCTCGACGCGAGCGCGGACGGTACCGACGTGTTCTTCACGACCGGCCAGCGGCTGCTGCCGGGTGACGCGAGCGATAGCTTGAGCCTGTACGACGCCCGCGTGGACGGTGGCTTTGCCGAACCGGCCGCCTCGCAATGTGAAGGCGAAGGCTGCAGGGGCTCGACGCAGGCTTCGCCCGCCGTTGCGACACCGGCGACGAGTGCGCTGACAGGACCCGGCAATCTCGAACCGGCGCCCGTCCCTGCCATCGTCACGAAACCCAAGCCGCTGACACGACGACAACAGCTCACTCGGGCGCTGAACGTGTGCAAACGTGACCGCACCAGGCGGCGGCGCGTGGCGTGCGAACGCACCGCTCGCCGCAGGTACGGTGTGGCGAGCGCTGTGCACAGCCACTCTTCGTCGCACCGCACCCACCGGCGGGGTGCGAAGTGAGCTCGCGCGGAGTCTCCCCGGAACGTCACGTGCGGTGCCTATGGCAAGTGGACTGTGTCTGTCGAGCGATCTGCATCTTGGCGTCGGTGCTCGCAGCGGGGCTCGCGCTAGCGCCGTCCGGGGCATCCGCCAAGATCGTCCATGAAGAAGTCGGCAGCTTCAATGTGGAAAATCAGCTACTGGCGGGCGTGGCGGTCGACAACTCCGCGGGCGCCAACAGTGGTGATGTCTACGTTGCCGACATAGACGAATCCTCGCTCGCCAGTAGCGTCCTGAAGTTTTCGAGCACGGGCCAGCGCATCGCCACGATCACCGGTGCGGAAACTCCCGCGGGCTCGTTCGGCTTCGTGAATCTCTCGACGTTCGCGTTCTCGGGGATCGCCCTCGACAGCTCCGCGGGCGCGAACGGAGGCGACCTGTACGTCGCTGACATCGAACACGACGTGATCGACAGGTTCGACGAAACCGGCAAATTCATCTGCCAGATAACGGGCAAGATCCCCGTCTCGAGCGAAGAACAGAAAGACGAGTGCAACGGCGCGGCCGGCAGCAAGAACGATGCCGAAGGCTTCGAACCGACCGCGGTCGCCGTTGACGCCTCGGGCGATCTGTACGTCGCCGATGCAAAGAACGCGGCGATCGACAAATTCGGATCAAAAGGAGAATTCGAAGAAGAAATCAGCGGGCCCGACGTCACGGATCCCACGGAGCTGGCCTTGGATTCAAGCGGCGCTCTCTACTTCGTAAACGGCGGGAACGCCCTTCAGGCGGGCACGGATGCGGTCAAGTACAGCGCAGGTACATTCACCGTGGTCGATACGAGCGAACCGCGCGATATCGCGTTCGACCCGAAATCTGGTCACTTCTACGCTCAGGACAACGACGAAGCAGGGGGCGGCGGCGGGCGCCTGGACGAGTACGACTCGGCGTGGCACCTGCTGGCGACGTTCTTCCCGAAAGGACAGGCCATCAGCACGATTGCCGTGAGCGCGACCGGTGAGCTCTACGTAGCCGCCGGCACGACCGGCTCCATCGCGATCTTCGCCCCCGACATCGTCCTGCCGACCGTGTTGGTAGCGCCGGCGAGCGGCGTCTCGGAAACCGCGGCGACGCTCCACGGCGAAGTTTCGCCGGACGCCGCCGACGGCGGCACCGAAGTCACGAGATGCGAGTTCGAATATGTCACACAGGCTCAGTTCGACGCATCGAAGTTCGCCGGCGCCGCCACCGTCGGCTGTGAACCGAGCACGCCATACGCCGCGGCCCAGAGCGTGTCGGCGAACCTCACGGGGCTTCTGCCGAGCACCACCTACCACTACCGCCTGTCGGCGGCCAATGCCAACGATCGGGCCAGCGACAGCGAAGCGCCCGCTGAAGAGACGTTCGCCACGACCGGTGCGCCCACGATCGCGGCCGAGTCGGCATCGGGCATCACGCGGGCCACGGCGACGCTCGAAGCCCAGGTCGACCCCAACGGTCACGACACCCACTATGAATTCCAGTACGGCGAAACGGCTTCATACGGGACGAGCGTGCCGATCCCCGCGGCGGATATCGGCGAAGGGCAGGCGCCGGTGTCAGTCGGCCAGGCGATAGGCGGTCTGAAGCTCGACGCCACCTACCACTATCGCGTCGTCGCCACGAACTCCAGTGGCAGTGTTCCGGGCTCCGACCAATCGTTCACGACGGTCCCGGTCGCGGGGATTGAATCCCAGTCCGTGCTGGCGGGCGCGCACACCGCGACGATCAAGGTCCGCATCGACCCGAAGATGGGATTGGCTGCCCTCAACGGCCAGACGACATGCCTGTTTGAGTACGTGACCGAAGCGCAGCACGCAGCGTCGGGTTATGGCGCCGCCACCACCATGCCGTGCACTCCGGGGTCGTTCACGTCCGCTTCCGAAGGCCAGAACGTGATCGTGCAGCTGGCCGGACTGGCGAGTGACACGGTCTACGACTATCGCTTCGTGCTCGCCAACGAAGCCGGCGAAGAGGCCAGCGAAGCGACGCTGGCGACGTTCGGCATTCAGCCGGGCTCCGCGTCCTTCGGCCTGTTCGACCAGGAAGATGGGCCCTACACGCAGGCCGGCGGCCACCCTTACGAGCTGACGACCGCGATCGCGTTCAACGACACCACATTCGGGAGCGGCTTCTCGCCGTCGAGCGGGAGACTCAAGGATGTCCGCGTGCAGCTTCCCCCCGGCCTGATCGGGAACCCGACGGCCGCGGGCGAGTGCACGGTGCTGGCGGCCGACAGAGTCCCCCCCCAATGCAGCCCTGCATCTCAGGTCGGCGTGCTGCACGTGACGCTCGAAAACGAAGGGGACTTTAAAGGTAACCCGGTCGAACACTCGGTACCGCTTTTCAACGTCGTGCCGTCCAAGGGGGTCGCCGCCGAGCTCGCAAGCGGCCAAATCAACCTCAAAGAGAACGCGACGATTGAGGCTCACGTGCGCACAGGCGAAGGATACGGCGTCAGCGCCGACAGCCTCAACATCCCGACGGTCGGCTTGGTCAAGAAGGTGTCCGTCACGATCTGGGGCGTGCCCGCCGACCCGGCGCACGACTCGCAGCGGATCTGCCCTCCCGGCGAGACGGGCCAAACGGGGGTGTTGGAATTCGTCACAGTCGGATGCGGGTCCGGCGAACAGCCCAGGGCGTTCCTGAGGGCGCCCACGTCGTGCACCGCATCGCCGCTGACCACGAACGTGCTGGCCGACTCCTACAATGCGCCGGGCGAATTCGTGGAAGCCCAGGCGACGATGCACTCCATGGAAGGGTGCGCGAGCCTGCGCTTCACTCCCCGCATCCAGGCGATCCCGGAATCCGCCAGCGCGGACTCCCCGACCGGTCTGCACGTCGATCTGCACATCCCCCAGAACGAAGACCCGACGGGGCTGGCGGAGGCGGATCTCAAGGACGCGGTGGTGACACTGCCCCCCGGGATGGTCGTGAATCCCGCGCAGGCCGGTGGGCTCGTGGGGTGTCCGCTGCTCACCGGCAGGGGCGGGGAGAAAGAAGCCAGGGAAGCAAGAAAAGAAGAAACGGGCATCAACATGGAATCCGAGCAGCAGGCGAACTGTCCGGACGCGTCGAAGATCGGCAGCGTCGAAGTGGACACGCCGCTCCTGGAAAAACCGCTGAAGGGGGCTGTGTATGTCGCGCAGCAGGGCAACGCCGGTCCCGCGCAGGGCTCCAACCCGTTCGGGTCGCTGCTTGCGATCTACGTCGCCGTGGACGACCCGCAGACCGGTGTGGTGGTCAAGCTCGCGGGGAAGGTGAGCGCCGATCCGCTCACGGGCCAGCTGACGACCTCGTTCGACGAAGACCCGCAGCTGCCGTTCGAAGACTTCAAGCTCGACTTCTTCGGCGGGCCGCGCGCCTCGCTGGTCACGCCGTCCGCGTGCGGCACCTACACGACCACCACTTCGCTGACGCCGTGGTCGGCGCCGGAATCCGGGTCGCCCGCGAATCCCTCGTATCCGTTCCAGATCAGCTCTGGTGCCGATGGTGCGGCATGTGCACCGCAGGGGTTCGCGCCTTCGTTCACGGCTGGCATGACCAGCAGCCAGGCGGGAGGCTTCAGCCCGTTCACGCTCGTGCTCGCGCGCAATGACGGCGAACAGGCGCTCAGCGCCATAGCCACGAGGATGCCACCGGGCCTGACAGGACTGCTTGCCCGGGTGCCGCTGTGCGACGAAGCTCAGGCAAATGCGGGGACCTGCTCGCCCGACAGCCAGATCGGGCATGTGACCGTGACCGCCGGCGCGGGCCCAGAGCCGATCGCGCTGCCCCAGGCCGGCATGCCTCAAGACCCGGTCTTCCTGACCGGCCCGTACCACGGCGCGCCGTTCGGCCTGTCGATCGTCGTGCCCGCCGAGGCGGGACCGTTCAATCTCGGCACCGTCGTCGTGCGCGCGAAGGTCGAGGTGGACCCGCACACCGCGCAGGTGTCGGTTCTCAGCGACCCGATGCCCACGATCCTGCAGGGCATCCCGGTCGACGTGCGGACCGTCGACGTGACGGTCGACCGGGAAGGCTTCCTGTTCAACCCGACCGACTGCGGGCCGTTGAGCGTCGACGGGACGATCACGAGCACGCAGGGCACGAGCGCTGCCGTGTCGAGCCGCTTCCAGGCGGTGAACTGCGCGAACCTCCCGTTCAAACCGAAGCTCACGGTCTCGACGCAGGGCAAGACCAGCAAAGCGAACGGCGCCAGCCTGACCGTGAAGGTGTCTGAGAAACCGGGCGAAGCGAACATCCACAAGGTCGATCTGCAGTTGCCAAAGGCACTGCCGGCGCGGTTGACGACGCTTCAGAAAGCGTGCACTGCCGCTCAGTTCGAAGCCAATCCTGCGGGCTGTCCCGCCGCATCGGTGATCGGCACCGGGATCGCGCACACGCCGCTGTTGAACGTCCCGTTGACGGGTCCGGCGTATCTGGTCTCCCATGGCGGTGCTGCGTTTCCAGACGTCGAGTTCGTCTTGCAGGCCGACGAACGGGGGGGCGAGGTCGAGATCGTGCTGGACGGCAAGACCGACATCAAGAAAGGGATCACCTCCTCGCGGTTCGAAACCGTGCCCGACGCTCCGATCTCGACCTTCGAAACGGTCTTGCCCGAGGGGCCTCACTCGGTGCTGTCGGCGAATACAAACCTATGCGCACCCACACAGCCGGTGACGGTGCACAGGACCGTCTCCGTGCGCCGCAACGGGCATACCGTGCATGTGCGGCGCGCCGTGAAAGAGCGTGTGATCGTGCCCCTCACGGCCCCCACGACCATCGCCGGACAGAACGGCGCTCAGTTCACCCAGCCGTCGAAGATCGCCGTCACCGGCTGCACGAGGAACGTGAAGAAAAAAGTCAAGCGCACCAAGAAGGTCTCGTCGCACCGGCACGCGAGGGGTTGAGCCGCCAACGCCCGACATTGCTGCTGGGCGCCATTCTTCCATCACTTGGGCGCTACTCTTCCAGCAGGCCTCGGCGCCGCTGCTCCCCTTTCTCTCGGTGGCGCTCGAGTGGCTAAGCTGCCGTGATCATGGCCGCCAACGCCACCACTACTGATCCCGAGCTGCAGCAGACCGCCTGGGATCTCGGCGCGCTCGTGGACGGCGAGGGTCCGGACGGTGTCAGCCGCCGGCTGGAGGAGGCGCTCACGCGCTCGCGGGCCTTCGCCGAGCGCCATGCGGGCAGGCTGAGCGAGCTCGACAGCGCGGGTCTGGCCGAGGCGATGCACGAGCTGGGGGCGATCCACGACCTCGTCGGCCGCGCGGGCACCTACGCGGCGCTCGACTTCTCCACCGACACCTCAGACCCGGCGCGCGGAGCGCTGTTGCAACGCACGCAGGAGCAGGGCACGGCGATCGAGACGACGCTGCTGTTCTTCGAGCTCGAGTGGGCCGCCCTGCCCGACGAGCGGGTTCGCGAGCTGCTCGACGGTGCGGGTGCCAAGGGTGCGGACCTCGACTTCTGTCGCCATCACCTGCGCAGCGCCCGCCGCTATCGTGATCACCTGCTCTCCGAGCCCGAGGAGAAGATCCTCGCCGAGAAGTCCCTCACCGGCGCTAGTGCCTGGTCGCGGCTGTTCGAGGAGCTGACCTCGGCGATCGAGGTCGAGCTGCCCGCCGACGGCGTCGGTGCCTCGAACGGGGACGCGAGCGCTGAGCAGGACGGCGATGGGGGCGGTGAGCAGGCCGGAGATCGGGACGGCGATGGTGGCGATGGCCCGCGGCGCGTGCCGCTCGACCTGGCGCTCAGCAACCTCGTGTTGCCCGACCGCGAGCTGCGGCGCACCACCGCCGAGGCGATCACCGCGGCGCTGCAGCCCGGCCTGCGCACGCGCGCGTTCCTCTTCAACACCCTGCTCGCCGACAAGGCCACCGACGATCGCCTGCGCCGCTACCCGAACTGGCTGGCCGCGCGCAATTTGTCAAACGAAGCCGGCGACGAGTCCGTGCAGGCGCTGATCGAGGCCGTGCGCGGACGCTATGGGATCGCCCGCCGCTGGTACACGCTGAAGGCGCGACTGCTCGGCGTGGAGAAGATCGCCGACTACGACCGCATGGCCGCGGTCACCGACGACGACGTCACCTACACCTTCGCGCAGGGGCGCGAGGTGGTGCTCGACTGCTACTCATCCTTCTCCCCGGAGCTGGGGGCGCTCGCGAAACGGTTCTTCGACGAGCGCTACATCGACGCTCCCCTGCGACCCGGCAAGCGCGGCGGGGCCTTCTGCGCCTCGGCGGTGCCCTCGGTTCACCCGTACGTGCTGCTCAACTACACCTCGCGCCGGCGCGACGTGCTCACGCTCGCCCACGAGCTGGGTCACGGCGTGCACTTCGCCCTGGCCGCTCGGCAGGGCGTGTTCCATCAGGGAACGCCGCTGACGCTCGCCGAGACCGCCTCGGTGTTCGCCGAGACGATCGTGTTCGGGCGGCTGCTGGCCGAGGACTCCACGCCCGCCTCGCGCCTGGCGCTGCTCGCGGAGAACCTGCAGGACACGATCGCGACCGTCTTTCGCCAGGTCGCGATGAACCGCTTCGAGGATCTCGTGCACACCGCCCGCCGCACCGAGGGGGAGCTGTCGGTGGAGCGCTTCGGCGAGCTGTGGTCCGAGAGCCAAGCCGAGCTGCTGGGCGACTCGGTGGAGATCACCGACGGCTACCGCTCGTGGTGGTCCTACATCCCGCACTTCATCGGCTCGCCCGGCTACGTCTACGCCTATGCCTACGGGCAGCTGCTCGCGCTGTCGGTGTACGACCGCTACGAGCAGCGCGGCGCCGAGTTCGTGCCCCAGTACCTCGAGCTGCTGGCTGCCGGGGGCTCGCGCTCACCGCAGGAGCTCGGCGCGATCGTCGACGTCGACCTCGCCGATCCGGGCTTCTGGGAGTCGGGCCTGGATCTCGTCGAGCGTCAGCTGCACGAAGCCGAGGCTGCGGCCGAGGTCGCGCTCGGCGCTAGTGAAAATCAGCCGTGATCGCGTGCGCGCTTTCTTCGTGTTCGCCCACCACGAGGACGCGCAGCTTGAAGTAGTAGTCGTCGGGCGTGGAGGGGAGCGGAGCCCAGAAACTGTTCACGATGTTCGTCGTGGGATGCTGCGGGAATATCTCTCTGACCACCACGTTGTGCCACCACGCTTTCGGCAGCGTGTGTGTGCTAGCCCCGTCCGCCAACCTCCACTCCAGCAGGAGCTCCCGTTTCTCGTATCCGACCACGTTGACCGTGTAGTCGACGGTCGCGCCGACCGGCTGGGGCCGATGTTCGACGATCCGCTCGCGCGCCTGCGCGAAGTCCGCGGCGATCGTCTTTGCGGCCTGGGCGAGGTTCGAGTAGGAGTCGCGGATCGCCTGGTCGACCGTCGGTGCGAGCGCGCATTTGGGGCCGCAATGCGCGGGCAATGCCAGCGGAGCGCTCCTCCCGCCGGCCGATATCTCGCTGAAGTCCATTGGGCCGACCGCGTCGTGGAACACCGCGTCGTCGAGGACTCCGGCGCCCGTGCTCGCCGTGGCGTCCTGCACGCGGAGAATCGCCCTGGCTTTGTCGAGGACCGCATCCACTTCGCTCGTACGGGCGCCGGTCCCGTTCACGACCAGCGCGCCGTCTTCATGCTGGGGCGGGGTGGGAGAGGGCGTTGGGGGAGCGATAGGCGCAGGCTTGGGTTTGCCGGTGGGACCCGTGGCACCGGTGCTGCCAGTGGCGCCGGTCGAGCCCGTGGCGCCGGTTGAGCCCTTGCCTTCCTTCGCTTCTCTTGCTTCTTTCTTGCGCTTCTCTTCCTGGAGAATCTTCGCGGCGCGTTTGAGCTTGGCCGCTTCTTCGGCCTTCTTTTCTCTAGCGGCCTGCGCTTCTTCTTCCTTCAGCCTCGCGGCTTCCTTGAGCTTCGTTTCTTCTTCTTCCTTGCTCTTTGTTTCTTCGGCCCGCTTTTTTGCTTCCTTTTCTTCCGCCGTTTCTTGCTGAGGTTTCGTGCCGGCGCCTTCGTGTTCGCCGCCGCCCGAGCTCGTGTCCTGACCGGTCGTCGCCGAGTAGGTCGCCTCCGCGACGGCAGAGCCGCCTGGCACGGCCGCCACCATCACGATCCCCGCGCGTATGGACGGGGGCGCCGTGTCGCTCACCGTCTGGCGGTGCTCCGCCCACGGTGCGGCTTCCTCGTAGGCGTCGCCCTCGGCCTGGGGGGAGTTTTCATTTTCGTATTCTCCGAGCAGAATGTTCGGCTCGACCTTGGCTTCCTTGATGTCGGCGTTGTTTTCCGGAACCGCCGCCGAGATCGTGCTCGAATCGGCGCTGTGGCTCGAGCTGCTCCCGAGCGACAGGAACGTCGTCCCCGCCGTGTAGATGGCCACTATCGCGCCGGCCAGCGCGCCGGTGGCGAGGATCGCGGTTTTGGTGTCGCCGAGCAGGCGCTTGAGGGTGCGCATGCGCTGATGCAGACTACTGGAATAGGACTGTCGGATCAACTTTATCGTCGGGCCCTTCCAGGCTCGACGAGAGCGCTCGATCGGGAGCATCAAGACGCGCGGACCCGCGCTAGGTCTGAATCGTCTGCTCTTATCCCTACAGCAAACCGAGCGCGCTGCCGACCCCGTGTACGAGGTTGAACAGCGGCTGGGGCACGATGCCGAAGAAGAGGATTGCGGCACCGCAGACGATCGCCACGAGGGCCACCTCGGGCTGGGGTGCGGCCGCTTTGGGAGGGGCGGACTCGTCCAACTCCTGCGAGCCGCCCGCCAGTGTCGGCAGCGCGCTCTCGCCGGGGATCGCTCCCGGCGTGGGGGAGGCGGTGGGCGCGTCAGGGGAGAAGGCAGGAGTGGTGGGCTCATCGGCTTCGCTCGGCGCCTCGCTCATCCACATCGCCGCGACCACCGGCAGGTAGTAGCCGAGGGAGATCATCGAGCCGATCACGATCACCACGCCCAGCCACGTGTAGCCTCCGGAGACGGACGCGTCGATGAGGTAGAACTTGCCTATGAACCCCGCCGTCGCGGGGATGCCCGCCAGACCGAGCATCGCCAGGGTCATCGGCCAGGCCAGCAGCGGTCGCTCGCGGGCCAGGCCGCGCATCCCGGCGACCGAGTCGCCGAGGCTCGTTTCCCGCTCACGCGCGAGGATCGTCGCGAACGCGGCCATGTTCATGAACAGGTACACCGCCAGGTAGAACACCGTCGCCTGCGCGCCCAGCTTGCTCGCGACGACCACTCCCGCGAGCATGTACCCGGCCTGCGCGACCGAGGAGTAGGCGAGCATCCGCTTCAGCGAGGACTGCCCGAGCGCGCCGACGTTGCCGACGATGATCGTGATCGCGGCGAGCGTCGCGAGGATCGGGGCCCACTTGTTCTGCGCGCCGATCGCGGCGACGTCGAAGAAGCGCAGGAACACGCCGAGCGCGGCGGCCTTGGTCGCCGTCGCCATGAACCCGGTGATCGGGGTAGGCGCGCCCTCGTAGACGTCCGGCGTCCACTGGTGAAACGGCGCCACCGAGGCCTTGAACGCGAACCCGACGACGACCAGCGCGAGCCCGATCAGCAACAGCGGGTCGGTCGCGATGTTGCCCTGCGAGAGCGCCGCCGCGATCCCCGAGAAGTCGGTG
>Ga0210387_10003160_pt1 | contig 12660 bp, 20 predicted proteins | sample IncBWC7OmetaG_FD_160108 | JGI IMG/M metagenome (GOLD analysis project Ga0210387, IMG submission 160108) | Forest soil microbial communities from Barre Woods Harvard Forest LTER site, Petersham, Massachusetts, United States - Inc-BW-C-7-O ...
ACTAAGCCCGCATAAGAAATCGTGTGGTGCGGGGCGCGGAACGGACGCGGGGGTGGCAGCGGCGTATCCGAAGTCACAAGGCCAGCCACCGACTGCACGGCGATGACGTCCAGCGCCTCCTCTTCCGATAGCGTCGGCAATATCGTCGGCAGGCGTCGCGCCAGCATGGTCTTCCCGGCTCCCGGTGGGCCGAGCAGCATCACATTGTGGCCCCCGGCCGCGGCGACTTCGAGCGCGCGCTTGGCGCTGACCTGCCCGACGACATCGGCGAAGTCGAGTTCCTCGCGCGCGTTGGGCGCCGCGCGCTGGGGCACAACGACGTGATGCAGTGTGCCGGTGCGGAGGGCGGTGACGAGCGCGCCGAGGGTCGAGCATGAAACGAGGCGCTCCACCAGATGCGCGATCAGCGCGGCTTCGGCGAGGTTGACGGGCGGCACGAACAACCTGTCAGACCGCGAGCGCGCCACGTGTCGCGCGATCGAAAGCATGCCGCGGACACCTCGGATCTCGCCATCGAGGCCGAGCTCGCCGACGATGATGAGATCGTGCAGCGTGTGGGGATCGAGCTGACCCGTTGCGGCGAGGAGCGCCAACGCAATCGGCAGATCGAACGCAGTCCCGACTTTCTTAGTGTCGGCGGGGGCAAGATGAACGACAGCAAGGACGCGTGCCCGTCGTTCGCCGCACGATCCGGATGCCACCAGCTAGAGGTGACGGGCTCTCGAAATCCGCGTACTACCGGCGGCTAAGCAAAGCCAAGGCTGCCGGTGCCGTTGCCGCTCGTGGCCGGTGAGGGCATCATGGATGCCATGCCGCCATCGACCCGCCCGCCCGTGCCCAAGGGGCGCAGGACCCCGCACACGCCGGCCGAGAAGCGCCGGAAGGCCGCCTTGCAGGCCGCGCTCGACGCCCTCGCCACGGCACGCCTGCCCGTCATCGCCAAGGGGGCGAACCTAGCAGCCGTCACCCTCTACACCTGGGGTCACCCGGAGCGTCGGCAGGTCCCAACTGCCGATCGGCTCGTCGGTGTCGCGAAGGCTATTCGCGCCGCGGCCCGTCGCCTCGATCGGGCTGCTGATCGTCTACAGCAAAGCGCCCGATCCTGACTGCTGTCGTCATCCTTTCGCCGCTCTGGGTGTAACCCAAGCCGAAGCCACGACCCGAGGCGTTGATGCCCCGGGGTTCACGAGGTTACCCGGGGTAGCACAGGGGTGGCACGGGGAGCCATATTGATGTCCAGCTTACCGACAGGCTGACAGACACGGTGTAGCGCCGGCAGCGGACCGTCTTCCTCGGTGTGCGCAGTCGCATGGCTGAAATCCCGATATATCCCGATGGGAAACTTGTTCCCCGACCGAACGGTCGAGGCGCGCTCAAGCAGGGCGGGGTGCACAAGCGGGCCGGCCGCCTAACCAAAGACATGACCGAGTTACTCGAAGCCAAACGGCGGAAAGCGTTGGAGTTCCTCACCGAAGCCTTGGACGTGCTGCACAGCATAGCGCAGGACCCGGAAGCGAAAGCAGAGCAGCGCATCAGCGCAATCGCCGAGCTCCGAGCGAACGCTGAGCGACGGAACGATAAAGCGAGTCTTGAGTTGAACGACAACCGAACCTTCGCGCGGGTAGAGCAAGTGCTGTATCTACCGCCACTCGGCCAGGAAATACACCCGGAACAGTGAAGTCGTGACGCCGAGAGCGATGGAGATCAGCCAGGCTCTAGAGGAAGCAACTGGTGTCACATTCGGGCGTCCTGGGAAGGCAAATCTTACACCCGACTTTACACCCACAGATCCCGAAGCTCGACCGCGGGTAGTGACTTAAAGTGCGGATACCCGAGATCATCTTGCATTCGGTGTGCTTCTTGTACTCACGCGCCGAGTGCGGCGAAAAGGATGTGCTCGGTACAGGGTTCTTCGTAAAGGTTCCGGGAAAAACGCCAGGGACAATTCCGCATGCCTATCTGGTAACCGCAAAGCATCTGCTTTTCCATCCACACGACAAGGAACAGAGAGACCCGCGCCAGCACGTGTGGGTCCGGTTTCGGAATCGTTCGAGCGGTAGTACGCCACGGGTAGAGGTCACGAGCAGATGGTATTTCGGCGAGGATGAAGAAGACGTATCTGTCGACATTGCCGTCGCTCCCTTTTCTCCCCCAGACCGCAGCACCGATTTTGGTGTCATCGGTATCGGTGCTTTCGTCACTGACGAGGTGGCGAACGACTACCGGATCGGCATCGGGGATGAATTGTCATTGTGCGGGCTGTTCTCGCCACGGCCAGGTGCCGACACCGTCCTCCCAATCGTGCGTGCCGGCACGATTGCCGCAATGCCGGATGAGCCCGTATCCGGATCGCGCACAGGGAGACGGCATCGCGTCTATCTTGCCGAATTACGATCCTGGGGAGGCCTCAGCGGATCACCGGTATTTGTCCAACTCGGATACGATCGCGGGCCAGATGGTGCCATCAATGACGACGGCGAGGGCCTTCTACTGGGCCTTGTTTCCGGTCATTTCGGGCAGGAGCGCGAATCTCAGGACCTGCCTTACGTGCCCGATGAACTGAATATGGGCATTGCGATGGTCAGTCGCGCGCAGGATATCATGGCAATCCTGGATCAGGAGGCCTTAGTACGAGAGCGGCGCGAGCGCGAGGAGAAGCACGCCACATAACACCGGATAGGCGCGGTCCTGGGGAGCAGTTACCGGACCCCGAGGCGGCGCTCATGATCGCTCCTATGCGGAAGATCTGGGCGTAGCGTAGCGTGTCGCTCTACGCCGCTTCGCCTTCGACCGTCACCGAGGATTCCGCTGCCGAGCGCGATGCGTTCGCATCCCAAACTTCGCCCGGCCGAAGGGTGGAGTGGACATACTGCGGCGCGGCGACCTTGATGTCCCACGGCAAGGCAGTTATGCCTGGCGGGAGCGGAATGGGGTCATCGTTTTCGAGGTAAACCTCAAGCGATGCGCGCAGCGAAGCCCACGTCTCGTCCTCAAGCTCGTCTTCCGAATCAGCCGTCGCTATAGCCGATGGAATTTCGAGAACGCGGCTTACCAAATAGCCCTCGGCAGCGCTGCGCTCGACTTGGATAGTCCACGGCAGTCGCAACAGGGCTGACAGCTTCTGTTCGAGTGTCCAGGACATCGGCTTATCCTACCTCTGGGGGCAGCAGGTTGTTCCGGCGCAAACTTGCGATCATGTCGAGTATATACTCCTTCCTCATCCGCCCAGCTCCCTTATCGACGAGCCCTATCGTCACCGCCGGCAGTCCGGGATCCTTCCGTCGCCATTTACGGTGGCTACTACCACCCTTGGATGCAAGCGCGAAGCCAAGCTGCGATAGTATGCCAGCGGCGTCGTCGTACGTGTAATTGCAGGGGTTGGGGTCATCCGCCATCACCTGTAAGCGTTTGCGCCAACTTGCCATGCTGCGCTAAGCCGGAGGCGCTTCGATAAACGAGAAATCAGTCTCGCCGACCGCCTTATCATCGACGACGACCTCGATTACGTAGTCACCGAGCCCAGGGACTCCGACGTTGGTCAGCAGAGCGAATAATGTTGCAGCCAGCGGGCGACCCGGGCCGACAGGCACGAGGCGAAGCTGCGGGATCGGGAGGCGCCACACCTCTTTCGCATCAGCGTCCCGTATTACAATCGCACCGGTGTGATCCGTTCCGTCGGCGAAACTGGCTTCGAGGCGAGCGACAAAATAGCAGAGCGGCAAGATGGTCGGAGCACCCGCTGGCACCATCCACCATTCGAAGATGCCAACAGCTATTGCCTTGCCGTTCGCTCCGATGCCCGCGTAATCGCATAGGTGAGCGTATTTCAGCGCTATGGCCACTCACGCCCTCGCCGTGTCGATGACACAAAGGGTTAACCCGCAGCGCGAAGGTATCAGTCCGTAGCAAGGGCGGAAAGCCCAACACGCGTGGCGGTCGTTGCCAGGGGCATGCCGCATGTGCAATTCGTATCACCTAACAGGCACATTCATGACATACAAGAAGCAGCGAAATGATCGCCTTGAGCAACAAAGGCGGCGAGACCAAATGCAAGATGCGCATGCAAATACCCGCGTCCGGAACCGGTGTCATCGGTGCGATGGGCATGCCTCGGAAACCAGCCATCGAGATCACACCGGACGGTCGAGTGTACTACGTCGACCACCGGAACGCCCGCTGGCGCGTCCACGACGTGGCGTTCGGTCCACCCCACGCACGGCCGCATCAGCGGCGCCGGCTTGCACCCGGCGATGGGCGCGCTGGCTATCGCTACTTCGTCGGCGAGAGTGGCGAGCAGCGGTCATACCGATTCACGGCCGACGATAGTCGAGACGTGACGGTCGAGGTGCTCGACCCGCAGCTGCGACGCGCCGAGTTTCCGGCGCGCGGTCGATTCGACGGCGCTAAGCACTACACGCCCTGACCAAGCGGGTGGTATAACGGACGGCACGCGCGACAGTTGGGCGCAATTGGGCACTTGACGGTCCAGCGTGGGCTATGTGCCCACCGTCACACCCGACCTACCGTGGGAGGCTCCCCGTGAACGCGGGGACGGCTCTCTACTCACACGGAGGTTGCTATGTCTCGTCCAATCGCCCGTATCGCTCTAGTGTTGGCCGCGCTGGCTGTCGCCGCATGCACGTCACCGACGACGCCCACGTCTCAAGCCACAGCCCACACTCAACGGGCTACGACCTCGAAGCCCACCGTCACGCCCATGTGCGACGGCGGCGTAACTGGAGGGACGGGCGGCTGCTGATAGCCAAACCCGTGCGCTTTGCGGAGGTGGTCACTGGACTGCCTCCGCAAAGGGCCCTTGCCGCTCATCGATTGCTCGGAGAATCGGATCGAGCGACCGATCTTTAAGCGGAACCTGCGGCGTGGTTTGGTGTCGCTCGTCTTTGGCCTTCAAGAGTTCATCTGCGCGGATGACTAGCTGGTTGATCTTGTACGCCTCGGCTACCTCGATTGTCCGCTGCAACTCCAAGCGCCCTGCATCGCTTTCACCAAACCGCAGCAGTCCTTGGGCTAGTATGAGGTGATAGTGCGCGAGCAATCGGCCCTTCATAGGCTCGACGGCCAGTTCTAACCGTAGTTTGTCGAACATATCGCGATCATCACGCAATGGAGCTAGCCGCATCAGATTAATGCCTGCTAGAGTCCTTTGGTCAGAACCAAGACGCGCGGGCGCATTGCGGACGAATTCGCACACAGTACGTGCATAATCGATATGACCCAACTCTGCGAGCGCGACTGCAAGATCGAGCTCCGCGCGCTCAATCAACGAAGTCTCGAGGTGCGTCGTCGCTGCGATATAGAAAAGCTGGGCCGCGTTGAGATACTGACTGCGGGCGAATGCCACCTGACCGCGCTCGTGCGTCGCGTACGCGACCAGGGCCGGCAGATCGGCATTGCGCGCGTCGTCGACAATTACCTCAAGCTGATAGTCGGCCTCCGGCAGATCGCCTCGGTGCATACCCTCTAGAATTGCGTTGTGCACGCGCAGCTTCAGTGCCCATCGTATGTCCTGAAGCTCGCGCGCGACCGCGATGCCCTCGTTATACATCTCGGCCGCTTTATCGAGTTGGCCGGACTCTCGCAGGCAGTACGCTTGGCGGTCCAAGACAAACGGGAGCAGATCGCGATCAACTGGACGCGACGCGATCAGTTCGATACTCGACGCATAGGCATCGGCTGCCGGCGCCCAATAACCCTCGGCCTCTAGCAATTGCCCCAGGACAATGACCTTTGCTGGACGGGCTGCGCCGCGGCCGCCAACGCTTTTCAGCAAGTCCTGCAGCACGCGTCGCATCGGACCATCTGGCAACGCGTCGACTCTCCGTTGCACGGCCGCCAACTCCTGAAATTTTACCTCTCGCCCTTTGTCTCGTGATGACCATCGATCAAGTAATCGAAGGACCAAGAGCGCGGCCGTCAGCGCGTTGAAGGCGACCGACCCCTCAGGTAGCGCGCCCGCTGCCTCCCAGAAGGCATGGTGTTTTAGATTCGCGCTTGGGTCGGGCCGTCGGCGATCTGGGTCCGGCATGAAGCCTCGGTTGGTGATTTAAGGCTATTCCCGCAGAAGCAACTCGCGGCGCGCAAATGCGTCACATATGACCATCGGCGGCGGCAGAAACTAAAGCCTCGAATCTGAAAACAACAGAGCCGCGACGCGGCATGTCAGAAACGTGTACGTTCATGCACATCCGCCGACGTCGCACCGCCCGTGGCATCATGGCCGCTGTATCGACTCTTATCGGCGCTTACGCTCGTCTCGGCGCGGTCGGGCAATTGGGTCCTGCTTGTCCAACTCCCTACCGAGATCCGTCCACGTATAGCCGAGGACTCGCAAGAATAGCTTGGCGGTTGACAAGTAGATCTTCCGCTCGGCTCGTTCATAGGCGCCAACCATGGTCCGATGGACGCCGGCCTGAATGGCTAACTTCTCCTGCGACACGCCCTTAGCTTCGCGCAGGGTTCGCAGGGCCTCGGCCATACCTTCAAGCTCTGTTTGCCTCGCCACGCCCGCGATGCTACAGCGACGTAGCTAAATCGTCGACCGCGAATTCAGTGGCAGTTAATTAGCAGAGTTCATTGGGATAAAACAGACACTTTCGGGGTGCGATCATGCGTTGCTAGTGTGTGCAACGTTGATAGCACATTTGAGAGAGTGCCGTGGGTAGCAGCCGCGCGCTTCCAGAGCGAAAGGGCAGTCCGTGACGTCGGGCCCTGAGCCGGAGGGCGAACCGTCTTTGCCGCACGAACGCGGCGAGCTGGGGCTCGCCCTGTCGACGAAGGTCCTGGGCGGCAAAGCCAAGGTCCTTATGCGATTCTCCACGCCGATCAGTTGGGCCGCGTTGACGCCCGAACAAGCCGAGAGGTTCGCGCGCGATTTGAGCGACACCGCGCAACGCGCGCGACGGATGGGTGGATGACCCATCGGCCCGCCTACACGCAGCACCCGGCCTATGCCGAATGGCAACGCCTCTCGACAACCGGGGACGTGAGCGCCTTCGATGCCGCCGTCGTGAAATTGTGCGAGGCCATGGGGCTGCAGCGACCCGCCGCATTCGCGTTTTTCGACGGATCGCTGTTGGGCCGACCGGTCGCCCCCGACGATTCCGACGCGCGGCATCGAGCGCCCGGCGCGGACCCCGCGGACCCGCGCGGCCCTCTATCGCATTCGAGGTAGTTCATGACACTGATTATTCGCTTCGACGCCCCCCCGACCGTGGACGAACGGCGCGCAGCGTATCGCTACGCGTGTGACAGTCGCGGGTTGTCCTTAACGGACGGGGCCCGCAAGCTCGGATATGGATACAATCACGTTTCGCTCGTCCTCATCGGTGCGCGCGGGAGCACACGCGCGCGCGTCAAATTAGCCGACTTCATCGGGATGCCGGTCGACGAATTGTTTTGCGATCCGCTGCCCAAGGACACTCACCGTCCTGTTCCTGACAATCGCCGGGATGCTTATAAGCAGGCATGCAAGGCGAAAGAGATGAGCATGCACGCGGGCGCGAGACACCTGGGATCTTCGTACAATCACCTCATGCGCGTGCTCGCCGGCGATCGCAGCAGCGAGCAACTGCGCGCCAAAGTGGCCGACTTCGTCGGGATGTCGATCGACGAATTGTTTTGTGAACCGGTCGGCGCGTGAGAACCGAATCGAAAATGATGATCGAGCCGCCGCTAGAGGCGGTCGCGGTAGCGTTGGCTCGCGCGATGGAAACATTGCGCAAGGCGCGCGGGCTAACGCAGGAACAGGTCGCGTTAGCCGCCCGTATGGCGCGCACGCAATATTCCGATTTGGCAGGCGCGAAACGCGACACGCGATTTCTCACCGTGCGCACGGTGCTGATCGGGCTTGACGTCGAATGGACCGGTTTCGGGCGCACCTTGGAACGAATCGACCCGCTTCCCATGCGCTACGCGACGTCGACGAGACGATTGCGAGACATGCCGCGCCCCGAACGTCCGAAACGCCCGTACGATGACGGGCTCGTGGGTGTGGCAATCGTCGTCCGTTCGTTCCGCGAAGGCCTCTGCTTGGGGGCGCAGGAGGCGTTCGCCTATCGGAACGGTTTCGATCGAGGGCTCGTCGGCAACGTCGAACGCGCCGAGCGCACTATCGGGTTCAACATGGTGCGGCGCTTCGCCGTCGCTTTGGGCCTGACATGGGTCGAGTTTTTCGATGCGCTCGACGTCGTCGATCGACTCGCCGACGCGCGCACGCGAACAGGGAAACGCAAATGATGTGCGTCTACGCGAGCAGTTATTAGCCGATGCCACGCGAACGACCCGGCAGCAGTCAGGTCCACCCGGTTCTGAATTGGACATGTCGATTCTGTGGCCGCATGTGGAATTTCACATCCAACTGGTGCCAGAAGTGTAGAGGCGGCCGGCACCGTCGCGGCGGATGAAAGGCTTACTGTTCGACGCACCCGTCGTTGTCGAAATCGACCCGGTTATCTCAGGGCGCGACGCCGAGCTGTGCCCGAGATGCCGCGAACCGAACGGGCCGGCCCCGTGCAAATGTCATCGCCTGGTGTTTCAATGCAACCCCGATTTTCCTCGCTGCCTCCACGGGCGCGCATTCGGATGGTGGGGATGTCATCGGTGCGGTCGCGTCGCGTTCATGGACAACGACCCGAGACATTGATGGCTTTGACCGCACGCGTGAACCCCGCCAATCTCACAACGCAGGGGCGCGCGGCTGTCGTTGGGGGCGCCGCGCCACTATCTCGCCCGCTGGGACGACCCCGCGCGCCGACCGGTCGCATCGTACTACGCGGCGGTCCGCGCGTTCAACAAGATCACGGGAAGACGGATCAAGCCGCGCCCTTGACGCTGAGCTAGCAAGCCAATCCCCTCACGGGCGCCCAGTCATGACGCGTCAGTACGGTGGACGTTCGCGACCGACGTCCGCATCATCAGAGGTCGACGGCGGGCGGTAGAGGCTGTCCATGAACCTAAGCCCCCGCGTTCCAGCGACCTTTTGCCTCGCCAATGATGAGAACGACTACCGATAGATCACCGCTGCGCGCGACGCGTCAGAGGGTGGGGCGCTTTCGGCGCTCTGTCCGTCTGGCTGCGGTTATTGCTCTGTGCGCCCCTACAGCAGGCGCACAGCTCCCAACGAGGCCTGATGGATCGCCCTATCCGCGAGCGCTGGTTTACGACTCGATTCTGCGATCGGACGGCAGTTCCTATGCGGAGGTGGAAAGCGAACTCGCTGTGCCGTCGAACGGTCAGGTGCGTTGGTTGCCTTTGACTGGCTCACGGGCCACCTCGCCGATCGACTTTGACTCACAGCGCGCACGCTGGCGCGAGGCGGTCGACTATGTGAATCACCGAAATTTCCAAGTATTAGATATTTGGTTCCGCGTTCACGGCGACGCAATGTTGACGTCGCCGGGCGTGGCTCAGGCGCTGTGGCACGAGGTCGTTGACTGCGAAGAACAACGAGCCGCCAACCTAGGCATCACGTCATACGACGCTAGCGGCCACTTTGTCTCAGCGTACAGCTTCGACGTTCCTGATGCGGCAAACCCATCCGATCTGGCGTTCAAGTCGCTTATCCCGGGGTCGGTTCTGGAAACCGCTGCACTCCGAGCCTGTCGAATTCTTCAGACTCAAGGTTGAGACTCGGCTTGTCACCGAGGACGAACCCGCATTCACGAGCCCCGATCGCGGCGCTTCTTCGCGTATGTCCGCTGAGCGGCGGCCCGGGCCGCCTGCTGGCAGGCCCGCGCAGTACACCAATCGTTCTTCCGGTTCGCGGGTCGCGCGCGCGGAGAGAGGAAGATGTCACCGCACTTGCTGCAAATCGCGAGTGATGCATTCCCGCAAACCGTGAGCGCCAAATTGAGCCCGAGCGTTCCCCACACTGAATTCCCCAGGAACAGGAACGTTGCCTTCTCGCCATTAAATCGCACGACCGGCTCTATCTGAGCATAGCGGAGCCAGCGTGACACGAGGCCCTGTAATGTGCCGCGCTCCATGGTGAGCACCTCGCGGCTGTGGCGCGCGTCGATCTTCACGGGATGCATTTCGTCATAGAGTTGCTGCGCCAACTCGGTAAGTGGTGTTGGCTGTTTGACACTACTGGCTCGCTGCTGCGCCCGAATCCCTAGCTCGATTGCCAGCCGTACCTCGCGCGCCAACCGCCGGTATGCGTCGACCGGCTGGCAGAAGCACAGTTCATCACAGGTCGTCGCATCGGCAGTCGCATGGTGCAACGGTTTGAGATGTGGGCGACATAGCTCCAGCGCGCCGTAACGTCGGGCGAACGCGAGAACGGCCCGGCCAATGGTCGCATCACTGCGCCGCGCAAGCCGCACGAAAGCATCGAGCACGCCCGCTGATGGACGACGGACGCGGCGGCTATATCCGCGGACGACGATAGACTGGCCGCCGTCGCGCATGATTGTCAGCGTGTCCGCGACCTCAAGCACTTGGTGCACCATCTGCGGGTACGCGTGCGTAAGCGGCCGCTTGTGACTACCGGCCATGTCAGCCGCAATCACGCCCCGTTCGAACTTGGAGTGTCGTCGGTCGGCCACCTGTCCGCCCAGTGATACCGAAGTGATAAAACAAAGTGGATTGTCGGTATGGCCGGCCGAATGTATCGTGGCCCGTCGATGCGGGCAACAAACACCACACCAAGGCGTGAGGTAAGGACGCGATGGCTACTGCCGAGCAGCGAATGCCAACACCGTTGACCACGGCAGCTCTGCGCGCACGCAAGGGCTATCGGTCCATGCTGGACTGCGTGCTCCGTGGCGACGTCATCGGCTGGCGGGACGCGCGTGGTCGCTGGCTCGTAGACACCGCCGACCTTGAGCGCTTCCTGAGCGCTAGCGAGCAGCGATGCGAGAGGGACGCCGTGCGAGGCGGGGCCCGGTGATGTCGATGGCGACGACGAACGCATCGACGTGGCGTGGCCCGATCGCGACCCCAGGGTATCCGTCGCGGCGGCCGTTGTCGGTGCCGGTCTACGACGCGTTCCCGGCGTCGCTCCTCGTGCTCAGTCGCATGGTGCTCAATCCCGAAGAACGCTACGAGATCGCGTCGTCAACGACGCTAGCGAGCGACTTTCCCGCACCGGCGGCTGGCGAGCTGTACACGTTGCTGGTCGGATTGACGACCGAACGACCCAGGGCGGACGCGCTCGAGATACGGGCACTCGTGAGTGAACGGGCGCCGCACCTTGAGCACATCGTCAACCGCGCCATCGTCGACGTGCCTTCGGTCGTCCTCGATGTGACGACCATCGAGTCGGACCTCGTTGCGCTACGGGGTGGCACGCCATGTCCACCGCCCCCTCCACTCGGTCGGTTCACGCGACTTTATCCCGCACTTGAACGTTGGCGCCAAAGCGTGCTCGCGCCACGGTACAATGCGGTCCCGCTTGAACGCGCGGCGGCGTGGGAGCTCTCGGCACTCATCGCGAAGCGCGAGCGCCGCCTCGGTGACTGGGCTAGGGCGCGCCTTATGGCGCGCACTGTGCTCCTCGAAGCAGCACGCGGGACCGTGGGGGCTGTATGAGCGAACCCACCGTCGCCGGCACCATCCCATCGGCATCGAATGGGAGCGGCGGCCGAATGACGTCGGCCGCACTCGTCGACCGCATCGGGGACCTGCCCGAGCGCAAGAAGGAAGCCGCACCCCGCCGCGGTCGCGAGCGTGCGCCGAGTGGCGATGCATTGCCCGATCCGATCCGCGCGTCGGAATTGCCGCCCGCGCCGCCGATGGATTGGCTCGTGAAGGGCTTCATCCCGGCGAACGAAATCACGATGTTCGTCGGTCCGAGTGGCGTGTTCAAGACGGGACTCGCGGTGCATGTCGCCGCCGCCGTAGCCGGCGGCTATCCCGTGCTCGGCCGCGATGAACCCGTGCGTCAGCGCCCGGTGTTGTACGTCTCGGCCGAGGACCCCGCCAGTCTCGTCGAGCAGCGGTTGCGGGCGTTCGCGGCGGGGCATGGATGGGACGCTTCCCGCATACTCGGCAATGTCTTCATCTACACGGACGAGCGTACTGGCGAACAGGGCATCTCGATCGCGACGGACGAATGGCAAGCCAAACTGCACGCAGTCGTCCGCGACCACAGCCTCGGGCTAGTCGTCCTCGATCCACTCGCGGATCTGATTACCGGAGAAGAAAACTCCGCGAGCGAGCAGCGGCCAACGATCAAATTCCTGCGATCCCTCACGCGGCAGGGCGCGTCCGTGCTCATGAATCATCACGCGGGCAAAGGTCGGGCGGATAAAACGCCGCTCGACCGCATCCGCGGATCGAGTGCATACGCGTCGGCCGCTCGCGCGGTCTTCTCGCTGGATGATGATGGCAACCGATTCGTCGCAGTCGAAAACCCCAAGATGTCGCGCGTCGCGAAGCTGCCGCCGTTCGCGATCTGTAAGGCGATCACGACCGACCCGGCACATCCGGGTGACTGGACAGAGGCGCGGTTGTCGGTCCAGAGCGGAAAGCGCCGGGCGTGCGATCTCGTGTACGACTGGATTGGCGAATTGGGCGGGAATATGGGGGAACCGCGGGGGCCGACGAGTACGGCACTACGGGAGCACGCCAAGGGCAAGGGACTAAGCGGCGAGCAGGTGAGCGCGGCGCTCACGGATCTCCAAGATGCCGGCCGTACCA
>Ga0210387_10003162_pt1 | contig 12656 bp, 10 predicted proteins | sample IncBWC7OmetaG_FD_160108 | JGI IMG/M metagenome (GOLD analysis project Ga0210387, IMG submission 160108) | Forest soil microbial communities from Barre Woods Harvard Forest LTER site, Petersham, Massachusetts, United States - Inc-BW-C-7-O ...
TAGGACGAATGTGTCAGCGTATATTCGACGCTGTAGACGGTTCGACTGAATCCAATAATGCCCACTCGATCCCGATCAATGAGACCCAGTGCAGCTAGATAGTCGATGGCCCCCTCATAGCCTGACATCTGCCGCGGCGCTTCCTCCGGTGTGCCCTGAGCCTTTCCATCTACACCCTTTTCAGTCGAGGATCCCGTCTGCAGCACAACAATGTCTTGCGCTGCGAGAGGCTGTGCTGCGAAGGCGCTGTTCCATGGCCCATTGACCCAGAACTCCTCTTGCGAAAAACCGTGAGTTTGGATCACCAGTGGGTATCGCGTTCCAGGTCGAAAATCAGGAGGATAGTACAGACCGCCTTCCACTTCATGCCCATCTTTGGCTTTCCAGGTAACGCGTTCGACTTTTCCAAATTCTATATGCTCGAATTGCGGGTTCAAATCCAGAACAAGTTGTTTTTGCGGATGTGCTGCGTCGCACGCGTAAATTTTCGGGGGCGTGTTGATATCTTGTTCGAGCGTCACTTTCGGCCGCTCCGGGGACCTCGGTTCACTGTGCAGAGAAGCCTCTTCTGTCCAGGTTGTTCCGACCTTGCGGAACACGGCATTTCCTCGCTCCCGGTGTCGGTTCGGTGCCCTCAGAAACAATTGGTTTGTCTCCGCACTCCATCGGTCCGCGATTAGCTGCTTATGTGAAATCTCCACAAAATTGCCGCTGGTAAGGTCGATTTCAACCACGAACGAGTGTGTTCTCCGCACAGATAATTCCTTAGGGTCGGCAGCATCGAGAGGAAGAAATGCGCCGGAGACCACGACCGACTCTCCATCGGGCGACCAGATTGATGCTCCAAGGGTCAAATCGACGGGACCGTTTATAACCGGTCGGACCTGCCCGGTCGCAGTATCGACGATCATGTATTGACTCAACCAAGAGAACGGCCCTTTATTACGGGAGGCGCGAGCTTCGGCACGAATGAATGGATCCTCGTACTCCCGCCATCCGGGGGGCACGGCGCGGACAAATACATTGAATATCGCGAATTTACCGCTGGGGCTCAGAGAGATTGGCTTTAGCGAGTCGTAATAGTCTCCAAATGGAATCTGGACTGCCGGCGCGCCCGGTTTCTTTACGTACGCTTGTAATCCCTCCAATAGAGCCGGCTGCTTACAATCCTCCAGGCTGCGCGGAACGTCATCGAGTGCCTCATTTGTAATCGCATAGCCGCGAGCGCATCTTGCGTAGGCTGCCTCTGGACTTAGGCGGCCGGGCTCTGCGACATAGACCAATTCCCGAACTACCGGATTGAAGTCGAAATCAACAATTGGAGAAGAATGTTCGGTCAGCTGTTCGATCTCTCTTGCCGGAAGGTGCAGGAGATACACCTGAGAGCCATCGTGTGATTCTCCTAAGAAAATCAGGGTTTCGTTATCGAGCCACTTCACGTTGCGGATGGCGTCGCGGTTAGATTGCGATCGCATCGAAAGAAGGACCTCTGGTTTCGGTGATCGGAATAGCTCGGAGGTGTCAAACCGAAGGAGCGAGAATTCACGTTCGTTAGTCTCGACAATACCGCGCTCCGTGACAACCAAGAATTCTTTTTCATTCGGAGAAAAGACCGCAATTCGGCTGCTTGAGCTGTCCGCAGCCGCATATTGAACCTCAGGAACAGTGGTCATGCGAATCGTGTCGGCGACGGTTACCCGTCTCTTTTCCTCGAGTTGTGCCGCACCGGATGTCGGCACAACCCAGGCGATCGTGAACATCGCCAATAGTCCAGTTCGCAATAGACCGTAACTCGGCACAGATCTATCCTTCTGGCCCCAGAAATGGAGCAAGTCAGTCAATTTGCTATAGCGCTAGAAAGTGAGTCTTAGTGAAATTTGAAGCGACCGCGGCCCGCCTTCCTGAAAGAGCGGGTTGAGGCCGCCCAGCCCTTGGTTGAGCATCGACTGCGACTCGAGAAAACGGGGGTCGGAACCGATTAAAGCCAAGGGATTGGTGAAATTGGGATGGTTGAAAAGATTGAACGCGTCCGTGCGAAATTGGAGATGAAGGCGCTCAGTCAACAGAAATTGCCGGGCCAAAGAAACGTCCACTTGCGTCAGACCGAATCCAGAAATGTCGTTTCGCCCCTCGGTGCCTTGCACGCCGGGAAGAGGAACCGCAAACGCGTTCGGGTTGAGGGCTTTTCCGCCCGGCAGGTTCGATCCGAAAATCCATACCGGCTCGCCCGGAATTCTGTCGGCCCTTGGTGCGGAGCCGTCGACCGGAGTCGCGATACTGCCGTTAAATGGAAAACCACTCCGAGCTACAACCACGACATCCGTTGACCAATTTCTCAAAAGAGGCGCAAATCCTTTCGCTCTCGAAGGAGCGGGAATCGCAATGGAAATCGCGCCCGAAAAACTGTGACGCACATCGAAGTCGGAAGAGGCCCGGTCGTTCTGTGCGGAAATCACCGTGTGCGACACGAAGTCTACGGTGTCATTCGAAGCGTTGTCGATCGAATGCGAGTACGTGTAGTTGAACAAAGCCTGAACACCGTGTGACATTGGTTGGCGATATTGCAGCTGCAATGCGTTGTAGTTCGACGCCGCGCTGTTGTTAGTTAAGAAGAATGTCCCCAGGAAATCTGGATTCGGAGTTCCCAAGCCCTCCGTACGCAGCAAATCCCCTCCCACTTGCCCGACATAGGTGAGCGTCACGGCGCGCGTATCGCTGAACGATTTCTCAATGGCCACATTCCATTGGTATGAGCGCGGCAACTTCAGATTAGGAGAAATAGCATTGACGATTCCGGGGAACGGAGGCAGTTCGGAAATGACAGGCAGAAACGGTGTGGGGTCTCCGATCGGGATGGGAGTACCCGACAGGATGTTTTGAACATTGTTGGGAAAGCTTGAAGTTAGGTTGGCGGCCGCTCCCACGCCCAAATCGTAGAAAATGCCCCCGCCTGCGCGCACAACGAGATCTCTCTTCTCAGTCGGCACCCAAGCCATACCGAGGCGTGGCGCAAAGTTAGTGTAAGTGGAATGCCAAATCGGTGTGCCCGCTGGCGCCAGTGCGATGGCTGCCGGATTGTTCACATTTTCCCAGGCGGCCAGCGTTGTGTTCCCTCTCGGTGAGGGAGCGGGATTAAACTCCCATCGTAGCCCGTACGTAAACGTGAGGCGTGAACCTACCTTCCACGCGTCCTGCCCGTAAAGCGATAGCGACCGAGTGAGTATTTTGCTCGGCGCTGTAGTGATCGGAAGAAATAAGTCTGCGCTTGATGTCGAAAGCAGGGACGGGATACTGAATGACAGGTATTCGAGCAGATGCTGATAAGGAATAGCGTCAAGGTAGTTGGCCCTATAATCCACGCCAAACTTCAATTGGTGCGCTCCCTCCGACATCGCGAGATCGTCCACAATCTCCCATTGCTGGTCGCGATTCTTGGCGAGAGGGCCTGTGATCAGAAAATCCGTGTCAACGGTGCCAAATATTACTTGGTTCGCAGTGTTGGACAGGTTCCCGAGAAGAATCGTTGGGTCGTACGGAACAGCTCCGTTTGCAGATGTAAGCTGATACAGACTGCCGGCGCTTTGAGAGGAATAGTTCATTCGCACCATGTCGGTCATTCGAGGGTTGAAAACAACATTGAGGCCCACAGTGGCGGTTCTCGTGTCAACTTCCGTTGTCTGCGGATCATTCGGACTCTGAGCTAGGCTGATGAAGTTCGACGGAGCGTCGTTGAACCGTCCAAAGATCGACCACCGGTCGTTGAAATGATGATCGATGCGAATGCTGCCGGCATTGAGCGTTGCGCTGTTGGAAGCGGTTCCAGTGAAAACGGCGGTATTTCCGTCTGCGGATATCGCTCCATTTGGTGTTGGAAAAGCGTTGAGCAACGAAGCAACGGCGGGAGAGCCAGCAGCTCGCGCGGATTCCGACGGAACGGTCCCAATGAAGGTCTCGGGCAGCCGAAGTCGCGCGCCCTCATACGATAAAAAAATAAACGTGGTGTCCTTGTGAATGGGGCCGCCGAGCGATCCGCCAAAGTCGTTGTGGCGCTCCGGTGCGCGGGGCTGACCTGCGTTCTTCGCGAACCAATCGTTCGCGTCCAGCACATCACTTCGGAAGTACTCAAACACGCCTCCATGCCAATCGTTGGTTCCCGACCGCGTCGTTAGGAGGACATGGCCTCCGGGCGTGTGACCAAATTCAGGCGCAAACGAAGAAGTCTCAACACGAAACTCCTGAAGGTCATCGACTGAGACAAGACTGCTCGTTCCTCCGATTGCGCTGAATGCCTGTGCACTCCCTGTTCCCGATGCTCCAACCACTGTCGAGGATCCAACACCGAAGTTGGCCGAAACACCATCCACCGTGAAATCGTTTCCGCTCGTTCGTTGCCCACTGATGCTGAACTGGCCCGGAGAGATCGAGTTGGAAGGCGCAATCACGACCCCGGGCGTTAGTTGCAACAGCGTATTAAAACTCCTGCCGTTCAGCGGAAGGCTGTCGACAAACTGGCGGTCGATCACCGTACCTACGGCGGCAGACTCCGTGTTTACGAGTGGAGCGCCGCCCTGAACTGTGACCACTTCCGAAACCGCTCCCAGCGGCAGCGTGAAATTGAGAGCCAGCGCATCTTGAACGTTCACCGTAATGTCGGGCTTGATGACGGTCTTAAAGCCTTGCTTCGAAACTTGCAGGCGATAGGAGCCGGGAGGCAAACTCGAAATTAAGTAGATACCCTCCCCATTCGTCTTTCCCGGATACTGGACACGCGTCGCATCGTTGACCACCAGTACTTCCGCTCCGCCAATCGCTGCTCCTGTTGGATCAATGACAATTCCGCTGATCGTTCCGTAAGGGGATTGCGCGGCTGATGAATGGACGAACAGGATGAGGAGAAATACGCTGCAAACACAATCGCGCAATCGCAAACGACCCTCCTGGACGTGAGGGATTTTTCCTCACTACAAGGTCTATGCGAATGCGCAGTGTTTTTGTGCCAAGCCTTTTTTGTCCTCAAATCAGGACGACGTTCAATGAGTGGGGAACCAGGACGTTAAGGATGATTTGGGGTGACGCGCAGGTAGGCAAAAAGCAGTTGCTTGCCGCTGGGATGATGGCTCCCACCGCTGGGCTCAATAGTCACAAACACGGCATCAATGTCCGACAGTGTTTTTGGATCCTCGGCTTTAAGCACCCAGCGCTTCTTGCTCGCATTATCCTCATAGAAGATTCCGAGATTCAAAGCCTGCTCTTTGTCGGGTCCCCGCCGGCCCCATGCCTGAAACGAGCTTGCATCACGCACACCCGGTTGCGCGTCGAGATCGTACGCATAGAAAATCAGCGACTTCCCTTTTGTGTAGAAAACGCGGCCGTAAGTCTTGTCCGCCTCACCGGTTCCACCAACGTCATGAACTTCGGCGATGTACAAGTCACGGGCGCCCATCAGTTCGCGAATGTCGCGGTCGTGGTCCAACAATTCCTGTTGTTTTTCTACCTGTGCCTGTTGCTGATCCAGCGCTTGCTCTCGATCGCGTGCCAGTTGGGTCAGTTCGCTCACTTTTGCTTCTAGCGTCGCGGCGCGCTTCGCCGCATCCTCGCGCTGCTGGCCGAGTGTTTCGGCTCGCGCTCTTAGTTCTTGTAGGTTGATTTGTGCGCCCATCAGTTCCGCGTTGAGATGGGAAATTTCAGTTGAGCCGCTTTCGCTGGACTCCTGTCCACTCTTGGTGCTCGCAACAGCGGCGTTGTTTAGCGCCTTCAATTGGTCGAGTTCGTCTCCCTGCGCGGCCATGTCGCGCTTTAACTCCGCCACAGCTTCGTCGTCGACCGCGAGCTTCGCCAAAAGCTCGGCTCTCTCGTGGCCGAAATCGCTGATCTGCTCCTCAAGTGATCCGACGGACAACTGTGCTGGCACAGTCTTTTCTTGAGTGGTGCTCGTGCCGCGTTTCAACCCGCTTCGGTATGCGACGATCCCCAATGCGATCGCCAGCACTACGCACGCCGCAAACGGCATCCACAGTTCGGCCCATGGAATCTCGGACGGTCGATATGCGAGCCGGCGACCCGTCGGCTCGGTCTCTAATTTGCCCGGCACGTTATCGGCCGGTGGATTAGAGTTCTGGTCCGCCTTCAATCGCTTGAAAAAAGCTGCTTCTGCTTTCTCAACGGACCAAGACGTATCGGATCCTACCGAATGCGAAGCTAGATCATCGGCTAGGGCCGGAACGGCTCTTTGGACCGTCATCTCGAATTTGCGCTTCGCCTCACGGCAGGACGCACAAATGGCTAGATGCTCTTCCAGCCTTCTTTCTTCTTCGCCGCTCAGTTCACCCGCAGTCGATGCGGCACACAATTCTAGATATTTCTCGTGCGAATCCATTTGTTACGACGCCTCGACGTTCTCAATTTCTGTTCGCTGACAGCACATGCGTTATGGCCAGTTCAGATCATTCTCATCCGCGTGCTTTCGAAGTTTCTCCAAACCACGGTAGTAGTGATGGCGAATATTAACGTAGGATTGGCCCAACTTCTCGGCGATCTCTGTAAACGTACAACCCTCATAGAAATGGAGCCGCAACGTCTCTCGCTGGCACTCGGTCAGGCTATCCCAGACATTTCTCCATCCGTTCCTGCCAAAAAACCCTTCAGCGGTATTGTCGTACTGTGCTCCTTTGGCGCCGCATGAGCTATTTTCAAAGCTCTTGTCCATGATTGCGGACGCATAAAACCCGTGGGATTTCAGTTGTCTCCTGCGTATTAACGCCTGAGTGTAGACCACCTGAAAGATCCAAGAGCGCGCAGAACCTTTAGACCGATCGAAGAGGTTGCTCCTCTGGTGGATATAAAGGAACACCTCCTGAACGAGATCGTCCGCCTCTCCGCGATCCCGAAGCACCCGCTGGCCGACGGCACGGACCAGCGTAGCGTATCGCCTAAAAAGTGCCGCAAGAGCGCTTTCTTCTCCGGCGGAAACCAGGGCTACCAGCGCTTCGTCGGGGGGTTGCATTTGAGATGCTGGCACCCGTCCCGTGACGGAAGAATTTGTCACAGTGTCTGGTGACATCGGCAACGAAGGAAATCTAGCTGTGAACGAGGAACTCAACGCAAATCACCGATCGCGCGCGATAAAAGATATTGCTTACAAATGACGAATGCATTCCGTGGGATTACATTCGTCACCATGGGACGCTGTAGACCCGAATGAAGGCGCATGGCAGACACGTTCAGCCTCTCGCCGGACCTGAAAAGGCGTTCGGGGAAGCCTTTCGCAAATTGAGAAAGAAAAGCGGCATATCGCAAGAAGCGGTGAGCGAAGAGGCAGAATGTGATCGGACGACTGTCAGCCTGATCGAACGTGGTCTCGTCAGCGCCAAACTAGCGACCATCGTAAAGATGTGCAAGGCGATCGCAATCCTTCCCTCAGAAGTCGTGCGAGCAATGGAAAAATCACGCTTGTATTCGTAAGTACGCCTTATAGGCCCCTTTGTCAATGAATTAGTGACTTGTGTGGTGGTTTTTCGGCTGAGCCCCCGCGTTTATTGTCCAGAGCGACAGATTCAATGACTGCGGCGTCACAATTCGGTGGCTTGCTCCGTTCTGTACGCAAGTCCAGGAAGTTAAAGATCTGGCAGGTTGCCGAAAAAGTAGATATTGAGGTCAAGCATCTCGGACGAATAGAACGCGGGGAAAGGCAGCCGTCGTTTGATTTAATTATCGCCCTCGCTAAATGTCTTAATGTTTCCCCTTCAAAGTTTTTCGACTTCGACTCTACAGCTGATCCAAAGACGCTTCGAAACAATATCGATCGCTTGCTGTCCGATCTCGACCCCAAACAGTTAGGCCATGCGCGTCAAGTCCTGAGCGCTTTGTTCTGAAGCCAAGTCTTTACAGTTTGAACGCGAGGAATGCCACCGGCGATCCTTGTCCTGCATTACGGACATAGCAACATTGAAATAAAGCCAAGCCCCGCCTGATGCTAGCTTTCGATGTTGAGAAGTTTCAGATGGCCGCCTAACTCCTATGAAGCCTGCACTGAGATCAGAGATGTTTTGCCAACCCTCTCCACTCTGGCTTCGTTGGTGTTCCATCGCCACGTTAGGCACTTCCATTGGATTTCTCTACCTAGCGCTTCTTGCTCACAACTACCATTCCATATCTGGCACGATCTTAGTTCCGTCGCTTCTCGTCGCATTGATCTTCGCAACATTCTTGAATGTCTATTCTCTCTGGCGCTTTCGCAACGAACATCGAGAAACAGACCGAGCTTTTCGCGACACCGATCGCGAGTTTTCCTCCGTATTTCGAAACGTTCTCGATGGAATCCTGATCACGGACGATGCGGGTAATTGCTTGGACGCAAATCCTGCGGCGGCGGCTATCCTGCGATGTTCCCGCAATGAGCTGATCGGCCAACGTGTCAGTCGTTTCCTCGTGGACAGGGATCTCTTCGCTCAGGCATGGAATTCGTTCCTCCAAAACAAACACCAACGAGGTCGTGCACGCCTAGTTGCAGGCGACGGAACGACTCTGTACGTAGACTTTACGGCCGCAGCGAATTATCTGCCGGGCCGGCATCTACTGATCCTCTGTGATGTGACGGAACGAACACACGCCGAGTTTTCTCTACGTAAGAGCGAAGAGCGCTTCCAACAAATGGCTAGCAACATCCAGGAGATATTTTGGATGATGGATGCCAACACACAGGAAATCACCTACGTAAACGAAGCGTATGCGACGCTTACCGGCCACAGCCTCGCATCACTTCGCGCCAATCCATCCTCGTACCGCGAACTGATACATTCCGAAGACCGAATTCGCGTTCTCTCTAAGCTTGAGGATCTTGCAAATTCCGAAATTTTTGACGAGGAGTTTCGCTTCATACGCGCTGACGGCGAAGTTCGATGGGCCTGGGCAAAAGGCTTTCCAGTGCGAGCTAATCAAGTTACTCGCTGGCTCGTGGGGACAGCTCAAGACATCACGTCGCGCAAACAAGCTGAGATGCAGATTACCGAGCATCTTGACGCCGCGGAGGCTGCCCGTGCCGAAGCTGAAGCACTTCGCAAATCAACTTTGGCTCTGAGCCAAAATCTTGCAATGGATTCTGTTCTCGACACACTGCTGCAATGTATGTCAGAAATGGTTCCCTTTGATGTCGCCACGGTGCTGTTCGCGGAAGATGCGTCGAACCTCATGGTTGCCCGCGAGGTACCCCGAGTGGTGCCAAAAAGGATTGGACTGACCTTCAAGGCATCCGAGAATGTGTTCCTCGAGAGGGTCTTATTCGAACAACGGGCCATACTGGTGGCAGATGTAAACCGGGAAACAGAATGGAGGGGTGTCCAACCTCTCGATCGAATCGAGTCGTGGCTAGGTGTTCCGCTCGTTGCTTCCGGCATCGTACTCGGCATTCTCTCGCTCGGCGCACAGGCCCCAAACGTTTTTGCACCTGAGCACCTTCGACTAGCCAAGTCGCTAGCCGTCGCGGCCGCCGTCGCCATTAAAAACGCCAGGGTCCACGAGCGCGCCGAAATCTATGCCTCCGCACTGGAGATTAACTTGCGCGAACTCCGCGACACTCAAAAGGCGCTCGAACACGCCGAATACAAATTCCCTCGACCAACAAACATCTGAGCGCTTCGATGATATCTCCAGGCGTGGGTTCGATAAACAAATTCTCCAGGACATGGTTCACCTAACGCTCACAGTTATGAAAGCTAAGCTGGATAACAACCATAAGAATGAATGCTAGTTAGTGGGGCGAATCTAAAGCGAAAATGGTAAGATGGCCTATGCAGCCTGCCGGGACGATTTCCACACCACGAAGCGCGAGCCATGGATTTAAGTTGCGCCCGCTCAGGCTCACCGCTATGGTGAATTGTGGTGATATACTCCCCAGCGAACGAGTTCGCCAATTGACTAGAGGCGCAAAACGAAAATCGAAACCCATGACCCCCGAGGGCGGCTCGGTGCGCGCAACCATCAGCTTTCCGCCAGAGCTTTACCAGACTCTTGAAGAAATCGCCGGCCAGAAGAAAGTCTCGCTAGCGTGGGTTGTTCGAGAGGCGGCCGAGCAGTATGTCGCGGACAAATGGCCGCTGTTCAAAGGGAAGGTGTGACCATGTCCTCCTACTACGAATTTTTTGCAGGCGGCGGAATGGTACGTGCGGGACTGGGGCAAGACTGGCGTTGCCTCTTTGCAAATGATTTCGATCATAAAAAAGGCCGCGTCTACCGCGAAAACTGGACAGGCAACGAACTGAAGACCGCCGACATCGGCTCGCTTGCGACTAGGGATCTTCCGGGCGTTGCTGATCTGGCGTGGGCCTCGTTTCCGTGCCAGGACCTTTCCCTCGCTGGCGGCGGCGCCGGTTTGAAGGGGGATCGCTCGGGCACCTTCTGGCCGTTCTGGAACCTGATGAAAGGTCTAGTCAAAGAGAACCGCGCCCCTCGCCTCATCGTGCTTGAGAATGTCTGCGGTGCCTTAACCTCGCATGATGGAAACGATTTCGCCACGATCTGCGGAGGGTTTCAGAAAGCTGGATACGCCGTTGGAGCCGTGGTGGTGGACGCTGCGTTGTTCGTGCCACAATCCCGGCCGCGTCTTTTCGTCATTGGCGTCCATCCCGACGTGGAGTTGCCGAAAGGCCTGACATCGGAAGACCCATCAACGCTATGGCACACGCGCGCGCTCAAAACCGCGTATGAGAAACTGGCCCCGAAAACCAAGCAGGCGTGGATATGGTGGAATCTCCCGGCGCCGATTGCCCGCAGCGTAAATCTGCTGGACGTCATCGAGGAAAATCCCACCAGCGCGTCCTGGTTCTCGGCCGAGGAAACGCGTCAGCTGCTCGCCATGATGAGCCCGATTAACCGCGCCAAGGTTTCAGAGGCGAAACGCGCGGGCCGCAAAATGGTGGGGGGAGTTTATAAACGGACGCGGCCGAATGAGGAGGGCAGGAAGGTGCAGCGCGCGGAAATTCGTTTCGACGACGTGTCCGGATGCCTGCGGACGCCAGCGGGCGGGTCGAGCCGCCAGGTGATCGTCGTCGTGGATGGACAATCCGTCAAGGCCCGGCTGATTTCCAGCAGGGAGACGGCGCGCCTGATGGGATTGCCCGATGAGTACAAACTCCCGGAGAACATAACGAGGCGTACCATCTTACAGGCGACGGCGTTGTGGTTCCCGTTGTCAGGCATCTCGCCCAGCATATATTTGAACCTCTGTTAAACGCAGCGCAACCACGATCAACGGCAGCGGCATGAGTGTTATTCCCTGCCTGCAAAACGAAGAACTCCAAAAGCTTATCCTGGATTACGCAGAAGTCCTCAAGACCGACGCTCACAAGCTCGGCGCGCATGGCCTGAACGAGCAGGAGTTTTACAACAGCGGAGTGTTTCGCGGCGCCATCGAGCGCATCCGCGGTCAGTTCTCGGCGACGATGCGCGACAAGCGCGAATTCTGCCGCCACGTCCTCAATTACATGCAGGACCGGGGATTCATTCAGGAATGGGATTCAGCGGGCGAATCCAACCGGCATGATTACGTCGTCAAGCTGAAGACGGGCACGGTGTGCGTCATCGAGTTGAAGGGTTGTCTCGACGGCAACAACACGAATATTTTTGAACGCCCGTCAAACGCCCAGGAATTTATTATCTGGAGCGTCTGCACGAATCCGGGCGCGGACCCTCAAAAGAATGCGTGGTCTGGCATTCATACGCGCCTAAGCGCGGAGATCATTGAACGCCAGCAGCGGGTTGACGGCGTCATGATCTGGGACATGGTCTGCGGGACGGTCGGACGCCCCTGCCCGAAGCTTGCAGGCGCGCCGGAGCGCGCAACGGTCGTCGCTCATTACGTCCTGCCGCCGCCCTGCATCTATGTAATGCCGGCGACGATCGCAAGCCCGAGAAACAATCCTCATCCCGTGGCGCAATCGCTTGAACACGTGCAGCTGCTAAAGGCGTTTCACCAGTGTTTTCGCGGCAGGGACGACGAAGTGAATTACGTGGATTTCGAGGTTGAGCACCAGGGCGCGGAGACTATGCGAAAGACCTGCATTCGTCGGGGCGGCGCCGTGGTGCGGGAGTCGAAGCTAACCGCCATTAAGAGGGCCTGATGGAATCGCCGGAAGTCAGACGGCGAACGATGCAGGCGGTGAAAAGCAAGAACACCGCGCCGGAGCTTCTGGTGCGGAGCCTGGCGCACCGGATGGGCTACCGGTTCAGGCTGCACCGCAAGGATCTCCCAGGTAAACCGGATCTGGTTTTCCCTGGACGGCGCAGAGTGATTTTCGTGCACGGCTGCTTCTGGCACGGACATGATTGCGCACGCGGCGCGCGCGCGCCAAAAAGCAATCAGGCCTACTGGACGAAGAAAATCGCCAGGAACCGAGAGCGCGACCGCACGGCGTGCGCTGCGCTTATGCGTGCAGGTTGGAAAGTTGTTGTATTTTGGGAGTGCGAACTTCGGGAACAAACACGCCTCCGCGAGCGCCTAAATAGATTTCTAAGGTAGATCGACATGAGCAACAACGATCAGATAATTCTCGACAAAACCCTGGAGCAGCAGCGTACGGAGCGAGCGCCGCATTTAAATCCCGATAAATACTTTCAACTTTTTTCGGCCGAGCAACTGCTCAAGCATTTCGATCTGTCGTATG
>Ga0210387_10003164_pt1 | contig 12653 bp, 11 predicted proteins | sample IncBWC7OmetaG_FD_160108 | JGI IMG/M metagenome (GOLD analysis project Ga0210387, IMG submission 160108) | Forest soil microbial communities from Barre Woods Harvard Forest LTER site, Petersham, Massachusetts, United States - Inc-BW-C-7-O ...
AGGCCTGCTTTGCGGCAGGTTTGTTCGAGGAAGGTGACGCGGTCCCAGTTGCGTTCGACGGGCACTTGGGGCAGCAGCAATCCGCGATGTCCGCCCTGGCTGATGAGCAGGCCGTGGTGTCCGATCTCGACTGCATCGGCGGAGATGGGTAGAGGGGGCGACAGCAGGCTGAGTTCGATTTCGAGATCGGGCGCTTCGGCCAGGGTTACGGGTTGAAATCGATTGTCTTCAAAAGCGGCGGCCCGCGCGGTTTCTGCGACGGCACGATATACCGAAGTCATGGGGAGCGCGTAGCCAACGCATCCGCGCAACTCGCCGCGAAGGTAGAGCGAGGCGAAGGCACCGCGCGGTTCGGCGAGATGCGTGGTTGGAGGATCGAGCGGGAGCTGGCGTTGTTGCAGGGCGGAGAGAATGGAATCGTGGGCCAGGTGGAGCAACAGGGTGCGTTCGTCGGGAGAGAATTCGTGCGAGTCGTTGGCGGCGGGTTCCGAAATCGGTTCCGTACCTCTTTGCAAAATCGGTTTCGAAATTTGCTGCGAACTAGGTTGAGGTTGCGACATCGCGGTCTGCGGCCGGGGGCACGGGCACGGGTTTTCTGCGCCGGCTTAGGATGAAGGCGCGGCGGCGGCTTTTTACGACGCGCCGGTCAATCTTGGTCCAGAAGGCGACAAAGTAGTCGACGGCTGATACCAGCGACACGCACACCATGAACCAGATCGCGAGATAGGCGATCCAGTGAATGGGGAGGAAATAATGGCCGTAGACCGGCCACTCCTTCCAGCGATGGTCGAGGATGACGGCGACCACGGAAACAATCTGCACCACCATCTTGAATTTGCCGAGTTCGCTGGCCTCAATGGTGAAGCCCTCAGACGATGCGATCGAGCGCAGGCCGCTGACCAGGAATTCGCGGCCGATGACGACGACTGCAATCCAGGCGGGAACCAGGCTGGGATTCAACTGCACCAGGGTGACGAAGGCGGCTGCGATCAGAAGTTTGTCGGCCAGGGGATCGAGCAGGATGCCCATGGTGGTAATCTGCCCGCGCTTGCGCGCCAGGTAGCCGTCGATGCCGTCGGTCATCGACGCGGCGATGAACAGAGCCGAGGCGAGCAGCTCTTTTTCGCCGGTCACGCTGCTGAAACGGGGGCTCGAAAGAATCCACATCAGCAGAGGAATGCTGAAGATGCGGATCAGCGTGATGGAATTGGGCAGGTTCACACTACGGGGCGGTCCCGGGGTTCCGGATCAAAATGATTATCCTCCACGAAGAGAGGGAACGCAATGGACGGAAGTACGGGGTAGTGGTGCGGTTTCGAAAAGTGATTCTTATCGGGGCATGCCTTCGGGGTGCCTCAAGAGGTGCAGTCCGTGCCGCGCTTCAGCGGTTGTTGCGGGCGGGGAGCCGGCGGCTTGAAGCCGTTGGCGAGACTCAATCACTTTGGCATCGCTGAAACGAAGCCCTGGTACGAATCTTATGACTCACACTGGACAGCTTACTCAGACGGAACAGAGCAACCCCGGACGAGGGCGTCCGGGGCTCCACAAATTAAATCTACTTTGCGGCTGGGGCTGGCGCGTCCTTCTTGGGCTGCTTGGCGATGATGGAATCTTTTATTTTGTCGTAGGTGGCCTGGGGGATGATTTTTTTCTGCACCAGGTCGAGCTTGGTGCGGTAGGGGCGACCGTCGATGATCTTCTGCGAATAGGCATCGCCGATGCCGGGCAGGGCCTTCAGTTGATCTTTGGTCGCGGTGTTGATGTCGAGCTTGTCGGTGGCCGAGGGAGCTTTCATTGCGCCGGCGGCTTGGGGTTCGGCGGCGGCGATTTCGGGAACTCCGGGTTCGGAACCCTGGGCGATGCCCATGCCGTTGAACAGCGAAAGGGCAAAGATCAGGACGGCGATCTGGGCCATCAATTTTCTTTCGACGCGTTTCATCGGTCCTCCTTCAAGAACCATCGGGGCTAAAGCCCCGTTTTTTTTGTGCTCTACGGCGCGGCTGAAGCCGCGCCCTTTCAAAACTAACGCCCGACGCGGCTGAAGCCGCTTCTCCGTTTACGCGTAAATGCCGCGCTGGCGGATGGTATAGGCCACGCGGTCAATGGCGAGCATGTAGGCCGCGATGCGGTTGTTGACGTGGTGCGTTTCGGCGTAGCGAACCACATCATCGAAGGAGGAAACCATGATGGTTTCCAGCTGTTCGTTCACCACCGACTCTTTCCAGAAATATCCCTGGCGGTCCTGCACCCACTCGAAGTAGGAAGTGGTGACGCCGCCGGCGTTGGCCAGAATGTCGGGAATGACGAAGACGCCTTTGTCGGTGAGCACATCGTCGGCGGCGGAGGTGGTGGGGCCGTTCGCGCCCTCGGCCAGGATGCGGCACTTCACGCGGTCCACGTTGCGGCTGGTGATGACGTTTTCGGTGGCGGCGGGAATGAGGATTTCGCACTCGGTGGTCAGCAACTCGGCGGCGTCGGTCTTCTCGGCGCCGGGGAAGCCGTGCACGGTGCCGTTTTTCTGGCGGAATTCGACCAGCGCTTTCAGGTCGATGCCGTTCTTGTTGTGCAGACCTCCGCCGACTTCGGCGATGCCGATGACTTTGTAGCCGGCTTCATGCATCAGCTGCGCGGCGTTGGAGCCGACGTTGCCGAATCCTTGCACGATGACGCGGGCGGTTTCGCGCGCGATGCCGAGCTTTTTGCAGGCTTCGTCGCAGACGATCATTACGCCGCGGCCGGTGGCTTCGCGGCGGCCCCGCGATCCGCCGATGTTGATTGGCTTTCCGGTCACGACGGCGGTGACGGTCTGCCGCATGTGCATGGAGTAGGTGTCCATCATCCAGGCCATGATCTGTTCGTTGGTGTTGACGTCGGGCGCGGGCACATCTTTTTCGGGGCCGATGAATTCGACCAGCTCCGCGGTGTAGCGGCGGGTCATGCGTTCGACTTCGCCCATCGACATTTTGTGGGGATCGCAGATCACGCCGCCCTTGGCTCCGCCGAAGGGAATGTTGACCACGGCGCACTTCCAGGTCATCCAGCTGGCGAGAGCGCGGACTTCGTCGAGCGTGACGTCGGGCGCGTAGCGGATGCCGCCTTTGGCCGGACCACGGGCGATGGAGTGCTGCACGCGGAATCCGGTGAAGACTTCCAGATGCCCGTCATCCATCTGCACCGGGATGTAGACCGTGAGTTCGCGCGCGGGATAACTCAGCACCCGCCACAGGCCCTCGTCGAGGTTGAGCTTCTGAGCCGCCAGGTTAAAGCGGGCGCGCTGGGACTCCCACGGGTTGCTCTCTCGGTCCACTTGCGGGTCCGTTGTCATCGTCGTCATAAAAATATTCTCCGGGATGATTGCAGGTCGTAATTACGAAGATAGATAGATGGTTGCCGCCGCCGGACGGTTCCCGGTCGCAGGCGGGCAAACGTTCCGAGTATATGAGGCGGGAAGCGGGGAAGCAAGGCACGGGGTGTCTCGGAAGTATCTGGGGCGTTCGGTGGTAGACGGGCACGCCGGTTTGGCTGGAAAAAACAACCGATAGAGCCCATGCTGCTCGCATTTGGGGAATCCCACCCTTTGCAAAGAACGCAAAGGATGGGGCACCCGGCAAGTGTACCCACACCATTCAGAATCAGAACGGTTCGTGGGGCCCACTCGTCGAAAGGCGCGACGAGTGGGCAGCCTTACACATCTCGCCGAGGGGTCCATTACCAGGAGTAGACGGTCCAGTCGTCGGCGTCGAGGGTGTAGCCGGCGGTTGTGTTGGCGTTGTCGAGTTGGATGTGGATTCCCAGAAGTTCCGAGGTTGCGGTTTGCGGTTCGGGGGGCAGAGATTGGGTGATGGGTTGAAGCACGCCGTCGAAACTCACGCCTTCGAAGTTCGTGGTGCCACCTACCGTCGAGAACTGGAGCGTCACGCGTTGCCAGGTGTTGGCCTTGGCGGGAACGCAGGTCGCACCGAGATCGACCCACTGGAAGGTTTGAATGTTGAAGCCGCGGAAGACTCCGGACTGGTAGTTGCACTGGGTTGACATCTTGTACCAATTCAGGCCGTCATTCTTGAGCGCGGCGATCTCGATGGCTTCGACGTTTTGCGGCTGATCGATCATCAGGTAGAGATCGAGCACGAAGTGAGTCGCGCCGGCATCGCCGAAATGGTAGTACCACATGACGTCGCCATAGGGAGTGCCGCTCTCGAAGTAAGAAGAAGCCGTGCCGTCGCTGTTGAGGCTGGGCGAAGTTAGGTTCTGGGTCAGAGTGTAGGTGAGCGGGACCGCCGCATTGGCGCAGGTTCCGATGCAGATCTGCCAGCCGGGAAGCGCCTGCGCGTTTTTGCTTACCGCGGCCTGGGCCGAAACCGTCACGCCAGGAGGCAGAACGTTGGGATCGAGATTGTTGTAGGTGCCGGAACTGGTTTGAGTGGATGGACTCGAGCCACAGGCAAGGCCGGAAATCAGAACGGCCGAGGCGGCCAAGAGACACACGGCCAACAGGCACGAGGGCAACAAAAAGTTCGATTTGGTCGGGATTGGGGACATACTGCTTCCTTCCCGAGCGGAGGCAACAATGTTGACTGTTTGATGCTAACCCGGACTTGGCAGGCCAGTTGCTCGAAGGACAGAAAAAACTTCGCTTGGCACTTGGCAGGTAGACAGCAAGTTCGAGGGCGCTTCTTTTCGCAGTCGCGAGAACTTAGAGCTTAATTTCCATGCCTTCGGCGGCGGCGCGGACTTTGGGGTAGTAGTTCTTCGCATCGGCGACTACTTTGTCGACGATGGCGTCGGTGTGGTCGGGGTCGTGGTGATAGAGGATTAATTCTTTGGCGCCGCTTTCCATGACCACGTTGACGGCTTCGCGCCAGTGGCTGTGTCCCCATCCGCGGCGGCGGGCTTCGTATTCTTCGGGAAGATACTGCGCGTCATAGATCAAGATGTCAGCGCCCTCGGCCAGTTTGCGGACGGCTTTGTCGAAGTGGGGGTCGCCGGGCTCGTTGTCGGTGGCGTAGACCAGCACGCCTTCTTTGCTTTCGAGACGGAATCCCAGGCAGCCTTGCGGATGGTTCAGCCACGCGGTCTTGATGCGGATACCGTCTTCCATGTCGAGGCAGCCGTTTTCAATGTCGTAGAAATCGCGCTTGGCTTTCATCTGGTCGAGGTTGACAGGGAAATAAGGCGACGCCATCTGCTCGGCCATTACCTGCTCCAGGCCGCGCGTGCGGCTGGAGGAGTGAAACATGAACTGGCTGTTGGGACTGTCGTAGAGCGGGCGGAAGAACGGCATGCCCTGAATGTGGTCCCAATGAAAGTGCGAAACGAAAACATGGGCGGCGAAAGGACGGTCGCCGAATTCAGTCTCGAGCGAATGGCCCAGGGTGCGGAATCCGGTGCCGCAGTCGAAGATGTAGATGCGATCGCCGAGGCGCACCTCCACGCACGAGGTATTGCCCCCGTAGCGCAGGTTCTCGGCTTGTGGCGTGGGGGTGGAGCCGCGCACGCCCCAAAACTTAACTCGCATACATTTTCGTGTTGCCGGTTCTGTAATCTTCGACCGCGAGAGTCTTCCCGTCAATTCAATTGCTGGTTCTCTCGGGCCGATGCCTTGCCTCGAACCTATGAGGTACCCAGGAATTGAAGTGGGCGCAAAATGCTCATAATGCTCGGGATACTAACGATTCTAGCGATTACCGGTCACCCGGCAAGGTGACCAAAGTTTCTGGTGCGCGCGGACGAATGCGTCCGCGGCCATGGTGGCGCGGAGCGTAGGCGGGAGGCGATTCGTTTAGTACAGGCGAAAATCCACTTCCACTGCGATTTGCGTCGACACCGGCTGGCCGTTGAATGTGGCCGGGCGAAAACGCCAGCGGCTCACCGCCTCGACCGCTTTCTCGTCCAGACCCATGCCGAGGCTCTGTCGCACGCGAATGTCATAGGTGTGGCCGTCTTTGCCGACAACTAAGACCAGAGTTACGACGCCCTGCTGCTTCGCCTTGCGCGCCTCGTCGGAGAAGGCCGGCTCGGGACTGAAGATCGCCTGCGGCACGCTCACCCCACGCACGCCCGGCTGAAAAATTCCTGGCGGCCCGTCACCCACCCCTGGACCAGGGGACAAGCCAACTCCGCCGCAACAGTCTTGGCCGATTCCAGTGGGACCACCCGACCCGTTCGATGGCACGCTGGTGAATCGTGATAACGGATCGCCGATCACGCCACCCTGTGGCAACTTGACCTCGGGAGCCACCACCACCGTTTCCGGCATGGCCAGCTTCGGAGGCTCTTTCGGCACGATGACGGTCGGCGGCACCACCTGATCGTCGAGCGAAGCTCTGGGCGGATTGCCGTGCGAGGCGGGATGCGGATCGAAGTTGCCGCCGCCTCCGCCGCTGTCGCCGGAATACACCACCCGCAGTTCGTCGAGCGGGCGAAATTTCACTACCAGCGGCGGCGAGCCGACGATCACATTGGTGAAATAGATGAGCAGGCCAAGTATGACAACCTGCCCGAGCAGCGAGAAGACAAAAGTCTCGCGCTTGGCGCGATACAAGCCCTGGCCTTCGCTCGAGAACATCGAAAAAATATTCTGTCCGCCTGGTCCGGGAGATGCAGCAGTCATGGCGCGCTCCTGCGGAGGAACTGTCGCAAGAATTTGAATCTGACTCGCCGTAAGACGCGGCCTGCGGCAAAAAGGATTTCCGGGGACACAAGAAGTTCCGTACTGCCGCCGTTCCGTGGTGGTTACCAGCTAGCGAAAGATCGAGGCGAAGAATCCCCTAACCCGATGCAGGAAGCCGCGGTCTTCCTTCTTCTCCGGCGGTGGAGACTGAATCACCGGATCCAGATACGGCTGCCGGGCCGATAAGTCTTCCGCCGGCAGGCTCACGATGTCCGGAGGCGGAGCCGCAGCAGCTGAGGCACCGTCCGCGTGTTTCTTTCCGGTGAAAACAAACGGGGCATCCACCTGGATGTGCACTTCGTTGGGCTGCGATGGCGGTAATGGCGCCGTCTCCGGTCCGTTCGACAGAGCGATCGGCGGAGGCGTTTCGGCCGCTGTTCCGCTCGCGGCGCCGGTTCCCGCGGTCGCGCCGGCGCCGAGACGAGCATTTGCAGGTAACTCCGAGTCCGGCACTGGCGGCGTCGTCGGGGCCGCTGTCCGCGTCACGCGTGACGGCGCCGGGCATCCGCACTCCAACGGCACGTTGGCGTCGACTTTGTCGATCTGGCCGGAGCGAAATACTGCCTGTTCCGCTGGCCTCACCTGATAGATGCGGTCGCCCATCAGCTCCGAAACGATCGCCGATGATGTGTTGCCCTTCAGCGCACGCACGCACGTATTGCCGTGCGAATCGGCAGTGATGGCAAAATGAAATTCTCCCGGCCCGGCGAACATGATGCGGAAGTCGGGCGTGAGAACCGCATCGGCCGACGCTTCCAGCGAATAGTGCGCCTCGAGTCCACCCGTGCTCAGCCCGAGCATGATGTCGCGTTTGTTCGGCGAAGGCGTTACCGAAACCGTGGTGCCGGGGCACACGCGAACTTCTCCACCGCGGGCCAAATGCAGAATCTCGGTATCCGATCCGGCCGTTACTTGCGATCCCGAACCGAGGCGACTGCCCGCCAGTACCAGCGCGCCGGAACCGCCCGTCACCGGCACGACCGCTGGAGTCGCGCCCACCGACATCCCCGCTGCAGCCGGAGGCTCGGGCGACGACTTCTTGCCCGCGTTCACATCTTCGGGAGGTTTGAGGCGAATCATCAGCCGCTTGCCCGCGCCGTCCCACGTGTAGCCATAAGGGGCCAGCAGATCGAGTACGATGCGGGTAACAGGAGGATCCTGCTGATATTGATCTACGCGAATCGCCAGGATGTTTTCCTGCTTGATCGCAATCCGCTTCGGCACTGATCCCGCCAGTGAATTGGCCAGATCGATGACCAGGCGCGGCGGTGCATCGACCATGCGCACTTCAGGAATGACCGGGCTCGTGGAAAGAATTTCTAAGGCCGGCGCGCCGTGATCATGAACGAGGCGAACGCTCCTGATGGTCGGCGGCGGTCCAAACGTCTGGCCGCCAGCTGGGCCCGCCAGCAGCGCCGTCACTAACATCGTGCCTACAGAATGGAGCGCAGCTCGCAGCAATGTTTCCCTCGAAGGAGGCTTGCAGGAAACATATCACTTGTAGTGGGGCGAGAAAAGAGACAGAGGGGCATACCTGTTGCAGATGTCATCGCAGATTTCTTGTTCACGCAACGATAGCTTGTCATCGCGAGCGAAGCGAGGGACCTGGGTTCTTGCTTTGCACTGGCAGTGTCGACGCCGCCAGCAAAGACCCAGGTCCCTCGTTTTGCTCGGGATGACAAGCTATCGGGACAGCTGTCAAGAAGCCGGCGCTACACCTCCGGCAGGAACTCGTATTCTTCAATCACCGCGGCCACGGCGAGCTTGCCGTCGTCTCGTCCATTCTCAACCCGCACCACGTGACCCTTGCATTGCACGCGGATGCTTTCGGTGAGCGTGATCTCCGGCGGCAGCGTCAGCGTGAATCCAATCGGCGATCCCTGGGCGACGGCGGCGTCCAGATAAAAGCAGATTCCACGGGCGCTCACGTCGCGAATCTGGGCTAGCTGCCCCGGCTCGTTGTGTTCGCCGTGATCGACGGTAACCGGTACATGGAGCGCGAAGCGTCGGGCAGCACGCTTCTCGTGCTGGGGCTCGGCCATGCGTCCCTCCAAAGTGGCTTGTAGTGGCATATAGAAAACTTATCTTTAGGAAACTGCTACAGAGGATGCGCTCTGCCAGCGCCGCGGTCAATACCACCCTTGGGTCAGCGAGTGGCCCATTCAGGCGAGGAAAAGCGATTTCAGATTGTAGATTTTAGATTGCTGATTGAAAAGCCAGCGCTGCAAACCTACGCTCTTCAATCTGAAATCTAGAATCTGCAATCTGCATTCGCTCCCTACGCGGTGTAAGCTAACAACAGAGGTTCCCGTGGTTTTCGTGCTCGACAATTACGATTCGTTCACCTACAACCTGGTTCAGTACATTGGCGAACTGGGCGAGCAGGTTGAGGTGCGCCGCAACGATCAGGTCACGGTGAAGCAAGTCGATGCGCTGCATCCGGACCGGATCGTTGTCTCTCCCGGACCGTGTACGCCGCATGAGGCGGGAATCAGCATCGATCTCATCCGCCACTTCGCCGGCAAAGTGCCTGTGCTCGGCGTCTGCCTGGGACATCAGGCCATCGGCGAGGCTTTCGGCGGCCACGTAGTACGCGCCGCTCATCTGATGCACGGCAAAACCAGCGCCGTCATGCACGATAACAAGACTGTCTTTCAAGGTCTGCCCATGCCGATGACCGCCACGCGCTACCACTCGCTCATCGTCGAAGAAAAAGATCTGCCCGCCGAACTCGAAGTCAGCGCCTGGACCACCGAAAAAGACGGCCGCCGCACCATCATGGGCCTGCGTCATCGCGATCACGCCGTCGAGGGCGTGCAGTTCCACCCCGAAAGCGTCCTCACCGACGCCGGCAAAAAACTAGTAGCCAACTTCCTGTCCCTCTAAGCAAGTCCGACTAATTAAGACTGCAGACGTCTCACAAGAACATGTGGGGACAGCCGCCCCCGCTGTCCGGTCGAGCGCAGCTCGACGCCTGCTCCCGCCCGCCGAATCAGACGCCGCTCGTCTATACTTCCGCCATGCTTCACAGCCGAAGAGATCCCATGCCACCTGCCGGTCTTTATCCCAATCCCAATCCCAAGGTCCCGTCCGCGACATTCATAATCCTGGTTCTCGCAATCATGATTCCCATCAGCCCAGCCGCCGATCAGACTGCTCAACCCGCGCAAACCGCTCCCGCCGGCTCCTGGCGCTTCATCGTCTCCGGCGACTCGCGAAATTGCGGAGACGTCGTCATGCCCGCCATCGCCGCCCACGGCGCCCAGTTCGCGCCCACCTTCTACTGGCACCTCGGCGACCTCCGCGCCATTTACAAAATCGACGAGGACATGGCTTTCGAAGCCGCAAACCATGGCCAGATTCTGGCCTGCGACGTTTACGAGCGGCGCGCCTGGAATGATTACGTCGAAAACCAGATTGCCGCCTATGGCAGCGTTCCGTTTTACGTCGGCATCGGCAACCACGAAGTCATCCCGCCGAAAAATGAGGACGCATTCAAGCGCCAGTTCAACGATTGGCTCGACCAGCCCACGCTACAGCGGCAGCGCCTGAAGGACAAAGAACCAGCCCAGCCCGAGACCTACTACCACTGGATTCAGGGTGGCGTCGATTTTATCTATCTCGACAATGCGGCCAACGTCCTCTCCGACGATCAACTCACCTGGCTCATCCACCGCCTCGACAGCGCCAAAAATAATCCCGAAGTGAGGAGCGTGGTGGTCGGCATGCACGAAGCCCTGCCCGACAGCCTGGCCAATTCCCACAGCATGGGCGACAACGATGCCGCCCGCCCCAGCGGCGAGAGGGCCTACAAGGCACTGGCCAGTTTCCGCGACGAGAGCCGCAAGCCGGTCTACGTCCTCGCCAGCCACTCCCATTTTTATATGGAGAATATTTTCGACACGCCCAGGCTGAAAGAAAACGGCGCCAAGCCGCTGCCCGGTTGGATCGTCGGAACCGCCGGAGCCGTGCGCTATAAATTGCCCGACAATCCTCCGCCCACCGCGAAGACCGACCTCTACGGCTACCTGTTGGCAACCGTCTCACCCAACGGCACGATTCAATTCTCGTTCGAAGAAGTGCACGAGTCTGACGTGCCGCAATATGTCCAACAGCGCTACCCCGCGACACTGATTCCCTGGTGCTTCGCCCACAACTCGCAAAACCGCGACCCCGACGCCGTAGACATCACCCCGCGCTGCGCCCCGCCCCAGACCAGCGGAACCGGACACGGACATTAGGCTTAGGGGTCAGGGACTAGCGATCGAAGTTGGCAAAATTATGAGCGGCCTTCAGCGCCCACTCCCGACCAGGCGATAACAAGTCCGGCGTGTTGTAAATCATCGAGTCCCTGGTCCCTAATCCCCATTCCGCGCCTTCTCCACCGCCCTCAAAACCGCCTGCGCTTTATTCATCGACTCCTCAAATTCGCTCGCCGGATCCGAATCCGCCACGATCCCAGCTCCCGCCTGCAGGTACGCCTTCTTCCCCTGCATGAGCAGCGTACGAATGCCGATGCAGGAATCCAGATTCCCCGCGAAGTCCGCATACAGCACCGACCCGCCATAGATGCCGCGTCGCGTCGGTTCCAATTCTTCGATGATCTGCATGGCGCGAACTTTCGGCGCGCCGCTCAGCGTTCCCGCCGGGAAACAGGCTGCGAAAGCATCGAGTGCGTCGAGATCCTTGCGCAGCGTGCCTTCCAGTGCCGATACCAGATGCATGACGTGCGAGTACCGCTCCACGTACATCAGGTCTTTCACCTTGACCGAACCATATTCGCTCACCCGGCCGAGATCGTTGCGGCCCAGGTCGACCAGCATCACATGTTCGGCGCGTTCTTTTTCGTCGGTGCGCATCTGCTGTTCGAGCCGCAGGTCGGCGGCCTCGTCGCGTCCCCGCGGATGCGTCCCCGCGATCGGCCGGTATTCGAGCTTGCGTCCAGTAACTCGCACCAGCATCTCGGGAGAGGACCCCAGAATGTGGGTGTCGTCCATGCGCAGAAAATAAAGATACGGCGAAGGATTCACCTGCCGCAGTGCGCGGTACAAATCAAACGGCGCAACGTCTGGCGTGAAATCGAGCCGCTGCGAAAACACCACCTGGAAAATATCGCCCGCCGCAATGTACTGCTTGCAGCGTTCCACGCCGCGCAGAAAATCCTTCCGCTGCGTTCCGGCGTGCACCTTAAGTTTGCCCGTCGTCGCTTTTGCCGACTTGCGCCACAGTGCCGGACTCAGTCCGGCACTAAGTTTTCGCTCCAGCGTTGCAATATCCCGCAGAGCGCGATCGTAGGCCCGCCGCGGACTCTCTCGCGACACGTCGGCCGCCGCCATGATGTGGATCTGGTGCCGCAAGTGGTCAAACGCCAGCAGCCGGTCAAAAAACATTAGTTCAGCGTCGGGCAGGGACAAATCATCTTTGGCGTGATCGCCGATCTTTTCCAGCTGGCGCACTACGTCGTAGGCAAAATATCCGACCGCGCCCGCCGTGAACGGAGGCAGACCCGCAACGCTCGCCGGTTGATGCTCGCGCAGCAACCGCTTCACCACCTGGAAGACATTGTCCTGAATTACTTCGCGCTTGCGCCCGCGCTGAATCTCAACCGTTCCCTCGCGCGCCTTGACCCGCATGTAAGGCCGCGCCCCGAGAAAGGTGTAGCGCCCGATCTGCTCGCCGCGCTCAACCGACTCCAGCAGAAACGCGTGCGGTTCGTTTTCGGCGATCGCGAGAAAGGCGGAAACCGGCGTGAGCAAATCGGCGCTCACCGACTTCACCACCGGCACTAAAGTGGAAGCGCGGGCAAGTTGAGAAAACTGTTTGAAATCCGGCTGCAACATGATGGAAGTTCGGCCGCGCAGGGAGCGGGCCTTTTATTATAGGGGACCGGCGATCAGGAAGGTTGTGGAAGGCTTTGTCATCCTTCGCTTCGCTCAGGATGACAAAGCGTTCCAAAGCGCCCCCTACTTCTCCGCGTCGCGAA
>Ga0210387_10003165_pt1 | contig 12652 bp, 8 predicted proteins | sample IncBWC7OmetaG_FD_160108 | JGI IMG/M metagenome (GOLD analysis project Ga0210387, IMG submission 160108) | Forest soil microbial communities from Barre Woods Harvard Forest LTER site, Petersham, Massachusetts, United States - Inc-BW-C-7-O ...
GCGTAGATCGCGTCCCAGTCCTGCAACGAGGCGATCGACGCGTACATCGGCAACGCCTCGCCGGCGTAGTCGTTGGGGGCGGGGATGTTGTATTCGCTGACGGTGAACGGCTTGCCGCCGACACGATAGACGGCCAGCGAGCCGAGTGCGCCGCCGTCCGGCGCGGCGACTTGCGTGGTGTTCTCGATGTGAAAGCGGAGCTGGCTCCAGCCCGCGGCGAAGTCGGGGTGCTGCCAGTAGGCGTGCATGTCGATGAAGTCGGAGTCGGCGATCTCGCGGCGCAGCCCTTCGAGGCCGCCGTAGCTGGCCTGCGTATCGACCAGCAGCGACCGCAGCCCCAGCTCCTTGCGGATGAACGTCGCCAGCGTGTGCGCGGTCTGCCGATCGGTGTCGGCCAGAAAACGCAGGAAGTCCTCGCCCGCCGGCGAGCCGCTCTCGCCGTGCACGAGCGGAATCGTCGCCTGTTCGAGCGTCTCGCCGGCGGCCAGCTCCACCGGCGCCGCGCCGGCGGTGAGCGACAGATCGGCGATCTCGACGACGCCCGGCACGTTGCGGAGGCCGAAGTTGAGCCGCCCCTCTCCCGCGATGGTTCCCTGCGGCCGGAACGTGAGGTCGATCCGCTGCCACTCGGGCGAGAGCGCGATCATTCGGTAAAGGCCGATATTTCGCCAATCGGGGACGGCGAGCATGGCGAGCGCTTCGAGGTTGCGCGCAGGAGGGATGGCGCCCTCGGGGCCGACGAAGCCGCGCGGTGCGCGCACCCGGAAGCCGAGGTGGTAGCTCTCCCCTTCGCCAAGCGGCAGGTGCGCGCGATAAAATTGCAGGTGCCAGCTCGCCGTCCCGCGCCGTGCGGCCGAGAACCGCAGCGCGCGGCCGCCGTTTTCGATCGGCACCACCTCGCCGCGCGTGGGGACGCCCGCCGACTCGAACGTCCAGCCGTCGGTGCCGGCCGAGAGGTCGGCGTTGCTCAGGATCTCCTTGGGTGCGCTCTTGGTGCCGCCGCCCCAGGCCGCCCGCACCCGCGCGGTTGATTTGTATCGACCCCGCAGCCACACGTTCCACTGCCGCTTCAATTCAGCGGCGTAGGGCTCAGGAAGATCGTCCAGGTTGCCGGCCCAGAAGGGCAGCGCGCTGTTCTCGTTGTTCATCTCCACGCAGAGCACGGCCGGCTCGGCGGTGTAGGGATGCCCCGTGTAGGGGTTCAGGTGGGTGAGCAGCGCCCGCGCGTAGAGCTTCTGCGACTCGATGAAAGGCGGGTAGAAGCGATCCAGCATCTTCCCGAATTCGAACCGCTGGGCCGCCACGCCGTCGAGCCCCGGGTAGCGGCGGGCGACGTGCAGGTTGATGTTGGCGTAAACGCCGTTCTTGGCCAGCTCGGCGACGAAGAAGTCCAACCGATCGAGCTGCGCCGGATCGAGCGCGTCCGATTTCTGAATGAGAAGGCCGATTGGCGCGGTCCCCTTGTCCATGAAATGGAAGCGCACCAGGTTGACGCCGAGGCGCCGAAAGTGGGCGGCGGCGCGCGTCGCCACTTCATGGGTGGGGAAGCAGGCGGTCGCCGTGCAGTCGACGCCGAAGAACCGCACGCGCCTCCCTGCCTCGTCGACGAAGTGGCCGCCGCTGGCCCGGATGAACCCGCGCGCTCCGGCCGGCGCCTCGTTGAGGGCGCTCAGATCGACGAGGCCATTGGCGGCGCTGATGCCACGCGCGGGGAACGGAAACCAGTGTTGCGGATCGTGTGCTTCGTCGGCGGTGGTGGCGGCCGCGGCCGGCGGCGCGGGCGCGGCTGGCGGTGCGCTCGGCGCGACATTGGCCGCCGTGGCAGGAGAGGGTGCCGGTGGGGGCGCCGGCACCAGACAGGCCGACAACAGGAGCGCAGCAGATGCGATCGCGAACGGAGGCCTCACTCCCTGAGGTTACTCCACGGCGCCGGCGCGCCGGGAAGCCGGGGTGCGTCGCGATGCCTCCTGGAAGTTGCGAAAGACGGGGACTCGGAATGCAGTAGACTGCCCCCCAGCCCCCCGGAGGTAGTCCCATGGACCGACGCCGCCCCTCTCCGCTCTGTGTTGGTTTCGGTGCGCTCGCGCTGATGCTCGGTTGCAGCGCCCAGAACGGCGGCCCCGAGGTTTCCGGGACCGGTGGCGCGTCGCCTGGTGGCGGTTCAGGCGGCGACACCAGCGGAAGCGGCGGCAGCGGCACCGGCGGCTCTTCGACCGGGAGCGGCGGCAGCGGCACTGGCGGTGCGGACACCGGCGGCACGCCCGGGGGCGATGGTGTGGGTGGCACGAAGGCCACCGGCGGCACCACGGGAACGGGCGGCGGCAAGGCCGGCGCCTCCGGCGGCGGCGGCGCGAGCGGCAAGGCTGGCGCCTCGGGCCAAGGTGGAGGGGCCGGCAAGGCCGGCTCTTCGGGAACGGGCGGCGCATCCGCCACCGGCGGCAGCAGTGGCAACGGTGGCGCCGGTGGCAGCGGTGGATCGACCGGCAGCGGCGGCATCCCCTTCAAGGGGTTCGCCGGCGATCCGACCGCCTGCGCCGACATGCAGCACCTCGGCGTCTCCTGGTACTACAACTGGAAGCAGACCCCGACCAGCGGCTGCGCGAGCACCGGCATCCCGTTCGTCCCCATGGTCTGGGGACACAGCAACGAGGTGAGCGCGTCGGCGATCACCAGCGCGGTCTCGTCGTTCGTGAGCAAGGGCTACGGGTACGTGCTCGGCTTCAACGAGCCCGACAACAGCACCCAATCCAACATTCCGGTCGCGACGGCGGTCTCGCTCTGGCCCTCCTTCAACAACAGCGCCATCCAGCTGGGAACGCCGGCGACGCAGGCGAACTCCACCGGACAGACCTGGTTCACCAGCTTCATGGGGTCGGTCAACGGAAGCACGACGCTGCACGCCGACTTCATCGCCATCCACTGGTACGGATGGAACGCGGGCTCGTGCGACGCGGCCGCCTCGCAGTTCGAGAGCTACATCAAGTACGCGGAGGGGTTCTCGGGTAACCGGCCGATCTGGGTCACCGAATGGGGGTGTCTGAACGACAGCGCCCCCGACACGCAGACGGTGCTGAATTTCTACAAGGGCGCGCTGGCCGTCTTCGCGCGCCATCCGCGCGTCGCGCGCTACTCCTGGTACCCCTGGTCGACCAACAACGAGCTGGTCAACTCCGACGGGACGCTGACCACCCTCGGCAGCGCCTACGCGGCCGCGCCGGCCTACAAGTAAGAGCGCGCCGACGCTCTTTCATGCGCGCCCGATCGTGGCAGAGTCGCGCGGAGGTGAGGCCGTGAGCCGCGTGCGCGAGTTGATCGACAACCTGGGTCTCGCCCCACACCCGGAGCGCGGTTACTACGTCGAGACGTACCGCGCGCCGTTGACGACCGGCCAGCTGCCGCCGCCACATTCAGGCGCGCGCGCGGCGTCGACCGCCATCTACTTCCTCGTCACGCGAGAGGAGCCGACGACCTACCTGCACCGCCTGCTCTCCGATGAGATGTTTCATTTCTACGAGGGGGGGCCGCTCGACGTGCTGCTGCTCGCGCCCACCGGCCCGGGTGAAGTCCGCCGCCTCGGCACCGACGTCGCGGCCGGCGAACGACCGCAGCTCCTGATCCGGGCCGGGACCTGGTTCGCGACCGAGCTGGCCGATCCCGCGGCGTCGCACTGCCTCATTGGCTGCACGGTCGCGCCCGGGTTCGAGTTCGCCGACTTCGAGCTGGCGGAAGGAGCGGAGCTGGCGGCGCGTTACCCGGTGCACGCCGCCCGCATCGCGCGCATGACCCGCCCCGCCTGATGGCCCTTGGGCCTCAGAAGTAGATCTTGGTGACGGGCGCGGCGGTGCCGCCGGTGATCTGGATCTTGTAGCCGAAGGTCTCGCTCGGGTCCCAGCCGTAGGAGAGCGCGGTCTTGTAGCCGTCCAGCGTGACGTTGGTGATGACCAGGACGACGACGCCGTTCTTGGGCGCCTTGGTGAGCGTGAGGGAGGCGGTGCCGGTCGACACCGGCTGGCCGTAGACCGCGGTGCCGTCGGTGGCGCGGTAGACCAGCTCGGCGGACATCGTGGAGGTGGTCCCCTTGCTCCCGGCGGCGTCGGGCATGAAGTTGACGCTGACCGAGGTGGCGCCGGAGGTGACGGTGATCGGGATGTTGTTGCGCGAGGTGTAGCGCGGGAGCTTGCTCGCGTCGCTGGGGGCCAGGGTGCCGCCGGTGTTGGTGGTGGCGGCGTACATCCCGGCGTCGCCGAACGCCTGGATGCTGCTCGACAGCTCCATGAAGTCGCCCAGCGCCAGACGGGCCGCGTATTCCTCGACCATGCACTGGACGCGCGGCTTGTCGAGCAGGCGGGTCATCGTCTGCAGGATCTGTTCGGTGGTCTTGGCCTGCTCCCAGACGGCGGCGAAGAAGTGCATGCCGACCCGCTGCGAGACGAACAGCGGGAAGAGATCGTTGTAGCGGAAGCCGGTGCTGTCCATGAGGTAGTCGGCCGGGCCGGTGAGGGTCGCGTTGTCCTTCTCGATGCCGCAGCTCTCGATCGGCGCCTGCGGCCACTGATAGACGAGCGCGTCCAGATACCCGACGTTCGAGGGGAGCTTGAACTGCGTGGCCTGGCCGGCGGTGGCGTTGCCGACGTTCTCGGCGACGCGCAGGATCAGGTAGTCGTTGTACGACTCCTGAATCCACGACACCTTCTGCCCCGGCACGGTGCCGTAAGAGTTTTCCAGCACGTGGAAGAACTCGTGCGTGAGGTCGTACCGTTGCGAGGCGTCGGTCATCGCGACGCCGGTCGTCTCGACGTCCGGATACGAGCCTTCGTAGCTGGAGTCGCCGCCGGTCGTCGGATCGTTCGGCAGGCCGGTGCCGACCAGGATGTAGTCGATGTAGTGCAGCGCGCCGCCGGTGGCCCAGGGCGGCAGGTGGGTGTAGGTCAGCTGCGTGACGTACTTGAGGTCGGCGTTGATCCGCATCAGCGACGACATCTCGAGCGCGGTCGTCACGCCCGTGGGGAACGTCGGGCCCGAGCTGAGCAGGATGTAGCCGACGGCCATCGTATTGGTCGGCTTGCCGTAGGGATTCATGCCGATCGGGGTCAGCGTCGGGGTGTCGTTCCAGGCCGCCGGCGGCGTCGCGCTCGGGACGTTGCCGTAGTTGCAATAAGGAAAGTCGGACGAACCGCCGGTGGTCCCGGCACTGCCGCCGGTTCCCGGCGCGCCCGCGGCGCCGCCGGTTCCGTTGCTCCCGCCGGTCGCGCCGCCGGTTCCCTTGCTTCCGCCGGTCGCACCGCCAGCGCCGGTCGTGCCGCCGGTTCCTGGGCCGGCGCCGCCGCTGCCACCGGTTCCGGTCGGGCCCGTTCCGCCGCTGCCCATCGAGCCAGCAACGCCCGTCGCGCCGCCCGATCCCGTCGCGCCCCCGGTGCCAGAGGCAGTTGCGCCGCCGCTGCCCGTCGTGCCGGTCCCGCCCGTGCCGCTCGTCGTGCCGGTGCCCGAGTCGCTGTTTGCGCAACCGAGGCTCGCCGCCAGGGTAAGCAGACCGAGCAGACCTCTCCACTGGATCGTTTCGCGCGCCATGCCGAATCCTCCGGGCAGCGTTCCTCGGAGCTGCCCCTGTTTTCGAAGGCTGCGAGGATCGTGCGTTGCAAAGGAGGTCCCCCGCGCTGCGGGCGGCGGCTCAAGAAAAACGCGACCAGACCGCGCTCCGGCCGGTCAAGCCGCCGGCGCGATCAGCCGAAATTGCGGTCATGGGTGGAGGTCGCTGGACGTGGTGCCTGCTGGCAGCCGGCTTCGCGGTCGGTTGTGGAGCGAGCTCACCGGGCGGAGCGTCGGGCAGCGGGGGTACCGCGGGCCAGGTGGGCGGCCTCTTCACGCAGCCAGAGCCCTGGACGAAGAGTGTCTCGGGGCTGACCAAGGACGCGAGCTCGGACGCCATCATCGCCGCGCTGGACAAGACGGGCGGCTGGGGCGGCGGCCGGTTGCAGATCGATTTTTCGATCCCGCTCTTCTTCGCCGATGCGTCGACGCCGCGCGAGACGATCGAGGGGCCGATGCCGGGCGGATATTCGTATTGCTACGGCGGGACGGACTGCGACCCCGTTCCGCTGCAGATGCCGATCCCGGCCAACGGCAACGCCGAGGGGAGCAGCAATTACACCTGTGACACGTCGTACAGCACCGACGGACAGGGCGACTGTCACATCCTGGTCGTCGAGACCAGCCAGCAGAAGCTCTACGAGCTCTACAACGCCACGCAAGACGGCAGTGCGATCGACGCGCTGGTGGCGATCGTCTGGGATCTGACGAAGATGTACCCCGACAACGAGCGCGGGGACCAATGCACCTCGGCGGACGCCGGCGGATTTCCGATCGCCGGACTGCTCCCCACGGCCGACGAGGTGGCCGCCGGTGCGGTCAACCACGCGCTCCGCTTCATCCTCCCGAATCCGTCGATGAGGAACGCGTCCTACGTGCACCCGGCCTCGCACGCCGGCAGCCCCAGCAGCGAGGATCCGAACGCGCCCCCCTACGGCGTGCGCTTCCGTCTGAAGGCCTCCTTCGACGATTCCAGCTACAACGCCTCCGAGCAGGTGATCATCGCAGCGCTGAAGAAGTTCGGGATGTTGCTCTCCGACGGGGGGACCATCCCGTTGACGTTCGCTGACGATCGGACCACCACCGCCAAGTGGTCGGACCTGGGCGTCACCGCGCTGTCGTTCTCGGCAATCACGGTCGACGACTTCGAGGTGGTCGACTTCAGCGCGCCGATCGCTCAAACAGACGACTGCGCGCGCAACCCCTAGGCGGCCGGTCGAGCGCGCCTCGGCCCAGGGCCGAGCTCGCCGCGGCCGGACGCCCTGGCTGAGCACACGAGGGAGTTGCGCTTCGGGCCGCGTGGTGGTTCGCTCTTCGCCCGAAACCATGCAGATCGCCGACCAGAAAGCCGTCACCATCCACTACACGCTCAAGGACGACGAGGGCACCGTCCTCGACAGCTCGAAGGGGCGCGAGCCACTCGGCTACCTCCAGGGTGCGGAGAACATCGTCCCCGGGCTGGAGAAGGCGCTGGCGGGGAAGGCGGCCGGCGAAACCGTCCAGGTGACGCTGACACCCGAGGAGGGCTACGGCCTTCGCGACGACAAGAACGTCCGCAACGTCCCGCTGCGGAAGATCTCCGACAAGAAGGTGACGGTGGGGACGCAGGTTCAGCTCCGGACGTCGGAGGGAGCTCAGATGGCCACGGTCACCGCCGTTCGGGGCGACTACGCGACCGTCGACCTCAACCACCCGCTGGCGGGGATGCGGCTCCACTTCGACGTCGAGGTGGTGGCGGTCCGCGACGCGACCCCCGAGGAGCTGACCCACGGTCACATCCACCAGCCCGGCGGCCACCACGGCTAGACACCTGCAGCCAACACGGCAGCTCAGCAGCCGGGGCCCGCGACGCCCGGCCTACAGAGCGAACAGGTGATGGCGCTGTTCTCGCTCGCCGCCATCATGTTGGCGCCGCTGTCGTTCACCTGCAGCGACTGGCCTGTGCAGCCGTTCGTCCCGGGCACCAGCGTCCAGCAAGGGGGCGTGTTCTGGTTCTCTTTGCAGTTCTGGAGCGCCACCTGGGTCTGATTGCCGCTGGCGTCGGTGAGATTCTCGATCACCGAGCAGTCTGGATTTCCCTGGGCGTTTTTCTGAATCACGGAGTCGATGCAGGGGGGCGCAAAGAACCGGCCCAGCTTGGCGGCGATCTGATTCATGGACTGCGAGTAGTCCCCGTCGCAGATCGATCCGATGATGCTGTTCGAGAAGGCATTCGCGAACTGAGTCTCTCGGACGCCGGGGTCGCCGAAGCTTCCGTCGCCGACCGTCTGGGTCGAGGGCTCTGGATTGACGTCGTCTTCGCCGGCCGCGCCGCAGGAGTGCATGACCTGCGGCCAGTTCTCCGACGTCCCCGACGGCGTCGCGGTGGGGGCCCACTCGACCGCGTAGGGCGCCGCGGGCCCGATGATTTCGCCCACCAGAATCTGGTTGTCGGGCTCGGGTTTCAGCGCCTTGATGTCGCTGACGAATTTGCTGACCGGGATGAGAGCGCTGGAACCGCTGTCGTTGTCCTTGCAGTCGGCCAGCTGGAGGACCTGCGGGTTGCCGGTCGCATCTTGCGGCGGGTCGAGAGGCGGCGTCGCGGAGCCCGTGTTCGGGCTCCCGGCGTTGAGGTCCTTGCAGAGGTGACCGCCACGGGGGCCGCCGTTGCACCGATAGTTGTCGATGGGACCGTCGGGGTTGGTGATGCTCTGCGGAGAGCCGTTGAGCGAGTAGATCGTGGTGTCGGCGGGCGCCGAGCAATCATCCTCGTTGGTGAGCATCACGATGCCCAGGTAGGCGTCGGGGCGGAGAAACCCGGTGTTTTGCGAGGGGGGCGGGCCCAGGCCGTCGGCGCCGAGCGCGCGGTCGATGGAGGCCAGCTGGTGCTCGAAGCCGCAGCCGCTCGAGCCCAGGAGCGAGATGCATTGAAACACCGAGGCGATGGGATCGGTGAAGTTGGCGACGCCGTCGACGTCGGAGATGAAGGTGTCGCCGGCCGTGAGCGTGGTGGCGCAGGTCCCTTCCGGCTGGGAAAAGAACTCTCCTTGGTTGCCCCGCAGCGTGCACATGATGTTGACGTCGCTCTGCGCCCCCATGTCGGAGGAGACGACGGCGATGTGAAGGTTGGGTTTGATCTGGAGCGTCTGGAGGAACCCCAGGAAGTGCGGCAACTGAAGCAGCAACTTCTGCTGCATCGCCGTCATGGACGACGAATTGTCGACCATGAAGAGGAGGTCGAGGTTGTTGTTGATCTTCTGGGTGACGCTCCACTGCTCCGTCACGCTGGAGCTGACGGTGGGTATCTCTAGAGTCCGAGAGGTGCAGGCCCAGAGCGAAGCGCCCGCAGCGGCCAGTCCGGCCCAACGGAGGACAGGCCACCACCTCGACGACGGAACGATCAGACGGTTCATGCAAGTCCTCCTTTGACGACAGACGTCGGGGAGGGCAACAGCAACCATCGGGCCAGGACGCGGACCTGGGGAGGCGTGGCCTTTCGCACAACGAACGCCAACTCAGTTGTGGTTGCAGCCAACGTTCGAGTTGGCAGGAGCAGCCAGCGGGCACCCGTTCGTTGCCGTGGGCGTCGCCCTGCGGCCGCGCCGCTCCTAGCGAACGGTCGTCCAGGTCACCCTGCGCTCGCCCCGCAGGTAGAGCACCAGGGCCCAGAGGGCGGCCAGGTTGACCACCACGAAGTAGAACGGGACGTGCACGAAGGGGAGGCGCAGCCCCAGCTTCTGGCGCACCCATCCCACCGCCGCGGCCAGGTAGAGGGCCAGCTGCGCGGCCGTGAGCGCCCGGTAGACCGGCGCGGCGGCCCCCCCCCGGAGGGCGAGACAGAGCCCGGAGGCGAAGACGGCGAGGAGCAGCTCGGGGACCAGGTAGCGGAGCACCTTGTGGCTGAACAGCTGGAAGGCGAAGAACCCGTAACGGAGCGGGTTCAGCATGCGGGCCCGCCGCACCAGCGCGTTGATGGTGCGGACGATGACCCGCACCCGCATCTCGAATTCCTTGCCGGTCTCCTCGTGCGTCTTCTCCGACGAGACGGTGCCACCTCCGTAGACGGTGATGAAGCCGCGCTGGTAGACGTCGCCCGCGATGACGAAGTCGCTGATCAGATCGGGCTCGATGGGGCGGTAGGCGCTGGCCCGCACGGCGTAGAGGCAGCCCGAGACGCCGATGAGGGTGCTCACCGCAGCCTCCAGCTCCTTGACCCGCTTCTCGTAGCGCCAGTAGAGGCCGCCCCCTTTGCCGACGGCGCTGCCCCCTTCGGAGACGTACTCCAGCTCGGCGCCGGCGCAGCCGACGCGCGGGTCGGCGAAGCAGGCGGTGAGGCCACGGACGCTGCCGGGATCGAGCCGAGTGGTGGCGTCGGTGAAGATCAGCACCTCGCCCTTGGCCGCCGCCGCGGCCAGATTCTGCGCCGCGGTCTTGCCGGCGCGCTCGGGCAGGACGACCAGACGCACGCCGCGCGGCGCCAGCTCGCGGACGATGTCGTGCGTCCCGTCGGTCGAACAGTCCGACGCCACGATCACCTCCAGCTTCTCGGCCGGGTAGTCGAGCGCCAGCGTGCTCTGCAGCTTGTGGCGGATCGCCTTCTCCTCGTTGTAGGCGGAGACGATGACGGTGACCGTCGGCTCGAGCGGCGCGCTCGGCCGTGACGACCGCGGGCGCACGGTCGCCAGCGCCAGCAGCAAGAGCGGATACCCGGCGTAGGTCCAGGCCACCGCGGCGAGCGAGACCCAAAAGATGACCGTCACGACCACCATCACCGGTACCACTCCTGCGCCCAGAGCTGAAACATCATCAGCGCCCAGAGCGCGGTGCTGTTGTTGCGGCGCCGGGCGCGGTGCTCGGTCTTGAGCGTCTCCACCACCGAGGGCGCAAACCATCCCTGCTGCCGGAGCCTTTCGGGGGCAAGCAGCTCGTCGACCATCCCGCGCAGATCCTCGCGCAGCCAGCGCGCCAGCGGCAGGCTGAAACCCGCCTTCCGGCGGGTGAGGATCTCAGGCGGCAGATCGGCCTGCAGCGCCCGTTTGAGGAGGTACTTCTTTTTGCCCCTCCGGATCTTGAGCCGACCGGGCACGCTCGCCATCAGCTCGACGAAGGGGTGGTCGAGGAAGGGGACCCGCACCTCCAGCGAGACCGCCATGCTGGTGCGGTCGGCGACGGTCAGCAGATCGTCGACCAGGTAGGTCTGCTGGTCGATGCAGAGGATCTTGTTGAGCAGATCGGCCTCCGGCTGCTCCTGGCCGAGCGCCTGCATCCGCTCGAGCGCCGAATCGAGCGCCACCCGCGCGCGCAGCTCCGGCTGGTAGAGCGACTCGCGCCGCGTCCGCTCGAGCGGGCTCGAGAAGGCGAAGAACCGCTCGACATACGGCAGCTCGCTCGAGCGGACGAACCGCTTGGCCTGGTCGATCCCCCGGGCGCCGCCGCGGGCCTCGGGGATGAGGTCAATCAAGCGGCGCACCACGTCGTTGCGCAAGAATGCGGGAATCTTTCGGTACCACTCGGCCAAGGTGACGCCGAGGTAGCGCTGGTACCCGCCGAAGAGCTCGTCGCCCCCCAGGCCCGACAGCGCGACGGTCAGCTCCTGCCGCGCCAGCCGGCTGACCAGCAGGTTGGGGATGGCGCCGGAGTCTCCCATCGGCTCGTCGAAGATCTGGCCGAGGGCCTGCATCGCCTCGCCGATGTCGGGCGCGACCTCCAGCTCGTGGTGCTCGGTGCCGAAGCGGGCGGCCACCTGCCGCGCGAACGCGCGCTCGTCGAACGCCGCGTATTCGGCCGGAAAGCCAACAGAGAAGGTCTTGATGGGCCCGGCGGCGGCGCGCGACATGGCGGCGACGATGGCGCTCGAATCGACGCCGCCCGACAGGAAGACCCCCAGCGGCACGTCGGCGACCAGGTGACTGGCCACGGCGTCGTCCAGGCCGCGCCGCGCCTCCCCGATCCAGTCGGCCTCCGAGCGCGTTCGATCGGGGCGGGCGTGAAGCTGCCAGTAGCGGCGGACCCGGGCGGGCTGGCCCGGGTCCTTCACCAGCAGGTGGCCGGGCGGCAGCTTCTTGATCTCGCGGAAGATGGTCCGCGGCGCCGGGATGTAGAGCAGCGAAAAATATTGATCGACCGCCACCTCGTCGAGCGTCAGCGGCAGGCCGGGGAGGCCGCGCAGGCTCTTGAGCTCGCTGGCGGCATAGAACCTCCCGCCTGCCTCGGCCCAGTGCAGCGGCTTCACCCCCAGCCGATCGCGCGCCAGGAAGACGCGCCCGCTCTTCCGCTCGTGAATGGCGAACGCGAACATTCCGCGCAGGTGCGTCACCGCCGCCTCGCCGTACTCTTCGTAGGCGTGCAGGATCGCCTCGGTGTCCGAGTGGGTGGAGAAGGTGTGGCCGCGCGCCACCAGCTCGGTGCGCAGCTGGCGGTAGTTGTAGATCTCGCCGTTGAAGACGATGGCCATCGATCGATCCTCGTTGAAGATCGGCTGCTGGCCCCCCGGCAGATCGATGACGCTGAGCCGCCGCATCCCGAGGCCGACCCGTCCGTCGACGTGCAGCCCCTCGGAGTCGGGGCCGCGATGAACGATCCGCTCGCACATGCCGTGGATCAGCTCGGCCTCGACCGCTCCGACATCGCTGACGGCGACACAGATTCCGCACATCGGTCCTGGTCGAGGCTATCCTGGGCGACGCTTCGGCGCGTCACCTTTCGTGTGAAGGTTTGTTGGCGGCCCTGCCCTTTACGGTTCGTTCGGTTCGACCTGCGAAACACCCGCGGCTCACGGAGGCTCTCATCGCCATGACATCTCGACTCCATCGCAGTTGGCTTCTCACCATCGGCTTGGCCGCGTTGATCGGGGGCTGCGGCGGCGGGTCGTCGGACGGCTCGGGCAGCGGCGGCGCCTTGGCGACCGGGGGAACCAGCGCCCAAGGGGAAGGAGGCTCGACCGCGACCGGCGGCGGCGTCGGAACCGGCGGCGAGACCGGGACTGGCGGCGTGGCTTCGACCGGCGGCCAGGGCGGTTCGGGCGGCCTGATCGGAACCGGCGGTTCGCCACCGGCGGGTGGGGCCTCCCGGACGGGCGGGGGGATCG
>Ga0210387_10003166_pt1 | contig 12650 bp, 7 predicted proteins | sample IncBWC7OmetaG_FD_160108 | JGI IMG/M metagenome (GOLD analysis project Ga0210387, IMG submission 160108) | Forest soil microbial communities from Barre Woods Harvard Forest LTER site, Petersham, Massachusetts, United States - Inc-BW-C-7-O ...
CACAATCTCGGGCTTGCCGAGCAGCGGACGGCCGTAGGCGCCGCCTGCGAAGGCGCCCGCGCGCAGCATCTCGCTCGCCGCCCGCGCCGGATCGATCGCGTCGCGGGCGATCTCGGCGGCCGTCAGCTTCTTCGCGCGCGCGAGCTCGGCCGGGTCGAAGGCCGGCGCCGTGAGCGCGTCCGCCAGGACGTCGAGGCCGAGGTCGAGAAACGGCGCGGCCAACGTCGCGTGGTAGACGGTCTCGTCGAGGCCGGTCCAGGCGCCGATGGTCCCGCCGGCCGCTTCGATCTCCCGCTCGCCCGCGCCCGGGGCGCGGCGACGCGTCCCGCGGAAGACGAGATGCTCGTAAAGGTGCGCCGCACCGGCGAGCGCCGGGGGATCGTCCGCCGCCCCCGACGCGATCCAGACCTGCACGGCGACGACCGGCGCGGCGTGGTTCTCCTCGACGAGGACGCGGACGCCGTTGTCGAGCCGCGCCTCGGCGCGCGTCCCGGGGCCACCGATCATGAGAGGGGTCACGGTCATGGCCCCCGCCCCTTCGGCGACGGTCCCGCTGGCGGCGGGCTGACTGGTCTTGCCGGCGCCCCCGAGCGAGCGGCAACCCCCGAGAGGAACCACGAAGAGCAACGACGCGAAGGGGAGCGCCGCGTGAGCGAGCGACACGGATCTCACGAGCGGGTCGAGGTTACCACCAATACCGGGCCGCGCGACCCACCGGGGCCCTCTGCCGAGCTGTGCACAAAGCTGCCTGCCCGGTTCCGTGCCATGGTTGTACTCTCGGGGACGGATGAAGCGACGGGCGTTCTTGCGTGGGGCCAGCGCGGCGGGTGGAGCGGCGTTCGCTTCGCGGCTCTGGCGTCCGGCTGAGGCATCGCGTGCAGGTGCGTTCGAGCGCACGTTCGATCGCCTGCAGCAGGCAAGGATCGCCGTCGTGGCTCGGGTGGCCGCCGCGGACGCGCTGCCAAACGGGGTGGCCGAGCTGGTGCTTGGACGCGCGGCCTCGGCGCGCCGCGAGCTCGCCGCGGGCCTCCTCGCGTTGCGCGTGGCAGCCGTCGCCGGGAGCCGCGATGCCGTCGACCTCTTCGCCACGTTTCGCGCCAGGCCGCAGGCGCCCGTCGACAGCATCAGCCTGGCGCTCGATCTCGACGCCTGGTCGGGCGACAATTACGTGATGCTCCCCGGCGCCTGCTACGCCGGGAATCGGTTCGAATCGCGCTTCATCGGCTATCCGCCCCTGCTGACCGAGCCGGCCGACATCGGCCCGCACGTCCCGCCGATCGTCACGGACATCCCCCGGCTGAACCTGCACCAGGGGCCGTCGCGGCTGGAGATCGCCGCGGCCGATCTGGCGACACCGGCGGTGGCCGTCTTCCTGCCGTCCGAGAAGCTCGGCCTCATCCTGCTGGTCGATCCGGCGACCTCCGTCGGGCGGACCGGGCTCTCCATCGGCGAGAGCGACGATCGCCGGCAGGCGTCGATCGCCGCCTCGACGCCCTTCCTGCGCGAGGGACACCGCAGCGAGGGGGCAGCTGGACCACGCGAGCGACCGATCCAGCCCAAGCCCGGCACCTCGCTCACGCTGCGGGCGCGCCTCCATGCCTTCGACTGCGAGGAGATCGGGCAGCTCACCGAGCGGCTGTTCGCCCTGCGCAAGACGCTCACCGGCGCGACGTCCCGCGCGCACACCCTGCCGTTTTCGGCGGCCTTCGCCGCGCACGAAGCGCGGGTCAACGCGCGCTTCGTGTCCAAGGAGGGCTTCCTCGCGCTGGGCGCCCGCGGCAGCGCCTATGCGATCTGGCAGACCGGCTGGTGCGGCGGCTTCGGCCAGACGCTCCCCTTGCTCGCTGCCGGCGGAAAGCAATCCCGCGCGCGCGCGCTGCAAACCGTGGCGTTCGTCGTCGCGGGCGGCCAGGCCGCTTCCGGCTTCTTTCACGGCGTCTCCGACGGCAAGAGCTGGTACGACGACGGCTTCACGGCGCCGCTGCCGGCGGCGCCGTCCGAAGCCTGGCCGCCCCGGGCGCCGCCCTATCACCATCCGCGCTGGCACCTGGTCCGTCGCAGCGCCGACGCGCTGGCGTTGCTGGTCAAGCAGCTCGCCCTGCTCGATCGGCAGGCGGCCACCGCCCCGCCGAGTCGCGTCGACGAGCCGCCCGGACCGGTCGATCCGGCCTGGGCCAGATCGGCACGGCTCTGCGCCGACGCGCTGGCGCGCCTCTGGGGACGGCACCGGCAGTTCGGGCAGTTCGTCGACGTCGAAAGCGGAGAGCTGATCGTGGGCGGCTCTTCCTCGGCCGGGATGGCTCCCGCGGCACTCGCCCAGGCCGCCGCCTACTTCAAGGAGCCGCGCTACCTCCAGATCGCCGAAGAGTCGGCGCTCCACTACTTCGAACGCTTCGTCCAGGCGGGCCTCACCTGCGGGGGCCCGGGCGACGCGCTCCAGTGTCCCGACAGCGAATCGGCCGCCGCGCTGCTGGAGTCCTTCGTCACCCTTTACGAGGCGACGCGTGATCTCGTCTGGATCGCGCGCGCCCGATCGGCGGCGCACCTGCTCGCCAGCTGGGTCATCTCGTACGACGCCCCGCCGGCCGCCCGCGGCTGCCCGCCACCCGGAGGGATCCGCGCGGCGGGGGCCGTCTTCACCGACGCGCAGAGCCGCACCGGCGCTCCGGGATACGTGCTCTCCTCGGGGGCGGCGCTGTTTCGCCTCTACCGTGCGACCGGCGACGTGGCGTGGCTCGAGCTCCTGCGCGACACCGCCCACAACCTGGCGCAATACCTCCCTCTCGCCGATGCCGCCGGCCGGCCGGCCAGCGTCGGGGCGCGTGAGTCGGGCGTTTGTTCTCGGGCCGACAGCTCCGATTGGCTCGTCGACAACGGCAGCGTGGTGCCGGCCGCCGGCCTCTACGACGCGATCGCGCTCCTCACCTACACGGAGCTCCCCAGCGTCTACGCGCAGACCGACGCGGGCTTCGTCTTCGCCTTCGATCACCTCGAGGCCCGGGTGAAGGAGCGCCTGGGCGGCCGGTTGGTGGTCGCCTTGAGGAACCCGACGGCGACGGAAGCGACCGTGCGTCTTTACGCCGAGAGCGCAGCCGACGCCGCCCTCCCCCTTCCGCCCGACGCTGTCCTCACGGCGCCGACCGCGGTCTTGCCGCCGGGTGGCACTGTCGAGGTCGCGATGCCGCCGCTGACCGCGCGCCGCTGAATTGGCCACCTCTGCTAAGATTTCGCCGTGGCCACGGGCGGTCTTCTGGCGGTGCGGCTCGGGGAGATCCAACGGCGACTGCGCCTCTTCGCCGTGGTCGAAGGCGGCGTCGCCGGGGCGGCGCTGGCGATGCTGGTGCTGGCGGTCGGCGTGGCGGCCGCCCGCGGGCGGGGCGGCGCGCCGGGAATGCACCTGATGATGGCGTTGATTCTGCTGGGGGCCGCAGCGGGGGCGGTGGTGCGCGGCGCGCGGCGGATTCCGCTTGCCCGCTGCGCGCGGCTCGCGGACGCAGCGCTCGACGGTCAGGATCGGCTCCTCTCGGCGCTGTACCTCGACACCGACAATCCATCGCCGTTTGCACGCGCGGCGGTGGTCGATGCGGTTCGGCTGGCGGAGAGCCTGAGGCCGGGCGCCGCGGTCCCCGCCCGTCGCCCCGCCGGGCTGCCGGCGCTCGGGATTGCGACCCTGGCGCTGGCAGGCGCGGCGCTCTTTCCCGCCTCTTCGCGCGCGGCGCGCGCGATCACCCCCGCGCCACCGCCCGAGCGCCGCGCACCGATCCCGGCCACGGCGCTCGAGGCCGAGCGCGAGGTGGCGCGCGCGGCGGCCGAGACAGCGGCTCGACTCGGCGACCGGCGGCTGGCAGCACTGGCGGCGGAGTTCGAGCGTGCGCTGCACCGTCTCGCCAGCGGGACGCTGAGCGATCCTGCCGCGCTCGATCTGCTGCGCGCCCTCGAAACGCGCGCAGCCGAGGCGGCCCGGGCGGCGAAGCGCGACGGTCAGGCGGCGGAGGCGGCCGGGCAGGCGCTGGAGGCGAACGCCGAGACGCGCGCGGCCGGCGAAGCGCTGGCGCAAACCGGCGCGGGCGGCGGCGGCGACGAACGGGCGTCCGCCGCGCTCGGCGCCAGCGCGACGGCTCACCCGGCAGAGACGGCGCGCGCCCTCGCCTCGGCGGCGGAGAACATGGCGAGCGCGGCGAGCCATCGAGGCGGCAGCGGTGAGACGGGCGACCAGGCCCAAACGAAGGACCAGCCGCGGCGTCTGGCGCGCAACGATTCGAGCGCGGGTGTTTCGCCCGAGAGCTCCCCGGGGGAGGCGAGCGAACCCGAATCGCGCCACCTGGAACAGCTCCGGCGCGACCTCGACGACGCCGCGGCGAGCTGCCGCGACGGCGATCCAAGCTGCCGGTCGCGCGCCGAGGAGCGCGCCCGGGAGCTGGCGCAGCTGGGACGCCAGGGAGCCGCGCGAGAATCGCTGCAGCGTCTCCAGCGCTCCGCCGGGCAGCTTCGCGCGCGCGTTGGCCGCGGGGAGCTCGGCGACAGCGACGCACAGGCCATGCGCAGCTTCGGCCGCGCCGCGGATGGAAAGCGTGAGGCGCCGAGCGACACCGGCAAGAGCGCCGGCGCCGGCGAGCCTGCCCAGGGTGAGGATGGTGAGGGCACCGGCTCGGGCCCGCCGGGAGGCGACGACCCCCGTGGGGGCGCGGGCGACGCCGAGACCGGCGCCGCGTCGGCGGCGCTGGCCGCGGAGGGTGGCGGTGCATCCCAGGACCCGGCGGGAACCGGCAACGGGATCGGTCATCAGCCCGGTGGCGCGCCGCTCGGCGCCCGCCGTGGCGATGCCACCTCCGCGCGGGGAACCGAGACCGAAGTCCGGATCGCCGATGGCGCAGGGCCGGGACGCGCCGAGGTGATCGGCACCGCCGCCGGCCAGGGGTTCGCCAGCCCCGGCTATGCGCGGACTTTCAACGACTACGCGGCGGCCGTCGAGGATGCGCTCGGCGCGACCGCGGTCCCCGAGGGGAAGCGCTACCTCGTGCGCCGCTACTTCGATCTGATCCGCCCGCGCCCGCCCGCGCCCGCCCCGAGGAGCGCCCGGTGAGCGCCTCCCGCCCGAACGAGCTCGACGCCGTCGCGGTCGCGGTCGCCGAGTTCCGGGCCGATCTCGATCGGCTGCTGTCAGAAATCGGTCGGCGGCTGGTCGGCCAGACCGACGTCACCGGCGCCGTCGCCTCGGCGTTGCTGGCCGGCGGGCACGTGCTCATCGAAGGCGTCCCCGGCCTCGGCAAGACGCTGCTGGTGCGGACGGCCGCGGCGGCCATGGATCTGACCTTCTCGCGGGTCCAGTTCACGCCCGACCTCATGCCCGCCGACGTCATCGGCACCAACCTGATCGTCGACGACGCCGGGGGGCGGCGGTTCGAGTTTCAGAAGGGGCCGATCTTCGCCCACGTCGTGCTGGCCGACGAGATCAACCGGGCGACGCCCAAGACCCAGTCGGCGTTGCTGGAGGCGATGCAGGAGCAATCGGTCACCGTCGGCAAGCAGACCTACGCGCTGCCGCCGCCGTTCTTCGTGCTCGCCACCCAGAACCCGATCGAGATGGAGGGGACCTACCCGCTCCCCGAGGCGCAGCTCGATCGCTTCTCGTTCAAGCTCCGGGCCCTGCCCCCGACCGGCGCCGAGCTGCATCAGATCCTCGACCGCACCACCGGCGCCGCGGAGGAAGCCACCCGCGTGGTGCTTGGCCGCGAGCGCCTGCTCGAGATGCGCGCGCTGGTCCGGCAGGTGCCGGTGGCGCGGCCGATCCAGGACTTCGTGGTGCGGCTCGTGGAGGCGACCGACCCGGCGCGCTCGTCGCTGTCCGAGGTCGCGCGCTTCGTCCGCTATGGCAGCTCGCCGCGCGGCGCGCAGGCGCTCATCCTGGGGGCCAAGATCGAGGCGCTGCGCGCGGGACGCTTCACCCCCTCCTTCGCCGACGTCCGGCGGGTGGCCCTCCCGGCGCTGCGCCACCGCGTGCTGCTCAATTTCGACGGAGAGGCCGAAGGGATCACGGCCGACGCCTTGATCGAGAAGCTGCTGGCGGCCTTGCCGGAGATGCCGTGAGCGCGGCGGGCGACAGCACCGCAGGGGCCGCCGGTGCCGGACCGGCCGACGGGCCGATCGGGAGCCGGTTCGACGACCGGTTCCTGCGCAAGCTCGAGTCGCTGGCGCTGACCATTCGACGCACGACGGCCGGGCGCTCGCACGGGATGCGGCGCAGCCGCCGCGTCGGCGCCGGCCTGGAGTTCGCTGATCACCGTGACTACGTGCCCGGCGACGACCTGCGCTACCTCGACTGGAATCTCTACGGCCGGCTCGAGCGTCGGGCGCTGCGGCTCTACGAGGAGGACGAGGATCTGTCGATCGACGTGCTGGTCGACGCCAGCGCCTCGATGGCGATGGGGCGACCGGCCAAGCTCGATCTGGCGCTCCAGATCGGCGCCGCCCTCGCCTACGTCGGCCTCTCCAACCTCGACCACGTCGGGGTGACGGCCCTCGGCGCCGAGGCGGCCGGGCCGCCGCCGGGGCGCGGCAAGGCCCGCATCCTGCCGATCCTCCGTTACCTCGACGCCGTTCGCCCACCGCATCGAGCTTCGAGGCCATCGCTGGAGGCGGCGGTGCGCGAGTTCCTTTCGCGGCGGCGCGGGCGCAGGCGCGGGTTGGTGGCGCTGGTCTCGGATTTCTACGACCCGGCCGGGGCACGCGCTGCCCTGGAGCTCGTCCGGCGCAACCGCCTGGAAGCGATCGCCGTCCAGATCTCCGCCCCCGACGAGCTGGCGCCGCAGCTGCGCGGCGACCTGCAGCTCTGTGACGCCGAGACGGGCGAGGTGCGCGACCTGACCATCTCCCCGCGCGCGCTGGCGGACTACGCGCAGAGGCACGCGGCCCTGCTGCGCGAGCTCCGCGGCTATTGCCGCGAGCGCGCCATCTCCTGCTTCACCGTGACCTCCGAGCAGCCGTTCGACGCGGTCGTGCTGCGGATGTTCCGGACCGGCGGGCTCCTCGGCTGAGGGGCCGGGCATGGAGCTGCACGGCCTCGCACAGGTCATCGAAGGCGCCTCGGGCGCGCTCTCGACAACGGCGGCCGCCGTCATCGGCGCCGCCGGCGCCGCGGCAATCACCGCGCTCTATCTGTTGCGGCTGCGCCGGCGCCGGGTGGTGGTCGCCTTCGCCCCGCTCTGGCTGGGCGCCCCAGGCGCGGAGCGCGCCGCCCGCCGCACGCGCCGGGTGCGCCACTGGCTGTCGCTCGCGCTGGCGTTGGGGCTGTTTGCGGCGATCCTGATCGGCGCCGTCGACAGCCAACGAGGAGCGCTCGATCACGGCGCCATCGACCGGAGCGGGCGCAGCCTGGTCGTGCTGATCGATCGGTCGGCGTCGATGTCGGCGACCGACGAAGCCGGATCGCGGCTCGCCGCCGCCCGACGACGCGCGGATGAGATCATCGCTGGCCTCACCGGCGCGGACAGCGCGCTGGTGGCTTCGTTCGCCGCGGACGCGACCGCGGAGAGCGGCTTCGAGTCGGACCCCCGCCGGCTCTCGCGGGCCATCGCCGGCGTGGCCCCCAGCGACGAGCCCGGCGATCTGCAGCGTGCGCTGGCGTTTGCCGCCGCGATCCTCCGCGGCCGTCCGCGCCCGACGGTCGTGCTGGTGAGCGACGGCGGCTTCACCGACGACGCGCTCCGCCTGGCGCCCGTCGATCCCGACGGCCGCCCGCTCGACGTCCGCTACGCGCCTGTCGGGCGGCGCGCCGACAACGTCGGCCTCCTGTCGCTGGCGGCGCGGCGCATCCCCGCCGATCCCGGCGCCGTCGAGACCGCCCTCGTCGTGCAGAGCTTCCGTCCGACGGCCGCCACCGTCGGCGTGGAGGTCCTGAGCGGCGGTGCGGTCGTCGAGAAGGTCGAGCTGTCGCTCGCTCCCGGCGAGCGCCGGCGCCTGACCCTCCCCAACCTGTTCGCGCCCGACGCCCGGATCGAGGCGCGGCTCACCGGGACCGATGACCTGGCAGACGATGATCGCGCGCGCGCGACCATCCCGCCCTTGCCGCGCCGGCGGATCCTGCGCGTCGGCGGCCCCGACCTCTATCTCGACGGCGCGCTGCTCGGTCTCGGGCGCACGGTGCACCTCGATCGCCTCGCCGCGGCCGACGCCGACCAGGCCGCCGCCCGGGCGCGCGACTACGACCTCGTCATCTTCGACGGCGTGACACCGTCCGCGCCGCCAAAGAGCGGGCGGTTTCTCTACTTCGACCCGCAGGGACCCGGCAGCCCATTCGCGCCCGCCAGGGAGGCGCGAACGGTGCGGAATCCGGTGCTCGACCCGGCGTCGCTCCACCGCGATCACCCTCTCCTGCGCCAGCTCGATCTCACCGACGTCAACGTCGCCGAGGCACGCCGTTTCGCGCTCGGGCCCGGCGACGTCGCGCTGGCCGCCTCTTTCGACGTTCCCTTGATCATTGCGCGCGAACGTCCCGGCCTGCGCGTCGCCGCGCTGGCCTTCGACCCGCGCCGGTCGGACCTGCCGATGCGCCCCGCGTTCCCGCTCCTCGTCGCCAACGCGCTCGCCTGGGCGGCCCGCGACGATGCCGGTGCCCCCGCACCCTCCGTCGACACGGGCGCCACCGTGCGGGACGCGCGCGAGTCGGACACCACGCCCGTCCGCACGCTGGCGCTCGGCGGACAGGTGCTGGCGCCGCCCGATCCGCCCACCCGACATTCCCACGGGCGATTCAGGAGCTGGGCGCTGATACTGGCGGCCGCGCTCTTGCTGTTCGAGTGGTTCAGCTACCACCGCCGGTGGACCACATGACGAACCTCGCCTGGGGCGCGCGGCTGGGGTTCGAGTGGACCCCATGACGAACCTCGCCTGGGGCGGGCGGCTGGGGTTCGAGCGGCCGGCCTGGCTGCTGCTCCTTCTGGCGACGCCGGCGCTGTTCGTGCTGCTCCGGCGCTCGCTGGCCGATTTTTCCCGGAGCCAGCTGGCGCTGCAGGCTGCGCTGCGCACGCTGGTCCTGGCGGGCGTGGCGACCGCGCTGGCCGGACCGGAGCTCCGGCGGCCAGCTCACGCGCTCTCCGTGGTGGCGCTGGCCGACGTCTCGGACAGCGTGTCCGACGACGCGCTCGCGTTCGAGCGTGCCCAGCTCTCGGCGCTGACGCGTGCCGCCGCCAGACTTGGAGATCCGCCGCCGCGGGTCGTCCGCTTCGCCGCCCGCCCCGAGGAAGTCATCCTCAGCAAGACGACGGAGCTGGCGCTGTCACGCTTCCCGCCGCCTGGCGGGACGGCGACGGACCCCGCGCTGGCGGTTGGCCTCGGCGCCGGGCTGGTCGACGCCACCGCCGTCCCGAGGCTGCTGCTCCTCTCGGACGGGCTCGCCACCCATGGCGATCTCGATGGCGCGGCCGCACGCCTCGGCAGGCGTGCGCTCCCGATCTTCGCGCTGCCGCTCCCGGCGCCGGCCTCCGGCGACGCCGCCGTGGCCGAGCTCTCCGCTCCCGTCGAGGTCCGCCCGCGGGTTCCGTTCCGCGCCGACGTGCGGCTGCTCGCCGATCGCGCGACCGACGCGCACCTGCACCTCGAAGGGAACCACGGCACGACGGTCGACGATCCGGACCGTGCCATCCGGCTGCCGGCCGGTGCGACGACCGTCAGCTATCAGGTGCGTGTCACCGAGCCCGGGACGACGATCCTGCGGGCCCACCTGCAGGCATCGTCCGATCGCCGTCCAGAAAACGACGAAGGAGTCCTGGCCATCGCCACCGACCGCGAGCCGCACCGCGTCCTCTGTCTGGAAGGGACGCCCGGCGCCGCCGCCTCGTTCGCGCACGCGCTCGCTGCCGAAGGGATCCCCGCCGACGTCCTCCCCACCAGGGCGGGCGCGGTCGCCGACCTTGCCCGTTACGATCTGGTGGTCCTGTCCGACGTGCCGCGCGCCGCGCTTTCGGATGGCGCGATCGCGGCGCTTGAGTCGTTCGTGCGCGGCGGTGGCGGGCTCCTGGTGGCGGGCGGCACGCAGAGCTTTGGCCCCGGCGGCTACCTGGGGACGCGCCTGGCGACGATCCTGCCGCTGCGCCTCGACGTCCCCGATCGGCAAGAGGAGGCCTCGATGGCGCTGGCACTGGTGATCGACAAGTCGGGCTCGATGGCCGGCGAGAAGCTGGATCTCACCAAACAGGCCGCGAGCGCGACCGCCGAGGCGCTGCCCCCCACCGATGAGATCGCGGTGGTGGTGTTCGACAGCCAGTCGCAGCCGGTGGTGCAGCTTCAGCGCGCGGCCAACCGGCAGCGGATCGCCAACGACATCGGCCGCATCCAGGCCAGCGGCGGAACCAACATCCTGGCCGGCCTGCGCGAGGCGGTCGAGGAGCTGTTGCCGGCGCGGGCGCGCAAGAAGCACATCATTCTCCTGTCCGACGGACAGTCCCCCTACGACGAGATCCCCGATCTGGTCGACGCGGCGAGCGCCGCCCGGATCACCATCTCCGCGATCGGCGTCGGCGACGGCGCCGATCAGACGATGCTCAAGATGATCGCCGAGCGCGGCGGCGGGCGCTTCTACCAGACCCGCGATCCGGCCAGCATCCCGCGCATCTTCTCGCGCGAGACCTCCGACCTCGACGATCAGCTGATCGTCCAGCGTCCGACCTCCGTTCGCGTCGCCAAGCGGATCGCCGCCTTGGCCGGCGTCGACCTGACGCGCGCGCCGCCGCTCGGGGGATACGTGGTGACGCGACCGCGCCCCGAGGCCGAGACCGTGCTGGCGACCGCCGACGGCGCGCCGCTCCTGGCGCGGTGGCAGCTCGGCCTCGGCCAGGTGGCCGCCTGGACCAGCGATCTCGGCGCCCGCTGGGGAGCCGGCTGGGCGCGTTGGGCGCCGTTCGACAAGCTGTGGGCGCAGCTCGCCCGCGCCACCATGCGGAAGGGAGCCGCCAGCCACTTCGCCATCCGCAGCGAGCGCACCGGGGATCGCGTCTCCGTGGCGGTCGAGGCGATCGGCGCCGACGACGCCTTCCTGAGCGGCCTCGACGGGCGCGTCGAGCTCACCACCGTCGGCGCCGGCGGACAGGCCGGGCCAGCGCGATCCCTGCCGCTCCCCGAGACGGCGCCCGGCCGCTACGAGACCAGCTTCCGCCCCGACGTCGAGGCGGGGGCGCTGCTGTTCGCGGCCACGTTCCGGGCACACGGCGCCGACGGCCCGCTGGTCGCCGACGCCAGCGGCCGGCTCACCCTCCCCTTCGCGGTAGAGCTGACACCCCGGCCGCCCGCGTCGACCGAAGGGGCGGCCGCGCTTGCCCGGGCGGCGGCCGCCAGCGGAGGGCGCGTCGTCCATGACGCGGTGGAGGCCCTCGAGCCAGGCGGCGATCGGCGCCAAACCAAACAGCCCCTGCGCACCCCGATCCTGCTGATCACGCTGGCGCTGTTCGTCGCAGACGTCGCGCTCCGACGGATCCGCCTCCCCGAGCCGGCGCGGACCTCCCAGCCGGCGCGGACCATTGACTCCCGACGGTAATTTTGGCATGAAGCCCCTTCATTCTCATCGGGGCGTGGCGCAGCCTGGTAGCGCGTTCGGTTCGGGACCGAAAGGTCGGAGGTTCAAATCCTCTCGCCCCGACAACTCTAAGTCCGCGTAGAGCCTTTCCAACGGCTCCGCGGCGCGTAGGGGGCGCGTGAGCCTTCTGGGGGTTGGGTAGCAACCGGGTAGCAAACGGAGCCGCTGGACGCGCGTCATCGCGCACAACGGCGAGCTGCGGCGGCTCCTGGGCGCCGCTCGCCGCGATCTGGTTCTCCTGCTCCGTGGGGGCCTCGGGCGCGGCGCCGGCGCCAGACGGGGCGCCGCCCGCGCTGCGGTCGGCGGGCGGCGGTCCGAAGCTGAGACGGTTGATCTCGTTCTTGAGGTAGCCAGGCGCCAGGTGGCCGTAGACCTCCGTCGTGATGCGCGGGTCCTGGTGGCGCATGATCCGCTGGACGGCGGCCAGGTCGGCGCCCTGCATAAGCAGGAGCGAGGCCGTCGTGTGGCGCAGATGGTGGAACCGGATCTTCCGGACCTCGCCCACCGGGAACAGCTTGAACTTGCACTTCGGGCAGGCGGTACACGGTGGCGTTGCACACGCCGAGGTGCTCCGCGACCTCGGCCACCCGGAGCAGCCGGTCGCGGCCACCCCAGAGCACCCGCAGGTCGGTTCTGCGGCAGCCCGCATGCTCGCTGCCGCGGGCTGCGTCGGGCAAGGCCCGCTCAAGCTCGTCAGTCACTCACCGCTTCAGAGATCGCTCTGGCAGCTGCACGAGGGGCACGCGATCGTGTCGTGCGGAGCCTTGAGCACGGCGGTCGCCGCCAGCGGCGCCTCAACGCCGTCGACATACTTCATCGCGGCGACGTGGTCTCGACTTTCTTGTCTGCCCGCGCGGCCGTACTAGATTGTCGGGCGTGCACATCGTTTTCGTTGCCGGCGCTGCGGGCGTAATCGGCAAGCCTCTGGTGACCCTGCTGGTGCAGGGTGGTCATCGCGTGTTCGGAACGACCCGGTCGAAGACGCGGGCGGCCAACCTGGAGCGATCGGGGGTGATTCCGATCGTGCTCGACGTGTTCGACCGCCAGGCGGTCGCGGACGCGATCAAGGGGGCGTGCCCGGACG
>Ga0210387_10003167_pt1 | contig 12644 bp, 13 predicted proteins | sample IncBWC7OmetaG_FD_160108 | JGI IMG/M metagenome (GOLD analysis project Ga0210387, IMG submission 160108) | Forest soil microbial communities from Barre Woods Harvard Forest LTER site, Petersham, Massachusetts, United States - Inc-BW-C-7-O ...
AACCTTCGTCTACGATCCGTCCGGCCCGATTCAGACCGGCGATATCACCGGCGAGGGCGGCAACCAATTGCCGGAGGATGCGGCGCGAAGTGTGGAATCGGCATATGTCGAAGTGAACATGCCGTTTCTGCACTCCTTGGACGGCGATGCTGCCGTTCGCTATGACCACTACCAGGGCGTCGGCAGCACGGTGAATCCGAAAGGTTCGTTGAAGTTTCAGCCCGTCGATTGGTGGCTGTTGCGCGCTTCGGTAGGTTCGGGTTTCCGCGCACCTTCCTTGACCGATCTGTACGCGGCGCAGGCGACCAGCGTCACGGCGAACGGCACGCGCGATCCGATCAAGTGCCCGACGTTCGATCCCAACAATCCTGCGTGCAGCTTCCAATTCAGCACCGTTACCGGCGGCAACCCCAACCTGAAACCGGAAAAATCGACCACCTTGACCTTGGGCACGGTGTTCGAACCGGTGAAGAACTTGAGCCTTGGTGTGGATTCCTTCTTTATCTACCTGAAGAATGCGATTGTCGTCGGTGGTCTTCCGGTTGCAACGATTTTGCAAAATGCGGCTTCCGCAACGCAATTCGCCAGTCTGATCACCCGCGATGCGAACGGCAATATCGTCTTCATCAGCCAGACCAACGCGAATCTCTTCAAGGAGAATGTCAGCGGTATGGATATTGATCTGAAATATGCCTTTGACATCGGTGACTATGGGCGCATCAGTATCTTGGGCGACGGCACTTACTTCTATAAATTCGCCACGCAAAATCCGAACGGCAGCTGGACGGGTCAAATCGACAAGGGCCTGACCACGGTCAGCGGCGTTATTTCCCGCTGGCGCCACAGCCTTTCGTTGGTCTACGACATCGGTCCTTGGGATGCATCCCTTACCCAGCACTACCAGAAGAGGTATCACGACTCGGCTGCCAACGTCACGGGCGCGACTCGATACGTGGGTCAATACGACACCGTCGACGGGCAGGTGTCCTATCACATGAACAAGGCTTGGACCTTTACCGCCGGAGTAATCAACATTGGCGACACTGCCCCGCCCTATGCGAACTACGCCTCATCGGCGAATAACTTCGTCGGCGGCTACGACTTGACGTATGGTGATCCGCGCGGACGGTTCGTCTACGGCCGTGTCGGATTCCAGTTCCGCTGATAAAAACGTCGGCAAAGCAACCCTAGAGAGGGGCCGCCTCAAATTCGAGGCGGCATTTCCTTCAGCTCTTCACTTTGGGCGCTTGCGCTACCTGAGCGGACTGCAGCGGTATAGATCGATGGAAGTGGATGCCTGACTGGAAGTCTTGTACACAACGACGTAGTCGATGCCGAGCACGATTTTGACGCCCACCAGGCCGCTGTAGTTCTTATAGGTCTTGTCGTGCGTTAAATCTATTTCGCTCGAACCGAGCAGTGCCTTGCGGTACCAGGCCTCGACTGTAGAAAGCGAATCCGCAGTATCGGCCCAAAAGCGCATGCACCAATGCCCCAGGGTATCGGTCTTGAACGTGCCGTCCATCACCGCGCTGGTGAGATTAGGATAAGCCGGCAAGCCGGTCAGATTGCCGGTATCGCCCGAGAAGGCGTAAGGCGCGAAAACCAGCAATTGGGCTGCCATGGGTATTGCGGCCAATTTGCGACGCTTGAGCGACATGGACTGCGGATCTCGTGAGGGCTATCCACGGCTTATCGACGCATGCCCGCAATACTTGAGCGCTGTAGACCATCGCTTACAGCAACGGTTGGAAGCGGCCGACGGTAGTCCTATCCAGCGTCGCGTAGGCTAGCCACTTCTACCGTTGGAGCATACATGACAAATATTCAAAACATTCTTCGGGGCGGAATACTGTTGGGACTCGTTGCACTCTCATCGGCTTGTGTCGTCGCGGGACCGGGTTACCACGAGGGTTACTACGATCGCGAGCACAACCGCTATTACCATGAGAACACGTGGCACGATTGCGGAGAGCGCGACGAGCATTGCCACTGATCCGATCATTGACTCGACGTCTCATTGACCAGGCAGCGGCGCCTGGTCAATGTCGACGTCCTCACGCTTGACGCGGCGCTTAACGTGGCTGCATGCGGATACCGCCGTCCACGCGAATACACTCTCCATTGATGTAATCGTTCTCGACGATGGCCACGGCGAGCTGCGCAATCTCGCCGGGCTTGCCCAGTCTTTTTGGATACAGCACCGATTTGGCGAGCGCCTCGAGAACTTCCGCGGGAAGCGATCCGAGGAGCGGGGTTTCGATCAATCCTGGTGCAATGGTGTTGACGCGAATGCCGATGCTCGACAAGTCGCGGGCCATGGGAAGCGTCATGCCCACGATCCCCGCCTTGCTCGCGCTGTAGGCGACCTGCCCGATCTGGCCATCGTAAGCCGCCACGGACGCAATGTTGACGATAACGCCGCGTCCGCCGTTTGAGTCGAGCGGCTGATTCTTCGCCATCTGCTCGGCGCAGAGCCGGGTAACGTTGAAGGTGCCGGTTAAATTGACCGCGATGGTTTTGTTCCATGCCGCCAACGGGAATGGACCGTCCTTGCCAAAAGTCTTGTGGGCACTGCCGATGCCCGCGCAGTTGACGCAAATATGAATGGCGCCAATTGAGGCCACGGTCTTGGCAACGGCCGAGGAGACAGAGCTCTCATCCGCCACATCGACTTTCTCGAAGAACGCGCCGGAACCCAGATCCTTGGCCGCCTCCTGCCCCGCGGCCTGGTTGAGATCGAAAATCGCGACGCGTCCGCCCTTCTCGGCCATGGCCTGCGCCACCGCTCGACCGATTCCGGAAGCACCGCCCGTAATCACGACCCCTGCTCCAGCGATTTTCATTCGTGCCAGCTCCTCTACATGTTATTTATATATATATCAATATATTATAGATGATACGCGAGACTCTTTCTAAGAGCTGAGCTTGCGGTCACCCGGCTAAGGCAGTGTATCGTCGCTAAATGGAATCAGCACAACACTCGAAAACTCTGAGCCGCTACGGGTCCGGCGCCATCGCCTTTCACTGGCTCATGTTCGTGCTGGTGGTCATTGTCGGCGTGTTGGGTTTGCTGCACGACTCTTGGCCCAAGCAAACACAGCGGTTTTGGATCAACATCCACGCGATTCTGGGACTGCTGCTGTGGTTCACTTTGATGGCACGATTCTGGTGGCGCCGCCGACACCGGCCGCCGCCCGTCTTGGAAAGTATTGGGGCGTTTTCGCGCCGCAGCGGAGCACTGGTGCACTTCAGTCTTTATGCCCTGCTGTTTGTTACGCCCATTGTCGGCATCATTACATTTGTCTATCACGGCCGCGTCTTTGATTTTGGGATTTTCAGGGTCGATTTTGGAATCAAGTCGAATCGCGCCATCTTTCATCCGACCGAAGATCTACACGGCTACCTGGCGTATGCCATATTTGCCCTCGCCGGCATCCACGCGCTGACTGCCCTTTGGCATCAATTCATATTGCGCGATGGGCTTCTGGATCGCATGTGGCCGGAACGGCGCTGACCTGTCGGTGCAACCCTGACAGGCGATGACGATTCTGCGCCCTTGCGGCCACCGCGCGCCGCGACCAAGCTGCTGTCATGTTGGGCACCTGGCAATGAAGCTTTTTTTGAAAGTACTGGCAGGGAGCAGTCTAGTGCTGGGCGCGCAGACCATAGGGGCGCAGCCGCAGAGTCCGGCGGTCATCGCAAAACAGCAGCTCAGCGAATGCATGGCGAAGCGGATGGCTGCCAACAGAAATCTTTCGTACAACGATGCAATGCGTGCGTGCAAAGAGCGCATGCAGCCGCCGAAAGATACGTTGGCCTCAATCAATCCGAGTGAGACCGGGCCGAAGAGCCATTAGGCTCCGCTCTATTTTTGAGGAGCGGGCGCCCCTTTCGAAGGATCAATATCGAGCTTGGGCACGCCGAATTGACCTTCGAGCTTATGCAGCTTGTCCAGGTCAATCGCCCCGACGATATTCACGATCGTAAACTGCCGCGGCTCGCTGGCAATCAGCGCAAGTCCAATGGCCTGGTTGTGGTCGACCATGATGTAGATGTCAACGTCCGCGTGCGTCTTGCGGCTGCGGGTTTCCACCAGCCGATTCCAACCCGGTGCCGCGAGCTGACTTCTCACCGCGTCGATATCGGCTTGCTGATAGGCAGAATCCTTGTCAAATGTGTAGCTGCGGACATAAATCCCCTGCAGACCCTTCAACACTTCCTTGGTGGCGGCGTCTTGCGGATCGCTGCTATCGAGAAACTTCGCCGCCAACCCCAACAATCCCGGATCCAGGGTGATGGTCACCGACTCAGTCGCCTTCTGCGCCAGTGCGGAAAAGTTGGGAATGGCGAGCTTGGGATTCGGCGCAGCGAGGGCCAGCGCGGGTGCCAGCAGCGCGAGAACCCAAAGTGATGTGCACTTTCTCATACAAATTTCCTTGGCTGCCTCAAGCGCCGGATTGATCGTCCGTCAGCGATGTGGATTGGCTCTTCACCGCTTCAAATGCCAGATTCAGTTTTTGGCTCGTCACCCGCAACGCCTGCAGGACTTCGCGTCGCGCCTCGAGTCCGCTTTGCTGCAATCGTTGCTGTTCCAAGTGCTGATGCACGCCAACCACGAGAACCACCGATGCGGCAAGACTCGCGCTCAACCACCACGCAAGAGAACGCCGCCGCGGGGCGAGCCGCCGCGGCTCAAGCGGTGCGGGATGCCGGCCCGTGACATTCGCCACGAGCTTTTGCGAGAATTCCTCGCTGGGGGCGAGCGGCCGCAAGGCGGCGCGCATCTCAGATTCAATGTCTTTACTCATATGGACTGTCCTCACAGCGCGCCGGCTGCGTGCCGATGGTCTTTTCCCGCATGCTCTCCAGCGATCGCTTCAAATGGCTTTTCACGGTGTTCAGCGGCATCTCCAGCGTTCGAGCAATCTCCAGCGGATCCAGGTCCTCTTGATACCGCAGCAACAGCACGGCGCGCGCCGGCGGGCTCAAATCCGCAAGCAACGCTTGTAGGTGCCGCTGCAGCAGCGGATCAGATGCCTCCTCCGCGCTGAACAGTTGAGTCTCCTCATCCAAGGGTGTCATTCGCACCCGCGCGCGGCGGCGCAATTGATCGATCGCTCGATTGGTGGTCACCTGGCGCAACCAAAACCCCAAGTGCCGGTTCGAATCAATCGCGCTTAAATTGCCGTTCATTTGCATGAATACTTCCTGCGTCAGGTCTTCCGCAAGATCTCGCGTACCCAGCATGCGCAACGCCAAACTGTAGACTGATCGCTGATGCGTCTGGACTAGCAGGGTGAGCGCGGCGCGCTCGCCGCGCCGTGCTTTCTGAAGCTGCTGATCCAAATGGTCCGCGGAATCGTCATTCAAGCGCGCGACTGCTACATCAGCAAATTGATTTGCGAATCGGCGACTTTCGGCAGGTGCAAGTGACTCTGCAGCTTCGGCAAATCGTCGATACTGATGGATCCGACAATGTTGATGATCGTAAATTCCCGCGGCTCTCGGGCGATTAAGGCAAACCCCTTGGTCACGTTGTTTTCGATCAGCACGTACATGTCCACATCTTCGCTCTTTTCGCGATGGTGAACCTGCATGATTTGACTCCAACCCGCCAATTGGCTGCGCACCGAGTCAATGTCCGCGGCGGAATACGCATTGTCACTCGCGAACTGGTAGCTGCGTACCTCGATGGATTTAATCCCGGCGAGCAGATGCTTGGTTGCGACGCTATCTTCGTCCTTGTCGTCGATGAAAGAGCCCGCCATGTGCAGCAGCCAGGGACTCAAGCTGATATTGACCGACTCGGTGGCCTTGCCCGCGAGAGATCTGAATTCGGGCAGCTTGAGCTTGGCGTCTTGCGCGGCGGCCAATCCCGGCAACAACGAGCATCCCAGCGCAATCATCAGCATTCGCATCTTCATGAGCGGATCTCCTATTTGCGGCCTTATCGGGGTTATCCCTTGAGCCTTGGATAGGAATACGAACGGGACAGCCTTTTAGGGTGCAGCGCCAGGAGGGTAAGAAGAGTCAAGGCACGGGGGCAACAGTGCCTTGACTCTTCATACCCTTCCTGGCGAGAACGAAGCCGATCGATATCCCATGGCTACGCTACCGGTGTTGAGCGTTGCGCATGACAGGCCCGAGTTGCTAGTCGGTCTTGCGCCGATCGTGCGTCTGACGGCGTTCTTGCACGATTTTGCCGTTGCGGCGGAGCCCGTCCTCTTTTTCGTCCTGGCGCCTGGGTTGGACGCGCCGGTCAGCATGGTGCTTGTAGACGCAGGTACAGGTATCGGACGTGCTGCATTCCGTGAGGGGCAATCGAGGTGCCTCATTGGACAAGAAACGCTCCGTTCGACAGGCCTGAACGGCCTCGCAGCACTGGCCTTTGGGTCTGATCGCGACGGCGTGCCAACGGCTCGGCGCCGGCATCGGCGAGGCGTGGTTGGTCGAGGATTTGGACCTGTTGATCCTGCTTGTCTTTTCGGCCACAGGCGCGCTCCTTGAGGGCATTCGCGTTATGCAATATGGCGCGAGTACCCAAAATAACTAGCCATCAAGCTGTCAGAGTATTGGATAAGTGTCTGATTTATGGAGACGTGATTCCCAGGTATATCAGGGATTTCGATACCCGTTTCGCGCTTTGCGAGCCCCGTGGTGCATAATTCTTCGAGGACGCGCGGGCCTGGGGGAGGTATCGATGCTGAGCTGGCAAGCCATGCTTTTGAATGGGTTTTTTCGCCTTACTATGAAGCGCCAAGGCAAGAAGCCGATCAATCTGCAGCGCCTGCGAGCGATGAGCAAAAACCCGCCTCGCAGCGCCTTGTCGGTTCCGCCCGGATATACCGTTGAGAGCCTAAACGAGCAGGGGTTGGAATTTGATGTCGCGGACTTGTCGCGCGACGCGCCGCATCGCTCTCCCGTGATCGTGCTGTACCTGCATGGCGGGGGGTATCTCTTTGGTTCGCCAAAGACGCATCGGCAGGTATTGATCGCGATGGCGAAGGCATTTCAGGCGCCCGCCTATGGGCTCGATTATCGATTGGCCCCCGAGCACCCATTTCCTGCCGCCGTGGACGACGCCGCCAAGGCGTATCAGTGGCTGCTCAACCGCCACCCAGAAGCTGACATAGTTCTGGCGGGGGACTCGGCAGGCGCCGGACTCGCGATCGCTACCGCGGTCGGGGTGCGGGACGCCGGTTTCAAACAGCCCAAAGCCATCGTCGCCTTCTCACCCTATTCTGACCTTGCGGTCACAGGCGCCTCGGTCGAGGCCAATGCAAGGAGCTGTGCCATGTTCACGCCCCGCGGCGTCCGCGAGGCCGCGGCCATGTACCTCGCCGGCGCCGATGCGCGTGATCCACGCGCATCGCCGCTGTATGCGGATCTGGCAGGATTGCCGCCCATGCTATTGTTCGCGAGTCGTCACGAGATTTTGCGCGACGATACGCTGCGTTTGGCAGAACGCGCCTCGGCCGCCGGCGTCAAAGTGCAATTGATCGTGCGTGATCGGCTGCCCCACGTCTGGCCCGTGTTTGTGACGCTGCTGCCGGAAGCTCGCGACGCCTTCGCCACGGTGACCGCATTTGCCAGACAGATTGGCGCTCGCAATGCTGCGTAGCGCGGTTGTTGCAACGGAGAATCCCTAAAGTGTCGAGCAACCATTTCGATGTGCTGATCGTCGGCGGCGGGCTGTCCGGCATCGGCGCCGCATGCAGTTTGACAACGCACTGCCCCAAAAAAACCTACGCAGTCTTGGAGGGCCGCGCCGGCATCGGCGGTACCTGGGATTTATTCCGATATCCGGGCATAAGATCGGATTCCGACATGTTTACCCTGGGCTATTCGTTTCGCCCGTGGGTCGAAGGCAAAGCGATTGCCGATGGCCACTCGATCCTCAATTACATCAACGAGACCGCGAAGGACTACGGCGTAGACAAAAACATTCGCTTCCACCATCTGGTCAAGCGCGCCGCATGGTCCTCCGCAGATGCTTTGTGGACGGTCGAAGCCGAATGCGGTCCCGACAGCCAAGTGGCGCGCTTCACCTGTGATTTTCTTTTCGTCTGCAGCGGCTACTACAGTTACGTGGAAGGCTATACCCCGGTCTTCCCCGGCAGCCAACGCTTTGCCGGGCAGCTGGTGCATCCGCAAAAATGGCCCGAAGATTTGGCCTACGCAGACAAGCGCGTCATTGTGATCGGCAGCGGTGCGACCGCGGTAACCTTGGTGCCGGCGATGGCCAAGACGGCAGCTCAAGTGACCATGCTGCAGCGTTCACCCACCTATGTGGTCGCGCGTCCCGAGCAAGATGCGCTGGCAAACTTATTGCGGCGCCATTTGCCGGCAATGCTGGCCTACAATCTAGTGCGCTGGCGCAACATTCTATTCGGAATCTATTTCTTCGGCCTTTGCAAACGCAGTCCGGAAAAAGTGAAGAAGTGGATCATGGATCGCGTGAAAGGCGCCTTGGGCCCCGACTACGACGTTAATACGCATTTTGCGCCGCGCTACAATCCTTGGGATCAGCGCATGTGCCTGGTTCCCGACGGCGATTTGTTCGAATCAATCAAAGCGGGCAAAGCGAGCATCGTGACCGATGAAATCGACACCTTCACCGAGAAGGGCATCAAACTGCGCAGCGGCAAGGAGCTCGAAGGCGACATCATCGTCACGGCCACAGGATTGAATCTGGTGGCACTCGGCAACATACAAATCAGCGTCGATGGCCGTCACGTCGATCCGGCCCACACGCTCAACTACAAGGGCACGATGTACGGCGGGATTCCAAATCTGGCCTCCACCTTTGGCTACACCAACGCCTCCTGGACGCTGAAGAGCGAATTGACCTGCGACTACATTTGCCGCGTCCTCAATCACATGCAGGCCAAAGGATATAAGGTTTGCGTGCCGCAAAACGATGATCCCACTGTGCGGCCCGAACCCTGGCTAAATCTTAACTCAGGATACATTCAGCGCGCGGCGGACAAGCTGCCGAAGCAGGGTTCAAAGACGCCCTGGAAGCTGCACCAGAATTACGTGAAAGATGTCTTGAGCCTTAAATTCGGCTCGCTGGATGACGGAGTAATACGTTTTCTGAATCCGAGCGATTCGCTGCAACTGCAATCCGCGTTGTCGAGCTCATAGACTCCCCGCGCGGCGCGAACCGTTTACTGCTTCGTCACCTTCCAGGTGCCGGCAATCGCTTGACCACCGGGTTTTCCTTTCGCGCCCAACGACCAAGTACCGATGGCTTGCTTCGGCTCGAACGATCCGGTGATGGTCACTTCGCCCTGCGGATCAGGCGGATATTCATAAGCGCCTGCCAGCTTGTCAGCCGTAACCGTCAGCGTGCTGAACTTCGCATTGTAATCGCCCATGTCGGTGCCAACCGATACGCTGGCAGCCAGCTTGCCGTCGCTGCCGCGGGTAAATGTCAGATCGAAACGCCCGCCCGCACCCGCACCCTCCCAGGTGCCCTTCCAGATGCCGATGTACTGATCGCCGTCCGCGGCCGAAGCCAAGCTGATCTGCCCCGCAGCACAAATGAGCGTCAGCATCACAACCGCAACAACGGTGATTTTCTGTGGGCGCATGCGTGATCCTTATTTGTCGTGGACAGGACTTAACACGGGTCAGAATGCCGCGCGCGGCATAACGCGTCAAGCTAGGATAGTCGGGCCTTTTAAGGGCTCGCGGCGTCATCGTGTATAGTTTGCCGCGGCTTTTTCTCCTCTCCCCAATTTAGAGGTGCACATGTATTCCCGCGTATTTGTTAATGCCGGTTTCAGTGTTATTGCCGGCTTGGTTCTTTGCGCGTCCTCGTGGGCCGCCGCGCCGCTGCTGCTTCGCAACCCGAGTCTTGGCGCAGATCGCATCGCGTTTCTGTATGCCGGCGACATCTGGACTGTTCCGCGCCAGGGGGGCGATGCGCGCCGGTTGACCTCGATCGGCGCCGTGAGCGCCGGACCGTATTTCTCACCTGACGGCTCGCAAGTTGCGTATTCGGCGCGGGAACGCGGAACCACCGACGTCTACGTTGTCGGCAGCGACGGCGGCGTGCCGCGGCGCCTCACTTGGGAGCCCACCGGCAGCCTGGTAACGGGCTGGACTCCGGACGGCAAAGATGTCCTGTTCACTTCAGGGCATGCGAGCAAGTCGGTTTACCCACGGCTATTTCAAATTCGCGCCGACGGAGTTGGGCCTGCGGAAGTGCTGCCGCTGCCCAGCGTGGATTGGGGCAGTTTCTCGAGCGACGGCAGCACGCTTGCATACGTACCGGTGCGCCAGTGGCAGGCCGCTTGGAAGCACTATCGAGGCGGCCAGACCTCGCAGGTGTGGCTGGTGAACATGAAAACGCTCGATGTTGAGAAAATACCGCGCGAGAATTCCAACGACTCGAGTCCCGTGTGGCTCGGCAGCGCCGTGTATTTCTTGTCCGATCGCAACGGCTCGGTTTCGCTGTTTGAGTACGACACCGCAACCAAGCAAGTTGCGCAGGTCCTCGAGAATCATGGGCTTGATTTGAAGACCTTGAGCGCAGGTCCCGGCGGCTTGGTCTATGAGCAATTCGGTTCACTGCATCTCTACGATCCCAGTTCGCGTCAGGATCAAGCAGTGTCGGTGTCGATACACGGCGAACTGGCCGCGCTCGAACCGCATCTTGCAGCTGTCTCCCCCGAAGCGGTTGAAAGTATCGCAGTGTCGCCCACCGGCGTGCGTGTCGTTGCGGAAGCACGCGGCGATGTTTTTACGCTGCCCGCTGAAAAGGGCAACGTCCGCAATCTTACCAACACTCCCGGAAGCGCGGAGCGCGATCCTTCCTGGTCGCCGGATGGAAAATCCATTGCCTACTTCAGCGACGCGTCCGGCGAATATCAGCTTTACATTCGCGACCAAGGCGGTTTGCAGCCGCCTAAAGTGATCGATTTGGGTCCCAACCCCTCGTTTTTCTACGGGCCGCACTGGTCGCCGGACTCCAAACACATCGCCTTCACCGACAAGCATTTGCGGATTTGGTACGTCGATGTCGCCGGCGGCAGGCCCGTGAAGATCGACACAGGACTGCGCGGAGGATTTGGCTCGACGACCGCGCTTTCCTGGTCGCCTGATTCGCAGTGGATCGCCTACACCCGCGATTTGGAAAGCGAACTGCACGCGGTGTTTCTGTACTCGCTGGCCACGCAGACTGCGACACAAATCACGGACGGTATGAGCAACGCGGCCAATCCCGTGTTCGACCCGAACGGCAAGTACCTGTATTTCACGGCGTCGACCAACAATGGCCCATCCGATGCCGGCATCGATCTGTCCTCTTTGGATCGCACGATCAACGCCGGCGTGTACGTCGCGGTATTGTCGCGTTCCGCAGCCTCGCCGATTCCTCCCGAAAGTGATGATGAAAACAAGAAGAAGGACGAGGACTCGAAGAAATCCGAGAAGTCCGATGAGGAAGCCGATGAGGCGAACGAAGGCAAGAAGGCCGAGGCCAAAAAGGACGACGCCAAGAAGGACGAGAAAAAAGACGACGACAAGAAAGATGGCAAGAAAAAAGCGGAGGCAAAGCCAAAGCCCACGGTTGTTGACCTGGCCGACATCGGCAATCGCATTTTATCGCTGCCGATCCCCTCGCGAAACTACACCGAGCTGGCGGTCGGTAAGAGCGGCGTGCTGTTCCTTGCCGAGGGGGCGCCGGTCGGCCGCTCGGCGGAAGATCCGGGCGCGCCGATCCGCGCCCTATGGCGCTTCACCACGGAGAAACGTTTGACCGAGGAGATTTTGAGCGGACTGACGAGTTTCAAGGTCTCGTTCAACGGGGAAAAATTGTTCTATGCGCGCCACGACAATTGGTTTCTCTCGCCGATATCGGAGTTGAAACCGGGATCACCCGACGCAAATCCGGGCAAGCCCGTGAACAATCACGGGATGATGGCAATGCTCGATCATCGCAGTGCCTGGAAGCAGATGTACCACGAGACCTGGCGCTTGCAGCGGGATTTTCTGTACGACCCGCATACTCACGGTTTGGACATCGCCAAGATCGAAGCGAAGTATCAGCCGTATCTTGAGAAGTTGGCCTCGCGCGATGAATTCACCTATCTCTGCGATGAGATGCTGGGCGAGGTCCAGGTGGGCCACATGTTCATCAACGGGCCGCGCGGCCCTGTGAATGCGCCCAAGCCCGGACTTCTCGGGGCCGACTATGCGATCGATCACAACCGTTATCGGTTTGCAAAGATCTATAACGGCGAGAATTGGACCCCTTCACTGACCGCGCCGCTGACCATGCCCGGCATCAATATCGTTGCGGGCGATTATTTGCTGGCGGTCAACGGCCGGGAATTGCACGCGACCGATAACATCGATAGTTTCTTTGACGGAGCGGCGGGAAAGCAAACGGTCCTACGCGTCGGCAAGAGCCCCGATGGCAGCGGTGCGCGCGATGTCACGGTCGTCCCGACCGCTTCGGAATACGGATTGCGCAATCTAGATTGGATCAACGGCAATCGACGCAAAGTGGACGCGCTCTCGGGCGGCAAAATTGCCTATGTGTATATGCCGAATACAGGGGGTGCCGGCTACACGAATTTCAACCGCTATTTCTACGCCCAATTGGACAAGCAAGGGGTCATTCTGGACGA
>Ga0210387_10003168_pt1 | contig 12643 bp, 9 predicted proteins | sample IncBWC7OmetaG_FD_160108 | JGI IMG/M metagenome (GOLD analysis project Ga0210387, IMG submission 160108) | Forest soil microbial communities from Barre Woods Harvard Forest LTER site, Petersham, Massachusetts, United States - Inc-BW-C-7-O ...
GGCTGCCCGCCGCTCTGCCGCCGGTCGCTGCCGCTTCGTGGCGACCTTCGAGAGGAAATCACTGATGAAGAAAACGTATCTCGCAGTTCCAACGCTCGCGTTCCTGGTTGGGTGTGGCGCAGCGCCGGGCAGCTCCGCATCGGACAATGTCAGCGTGCTCGACGGTCAGGGAGAAGCACTGACCAGCAACGCCACCTACACGTTTGGCACCGCCGTCCATTCCGGTAGTTGCATGGACATCGCGGGCGCGAGCACGGCCGACGGCGCGCAAGTCCAAGAGTATTCGTGCAACGGCACTGGCGCTCAGAACTTCCAACCTGTCGCGCTGGACAGCACGTACTTCAAGATCGTCAATCCGGAGAGCGGCAAGTGCCTCGACATCGCCGCCAACGCGACCGCGGACGGCACCAAAGTCGATCTCTATACGTGCAATGGCACGACCGCGCAGGCGTTCAAGTTCGTAGCCAGCGGCAATAGCTACAACATCGTGGGCAAGCAGAGTGGCAAATGTCTCGACGTCACGGCTGCGAGCTCCGCCAATGGTACGAAGGTCGATCTGTACACGTGCAACGGGACGAACGCCCAGATTTGGAGCGCGAACGGCACGGCGGCGGGAGGCGGCGGGAGCACGCCAACGCCCCCCAGCGCAGGCAATTTTCCGGCTCGTTTCAGTGCTCCCTACGTGCCGGAGTGGGAGAATACGAACCTCGTGAACTTGGCGAATGCCAGCGGGCACAAGTTCTACACGCTAGCGTTCATCATCAATGGCACGGGCACGTGCAACCCCACGTGGAACGGTGACGACTCCATCACTGGCGGCAACCAAGGCAACTACATCAATGCGCTGCGGGCGATCGGCGGTGACGTGATCGTCTCCTTCGGCGGTGAAGGCGGCACGGAGATCGGTCGGTCGTGCACTTCCGTGAGCAGCTTGCAGGCCGCGTATCAAAAGGTCATCAACCAATACAACCTGACCTGGATCGACCTCGACATCGAAAACGGAGCCGAGTCGGACACCGCGTCCGTCAATCTCCGTAACCAAGCGTTGCACAATCTAGAAGTCGCGAACCCGAATTTGCGCGTGTCTTATACTCTGGCGGTGGACCGCTCGGGGTTGCCGGGCGCGCAGATGAACCTGCTGAGAAATGCCCAGGCGAACGGCACACGAGTCGACGTAGTCAATGTCATGGCCATGGACTATGGTCCTTGTTACACGGACATGGGGCAAGCCGCGATCGATTCGGCCAGCGCGACGCGCAGCAATCTGGCCAGCATCGGCATGGCGGCGAGCGTCGGCGTCACCCCCATGATCGGCACGAATGACACCACGTGTGAGGTGTTCAGCGTCGCGAATGGGCAGCAACTCGTGGCCTATGCCCAGGCCAACAGCTACATCCGCACGCTCGCGTATTGGGAGACCGGCGCGGACACCAGCACCGACTCGTACCTGAAGACGTTCCACCCCTTCAACTGACGGCACGAAGAAAAACGCGGGTCGGGCACGTCTTCACAACGAGCTCGACCCGCGCTCATGCGCTCGCTGTTCGCGAGGCTACTGACACACCGAGCTGACGCCACCTTTCGTCCAGCAACCACCGCCTGTCCCCGTGCCAGTGTACAACGGGGTCGTGACGACGGGCAGATTGTCAGGCGGATTGACGACCACCATGCCCGTTCCCTTGTAAGTGTCGCCGATCGTCGAGCCGTCTTCGCAGCTCTCCAGGTCATTCGAATCCTGGGCGAAGCTTGGGCCCATCCAGAAATCGATGTGTAAATAGGTGTCTTTCACGCAACCCGCGGGTGGATTCGGATCGTCGGTGTCATCGCTCGAGAGCTTGCAGGCGTATTCGTCGCCGCATTCGAGGCAGGAGTCTTCCATGATGAAGTACTTCTTCACCTCTGGGTTGTAGATGAGCGTGCCGGGGCTCAGCGTGGCACCGCCGGACGATTCGTAGCTGTGCCCCGAGTCGGAACTATCAGACGCTGCGGCCGTAATCGGATCGTCGTACGTGCCGACGCCTTCGGTCGCGCCTTGATGCATCTTCGGCCCGAGCCCGGGGTTGGCGATGTCATTGCAGCCATGCTGACTCTCGGTCGCGCACGAGTTGTCGTTGAAGCCGTACCAAGTCATGTACACCTTGTCCCAAACTGCGCAGCCGCTCTTGCCGTTGCAGCCGCAGGTCGCAGTGCCACCCGAGCCGCCGCCGCTGTTCGCGCCGCTCATGCCAGCACTGCTGACGCCGCCTGTCGCGGACTGGCCCCCGGAGCTGGAGCTCGCGCCCGAGCTGCCAGGGTTTCCGCCAGAAGAAGCGCCGCCTGCACCCGAGCCGGCGCCAACGTTGCCCCCAGCCTCTAGCTGTCCCGCGCTCGACGTGCTCGAGCCTCCGAATGTGCTCGAGCCTCCGAGTGTGCTCGAGCCTCCGAATGTGCTCGAGCCTCCGAGTGTGCTCGAGCCAGCGACAGCGCTTGCCGTGCCGCCCGCGCTTGGTGCGCCGCTCGAGTTCGAGCCTGCAAGACCGGTCGCGGCGCTCGCGCCAACACGGCCATCGCTCGATCCGGACGAGCTACAACCCGCCTGGGTAGCCAGGACCAGAGTCGCGCCCAACGACGCGAGCAAGGACATTCTCAGGATCATCGCTGGTTTCCTCATTTTCGGCCGCGCGCGGCGCGGCGGCGATCTGGAAATGGCCACGACGAGGCACAACCATTGGGCTGAGTGCTAGGTGCAGCGCTTTTTTTGTGTCGGCCGTGCTCGAGACTCTCGTGTACTGTTCGCGCGAAATGAGCGCTCACAGCATCCAAGACGCACAAGATCTCAGCGCTTTTGCTCAGCAAGCGCGCGAGCGTCTCACGCTGGCACGAGCAAAATTCGACGCCACGCACGATGCCGACCCCGAAGAGCGCCGCTGGCTGGAGATCGCGGCGCAACGCGTCACTGATGCGCTGGAGCGCACGCAGGCGACACTGCAAGACGCCGCGCCGCTGCCGGAGTTCGCCTCCGCGCGCAAGGTGAAGAGTGAAACGTTGTCGAACGCGTGGGCCGACGCGGTGGAGAGTGTGTTCGACGCGATCGTGGCCAACGTGTCGGCCAATGGCCCGCTGGTTGAAGCACTATTTCCCCATCAACGGTTCGCCGCGCTCCGCCGACCGGGCAGCTCAGCGCACAACTTCTGGCTCGAGTTCGAGCGCCGCGCAGAGTCCGGGTACGTGCGCCGCTTGTGCCAAGACCCAGCCTATGAATTCTTACCTCCTTTGCTCGAGGCCGCGCGCGAGTCCGAGCGCAAGCTGCGCGAACAGCTCACGCCGCGCGCACTCCCGGAAGCCAAAGCCGCGCTGCTACGCGATGCGGTCAGCGTCGCCGCTGAGGGCCTCGAGCTCGCGCTGCGCCAAGCGCGTTCACTCGTCGACGCCGCGTTCGCAGCCACGCCCTCAGTCGTTAGCGAGCTCGGGCTCGACGCGAAGCTCAAGCGGCGCACAACACGCAGCGAACCAGCCAAGCTTTCGGTGAGTTGAGCGGAGCGAGCTGTCAAGCCGCGCGTGCCCGTTACTTGGTGCCAAACAGGCGATCGCCGGCGTCACCGAGACCCGGAATGATGTAACCGTGCTCGTCGAGGTGGTCGTCGATCGCCGCGGTCCAGATAGGCACGTCGGGGTGGGACTCCTGTAGATTGGTCAGGCCTTCGGGCGCCGCGAGCAAACACACGAACTTGATCGAGCGCGGGTTGGCCGTTTTGACGCGCTCGACGGCCGCCACGGCGCTGTTGCCCGTGGCGAGCATCGGGTCGACCACGATCACGTCGCGATCCGACATTTCCCCGGGCAATTTGAAGTAATATTCGACTGCGCCGAGCGTCTCCGGATCGCGATACAAGCCGATATTGCCGACCCGCGCCGAGGGCAAAATGCGGAGCATGCCCTCGACCATGCCGGTGCCAGCGCGCAAGATATTGAGCAGCACCACTTTTTTTCCGTCGATACGCGGGGCCTGCATGGTGGCAAGCGGGGTCTCGATGGTCGTGAAGGTCAACGGCAGATCGCGCGTCACCTCGTACACGAGCAGCATGCTGATCTCAGCGAGCAGAATGCGAAAGCCACTCGTGCTGCGGTCCTTCTGACGCAGCAAGCTGAGCTTGTGTTGCACGAGCGGATGATCGATGACGGTGACGTTATTGGGCATGGTTGGCTATTCGGGCTCGAAATTCTTTAAAATACGGTTCCGTCGCTGTCCACGAGCAACGGCGGTCCGCCATCCGCGCGTTTCTCGAGAGCGATGGCGCGACCGGCGCGCCACGTGCCGCCCTCCAAGATGCGCGCCAGAGGCAGCTCGGTCGGGCTCACGCCGAGCCGCTCGCGGATCGCGGTCGCCGTGCGATCGAGCAACGCGACGGTGAGCGCGCGCCACTCGATCACTAGGTCCGAACCGACCGCGTGCCGCAGCTGAAGGGCCGCGGGGTCCTTGAGCTGCAAGACCTCGGCGTCCAAGAAAAGGCCGCCATTTCGGTATTCCGCAAGGCCGGTGAGCTCATCAGCCGCTTCGATCACCAGACCCGCCGCCTCGAGCGGCTCGAACAGCGAATACGTGAGCCACTGCGAGAGCTTGTGAAAGGGCACGAAGCCCAAGCTCGAATGCCGCCAAACGTCGCCCAGGCTCTTGCCGTCGAGCTGTGGTCGCCCCTGCCAGATGGGCCCCAGCGCGCGCAGCACCGCGTCGAGAATCACGCTCGCTCGCAAACTGCCAGCGCTCGCGGACTGCTCGAGATGCACCCCCAGATTGCCGAGCCGCGGCCGCTCCGAACCAAAATACTCAGGGGCTCCGGCGACTACCTCACCCAAGCGACGGAGCAATGTCGCACGCCCCTCCAAACCGGTGAGCGGGTTTTCTGGGTTCACCTGAAAGGCGCTCGCCAACGCGTCGGCGCTGAGGCTCGTCAAACCAGCGGCATCGGCGAGCGGCGCACTCGCACTGCCGCCGAGCCCGCCGCCCGCGTAGAGCTCGTAGCTCGCGACCGCCAAACCCTCCGATCGAGAATACTCGGTGCCGTCCGTGCCCCGGTAGCGCCAGCGGTTGCCCGCGCCCGCGTCGAGCAGCACGCTCGTGATCACGAGCTCGACACGCGCCGCGAGCTGTTCCGTCCGCGCAAAACCAGCAATTTTATCGGTAAACTGCGCGAGCCGCGGCACGCCGCCTGCATCGAAGTGCCGGTAGCGACCGTGATACGGAATGCGCGACAAATCGGGATAGGTGCGGCGCGTGAGCTCGAGCACGCGCTCTGCCACGTCAGGCAGACGCCGTTCGTCGAGCCTAAAATGGGCCAGAGCGTCCGAGCCAGCGCGCTCGAACACCGCTTCACACCGTTCGCGAATCGCGCGCGGCGTCTGCAGGTAGTCGTACTCCGCGCGCGGACTGAGAAACGACGTTGCGTTCGTCACTCGCTCTCCAGGCCTCGCCCTTTGGGTTTCGCCAGCTCGTTGCCGTCTGGCACCGCGCCCTCGGTGAAGTAGCCGGCGGCCATCTTGGCGTCCATCTCGACGCGCGCGTCCTCTGGGATCAACTCCTCTGGGATCGGGACGCGCTCCAGGATTTGAATGCCCGCACGAACGACCGCGTCATGCTTCATGTTGCTCATCGACACGAAGCGATCGATTTTGGTGATACCGAGCCAATGCAGCACGTCCGGCATCAGCTCTTGAAAGCGCATGTCTTGCACGCCCGCGACGCACTCCGTGCGCGCGAAATAGTGCTCGGCGCGGTCCCCACCGGCCTGGCGCTTTCGCGCGTTATACACCAGGAATTTCGTCACTTCACCGAGCGCGCGGCCTTCCTTCCGGTTGTACACGATGACGCCGGTGCCGCCCGCTTGGGCCGTGCGCACGCACTCCTCGATGCCGTGCGCCAAGTACGGGCGACACGTGCAGATGTCGGAGCCGAAGACGTCCGAGCCGTTGCACTCGTCGTGGACGCGCACCGCGAGCGGCTTCTGCGGATCGGCGATACCGCCGATGTCACCGAACATGTACACCGTCGCACCCCCAATCGGCGGCAAGAAGACGTCCAAATCCCCTCGGGTTACGAGCTCGGGGAACATCCCCGCCGTGTGCTCGAACAGCGTGCGGCGCAGATCGGTCTCGGCGCAGCCGAAGCGCGCTGCCACGCCGGGTAGATACCAAACCGGTTCGAGCGCGGCTTTGACCACGACCACCGCTCCACCGGCTTTGAGCACGTGACCATCCACTTTGAGTCGCCCAGCTTCGATGGCGTCGGCCAGCTCGGGCAACTGGATGTGTGCGCGCGTGATGGCGCTGGTTGGGCGAATGTCGTAGCCCTTCTCGAAATAGGGTCCGAAAACCGCGCTCACGACCGCGCCAAACGGATCGAGTGAGACGATCTTCGTGGGGTCGAACCAGCTCGGGTGAGGGCCGATCACGTGCGTCGGCGCGGTGTTCGTCAGATCGGGCTTACGTAGCGGGTCGAGCGCGCCCGCGGCGACGGCCACGGCGCGGTACACGGAATACGACCCCGCGTGCGTGCCGATCACGTTGCGCTGCGACGTATTGGTGACGGTGCCGATCAGCGGCCCGCGCGTCATCGGATCTTCGGCACCCCACACGATCGGGATGGGCTTCGGGCCGTGTCCCCCCGGGTGCGAGGTGAGCACGATGGCCTTAGGCCGATTGCCAGGAGACTTCTCGGTCACGGTGTCACCGCTTTACGACATCCAATTGGCATCTTCTGATTTCGCCCAGCGCGTGGTGATTTTTTTCAAGTTGCTCCACAGCTCGACTCCGGCCGGCCCGGTCATGTCACCTTGGCCGAATTTGGAGTCTTTCGTGCCGCCGAATGAAAACGGTTCACGCGGCACGGGCACTCCAACGTTGACGCCGACCATGCCGCTCGTCGCGCGCTCCGCGACGTAGCTGGCGACTGCACCGCTCTGGGTGAAAATGCTGGTCGCATTGCCGTATGCGCTCTTTTCCTCGAGCGAAAGCGCTTCGTCCAGGGTGTTCACGTGGATGACCGAGAGCAGAGGGCCGAACAGCTCGAGCTGCGCACTCTGCATATTTTCAGTCACGTGGTCGATCACGCTCGGTCCGAGCCAATTGCCGGCTTCATAACCCTTCGGGGCGACGCGCTGGCGGCCGTCGAGCAGCACCTGTGCTCCGTCGCGCTCGACCTGTTCGAGACCTTTGGTCAGGCGTTCCTGCGCGGCGCGATCGATGAGCGCGCCCATCTCCACGCCGAGCTCGATGCGACTCGCAGCCTCGACCACCTTGTCCACGAAGCGCTCGGCGCCGCGCACGATCACGAGCACACTGCCGGCCATGCAGCGTTGACCCGCACAGCCCGTGAAGGAATCGACGACGGCGCGCACGGTGATCGCTTCGTTCGCGTCGGGCGCGACGATCAAATGGTTCTTGGCGCCGCCTAGGCACAGCGCGCGCTTGCCGAGCCCCGTGGCGCGCGCATGGACGGCACGCGCCGCCGGCGTGGAGCCCACGAAGCCGACCGCGCGCACCTCGGGATGATCGACGAGCGCTTCGACGGTGCTGCGATCGCCGTGCACGATCGAGAACAGACCCGGCGCATAACCGGCCTCCAACAGCAGCTCCCCCAGCCGACACGCCGTGAGCGGCACCTTTTCCGAAGGTTTGAGGATGAACGCGTTCCCCAGCGTGAGCGCGATCGGAAACATCCACATCGGCACCATGGCGGGGAAATTGAAGGGCGTGATGCCAAGGACGATGCCCAGCGGCTCGCGCCGGTATTCGCACGAGACACCGCGTGACACCTCGAGCAGCCCGCCGCGATCCAAATTCGGCAGGCTCTGCGCGAACTCCACGACCTCCAGCCCGCGCAGCAGCCCAGCGCGCGCTTCGGCCGGCGTCTTGCCCGACTCACGCGAGATCGTGCCGGCGAGCGCGTCAGCGTGCAGCGTCACCAGCTCGTGAAAACGCGCGAGGGGGCGCACGCGCTCCTTGAGCGGCATTTTTGCCCAATCTGCCGCGGGCGCTCGCGCCGCAGCCACCGCTGCTGCGACGTCTGCGGCGCCCGAGAGGCCAACCGCACCGATCAGCTCGCCCGTCCAGGGGCTCGTCACTGGCAGCGTTCGAGCCGTTGCAGGGGCTTGCCAGGTCGTCCCCACCAGATTCCGACACTCACTGACTCGGCGTACGTCGTCCAAGCTAGTATTCTTTCCCGCCTTCATTCGACTGTAAAGGATAGCCGCACAACGCCGCGGGAAACTCGCCCGCAAGCGCGACGAGTCACTGCCACGGCGTGACGTATTGGCACATGCCGCGATCGCAAAAGACAGCCGGCGGCGCGTGGTCTGGGCACGTGCTGATGATCGGTGCACACGTCGCGCAGTTTTCGAACGAGTACGTCTGCATGAAGGGCGCTATCGTGCCGACGCGGCTCGCGTTCAGCGGGATCGCACACTGCTGACGACACGCATCGCCGAGGGTCACGTACTCGCAATCCGTGTCGACGACGCAAGCCCCTGCGAACACGACGAGTGTGTCCCACCAGTGTTGCCAGCCAGCTTGCGCCGCGTCGCAGGTCGAGGCGTCGCCGTCCTCGCCTGTGCCTGCTTCGCCTATGCCCGCTTCGCCTGTGCCAGAGTCCGCACCGCCGGCAGCGTCAGCGATCGGTCCATCGGATAGACTGCCCGCGTCCGACGGGACAACGCCCGAGTCAACGGCGCCCCTGCTCGCGTCGTCCGGTGGCTCGATGCTCGAGCCGCCGGTACCGGTGACACCGCCAGAGCCTGCGCCGCACGCAGCCGTCGCCGTGAGAAGCCAGCGCTGCTCAGCGCACACGGCAAAGCGCTCGCAACCGGCCGCATCCGCGTAGCGACACGCCATGCCCGGCACGGCACACGGCGCCCCTGGCACGGTCGAGGCCGGACAAGAGGGCCCACCACCGGTGCCACCGGTGCCGCCCGCTGCCGGCGACACGCTCGCGGTTCCGCCACAAGCGCCCGCAAGAGCGAGACCCAACCCCATCGAGATCAAGAACCCTGAAGCCCGCACACCAGCCAGGTTACAGCATCAGCCGCGCTACTCTAAGCTACCTGCAGTACTTTGCGGTTTCCGGCGCCAGCTGCGCTTGGAATGGGTCGGGGCTGGGGCGCGCGGCACTGGTGCCGATGCCCATGAACGCAGCGAAACGCCCAGTGCAACCGGTGCAGGTCGTATCGGACGGGCTGCCGCCGGCGCAACACTCGATGCCCCACGGGTAGGCGTTGTTGGCATCCGCTGGACGCGGGTAGCCACCGCCCATGAGGTGCGACAGCAAACCGTCGACCATGGTGCCAGCAGTGCCACGACCGCCGCAGTAGTCGGAGATGTAGACCGCGTTCGCGCCTCCGTTGCCCGTGGCGTTGTAGAAGTAATACCAGGCGGCGAGCCCGATATTGCACGCCACGTCTTGCATGAACGGCACGTACGACACGCCGCCCTGGGTCGCCCACCACGTGTCCGTATCCGGTTGCGACGACAGCCCGGCGGGCCAAGCGCAGCCGATGGCGGCAATCTTCGGGAGCGGCCCGTAGTAGTTGTAATCGTGCACGGTGGAACTGAAACGAATTTGGAGCAGACCAACCGTTGGGTCATTGGCGGTGACCGCACCGACGATTCGCGTCGCGTACGCGTCGACGACGTCGGAGCTCGGCGTGTACGAGCTCTCGGCTACGATCGCTGAAGTCAGCACGGCCTCGCATTGGCGCAGCCAATTAGTCTCCATCGGCGCGAACTCGACGCAGCTCATCGCGATCGAGCAAGCCAATTTATCGAACGCGGCACCGGCCGGGAAGTTCTTGCTGATATTGCTGTACGCGTAAGCGGGCAACGCGCCCTTGGTCGTGGTGTTGTCGAGCCAACCCGAGATCAGCGCGAACTCTGTCGAGTCCGCGCCGGGACACGCAGCCGGCCCGGCGCCGCCACCGGATCCGCCGCTCGAGCCCGAAGCGCCGCTTGCGCCCGGTACGCCGCCCGCGCCGCCCGAGGCTCCGGCGCTCGCGCCAGCGCTGCTCGAAGCGCCGCTTGCGCCCGGCACGCCGCCCGCGCCGCCCGAGGCTCCGGCGCTCGCGCCGCCACTGCTCGACTTGCCACTCGCGCCGGCTGCACTCTGCCCGCCCGCACCGACCCCGGTAGCCCCGCCGATCGCGCTGGCCGCTCCGCTATTGCCGCTAACAGGCGGGCTCGCGTCGCTCGAAGAGCACGCGCTCAGCGCAACAGCGCATGCCACCAGACCCACACCGCACAGCGCATTTCCTGCGTGATCGAATTTTGGCATCGGTCCTCGGTGGTGAAGCCTTAGGCTGTCACTCGTACAGGACACGATAACGCGGATCTCTTCTATCCGCCCTTCGACATTCAGGCGTGCCGCGCGGCGGCTTTTTCGAGCGCTGGGCGGAATGCCAGCTTTGCGCCACCGATGGCAGGCACGCCGTGAGCGGGCAGCACGTGCTCGAAATCGAGCTCGAGCACGCCCAATAGCTCGCGCGCCGAGGGCTTGGCTTGCTTGAGCCACGCCGGACCTACATTGTACGGCTTGATGAAGCCGAACAGCTTCATGATCAGCACGCCAAACCAATTGAAGTAACGATCGGCCCGGACGAAGTTCTGCAAGCTATCGCCCGCAATGACGATGCCTCCGTCGCGCGCGAGCACCAAGAGCGCCTCGGGCGGTCGAGTGTCGAATAGGTAAACGCTCGCGCGGCTCAGCGGCAATGCGGTGCTCGCGTCGATCTCCGTGTCCGGCTCGAGGTGCGTCTCGCTGGCCTGAAAGTCGAAGCCCGCCGTGTAGCGCTGGCCCTTGATGGCCCACACCTTGGCGTCGTAGCGCTCCTTGTAGAACGCGTCGTCCGCGCCGTGAAACCCAGCCAGCCGGATCACGTCCGTGACTCGGCCCAGCGCTTCCAACGCTTTCAGGCCAGCCTCATCCAAACGCACCGAGTTGATCACGACCAAGCGATCGCCCTCGCGCACCACGATCATGTTCCGGCTGAAGCGCAGCGGCAGCGCGCCAGGCAATCCGATCGTCCCAGTGACGCAGAAAATATCCGGCAATACCTGCGATATTTCGCCGTGCGGCAGGGCGATCGGATGTGGCCTGGCTTTCAGCGTCGTCACCTAATTCAGAACCGTGGAGAGCAATGCTGGCGACAGGCTCGGATGAGGTTCAACGGCCCAACTCGTTGCGCCGTTCTGCCACGCTGCGTCGGCGTAGGCAGTAGCGGTACCGGTCTCATGAGCGACAGCGTCGAGCGAGAAGCTTCCCGACGCAATGAGAGAAAACGGTGGGCCCAGACCATTCGTCGACGGCTGTGACGCCGGGGATGGCGCTGGGTTGATGCCTGGATTGCTAAAGCCGACGCCCGGCCCGATGGGCAGCACGCAAAGACCAGCCGCGCACTGATACATCACGTCGATGTTTTGTGGACTGCGCGACACCGCGGAGAGCGCAAACCCACCCGACCTGACAGCGGCACGTGCACCGACGGAGGGATCGCTCGACCAAACGCGCGCGCCCGAGCTGTTCGTCTGATTCGCCCAAAATAAACGCTGCAACGTGCCACTCGCATCGAAGAAGAACACGTCGAGGTCTCGCTCGGACGGCGCCACCGCGGTAATCCCAGACAGTGCATTCACGTTGTTCACGGTGGTGCTCAGGGGCGACGCCGACCAGCCAGTGACCTGGGCTGGGTTCCCCGTGATGTCCCAAATCACCGACGTTTGCGGCGTGCCTTGGTAACCCACCACAAACACGTCAGCGAGGTCGGGTGAGGTCGCCACGGCCGCAAGTGGCCCGCCGGGAGTCCCTTTGGCCGCGATGATGGTGACGCCGCTGTCCGTAACGCCTTGGGGTGAAAGGCCTACGACCGTGTTCTCAAGGTCCCCATTGTTGTTGATCCAGAAAACGACGTAGCTGTCGGATCCATTGATCGCTTCCTCGCCGCGCACGCCTCGGACGACGGCTAGAGAGGCGTTTGGGGGAAACCCAGCCCCCACTTGCCGCGTCTGCCAAGAGAAAGGGCTGCCGTCGTTGTAGCCGCCAACCCACAGCACGCCGTTCCCATCGACGAAGAACGCAGTCAGCACGTTCTCTGCACCCGACAACGCGACGATCGGCATTTGCGAGCTCGTGATGCTTGGTACACCACCCAGGGCGGTCGTACTGAGATTGAAGGAAATGACGCCCTGGAACCCGTCCATACAGGACGCGATCCCGATCGGGCATCCACTGTCGGGTAGTGATCTGAAGTCGACCTCGATGTCGTTGGCTGCAACCAGCGGGTGAATGGAGGCGAGAGTATTGCTGGCAATCGCGACGGTACTGTCGGCGGAGCGGGGTTGGAATGCGAGGCCGTCCTGCCAGCCATTCGAGCTGTCCGCAGCGCGGTCGAGTGTGAGTATGACCTGGGTCATCGAACGGCAATAGCCAACCAGAAGGGGGCCGTTCGGTGGCGCCCAATTCATCGTGAGGTCAGCGGTGAGCGTCAGCGGTCCGTTGGCGGTCGCGTCGTACAGAGTTCGAGCCGTGATCTTCGACCCATCCGGAAGTGTGAAGCCCGAAAGGGTATCCGGCGACACCGTGCTACCCGCCGGGGGATTCCCAACGATCCCCCCAAGGCACATTTGG
>Ga0210387_10003169_pt1 | contig 12642 bp, 8 predicted proteins | sample IncBWC7OmetaG_FD_160108 | JGI IMG/M metagenome (GOLD analysis project Ga0210387, IMG submission 160108) | Forest soil microbial communities from Barre Woods Harvard Forest LTER site, Petersham, Massachusetts, United States - Inc-BW-C-7-O ...
GCGAATATCGGCGTCATATCCGAATTGCTCTCGATTCACTCCCGGCATCTGGGTCCACATGGCGCCCATCGGCACCGTCGCCCGGCGCTTGACGCTCATGCCGTCGCCGATGAACGCGCGGCCGCTTTCATGCGATTCACTGTATAAACCCATACCGCGCTGCTGCAGCGATTGGGCCACCTGCGCGTAGTGATTCTCCACGACGAGTTCGCCCAACGTTGCCCGAAAGTCCCACAAGAAGCGGTCACTCGCTTGAGCGCTCTGCACCACGTGATCTGCCAAGACCGGCATCCAAGGCTGCATGTCGTAGCCACGCCGTTGCTTGAACTCCGCAAATAAATCCTTGGTCCAATTCTGTGCACCGGCCTCCCAACTGTCGGTGACCACGAATTGAACACCGTGCGCGCCCATCAGACCCTTGCTGGCGCTTTGATACTGATTTAAGTAATGGTCCAGGTACCCGCGCACTGCTTCTCGGTTCAGCTTGTCCACTTCGAGTCCTGTAGCCTCAGGCGAGGCCGGTCCATTCTTGGCACCCGTAAGTGAATAGCCGAAGCGTAGAACCCGCCAGCGCCCTGCAGGCGCAGTCCACGTCAGACGACCATCGGCATCCATATGGTCGGTGATATCGACCACATCGCCGGAAGCGACGACCGCCGCGGCCGGCACTTCCGGGGTCGCCGCCGCATAAAGATCAGGCGCTACCGCGAACGCCGCCTTGTCTTCGAAATGATTCACCACCGGCGCTGCGTGCAGCGCGAACTCGGTGACCCGGAATTCCGGCGGCGGTGCGGCCGGCGGCAGCCCTAAGGCACTGACATCAATCGCCGGCACACCCTCCAAGGGTTTCGGATAGCTGAATTGCAGCCTAAAAAAGCGCGCAGCCACCGGGGAGAAAGCCACCGTATTTTGACCGGGGTCCTGACTCAATCCGCCCCGCTCGGTCGGCACACCGGAGACTTTGCGGAAGTGAACTCCGTCTTCGCTGGATTGCAATTCGGCAAGTGCTGGAACGCCGCCCAAGATCAACGGCAGTCCAATATGTTCGATACCGACGGTTACGCCATAGATCGTTTGCGGCGCGCCGAACTCATATTGAATCCAGGAGGGCTCGCCGCCCATGCGCACCGGCAAGCTCATGCTTTTCACGAGGTCACCGTCGGTCAGCAGAGCAAGATCCGGCATACCGCCGCTCGCGGTGAGCTTCGGTGCGACCAGAGATTTTTCCGCGTCCGGCATTTTATAAGCGATGACGGCGCTGTCGGCGTAGAAGACCGGCGGGGGTTTGGTATCCGGGCCATTGAAACTGAACAACTCGGAGCGTGGCTTGCCCTGAAACGGGCCGCTGACGCTGGGCGGCATCGGCAACACGCCGATGAACACACCCTCCGGTATCGTCGTCTCACTCCAGACGATTTTCTTCATCGCTTGGGCAGGTTCCACCCACGGACCGCCGGATTCGCTCCAGCCGGGCGAACCTGCAATGCCCATTTCCAGGTGCAGTTGATCCGCCAGCGTCGTGGCGAATGAGAAAGCTTCCTTCCACTCCGGTGTCATGAAGACCAAACGTTTTTCAACGACCTGCGGCGTCCCCAAGGAGGCATCAAAGGTTTGAAAGCCGCCGATGCCCACGCGCTTCATCCACTCTAGGTCCAGCTTGATGCCTGCATCGGTAATGTTTCCGTTCATCCAGTGCCACCATACCCGCGGCGCCGCGGATTGCGGCGGCGTCGTAAAGCCGCTCGCAAGCGCATCCGCCTTCTCTGCTTGCGCACCAAGGGCCATGGTTCCTGTGCAGAGCGGCAGTAACAGCGAAACCAGGAGCAGGCAACGCTGTCTAGAACTTGGCTTCAAGTGTAATGCCCACTTGCCGCAGCGAGTTCACCGTTTGCCAGCCCGAAACGCCATTCACGGCACCGGCTGGAATGAAGGGGACCACGCCGGGCGGTACGAAGGACGGGCCTCCGAACAGAGTCACCGGCTCGTGATCGTTGCCTAAGTTGCGCGCGAACAGCGCAGCGCTCCACGTGTCGGTGGGAGACTTGATCCCCAAGCGAAGCCCGGTGTTCCAATTCTGCGGGTAGACGAAACGCGGATCAGCGGTGGGACCCAGGCGCATAGCCGATTTGTACACCGTATCCGCATTCACAAAACCATGGATCGCGGCGCTGATCGGAAAGTCGTAGAGAGCCGACAGCGACACTTTATTCTTGGGAACGCCCACGATTTGTTGATTTGAAAGATCAGTCGTTCCGCCGAGCAAGTTATTGGGGTCATAACCCGTGTAGCCGCTCGGATACTTGGCCACATCGTAGATATAGCCGGCGGTAATCGACAGGCCCGGCGCGATCTGTCCGTAAGCGTTCAGCTCGAATCCTTTGGTGGTGACTTGGTCAACGGACTGCCCCACGCACACCAAGTTACCGACGGGATTAATGGTGCAGGCCTGACCCTGATAATCATGGACGCGCGAATAAAATATGTCGCTGTCCCAGCCAAGCCGGTGGTCCAATGCGCTGCCCTTGATGCCCAGCTCGAATGCGGTCGGAATCTCTGCTCCGATGACCTGTTGCGGCGTGCCTTGCTGCTCGGGTGTGACCTGGGGCCCTTTATAACCACGCACGACCGTGAAATAGCTGGTCAGATCCGGGTTGATCTTATATTGCAGGCCTAAGCGGCCCGAGATGTTGTCCTTGTCCAGCGAGGCGAATTCTGAGGGTGAGCTGAAGGCCGAAAGCTCTTGGTGCGTATACCGCAGACCGGCAATCAAGCCAAGCTGATCCGTCACATGATAGGTCATTTGGCCGAAGGCGGCCTCGGATTTGTTTGTCGTGTTGGTCGTTGTCGATGTATGCACGATGACACCGGGAAACGGAAGAATGACGACATTAAACGCGCCACCCGGAGCGTATGCGGTGTCGGCCGAATAGTTGGAATAGAAAAGACCGGCAACATAGTCGATTGTTTGTGTGCCGCTCGATGCGATGCGCAATTCCTGCGAGAATTGGTTGGCCCCCGCGGTCTGGCCGACGTTGAATATCTGAGGAACCGCCGAGCTTAAGCCCTGCGCATCGAAGTCGCTGGGCGCGGTGATCTGCTTTCGGTACCCGGTGATGGACGTGAGCGTAGCGAAACCTAAGTGGTAGTCGAACTGCGCCGATGCGCCGTAATTTCGGTAATTGAGGTCGTTGGCGTTGCTCGAGCAGCGCGCCTGATTCGAATACGAAGGCGTGATGCCGCAGGCAGCCAATTGAGCAGTCAACGGCGGATTGGCTGAAACGTAGGTGAACTGCGGGTCGTTGTAGTTCTGGCCGCGTCTGTCGTAGTCGGCGATGATGTTCACTTCAAATTCATCGGTCGGCTGAAGCAAAAAGCGTACCCGGCCGCCCCATTCCGTCGACACGTCAGGCGTGCCGTTGAAGTTATTGACTTGCACGCCCTTGATTCGATCGTCCGAAATGGCCAACCTGACAGCTGCAATGCTCGAAAGCGGCGCGTTGAGGACTACACGTTCCGTTTCCTCGCCGAAATTTGAGCCGAATCGGCCATCATCCGAATAGTCGACATGGGCGCTGACCATGAACTTCGTTGGATCGGGCGCCGCCGTCACCATGTTGATGACGCCTGCGGAGGAAGTCAGTCCGAACAAGGTTCCTTGCGGACCTTTCAATACCTCTACCCGCTGCAAGTCGAACAGATTGGTAATGTTGACATTGCCCTGCGGCACTCCGTCCACCACGATGCCCACGGCGCCTTCTGCGGTGGGGCTGAAGGAGTTGGTACCGATGCCGCGGATTTGTCCGCCGCCACCGGGGCCGCCAAACGCCTGCACCATTTCCAGCGCCGGCGTTGTTCGTGCCAGGTCGGCAATACTATAAATGTGCTGATCCTCGAGCTGCTGACCCGTCACCACCGTGACGGCCACAGGCACGTCTTGAATCTTTTCGGCGCGCTTTTCCGCGGTGACCACGATTTCGGCCAACGGCGCTTCGTTAGCCGAGCTGGCCTGTTGCGCGAATGCCACGCTGCTCGAACCGAATATGGCGAATAGGCTCGCCCCGCACCAGATACCATAATTATTCCAGCTCATGATTCCTCCCCACGCCGCATTCATTGATTTATTAGGCCGTACGCAAACAGCCATGATTGCGTACAGCACAGTGCTAGCAGGTTAGATTGGGGCTAATTCGTCGGGAAGGCGTTTCTATGGACACCAGGATTCGGCAATGCCGAATGGTCGCTGCCTTAACTTAAGGAGAGCTTTCTGCCGCCGACCTCAGCACGTCGAAAAGCCAGATTCGGCCAGGGTCACGGTCGCGGTATTTATGCCACTGAATCATCTCAATGAGGGGCGGCATGGTCACCGGCGAGGGCAGGATCTTTAGCGGCAGGGATTTACCATAGGCAAGCGCCAGGCGCCGATGCATGATGGAAATGCGGTTGGTCCCCACCAACAAATGAGGAACGCTGTTGAAGTTCGTTGCGATTACCTCGACGCGGCGCGCGTGCCCAAAGCGCTCGAAGAACCAAGCATCAATAGTCGGTGGCCGCAGCGTGCCGATACGCGCAACGACATGCCCGATCTGCAGGCATTGCTCCAGGCTGATCTGATCGCCGATGAGAGGATTCTCATTCCAGCAGACGCACACATAGGCATCCTCAAAGAGCACTTCGGCCGGATGCCCTTCGCGGATGAAGTTTTTGGGCAGCACGAGAAAATCGATTTCGCCCCGGCTCAAGGCTTCCCACGGCTCATTTTCATTGCCGAGCAACTCAATGGTGATCCCGGGCGCGTCCGCTTGCAGGCGCCGCAGCGCCGCGGGCATGAGAACGGTCGAGACATAATCCGACATCATGAGCTTGAAATTGCGTTTTGAGTTCCGCGGATCGAACTGCGGCTTGATGTCGATCGTGGCCTGCACGTGCAGCAAGCAATCGCGCACACTTGCCTGCAGGCTCTCGCCCAGCGGAGTCGGCGCCATGCGCCGGCCAATTTGCGTGAGCAACTCATCATCGAAATAGGTTCGAAGGCGCGCCAGGGCGCCACTGGTTGCGGACGGACTTAGATTCAAGCGTTCGGCGGCGCGCGTGATGCTGCGCTCGGTCAATAGGACATCGAGCGCAACCAGCAGATTCAAGTCGAGCCGATGCAAATTCATCTGAAACCGGGGCCGGCAAGCATCTTTGTAATTCTTCGGTCGAGCCAACCCATCATAGCTCTATTGTAAATCAAGCTACTGTTTTATCTCATAATTTCTCCGAATTTCGTGTCCTGCGGCTCAAATGTGCTCGGAGTACATGCCAAACGCACGCGCGCGCTTCGTCAGCCGGACCCAGGTGGCGGCGCCGGCGGTGTGGGTGCATTCGGCCCTTCGGGAGGTCGACCGACGTACTTACCAGTGTCGGTCATCATCACGCTCATCATGTAGCCGGCGGGCCTGCCGTCTCTCACAGGGTGGAATTTCACTTTCACCTTGTCGCCCGGCTTCACGGAGATTTTGGTCCAGCCGCGTCGGGTCATCTCTCCGACGCTGGTCATCTCAAAGCCGTAGTTAACCGCCTCCGTGTCTGAAGGGCCCGACGCCAGAAACAGCCAACAATGAGGGTTGCTCCATTCTAACTTGATGATGGTGCCTTCAACCTCGGCCGTCTTGCTCATGTCGAACAGCCCGAAGGAATGATGCGCAAACACCGGCGGAGCGGCAGCGCCGAACGATAACACTGCAACCAACCCGGCGAGGGCCCCTATCGATCGAACGGGTCTCATTTCTGCTGCCCCTCTTTCGGTGCGTTGAAGTCGATGTTGAGCAGCGTTTCCTCGCCCTTCTTGGCGCGATCCCCTTCCGTGCAACTGTTGTAGTCGATCGGCGGACCTTTCTCGTGGTCATACCAGCGGGTATAGGCCCAGGGTTTAATGAACAACTCCGGGTCCTCGACCACCGTTTCGATCCGCATCCGGTCCCCCACCCGAGTGATGCGTTCCGAAACGTGCGTCTTCTCAGTCACTCGCCCCCCAATGTACAACTCCGCTTCCGGAAAAATATTGACCGTATCCACGACCAGTGTGTCGCCCTCCCAATGCCCGATGGAATCGCCGCTGAAACTGGGATTGACCTCATCGTCAGGGACATGAGGCCGCCCGTCGGTCCAAATTCTGCGAATCTCGGAGTTTTCCAGCAGGATCGTGACGCGCCCGGGGGAGAATAGGTATTCATGCGCAACCGGACCCATGTTCGCGGGCGTACCGTTGGGCAAGCAGAGACCGCTATTGCTGAGCGGAATTTTATCTCTGCCTCTATCGCCGCGGACGGCAGCCATGCGTTCGTCACGCATTGCCGCATATTTGGGCTTCAGAGGTACATCACCACCAAACACAAAGCCGCCGGAGGACACGGGGTTCCGTGGCAGCAATGGCCTGCTCGGAGCCCAGACGCCAGACCAATCAGGCAATCGCTTGATGGAGTCCCATGTTTGACCGCGCAACGCGGGATGAGGGTCGGCGGCGGCACCCGCGGCCTGACAGTTGCCGGTTAGCAATCCGCAAACGGCAACGACGAGGCTTGCCCCCGCTCCAGCAACGAGCCTGGTGACTCGCGCCATCCCCATTAGCCGCACGTCGATATTGCCCCCTGATCGATTGCACCACGCCGACTTTGGTGTCGGACCGGCTGAGCATAGCGAGGCAGCACGAGGGCGGGAATTCGGTTTTGCGGATACCTGCTTTCACCCTCGTCGTATGATCGATGCGAGGGCAAGAATGTTAGCCGACATTCACCGTGATCAGTTTTGCGCCACTGCGCTCCACAAGCTTCGCATGAGCGCCGGCAATGCCATCGTCAGTGATGACTGTCGTGACATCGCTGAGCGGGCAAACGGCCTCACCCGTCGGACTACGAAACTTGGTGCTATCGACCAGCAATACAACCTGACGCGCTCGGGCCATCAATCGGCGTTCGGCTTGCAACAGTATCAAGTCTGTTTGCATTAATCCTAGAGGACCCACGCTGGCGGCGCCGATGAACATTTTAGATGCGTCGTAGTGGCTTGTGCCGTCATCGTCGAAGGGCGAAAGCACAATGTTCTGCTCACGGTACACCGCTCCGGCAGGCATATAGATGCGCGTGGTCGCCTGCGGCAGCAGTGCAGAGACCATGTGCAGCGAGTTGGTGGCCACTTCGAGGTGCAGACCTTCCAAATGGGGACACATCTGCAGAGTCGTCGAACCGCCGTCGATGATGATCGACTCACCAGGCACGCAGAGGCGTGCCGCGGCCTTGCCTATGGCCGCTTTCGCCGCTGCATTTTTCTTGATGTTTTCGTGAAACGGAACACCCTGAAGACTTCTCATCGCAGCATCAGGGATCTTCGCGCCGCCATGCACGCGCACGATCCGCCCAGCCGTTTCCAACCGATCAAGATCGCGCCGCACCGTTGCGGGACTGGCTGTCAATCGCTTGTCCAGCTCGCGAAAGGAAACGAAGCCGCGCTTCTCGAGCATCGAGAGAATGGTCCGCTCGCGATCTTCAGCGTGCATCATCAAACAATGCCTGCGGCACGGCTCGTTGCCTTGCGAATCGATGCCTTTGAGGCCCGCCAACCGCTTTCACGATACGCCGCGATGGGATCGATGGCCCCGCCGGCTTCGAAGCGCGCCATGGCCACAATTGGGCGGGCGTCCAAACCATAGGCGTCGCGCAAGGTGCGAAATGCCATCAGCACGTCATTGGCGCCCTGGTAGTCCGACAGCAGCGCACGATCCACCATCAATGCCTTGACGAAGGCGACACAAATGGCCTCGGCGGAGGACAGCAGACTTTCAACCGGGTCGGTGATGTTATGTGACTGATCGATCATGTAGGCCGGATCGAATGCAACGCGCCGGTCTTGCTCGGCGATGACCAATTCGTTGAAGACCAGGAACAGCTGGTGCGGGTTTATGGATCCGGAGTCCAGATCATCGTCACCGTATTTCGAATCGTTGAAGTGAAAACCGCCCAACTTGCCGAAGGCATGTATGCGCGCCACGATTTGCTCGATGTTCACGTTCGGCGCGTGATGTCCGAGGTCTACGAGACATTGCGCCTTCGGTCCCAACTCTTTGGCTGTGAGTATGCTCGTGCCCCAATCCGATATGACCGTCGAATAGAACGCCGGCTCATACAGCTTATGCTCGATGAACATACGCCAATCTTCCGGTAGTGCCGCGTAGATGAGGCGCGCGCTGCTCAAGTACCGGTCCAACGATTCGCCGAGTTGCTGCTGCCCTGGAAAGTTTGTGCCGTCGCCGACCCAAACCGTCAACGCCCTGGAGCCAAGCGCCCTTCCCAGTTGAATGCATTCGATATTATGCGCGATGGCCTGATCGCGGACGGCGGCAGAGGTATGGGTCAAGGAGCCAAACCGATAGGACTGTTTCTGGTCGGCTTGGTCCTGAAATGTATTGGAATTTACGGCGTCGAAACCGAGGCCCAATTGCCGGGCCCGCTCGCGAGTCGCCTTCGGGTCGGAAATCTTATCCCAGGGAAAATGCGGAGACACGCGCGGCGTTATCCTGCACAGTTCCTGTATTACTGCGCAGTCTTCGAGTTTTTCCTCAAAGCAAGTCGGCTCGCCGGGCAACGGAAATCTCGCAAAGCGAGTACCCCCGATGCCGGTGCCCCAACTGGGCAAAGCCAGTTCCAATCTGACGGCCTTGCCCTTGATGGCATCAATCGCGATTCCCCGTCGTTCGAGAGTGCGACTCAAGGCTCCGTAGTCGTCTCGAAGTGCAGCGACGCGCGATTCGTTGTGTCTCGCAATCAGTTCTTCATCCAAGGATCTCTTTGAGTTTGTCATCTGAGCCCCTCTTTTTTAACGCGTAAACGCTTGCGCGTTTCCGGCATCAACATTGATGATATTCCCCGTGGACTTGGCTGAGGCGTCTGAAGCGAGAAAATAAACCGCTTCGGCAATATCCTCGGGCAGAACATACTGTTTCAACAGTGAACGATTGCGATAAAACTCCTCGAGTTCGCCGCCCGCATCGATCCCATAGGCGTCGGCGCGCTCCTTGCGCCACTCGCCATCCCAAATCTTTGAACCCCTTATCACAGCATCGGGATTGACCACGTTGACGCGAATTCCGGAGGATGCGCCTTCCAGCGCCAGGCAGCGAGCCAGATGGACGGATGCCGCCTTGGCGGAGGCGTATGCCGAGGCATTCGGCGTGGCTGCCAACGCGTTCTTGGATCCGATGAATATGATGGAGCCGCGTTTTTGCAGGCGCATCAACGGAAATGCCGCCCGCGCCGTGAGAAAGTACCCCTGCGCCAAAACGTCGAAATTCTTTTGCCACAGAGCCACTGTGGTGTCTTCGATGGGCGCGGAGGAGGCAAGACCTGCATTAGCCACCAAAATGTCCAAGCCGCCAAACTCCCTGGCGCAAGTGTCGAATGCCGTGCGCACTTGCTGCTCATCGGTGACATCGCAGGCGACGGATCTGACGATATCTCGACCATGGGCTTTCACCAGGTCGGAATTCGCACCGAGAAGAGCCTCGACGTCCCGATCGGCGATCAGAACGCATGCACCCTCGGCAAGAAGCCGCCTCGCCGTCGCAAGGCCGATTCCGCCGGCGCCTCCCGTAATTAGCGCGATTCTTCCCACCAAAGCGCGCGGCTTCGGCATCCGCCGCAACTTTGCTTCCTCAAGTGCCCAATACTCGATCGCGAATGCCTCCGCTTCCGGCAGGCCCAGATAACTACCGATAGCCGTTGCGCCTCGCATGACGTTAATGGCATTGCCGTAAAATTCGCTCGCCAAGCGCGCCGTGATCTTGTTGTCGGCAAAGGCAAATCGTCCTACCCCAGGGAGCAGCACAATCACCGGGTTAGGATCCCTCATGGCAGGGTCCTGCGCGTTCGCACACCGCTCATAGTATTTGGCGTAATTCTGACGGTACTCTTCGACTGCTCTCGCCAAGTAATCCATGTCGGCGATCAAGGAGGGGTCGAGTGCCAGTGGCGAGATCTTGGTACGCAGAAAATGATCTGGACAGGAAGTTCCCATGGCTGCCAATGCCGCGAAGTCATGCGATCCGACAAATTCCAGCGTTTCGGCATCATCGGTGAAGTGCCCGATCTTCGGAATACCGCGGGCCATCACACCGCGAAGGCGCGGCATGAGGAACGCCGCCACTTCCGATCGCTTTTCCGCCGGCTGATTCGCGAACTTTTGTCCGCCGAAGGCGGGTTTTTTGCCCAAAGCCTGATTCAGATACACCGCTGCGCGGGTGATCAAATCAATTGTATTGTCATAGCAGGACTTGGATGTCTCTCCCCAGCAAATAACACCGTGACCCGCAAGCATCACGCCTCGAAGCTGGGGCCTCGATCGAATGTATTCCTTTAAGCGGACTCCTAGATCGAATCCCGGGCGTTGCCAACCGAGCCACCCGACTGTATCGCCATAAATCGCCGCGGTCGCTTGTTCGCCGTTTGAGGAAGCCGCCAAAGCAATAATCGCATCGGGATGGACATGATCGATGTGAGCAAACGGCAGAAGGGCATGCAGGGGTGTATCGATGGATGCCGCTCGCGGATTCAAGTTGAAGGTGCAGTGGGGTAAAAATCCCACCATCTCGTCCTCGTGCTGCACGCCTCGATATAAACTCTGCAACTGCAATAGTTTGTCGAGATACAGCGTCGAGAAACCTTCCAGTTTCATTGACCCCAAGTCGCCGCCAGAGCCTTTCACATAAAGAACGTCCACCGATTCGCCGGTCAACGGATCGCGTTCGCTCAGTTTCGCCGACGTGTTTCCCCCGCCAAAATTCGTCACCGTCAGGTCCGAACCCAGGAGATTGGATCGATAAAGCAGCAGATCGGCCGGACTCGAATCTGCGGCTGCCTCCGCGGACCAGCGATTGGCGGGAATCGAAAAGGTTAGCGCAGGGTTCGCAGTCATTTGCTCATCCGGTCGTGATTTGAGCCTAGTCTGGCTCTCTAAATGATATGAATTCACGTTGCAATAAACAATCAAAATCGGTACAAAGTAATCATAATTAATCATTCGGAAGGATGATGACGGCTGGCTGGATCATTGTTGTCGATATTGGCAAGTCATTCGCCAAGGCCAGCCTTTGGAACGAGTCATTACATTGCGTCGCGCAACGAACGCGCGCCAACTCTCGTTTGGAATCAGCCGGTCGCTCAACACTTGATTTCACGGGCATTGAACTTTGGCTTCGCGAAATTCTGCACGAATTCGCAAAAATGGGCCCCGTATCCGCCATCGTGCCGGTGGCGCACGGGGCGGCCATGACGCTGATCGGCAACGGGCAACTGCTCGAGGCACCGTTAGATTACGAATGGGCGGGGGTTGGCGCACAACGAGCAGCTTACGAGCCGCAGCGCGATCCTTTCGTTGCCACGGGCTCGCCTGCCCTGCCCGCCGGGCTTAATTTGGGCATGCAATTGCACTGGCTGGAATCAATCGGATCTACCGGCGCAATGAGGGGACAAATTGTTCCATGGGCTCAGTACTGGGCCTGGGTTCTGTCCGGCGTCCCGGCCGCCGAAGTCACCAGTTTGGGATGCCACACCGATCTGTGGCGGCCTCACGATCATCGCCCTTCTGAACTCGCGGTGCGCCGAGGGTGGGCGGAACGCTTCGCGCCGATGGCGAATGCCGGCGCCGTACTCGGCACGTTGAAGCCTGCTTGGGTCGACACCACCGGTCTATCGCCGGACGTGGAGGTGTACTGCGGCATGCACGACTCGAATGCCGCCCTGCTGAACGCAAGAAGTCATCCAGACGTGAAAGGCCGCGACGCCACGATACTGTCGACCGGGACGTGGTTTGTGGCGATGCGAACTCCGGTCGCCAATTCCGGTCGCGCTGCGATTGGGGTGCCGGAGGCGCGCGATTGTTTGCTGAATGTCGACATAGCCGGCACACCGATACCGTCCGCGAGGTTCATGGGGGGCCGGGAAATTGAACTCCTGGCCGGCAGCGATGCGCCTTTGCACGACGACGACGCCTATTCTGCTGCCATTAGAGCCGTTGAAGCCGGCGATATGATTCTTCCCTCCTACGCGCCCGGCGTGGGACCTTATCCAAAAGCGCCGGTGCGCGAGGCTTCGCCACCTTCCCCGCGCGATGATGCGATGGTCAAGGCTCTTTTATATGCGGCGCTGTTGGCCGACGCTTCGCTCGACCTGATCGGCAGCTGCGATACCGTGGTCGTGGATGGAAGATTTTCCAGGGCCCCGATCTTCGTGCAGGCGCTCGCGAATTTGCGTATCAAGACACGCATCGCGGTCAGCTCAGATGAACAAGGAGTCGCCCACGGCGCCCTGCAATTGCTCAAGCCGGGACGCCACGAGCCTCTGAAAACCATTTCTCCTCTGCCGGTCGACATGTCGGCCTACCGGGAGCGCTGGCGAGATGCGGCGGAGCACGCTGGTTGATCGCGCCATACAGACTGCTGCAAACATACGGATAAAAATATGGTTCCCAATCCTCTACTCGGCGTTTTCTTTCACTGGTTGGGCGGACTCGCCAGCGCGAGCTTTTATGTCCCCTACCGGCGCGTACGCCACTGGTCCTGGGAAATTTTTTGGATCGTCGGCGGCACATTCAGCTGGGTCATCGCCCCGTGGT
>Ga0210387_10003170_pt1 | contig 12640 bp, 8 predicted proteins | sample IncBWC7OmetaG_FD_160108 | JGI IMG/M metagenome (GOLD analysis project Ga0210387, IMG submission 160108) | Forest soil microbial communities from Barre Woods Harvard Forest LTER site, Petersham, Massachusetts, United States - Inc-BW-C-7-O ...
GGAGTCCTCGTCACTGTGACCGTCCGCCCGGACGAGCCGCGCCTGAATCCCGAATTCGCCGAGTGAGAGATCCTCGTCGGTGTGGAACGAGATCAGCGGCTGCGAGGCGAGGATCAGGTCCTCGCGGCGGGCGTGCTCGAGCAGATAGGCGCACAGCTCGTCGATCACCTCCTGCTCGACGCCCTCGTAGCGGGCGCGATCCTGAGGGGAGAGCCACACCGAGTACTCGTTCGGCGCATAGGTGCGAGAGACCGAGGCGGTGCGGTGCTCGTCCATCTCCCGCGCGAGCTTGTGCGCCAGTTCGATCGGGCGCACCTCCGAGCGGAACACCCGTCCGAACGCGCCTTCGACGAGATTGGCGATCCTGGTCTCGAGTGCTCTCAAAGGGTTCATGGCGGGTGCCCGGTGGTCGGTCGTCCTACACGCGCGACCGTGTGGTGGCACTCTAAGGGTGACGGGCGGAGACCGGGCCGCGCAGCGCGCGACCGGCGATCGCAACAGCGGCGCCGACGATCGCTCCGAGAACCGCGCCGCGCGGCTGCGGAAGGACGGCGCCGGTGGACAGCCCCGCGTCAAGGTAAGGCGTCGCAGCCAGCAGCGCGGTCGACCACACGAGCGCAGCGATCGTGTCCCGGATCGCGCTCGAACCGCGCACCAGGAACGGCAGCACAGCGGCAGCAGCGGCCCACAGCGCCGCTCCGCACAGGAGACCGACGGTGAGCGTTGGAGCGATCACGTGGGCGGCGGCACCGTCCAGCGAGCTCTCCCACACCGCGCGCGGTGGCAGCGCGGCAGGCGCTCCGAGCCACAGGCGCGACCCGTGCCCGCCTCTCGCCAGCAACGGCTCGGCGAGCGCCAGCCACCAGTAGCCGAGAGCCCCATAGGCGGCGCGGCGTGCCCATCGCGTCGCCTGTCCAGCCACCGCGGGATACGCACCGGCGAGGCCTATGAGCCCGAGCGCCGGCGCCAGGGCCGCGGTCAGCCAGCCGAGCCCGGGCCGCGGACCCAGGAGCAGCAGAGGCGCGGTCGCCGCGAGCAGCAGCAGTGCGACTCCCGGACGTGCGCTCGCAACCTGCCAGGCGGCGAGGGCGAGGACGCATCCGGCCCACACGGCGCGTGGCAGCGGCAGTCCCCGCGATCTGCGCACGCTGCTCGCCGGGGCGTCGGGCGTGGCGCCGGCGCCTGTCAGCAGGTCGTGCTCGATCGGGTCCGTGGCGGCGCCCGGGTGATGCTCTGTGACGCGGTGCTCGTCGGTGCGCGGAGGATGTGTTGCGGCTGCTTGGCGAACGTGCTCGGACCCGTGCGGGACGTGCCGGGAACGGTCGGTTCTGCGGCGCAGCAGGCCGCGCCCACGGGTCGGCCCCTCGATCAGGGCCAGCTCCAGGACTGCCCGCAGCTCATGCAGCGTTCCCCGATCTGCGGGTTCGACCGCCAGGGCCGTGTCGATCGCGTCGGTCAGCGCGCGCGGCAGGTCGGGTCGGCGAGCGGCGAGCGCGGGAAGCGGGCGACCGATACGTCGGGCGGTCGCCGCGGGCGTCGGTCCACGCACCGGGTTGAGCCCGGTGAGCCCCTCGTATATGACCAGCGCGAGCGAGTACACGTCCGCGGACTCGTCGATCTGGAGGCCTTCGCTCTGCTCGGGGGCCATATAGGCGAGCGTGCCGAGCGTCTCGCCGGTGCGTGTGAGCGCTTGCTCGCCCGCGAGGCTGGCGCCGCCGAAGTCCGTCAGCTTGGCCGGTGCCTCGCGGGAGCCCGGATCGTGGGGCACGAGCACGTTCTGAGGCTTGACGTCGCGGTGTATCACCCCACGTGCGTGGGCATGGGCGAGCGCGTGGGCGAGCGTCAGGCCGATCTCGAGCAGCTCCTCGTCGCAGAGCGCGTCCTGCTCGATCAGCTGCGCGAGCGTGTCGCCCTCGATGAGCTCGGAGACGAGATAGAAGGCGTCGTCGTCCACGTAGGCCTCGTGCAGCGCCACGATCGCCGGATGCGCCAAACGTGCGGTCGCGAGCGCCTCGCGCGAGGCGCGCTCGCCGGCATGTGGCTCGCCGTCCCCCACCGCACCGGTGGGCAGATCTGGGGGCAGCGGTATCCGCTTGAGCGCTACCTCGCGGTGCAGCAGCTCATCGTGCGCTCGCCAGACCACGCCGAACCCGCCCGCGCCGAGCCGCTCGATTAGACGGTAGCGGCCGTGCAGGAGCACGCCTTCGGGCGTGCTCGGCGCCTTCGGCACGGGTTGAGTGGAGCCTCCAGCAGGTCCTGCGCGCGCGATCGTGAGAGGCTCGGAGAGCCGCTCCGCGGCCACGGTCTCGGGCGCGGCTCCGTCCCGCGGTAGATGCTCCTGGAGGAGGGTCTGCGAAGAGTCCACCGGGTGGCGCGTTCGCCGCCCGCCGGTGCCCTCCCTGCACGAAAGCGAAGGAATATGCTCGTTGACCGAGAAGTTGCAGGTTCACGGGCCGTACGGAGGGCAGTCATACTGGTGCCCTGCGCATGAACAAGTCCCTGCAAAGGAGCACATAGCTTTTGTCGTTCTTTGACGACGGGGAGGAGACAGCGACTCGCCCCGCAGCCCGCGCGCCACGCACGCCGCAGAGGTCTCGCCCCCGCCGCCCGCGGCACGAGCAGGGGCCAGATTCGCACGAGGAGCACACCGTGATGGTGCGCCGTCGTGTGGCGGCCGGGGTCGGCGTGGTGCTGCTGATCGTGATCGTGCTGATCGTCAACGGCTGCCTGAAAAGTCAGAAGACGCAGGCGCTGAAGGACTACACCAGCAGCGTCTCGAGGATCGTGACGGCATCCGACCAACAGGTCTCCCAACCGCTGTTCGCGGCGTTGTCGGGCGCGAGCTCCAAGCCGGCCCTGAACGTGGAGACGCAGGTCAACCAGCTGCACCTGGAAGCCGAGAAGCAGGCCTCCGAAGCGAAGGGCCTGAGCGTGCCCGGGGAAATGAGCTCCGCGCAGCGCTACCTGCTGTTGGCGCTGGACCTGCGCGCGGAAGGGGTGGAAAAGGTCGCGAACCTGCTGCGCACGGCGCTGGGAGGACAGGCCAAGCAGGCGAGCACGACGATCGCGGGCGACATGGAGAACTTCCTCGCCTCGGACGTGATCTACTCGCAACGGGTCGCGCCTCTGATCGAAGAAACGCTAAAGGGGGCCGGTGCGAGCGGGCAGACGGTCGCGAGCACGCACTTCCTGCCGAACATCGGCTGGCTGGAACCGAGCACGGTGCAGTCGCGCATCACCGGCCAGGCGGCATCCTCGGCGAACACGCCGGTGACCGGCAACCACGGCAGCGCGCTGAAGGGCGTGAGCGTCGGGGCCAACACGCTGGCGAGCGAACCCACGCTCAACCACATCAGCGGCGGCGGCAACCCGACATTCACCGTGCAGGTCGAAAACTCGGGCGAATTCCCCGAGACGAATGTCAAGGTGAACGTCACCGTGACCGCGGCCGGGAAGCAGTATGCGGCCTCGCATACGATCGAAAAAACCGAACCCGGCAAGACCGTCAACGTCGACATCCCGGTTACCGGCGTACCGCTGAGCGCGGCATCCAAAGTCGAAGTGAAGATCGAAGCGGTGCCGGGCGAGAACGACACGGAAAACAACAAGAGCACCTATCTGGCGATCTTCGGCAGCTAGCGCGCCGGTGCGAGGTCCTCGCTCGCACGAGCGGTGTGGATTGCGTGCGCTCCCGGCGCGCTAAGTTGTGGCGAGCATGGCCGGCGCGATAACCGATACCCAGGGGATCGTCGCTATTGCCGCCGCCGCCCTGGCCGTGGTGGCGCTGCTTGCCTGTGGAGCGCTGGCGCTGTCGGTGCGCAGGCTCAGGCGCTCGCAGAAGCTCGTGCTGGGCGATCGCGCGGAACGCGACGTGGTGGCCCACGCCGCCGACATGCAGGGCGCCTTCGAGGCGCTGCGGGGGTACGTGGAGGATGTCGCGGCACGCCTCGACGGGCGCTTGGCAGGTGCGGAGACGGCGCTCCACGGTGCGATAGCCCACCGCTCGCTGGTTCGCTACGACGCCTACAACGAGCTCTCCGGACAGCAGTCGATGTCGATCGCGCTGCTGGACGACGCGGGCTCGGGGATCGTGCTGTCGTGCATCCATCATCGCGATCAGGCGCGCGTGTATGCCAAGCAGGTGCACGACGGACGGGGCGAGCTCGAGCTCTCACCCGAGGAGGGCGAGGCGGTGCGGCTCGCGCTGAACCCGGCCGGGGGGCGAGCCGATGTCGCCGGACAGACCGCAGGCTGAGAGCACCACGGGACAGCGGCGTCCACGCGTCGGCTATCTCGGACCCGAGGGCACCTTCAGCGAGGAGGCGCTGCTGGCCAGCGCCGAGCCCGGCACGGTGGAGCCGGTGGCGCTGCGGACGATCTACGACACGATCCTCGCGCTCGCACGCGGAGAGGTGGAGTGGGCCCTTGCGCCGATCGAGAACTCGCTGGACGGATCGATCAGCGTCACGCTGGATCTGCTGGGCAGCGAGGAGGGAGGGCTGCGGATCGTCGGCGAGGCGCTGCTGGCGGTCAGACACTCGCTGATCGCCGCCGAGCCGGTGCAGCTGGGAGAGATCGACACGGTCCTCACCCACCCACAGGTCCCGGGTCAGTGCGAGCGCTTCCTGCGCGGCGAGCTCGGGCACGCGACGGTGCTGGCGGCGAGCTCGACCGCCGAGGCGGTGCGCATGGTCGTGGAGGGACGGCAACCGGGGCAGGCGGCGCTGGGGACGGTGCTCGCAGCCGAGATCTACGGCGCGACGGTACTGCGGGAAGGCGTCCAGGACAGGGACGACAACGAAACGCGGTTCGTGTGGCTCGCGCGAGCCGACGCGAACGCCGGCGGTGCGGTTGACGCTGCACCGGTGGCCCAGGGCGAGCCGCAAGGCACGGCCACGGGCGCGCCGGGCGACCCGCCGCTGCGCTCGCACGATGGCGAGGGGTGGAAGACATCACTGGTGTTCTGGGGTCCCGGAGCGGACAGCCCGGGATGGCTCGTTCGTTGCCTTGACGAGTTCGGTAGGCGCGCGATCAACCTGACGAAGATCGAGTCACGGCCAAAGCGCGATCGGATGGGCAGCTACATGTTCTTCGTGGACCTCCAGGGCGCGGTGAGCGATCCTGCGATCACGGAGGCGGTCACGGGACTGCGACGGATCTGCGAGCAGGCTCGCGTGCTCGGGTCCTACCGGGTGGGCGACCCTCGGAGCCGGACGACGACAGCCTCCGAGCCGACCGCCGAACGGGCCGCGGGTGATCGCAACGAGTCGAGCATACCCCCGCTACACTCCGGCGCTACAGATGGATAGCACCGTTCCACCTGTAGTACTGAGGTCCGTGCCGCCACCAGAGCACCGGCGGCGCGGACCTGACAGTGGCCGGGTGCTCGTATTGAACGCGACGTATGAGCCGATCAACGTCTGCTCGGTGCGCCGCGCGGTGGTGCTGCTGCTGAAGGACAAGGCCGAGCTGCTCGAGCGCGGACGCTGGGAGCTGCACTCGGAGAGCTCCACGCTCGCACGACCGGTGGTGATCCGGCTCGTCAGCTACGTGCGCGTGCCGCGCGACGCGCACCGGCGCAAGATCACCAGGCGCGCCGTGTTCGCGCGCGACGGCTGGGCGTGCCAGTACTGCGGTTCGCGCTCGAACCTGACCGTCGACCACGTGATCCCGCGCTCCAAGGGCGGCAACTCCAGCTGGGAGAACATCGTCGCCTCGTGCGCCCCATGCAACCGGCGCAAGGGCGACCGGCTGCCCCGCCAGGCCGGGATGCACCCGCGTCACGCGCCGCGCACCCCGCGCGCTGAGATCTTCATCCACGTCGCCTCGCCGACGATCCCTGCGGCCTGGCTGCAGTACCTGCCGCAGGCCGCGTAGACGGCTCTCTTCTGAATCGGCGCGCATGGACGCTTCCGTCCCGCACGGTGCGTGCAGCTCCTTCGAGCACGGCGCGCGAGCCGGGAGAGGGAGACAGACCGGCTGGCAGACAGAGCGAGGGGCACCCTCGACAGGATGCCCCTCGCGGATACGGCTGTGACTGGAAAGACCGAGGCGACTCGCTTGCGCACTGAAGCCGGAGGGACCAGGTCCGGAGGTCGTCTCGGGGTGTCCCGGGTTGGATTCCGCCAAGCGGTCCAGCCTCCGACCTAGCGGCCGGTCACCTCCAGGGTCCCGCGAGAACTGTGACTAAGCGTACGGACCACCTCCTTTCTCTGGTCTGGCCAGAGTAGCGAACGGAGATGACGGGCGGAAGCTTAATCCTCGCCCGACGCTCCGTCGGGGGCCGGCCCGCCGGCTGCGCCATCCTCGGATAGGCCCTCCTCCGAGGCGCCGTCGTCGGTGTCGACGACGAGCGCGACGGCGCTGACCAGGTCGTCCTCCTTGAGGTTCATCGCGCGCACGCCGGTGGCCGAGCGACCTTGCTGGGAGATGCCGCCGGCGGAGGTGCGCTGGACCATGCCGCCGACGGAGATGAACACGAGCTCCTGGTGCTCGCGCACGACCAGGGCGCCGGCGAGGCCGCCCTTGCGCTCGGTGAGCTTGATGGTCTTGACGCCTTTGGCGCCGCGGTTGGTCTTGCGGTACTGGCCGATCTGGGTGCGCTTGCCGTAGCCGTTCTCGGTGACGACCAGCAGGTCCATGTCGTCGCGGGCGACGTCCATCGCGATCACCTCGCCGTGGGAGCCGACGTCCATGCCGCGCACGCCGCTGGTGTCGCGGCCCATCGAGCGCGCGTCGGACTCGGCGAAGCGAACGGTGAGCCCGGCCTTGGAGACCATGATGATCTCGTCGCTCGGATCGACCGCGCGAACGGCGAGCAGCTCGTCGTCGTCGCGGATCTTGATCGCGATGATCCCGTCGGCTTTGATCGGCGTGTTGTACTGCTGAAACTCGGTCTTCTTGACGGTGCCGCCGCGGGTGGCGAACACGAGGTACTTCGTCTCTGAGAAGTCGCGCGTGGAGACCACCGCCTGGATCCGCTCGCCTTCGCGCAGCGGCAGGATGTTCACGAGCGCGCGCCCCTTGGCGGTGCGCGAGGCCTCGGGCAGCTCATAGACCTTGGAGCGGTAGACCTTGCCGCGGTTGGAGAAGAACAGCAGGTAGTCGTGGGACGAGCAGACGAACAGGTGCTCGATGAAGTCGCCGTCCTTCATGTCCATCCCCGTGACGCCACGCCCGCCGCGCGCCTGCTGGCGGTAGGTGGCCAGCGGCAGCGACTTGACGTAGCCCGACTGGGTGATCGTGATCACCATCTGCTGATCGGCGATCAGGTCCTCGATGTCGATCTCGTCCTCGGAGTGGCTGATCTCGGTACGCCGCTCGTCGCCGAAGCGCTCTGAGATCTCCGAGAGCTCCTCCTTGATGACGCCCAGCACGCGGGACTCGTCGCCGAGGATCGCGCGCAGCTCGGCGATCCGCTCGGTGACGTCGTCGTGCTCCTGTTTGATCGAGTCGGCCTCGAGCGCCGTGAGCTGGGAGAGGCGCAGGTCGAGAATCGCCGAGGCCTGGATCGTGCTCAGCTCGAAGCGTGCGACGAGCTGCTCGCGGGCGTCGTCGCGGTCGCGGGCGGCTCGGATCAGCTCGATGATCGCGTCGAGGTTGTCGAGCGCGATCAACAGGCCGAGCAGGATGTGCGCGCGCGCCTCCTTCTCGGAGAGCTCGTGCTTGGTGCGGCGCACGATCACTTCGCGCTGGTGGGCGACGTAGTTGTGGATGACCGCGCGCAGGTTCAGCGTGCGGGGGACGTTGTCGACGAGCGCGACCATGTTCACGCCGAAGGTCGTCTGCATCGAGGTGTGCTTGTAGAGCTTGTTCAGCGCGACCTTCGGGATCACGTCGCGCTTGAGCTCGATCACGAGGCGCATGCCGCGCTTGTCGGACTCGTCGCGCAGGTCGGAGATCTCGGAGATGCGTTTGTCGCGCACGAGATCGGCGATCTTCTCGATCAGGTTCCCCGGTCCGCCCTTCTTGACCATGAACGGCAGCTCGGTGACGACGATCGCCTCCTTGCCCTGCTTGAGCGGCTCGATGTGCGCCTTGGCCTGCACGCGCACGCGCCCGCGCCCGGTCTCGTAGGCGTCGCGGATGCCCTGGTGTCCGAGGATGATCCCGCCGGTGGGGAAGTCCGGGCCCTTGATGTGCGCCAACAGCCCGTTGGTGTCGATCTCGGGGTCGTCGATGTAGGCGATCGTCGCCGCGACCACCTCGCGCAGGTTGTGGGGCGGGATGTTCGTCGCCATCCCCACCGCGATTCCCGATGAGCCGTTGACGAGCAGGTTCGGGAAGCGGGCCGGGAGCACGAGCGGTTCCCTGCGCGAGCCGTCGTAGTTGGGCGCGAAGTCGACCGTGTCCATGTCGAGATCGCGCAGCATCTCCGTGGCGATGCGGGTTAGGCGCGCCTCGGTGTAGCGCATGGCGGCCGCGGGATCGTCGTCGACGGAGCCGAAGTTGCCCTGGCCGTCGACCAGTTCGTTGCGCATCGAGAACTCCTGGGCCATGCGCACGAGCGTGTCGTAGATCGCGGAGTCGCCGTGCGGGTGGTACTTGCCCATCACCTCGCCGACGATCAGGGCGCACTTCGAGTAGGAGCGCGTGGGGCTGAGGCCGAGCTCGTTCATCGCGTAGAGCACGCGCCTGTGCACCGGCTTCAGGCCATCGCGCACGTCGGGCAGGGCGCGCCCGACGATCACCGACATCGCGTAGTCGAGATACGCCGAGCGCATCTCCTCCTCGAGAGCGCGCGGTTCTATGTTCCCGCCACTGAGCGTCTCCGGGGTAGCCATCTACTCACACGTCCAGGTTCGCGACAGTACGAGCATTCTCTTCGATGAATTCTCGGCGCGGCTCGACCTGGTCGCCCATCAGCTTGGAGAAGATGCGATCGGCCGCGGCGGCGTCCTCCAGGGTCACCTGTGCCAGCATGCGCGTGGCCGGCGCCATGGTCGTTTCGCCGAGCTGATCGGCGTTCATCTCGCCGAGCCCCTTGAAGCGTTGCAGTTTGGTCCCCTTCTGCGCCACCGCCATCACGGCCTCGCGCAGCGCCTCGAACGAGGCGGCGCTTTCCTGAGCATCGCCGAAGCGCACGTCGAAGGCGGGGGTGCCGGCGAGCTCGACCAGCTGCGCGTGCACGCGCGCGAGCTGGCGGTACTCCTGGGAGGCGAACAGCTCGCGGGAGATGCGGTGGGTGCGGGCGAAGCCGGTGCTCGTTTCGATCGCCTTGACGCGCAGCTCGGTGGCGTCCACGGAGAGCAGCTCGGTGGCGTGCGTCTCCCCGACCGCCCCCTCGCGCGAGAGCAGTGCGACGGCGGCCTCGGGGTCGAGGGCCTGCTCGCCCAGGAGCGAGGACTCCTCGAGGAACTGCACCATGTCGTGGCCGTGCACGGCGCGCAGTGAGGAGGCCCAGCCCTCGTACTGCTTGAGCAGTCGCGTGAAGCGCTGCCAGCGCGACTCGGTGAGCTTGAACTGCGTGGCATGACGGTCGAAGACGTCGATGCGATCCCACTTGTCGGCGAGCAGGATCTCCTCCAGCTCGGAGTCCTTCTCGATGTAGCGCTCGCGCGAGCCCTGCTTGAGCTTGTAGAGCGGGGGCTTGGCGATGTAGACGTAACCGGCCTCGATCAGCTCCTGCATCTCGCGGAACAGCAGCGTGAGCGCGAGCGTGCGGATGTGCGCTCCGTCGACGTCGGCGTCGGTCATCAGGATGACCTTGTGGTAGCGCGCGTTCTCGATGTTGAACTCGTCGCGAACGCCGGTGCCGATCGCGGTGATCAGCGCCTGGATCTCGACGTTCTGCAGGACCTTGTCGATGCGTGACTTCTCGACGTTGAGGATCTTGCCGCGCAAGGGCAGCACTGCCTGGGTGTTGCGGTCGCGGCCCTGCTTGGCCGAGCCACCGGCGGAGTCACCCTCGACTACGAACAGCTCGGCCAGCGAGGGGTCCTTGACGGAGCAGTCGGCGAGCTTGCCCGGCAGGGTGGAGTTCTCGAGTGCCGACTTGCGGCGGGTAAGGTCGCGGGCCTTGCGCGCCGCCTCACGGGCGCGCTGAGCCTGCACGGACTTCATGATCACCGCGCGCGCCTCGGAGGGGTTCTCCTCCAGGAACTCTCCCAGGCCGGTGTTGACGATCGACTCCACGAAGCCGGCCATGCCGGGGTTGCCGAGCTTGGTCTTGGTCTGGCCCTCGAACTGAGGGTCGCGGAGCTTGACCGAGATCACCGCCGTCAGGCCCTCGCGGACGTCCTCGCCCGACAAGTTGTCCTCTTTCTCCTTCAGTAGTCCCTTCTCGCGCGCGTACCTGTTCAACGTGCGCGTGAGCGCGGAGCGAAAGCCCGACATGTGCGAGCCACCCTCGCGCGTTGAGATGTTGTTGGCGAACGAATGAATCGACTCCTGGTAGGAGGAGTTCCACTGCATCGCGACCTCGGCGGCGCCTTCCTCACCCTCGCCGGCGAAGAACACGACCTTGCGGTGGACGGTGTCCTTGTTCTCGTTCAGGTAGGTGACGAAGTCCTCGATCCCGCCCTCGTACTGGAAGGAGGCGGAATGACCCTCGCCGCGCTCGTCGACGATCGAGATCTTCAGGCCACGGGTCAAGAAGGCGGTCTCGCGCAGGCGCTCCTCGAGCGTGTGGAAGTCGAACTCGAGCGACTCGAAGATGTCAGCGTCGGGCAGGAAGGTCACGCTGTTGCTCGTCGGCTCTCCCTTCGCGAGCTTCTCCCCCTCGTGGAGGGGCGCGAGGGGCGCCCCTCGGCTGTACTCCTGCGAGTAGACGTGGCCGTCGCGACGGATCTCGACGCGGAGCTTCTCCGAGAGCGCGTTGACGACCGACACCCCGACGCCGTGCAGGCCACCGGAGACCTTGTAGCCGCCGCCCTCGCCGAACTTCCCGCCCGAGTGCAGGACGGTGAGCACGACTTCGACAGCCGGTTTGCCCTCCTTCTCCATCGTCCCCACCGGGATCCCTCGGCCGTTGTCGAAGACGGTGACGGAGTTGTCTGGGTGGATGGTGACCGCCACCTCGGTGCAATAGCCCGCGAGAGCCTCGTCGACGGAGTTGTCGACGACCTCGTAGACGAGATGATGCAGGCCCATGACACCGGTCGAGCCGATGTACATTCCCGGGCGCTTGCGGACAGCCTCCAGGCCCTCCAGTACCGTGATGTCCTGCGCGTCATACCCCGCATCCACACCCGCCGAAGTGTTGCTGACGCCCGTGGCGGCGTCCTCCTCTGGATTGTGTGCGGTGGCGCTGTCGGCAGTAGCCAATCTGATCCTTCGATGACATGCGAACGCCCCGGAATCCAGGGCGCTCAGACGGTGGTCCGGGGCGAAATGTGCTGTGGTCCAATAATAGCACAACCGGCCCCGGGAACGGGCTTTACGTACACAAGAAATCCCTGCAAATCGCCAAGAATGGTGTGCGAGGGCAACGACCGTCCGCGGCGCGGCTCAGGCGCTGCGACAGCGCAGCCGGCGGAGCGTATCCTCACCGAGTTCCGCGTTCAGGCGCGCGATCAGCTGCGGACCCATCAGATCGAGCTCCTGCGCCCACACGGCGGCCTCGCAGATCACCGTGAGGACCCCGTCCCGCTCGGAGCTCGGGCGAGCCGATGCGGCGATCGCCGAGCCGAGGACGCGCTCCCAGATCTCCTGCACGCGTGCGAGCGTCGTCGCCGGGGCGAGCTCCGCCGTGAGTGCCTGCACTGGCATCGCCAGTCGTCGGGGGGCGAGCCTGCTCATCGACGGGGATCCGAGTGATCGGCACCGATTGGCCTCATGCCGCCAGTGCCTCCTGGAGGATCGCGCCCGGCGAGACGCGCAGGCGGGTGACCGTGGCGGCCGTTGCGCCCGGGACGTGAGCCAAGTCGGTGGTGGCGATGACGCTCTGACCGCCCGTGGAGAGCTCGCGCGCGAGCAGCTCGCGTCGATCCGCGTCGAGCTCGCTCATGACATCATCGAGCAGCATCAGGGGCATCCGGGCGCGCTCGTCCGCTAGCGCCGAGCGCTCGGCCAGTAGCAGCGCCAGTAGGGCGATCCGCTGCTCGCCCTGGGACCCGTACAGGCGCAGCTCGCGGCCATCGCGTAGCAGGGCCAGCTCGTCACGGTGCGGCCCGTGACCGGAGAATCCCCGCTGCAGGTCTCCCTCGAGGCGATCGCGCAGCTCGCCCACGAGGGCCTCCTCGTCGACGGCGCGAGTGCGCGGGCGGTACTCCAGGCGCGCCTCGCCGGTAAGGCCAAGCTGTCTTGCACGCTCGGCGAAGGGCTCGGCGAGGAGATCGACCGCGCGAGCACGGTTCTCGCGCAGCGCGAGCGCGTGACGGGCCAACTGCAGATCCCAGGTGGAGATGCTCTCGCGGGCGACGGCACCAGAGCGGATGCGCGCGAGCAGGGCGTTTCGCTGAACCAGCACCTGACCATACGCACGACGATCGGCCACCCGAGCGGGCCAGAATCCAGCGACGACCTGGTCGAGATGCGCACGACGGACGCTCGGGGCGCCCTTGAGCAGCTCCAAACGGTCGGGCATGAACACGCTCAGCAACGGGCGGTGCTCGACATCGAGCAATCGCTCCACGGGCGCGCCGTCGGCGGTCATGCGCTTGACCTGGCCCGGCTCGAAGCCGACGCTCAGCTCGTGGTC